>Ga0307516_10000185_pt1 | contig 80941 bp, 72 predicted proteins | sample 19_EM_MG_FD_203310 | JGI IMG/M metagenome (GOLD analysis project Ga0307516, IMG submission 203310) | Populus trichocarpa ectomycorrhiza microbial communities from riparian zone in the Pacific Northwest, United States - 19_EM | ecosystem: Host-associated > Plants > Roots > Unclassified | place... | reverse complement strand
GCGATTTCGTTACCAACTAGTTTCCGGCGAAGGGCTTGGGTGGCAGTCACGCTGCCACCCAAGCCCGACCTTCCGGTGACTCAGCCGGTGATCACCGGCAGCGACCACACGTCGGCGATCGACGGGTCATAGTTCTGCCCCTCGGCGTCCTCCTGGAACCGGACGCGCACGGTACCGTCCGTGGTCAGATCGGCCCGGTCCACCAGGATCTGGTAGCTGACGGCGCCCTCCCCGCCGGCGGTGCGCTGATAGGCGCGGGCGTGCACGAGGGCCCCGTCGACGAGCACGTCGTAGTCCTTGGTCTGCGCCTGGTTGTAGGTCTCGACGGCGCGGAGCACGAACGGCTGCCCGGGCGTGACCGCGAGGTCGAACTCGAAGTAGCCGCCGGCGACCCCCTGCTGGGTGTACCGCCGGGTCCGGCCGGCCTCGGTGTTGGTGCCCGAGGTGGCCGAAGCCTTCAGCTGATGCGCCTGCTCCGAGGCGCCGTCGCCCAGGTCGGCGTGGTCGACGGCACCGGCCGGTGGCACCGCCAGGACGACCTGGACACCGGTGCTGGCCTGCTCGGCCACGCCGGGCCCGGTGGCCGCCGTCAGCGTGGCGGTGCCCTCGGTGACGGTCATCGGCGCGGTCGCCGTGAGCGCTACCGTGCGCTCCTGCCCGGCCGTCAGGTCGTACTGCTGTCCCGGCCCGGTGGACCACCCGGCCGGCGCGGTGACGGTGAGCTTTCCCCGTGCCGGGATCGTCGAGCGGTTGCGCAGCACCACGCTGACGCTGGTCGTGCCGCCCGGCACCACCGTGTCCGGGCCGGTCGTGACCCCGGTGATCTCGACCGCGGGTACGACCGTGATCGCGGCCCCGATCGGCAGGGTGGCGGTGCCGGTGTGCCGCCGGTAACTGACGGTGCCGGCCAGTTCGGCGGTGCCGGGCTGCTGACCCGCGCCGATCCGTACGTCGAAGAGAGCGGTCACCGTGCCGCCGGGCCGGACCGACGTCGCCGGGGCCGGGCCCACCGGCGTCGAGGTCCAGCCGGCCGGAGCCGGCAGGCCGATGCGAACATCGGTGAGCGCGGTGCTGCCCTTGTTCTGCAGCTTCGCCTCGACCCGGACGAGATCGCCCGGGGCGAGATCCCCCACCGGTACGGTCACCGAGGCGACCGCGCCCACCAGCGCGGCCGAAACCCGCGACAGGCGCGTGCGCACGTCGGTCAGCCCGGCGCGCAGTTCGGCGGCGTCCTGCTCGGTGAGGCGTTTCCGGGCCAGTTCGGTGCCGACCCAGCGATCGAGGTCGGCGGCCGTGGCCAGCGCGACGTGCACGGTGCTGGCGGTGGCCGCCGGGGACACCGAGCCGTAGCCGCGGTCCGCGGCCTCGGTCGAGCGCACCAGCGCCCGGGCCAGGACCGTGGCCACCGGCCACCAGCAGCGGTTCTGGTGACCGCCGCCGACCGGGCGGCGGTCGCCGGCCGCCAGCTTGTCGATCTTCCCGGCCAGCGCCACGGCCGCGGTCCGGGACTCACCGAGGTCACCGCGGACGGCGTCGACCGCGAACCGGTAGGTGCCCGCGCCCACCGCGAACACCGCGTTCGGCCCGGCCATCTTCACGAACTGGACACCGTCCGCCTCGGCGGCCGGCTTGCCGCCCTCGGTCACCGACCACCGGCTGGCCGCCGGGATCTCCACGGTGGCCGTGGTGTTGCCGGGAACGGTGACGTCGAGCGTCATCTGCCCGGCCGCGTCCAGCTTCCAGCCGCTCACGAACTGCCCGTACCGGGAGCGGTAGGTGGCCCGGGCCGAGGTGAGGCCGCCGCCCGGCTGCGGCGCGATGGTGACGTGCCGGTATCCGGGTGCCGCGTCGTCCGGCCGGATCCCGCCGATGGTGCGGTACATCCAGTCGCCGACCGCGCCGTACGCGTAGTGGTTGAAGGAGTTCATGCTGACGTCGCCGAAGCTGCCGTCGGGCTTGATGGAGTCCCAGCGCTCCCAGACCGTGGTGGCCCCGCGCGCGATCTCGTAGCCCCACGAGGGGTAGTCCCGGTTCAGCAGCAGCCGGTAGGCGATGTCCAGGTTGCCGGTGTCGGACAACGCGGGCAGCAGGTCGGGAGTGCCGAGGAAGCCGGTGGAGAGGTGGAAGCCACGCGACGCGACCCGCTCCGCGAGCCGCTTGCCCGCGGCATCCCGCTGGGCGGCCGGCACCAGCCCCATGCTCAGGGCCATGACGTAGGCGGTCTGGCTGTCGCCCTGGACCCGGCCGTCGGCGGAGACGTACGCGTCGGCGAACGCGCCGGCGACGGCGGTGGCGCGAGCGCCGTACTTCTCGGCGTCGGCGGTGCGGCCCAGCGCCGCGGCCATTTCCGCGAAGAGCCGGGTGCTGTACGCGGCGTACGCGGTGCCGACGACGCCTGCCGGGGTCGGGTCGTCCAGGTTCAGCCAGTCCAGGTACGGGCCGGCGTTGGGCCGCAGCAGGCCGTTGCTGGTGGCCTGCACATAGTCGATGTACCGGCGCATCGAGTCGTAGTGGTCGGCCAGCACCTTGGTGTCGCCGTAGCGCTTCCAGAGGGTGTGCGGCACGGTGATCCCGGCGTCCGCCCAGCCGGAGACCCCCTCACCGCAGCAACTCCGCGGCGCGACGTCGGGGTACGCCCCGTTGGCGGATTGGGCGTCACGCATGTCCGCCAGCCACTTGGTGAGGAAGCTCAGCGAGTCCATGTTGAACGTGGCCGTCTCGGCGAAGACGTTGATGTCGCCCGTCCAGCCGAGCCGCTCGTCGCGGGCCGGGGTGTCGGTCGGCACGGACAGGAAGTTGCCCCGCTGCCCCCACACGATGTTGCTCTGCAACTGGTTGACCATCGCGTCGGAGGTGGTCAGCTCGCCGGTGAAGGGCGCCGCGGTGCCCATCACCCGCCCGGTCACCGCGGACAGCGCCGGCACCCCGGGGAAGCCGGTCAGCTCCACGTACCGGAAGCCGTGGAAGGTGAACCGCGGCTCGTACACCTCGGCGCCCTTGCCGGCCAGGGTGTAGTAGTCGGTGGCCTGTGCCGTCCGCAGGTTGGCGGTGTAGACGGTGCCGTCCGGGTTGAGCACCTCGGCGTGCCGGATCCGTACCGTCTGCCCGGCGTTGCCGGTGACCCGCAGCCGGGTCGAGCCGACCATGTTCTGGCCGAGGTCGAAGACCCACACCCCGGGCCGCGGCTGGGTGACGGTCTTCGCGCTCAGTTCCCCGGTCACCTTGACCGGCGGATCGACCTGGGCGGCCACGCGTGCCGTCGGGTCGTCGGAGGCGGTGTTCCGCACGGTCGCCGCGGACCAGCCGGCGTCGTCGAAGGCGGACCGGCGCCAGCCCGGCGGGTCGAGCCGGGCGTCGTACGTCTCGCCGTGCACGTTGTCGCCGCGCAGCACCGGGCCGTCGGCGGACCGCCAGGTGCCGTCGCTGCCGATCGTCTGTGAGGTGCCGTCGGTGTAGTCGATGCGCAGCTCCGCGAGCAGTTCGGGCCGCTCGCCGTAGAGCTTGTCGCCGAGCCAGGCGATGTTGCCGGAGTACCAGCCGTCGCCGAGCATCGCGCCGATGGTGTTGTCACCCGCGACGAGCTGGTCGGTGACGTCGAAGGTCTGATACTGGATCCGCTTGGCGTAGTCGGTCCAGCCCGGGGCGAGCTGGTGGTCGCCGACCCGCGAGCCGTTGAGCGAGAGTTCGTAGACGCCGAGCGCGGTAGCGTAGATTCGCGCCCGGCTGACCTTGCGGTCGACGCTGAACTCGCGGCGCAGCAACGGCTTGCCGCCCGGGTCGGCCAGCAGCGTCTCGGTCGAACCGGACACCGCCAGTCCCTGCGGGGTCGGCGTGCCGGCGGTGAACGGGTTGGCCCCGCCGGCCAGATCGGCGTCGACCTCGGTCTTGCCGGCGACGGTGAGCTTCACCGAGTGGATGACGGCCGACTCGGCGTTCGAGGTGCGCAGCCCGATGGTCCCGCTCGTGCGCCTGCTGTCCACAGTGGTGTCGACCAGGGTGCCGTCCACGAAGGTCCTGATGGTGCTGCCCGCCGCCTCGATCCGCAGGTTGTGCGGCTTGCCGAAGTCCGCCGGCGCGACGACATCGGCGATCGACACCTGCTTGAGCAGCTGCCAGTTGCCGGCGACCCGCACATGCGGGCGCAACACCGGGGCGTTGTTGAAGTTGGCCAGCTGCCACATGTAGGCGTCGTTGACCCCCCGCGCCCGGAAGAAGACGCCGGCCGCGTCGCGGGTCACCGTCAGCCGGACGTCCACCGTGTAGTCCGACCAGGAAGCGCTCGGGCGCTCCCGCCCGATCCACTGCGCGTGCCAGTCCCCGGCCCGCAGCAGGCCCGTCTCCCACCAGGCCGGTGAGCTCCAGGCCGAGCCCTTGCCGGCCGCGTCCCAGACGCGCACCTGCCAGTGGTAGCGGGTGGCCGAGGTAAGCGCGGGGCCGCCGTACGGGACCTGGGTGGACTCGGCACCGGCCGTCCGCCCGCTGTCCCAGACGTCGGCCTTGCCCGCGGACAGCTTGGCCGCCGTGGAGGCCACGCGGACCTGGTACGCGGACTGCGTGACGCCGCGCCGCGCGGAGCTGACCAGCCAGCCGAGCCGCGGCGCCGGCGTATCGATGCCGAGCGCGCCCGCGACGCCCTCGACGGTGAGACCGGTGGCGGCCGGCGCCGGGCCGGCCGCGGCGGCCGGGCCCGGGGCACCGGCAACCGTCGTGAGTGTGCTCGCGACGCACATCGCGACCGCGAGAAGATGGATGCCCGCCCGTCTGGCGGTGCGGTGAAGTCTCGTTCCTCGGTCCATGGTTCACCCTTCCGATCGGGTCTTCACGACAGAGCGGCCACGCCTCGGGCATGCCGAATCGCGGCACGGGTAGGCGCGCCGAGCAGCTAGCCAGGGTCGGTGAAACGTTTCATTAAGGTTTGTAACCTGATCGTACGTACCCCGTCACACGAGCGCAATGAGCAGCCATAGTGGAGCCTCGAAAAACTGTCGCACCCCATCGCTACGGTTCTTCCATCGATGTGCCCACGCACCTCTCGGTAACCCCGTGCCCCCATGCCGAAAGGTGACCCTGATGCCCGCCGAAACGACATACCTCGAGCTCTCCGAAGACAGCGGCAGCGCCCACAAGTTCTATGAGGTATCCGTCGACGGCACCGACCTGACCATCCGCTACGGCCGCATCGGCGAGCGCGGCCAGGTCAAGCAGTCGTCCTTCAGCGACACCGGCAAGGCGAAGGCCGAGGCGGCCAAGAAGGTCGGGGAGAAAGTCCGCAAGGGATACGCGCCGGCGGTCCCGGGCGGCCGGCAGAAACGTTCCATCTCGCGGCGCCAGATCGTCAGCAGCCGCTCGACCGCCACCCGCGCGCCGGTCCTGTGGCGCTACGCCTCACACAGCCCGGCGTTCGGCATCTTCGTCGACGACGACGTGTGCATGGTGGGCAACGAGAGCGGCCTGATCACGACGCTCAGCCACGACGCCGAGGTGATGCAGCAGTTCCGGCTGCCCGAGGGCGTCAAGTGCATCGTCGCCGACGACGGCTGGATCTACGCCGGCTGCGACGACGGCAACGTCTACGACCTGTCCGGAAAGGTGCCCCGCCTGGCCTACCGGATCGCGCCCGAGATCGACATCTACTGGCTCGACATCCACGACGGCGTCCTCGGCGTCTCGGACGCCAACGGCGGCATCTCGGCGATCGACCACGAGGACGAGTTCCTGTGGCAGCGCCCCGGGCGCGGCTCGTCGGCCTGGATGGTCCGCTGCGACCCCGGCGCGGTCCACCACGGCCACTCCGGCGGCGTCACCAGCTACGACTGGCGCACCGGCCGCGAGCTCTGGCACACCCGCACCGGCGCGGTGCTGTTCGGCTGGCAGGAGCGCGACACCCTCTACGCGGGCACCGCCACCCGGCAGGTGGTCGAGCTGGGCAAGGACGGCACGACCAGGCAGACATACCGCTGCGACGCCGCGGTGTATTCGTGCGCCACGGCCGCCGACGGCCGCTACGTCTTCGCGGGCGACAGCGCATCATCGATCTACTGCTTCGACGCCGCCGGCAACCGCCTGTGGAAGCTGGGCACCGGCTGCGGCTCGGCATACTCGATGCAATACCGCAACGAGCGCCTCTACATCGTGACCACGGACGGCTCCCTGGCCTGCATCGACGCCAGCGAGGAGGCGATCCGGTCCGCGATCGGCGGCAGCGTCCCCCAGGTCGTCGACGTGAAGGCGCCGCCCCGCATGCCCACGGTCGTCCCCTCGACAACGGTGGAAATCGTCCACAACGACGCGGGCGGCGTGGTGGTCGAATGCGTCGACGAGGGCGGCCGGCTACGCATCCGGGTCGTGTCATCCGGCTACCACCGCGACTGGCAGGTCCAGTTCCCCAAGGGCATCCGCGAGAGCGGCAACCGCTACGTGGTAACCGGAATCCGCGAGGCGAGCCGCGGCGGCTTCTACCGCGCCTACGGCGAGATCCGCCGCCTGATGTAGCCGATCGATTCCCACGGATGCGGGACAGCAAGCGGCCGCTGGGGCGTCGGGACCACCCCGCAGATCACCTCCGGATCGCGGCCTCCGGATCGCGACCTGCGGATCGCGGCCTCCGGATCGCGGCCTCCGGATCGCGGCATGCGCTCGAACGCCTAGCCACGGCTGCGGTTGCGGTTGCGGTTGCGGCTGCGGCTGCGGCTGCGGCTGCGGCTGCGGCTGCGGCTGCGGCTGCGGCTGCATTCTGTCCCGCTCCGGTGCGGACCCGACCGCGCCACAAGATCCGACCCCGAGGGCTGAGCGGAGTGCACTCGGGTAACCCGTGCCCTCTGCTGCCAGACCGATGGTGTGCGTAGTCGCGGTGCGGAACTGACGCCTGCCCTGATCACCGCCACATCCCCACCGTCTCACCAACCCTGAATCACCGTCGATGCGCGCGGGCGCAGAGGAGGCTTGTTCGGGAGTGGCTCGGCGCCAACCCGTCAACACTCGTTCGAGTAATCGGGATCCAGAAGAGACCCGGGCACCGCTGCCGATCCGCTCAACGGGTGCCGGCGGCCCGCGGCCGGAGCCACACCCCAATCCCGCAGGCATACCACCGGCCGCAAGCCGGACCCTCCCGCACCCGCCACAACTCACCAACGTCCCGCCACGAAACCGCCACCGACAGGGCAACTCGGCCATACAGAAGCTGGTGGAACAGACCTTGAGGGGTTCGGGTCAACTCGGAGTCTTCTGCTTGGCTATCTCGCAGTCGATCGCAATACCTCGCCTGAGCGACAGCGTGCCCTCGCGAACGACGCAGGCGATCCCTGGCAACCAGGGCGGCATCCCTCGACCGTGGTACACGACGCGAAGCCCGAACGGGATCCCGGCGCACCCATCGACAACCGCTCAGACGAGGCGCCGCGTGCAGATCTTGTTGGCGGGCGGCCCACCGACGCGCCAAAATCCCTCAAGATCCGTCAAAGTGGCCGACAGTGTCTCGGATAAAAGCTACATAACAGGACTTTCTGCCTCCGAGAAGGCTCTCGATCAACCGGAGACTTGCTGCCCCGATAGTGTCCTGGACCGCAGCCACCGATCCGGGTACTTGACAACCGGCTGCCCGCCAACCAAGCAGAGGTCTCCTCGGCGCCCCGGATCTCCAAGATCTGCCGGGAACGGGGCGGAGCAACGGGTGCCGGGCCGTCTTCGCGCCGTTGTCGACCCTTCGGCGGGTGCTGGTGGTGTCCCGCGGAGCCGCAGGTTCACCCAGAGTGGGGTGTTGCCGACAGCAAGCGAGGCACTCCCGCACAAGACTCAGAACCGACCACACCGCTCCAAGATCCTCACCAGGGTCGCCGCCCCTGGGCTGACGTTGATGCGCACGGGCGCCGAGCGGACCACTCGACTTTCGCCATTTCGCGCCGGCGCAGCCGCAGGTCAGGGCCTACTAGAAGGTAAATCTTGCGTATTGCCTGGTCAGCGTCGAGCCACGAGATTCTCGGCGTCGTGCCCGACGGGCGGGATGAGCTGGGCGGATGGTGGATGCCTTGCGGGACAAGCGGTCCAGAAAGTGGCGAAAGCCGAGCGGACCACGGCGCCCCAAGATCCCGGCCGCGGCTCGCGCGGGTCTGTGGGCGTGATCCCTGATCGGGGTGTTGCGATCTACTGGCGACCCAGTCACGCAGACGTCTCCGCTGTGGGCACTGACGTTTGGAGAGGTCATCCAACGACGTGAGCTGCGCCTGCGCCCCACGGCATTTGGCGCGGGTCTACACCAATGAGGACGGATTTCACCTCACGGATATTGTGGCCCCTGCGCCGGATCCACGGGCGCGGTGGTCGGTTCTGACGAGGTGGAGGAATTGGAGAAAGAAGCGGAAGGTCAGCATCGGGTGTCACGACGGCGGGGGCGACGGCCGGAGCGTCCCGACCCTGACGCGGGCCCGGTGAGCGCCTTCGCCGGCCGGCTGTGGCGATTGAAGCAGGAGGCGGGCGACCCCTCGTACGAGGAGATGTCCGTGCGCCTGGGCGCGGCGGCTTCGCGGTCGTCGCTGGCCGCCGCGGCCAAGGGCCGGAGTCTGCCCAGCTGGGAGACGACCTGGGAGTTCGTGCGCGTGCTCGCCGTCGACCGGCTGGGTCGCGACGCGCGGGAAACCGAGAGGGAGTGGCGAGAGCACTGGCGGCAGGCGAAGGTGGCCGAGCTTTCGACGGCCGACGCGGCGCCGGGTCCGGGGCTGGCAGGTGCAGCGACGCCGGGACCGGCAGCGACGCCAGGCGTGGGGCCGGCGGCCGAGAGCGGGGCGGCGGCAGCGTCCCCAGCAAGCAAGACCAGGGCATCGGCACCGCCGGCGGGCGAGGCCGGGGTATCGGACGCGTCGGAAGCAGCCGGCCAGGCCGGCGAGATCGGGACCGGCAAAACCGCAGCGCAGGCGGGCGAAGCCGGGGCATCCGCCGCATCGGAAGCAGCCGGCCAGGCCGGCGAGATCGGGACCGGCAAAACCGCAGCGCAGGCGGGCGAAGCCGGGGTTTCGGCCGCTGGGGACGCTGCTGCCGCCCCGCTCCCGACCGCCAGCCCCGGCAGGGCCGGGGCCGCGGCGAAGCCAGCGGGCGAAACCACGGCACCGGCGGCGTCGGCGACCGGGGCCGGGGTGTCGGCCGCGTCGCCGGCAGCTGGCGAGGCCGGCCAAATCGCAGCGCGGACGGGCGGGGCCGGCCAAATCGCAGCGCAGACGGGCGAGGCCGGCAGAACCGCAGCCGGCCAGATCGAGAACAGGCATGAGCCGGCAGCTCCGGCTGGCGGTCGGCCCACATCGCCCGGGGCGAGCAGCCGGCGGCACGTCGGCATCGCCGTTGCCGCCGCGGCCGGGGCTGTCCTCACCGTTGCCGTTCTCGCGTTCGTCGTGCTTGGCCGGCAGCCGGACGGCGGCGATGCCGTCGCGCCACCGGCGGCCGCCGTCTCGCCCGATCACGACGACTCGCAGTTCGAGGGCGACATCACCTATCCCGACGGGACGGTGGTGCCGCCGAACTCCTCGTTCACCAAGATTTGGCGGATCCGCAACACCGGCACCGTGGTCTGGGCCAACCGCTTTCTGGGGCGGGTGAACGAGCAGCCGTGCCAGGCACCGACGGTGGTCGCCGTTCCGCAGACGAAGCCCGGAGCAACGGTGGACATCGCCGTGACCGTCCGGACTCCCGCCAAGCCCGGTCGATGCAAGATCTACTGGAAGATGGCCGACGAGCAGGGGCGGACGCTCTTCCCGCTCAAACGTCCGATCTTCCTGGACGTCCAGGTCGGCGGTTCGTGACGGCCGCATCGACCGCACGATGAGGAGCCGAGGCCCGGCCGGTGCCGCACCCGCCGGGCCTCGCCCCCGTCCCCCGCTCCCCGCGTGCCCCACGCGGTGTGCGCGAGCCTCAGCCGCAGTTGGTTCCGCGCTTGCCGCCCTCGGTGCCGCTGATGCGGCCCATCCAGTCCACGCATTTGTCGGCCGCGGACAGGTAGATCGGGCCGGCGTACGACGTGAAGTAGTCGCCCTGGTAGGCCGTCCAGTGGTTGCCGACCGGGTGGACCGCCAGGCCCGCCTCGAGCAGCACGGCCGAGCCGACGCTGTTGCGCTTGGCGACCACGCAGTTCTTGCCCGTGGCCGCGCTGTAGGTGAGGAACACGGTCCCCTTGGTGCCGATCGGGTCGGAGTTCACCACGCCGTAGCCGGACCCGCACTCGCCCCCGTACGTGGCCGCCGCGAGCGCCGGGGTCGCCGCGGTCAGCGCTCCGGCCAGCACGGCGGCGGAGAGGGCGACGGTCGCGGCAGTGGACTTGACGAGTTTCATTTCTGTTCCTCCGGTCGGGGTCAGCCGCAGTTGGTGCCGTAGCGGGTCAGGGAGGCCGTTCCGATGGTGCCGCCCCAGTCGACGCACGAGCCCGCCGCCGACACGTAGACCGGTCCCGCGTACGTCGTGTAGTTGCCGCTGTCCTTCGCCCAGGAGGTGGTGCCGGAGCGGCGGAGGTACGCCTCCACGAGCGTGGCGGTCCCCGAGTTCTCCCGGATGGTGACGACGCAGTTCTTCCCCGCGGACGCGTTGTAGGTCAGGTAGACCGTGCCCCGGGTGTTGGGAAGATCGATCAGATTGACGACGCCGTAGCCGGTGCCGCACTGCCCCCCGTAGAGCGCGGCCAGCGCGGGCGAGGCGTTGACCAGGGTGCCCACCGTGGCGGCGGCCGCGGTGATTCCCAGCGCGGCGATCTTCTGCGAAATACGCACGAAGAGTTCCTTTCTGCATTGGATCGGTGCGTATGACGCTGGCATGCGGCGCCGGCCGCCACCAGATGATCTTCATCCAGGGATCGTCCAGTGGATAATTCGGAGAAATAGCCCGCAGGTGAGCGGGGTCACAGTCTGCTGAGAACCATCCGGCGATCGGAGTCGTCTTGCCTGGTGTGAGACGAAGCCTGGACGCGATCGACGAGGAGGAACTCGTGCGGCGCACCGCCGGTGGTGACCGGCGGGCGTTCGACGAGTTGTATCGGCGTACCTCGCCGTGGCTGGCCGTGCGGCTGCGCCGCCGGTGCGCCGACGACGACGTGGTCGCCGACGTCCTGCAGGAGACCTACCTCGCGGTCTGGCGGGCGGCGGGCAGCTTCGCCGGTACGGCCGCCACCGGCAGTGCCGTGGGCTGGCTGTGGACGATCGCCGCCAACCGCCTGGTCGACGCGTTCCGGCGGCGGGCCCGGCAGGCGAAGGTGCCACCGGTGCCCCTCGCGGCGACGGTGGCACCCGCCGCCGAGGACGAGGTGATGGCCGGCCGGGTCGGTCAGGAACTGGAACAGGCGCTCCTCGTCCTGCCCGCCGAGCTGCGGCAGGTGCTGCGGGCGATGGTGCTGGACGGGTTCTCGGTCCGGGAGACGTCCCTGCTGCTGGGCGTACCGGAAGGCACGGTGAAGTCCCGCGCTCGGCGGGCCCGGATCGCTCTGCGGGAGGCACTGTCATGACCACGCACCCGAGCCTCAGCGTGCTCGCCCGCTATGCCGACGGCGGTCCCGGCCTCGACGAGGCCGCCGTCTGGTCGGTGGAGGTGCACCTGGAGACCTGCGCCGACTGCCGCGCCCGGCTGGCGGGCAGCACGCCGGACAGCACCCACGCGCTGCTCGGCCGGGTCGCGGCCGAGCTGGACCGGGGCATCGCCGCCGGGCCGTCGCCGTCCCGGGTACGGCGGCCCTGGTCGGCGGTGCACCGGCGCTGGTTCGCCTGGGCGCTGCTGCCGTGGCTCACCATGACGGTGGCGTTGCTGGGCTGCGCGCTGCTGCTTCAGCGGTTGGCGCCGAGCCTGCCGCCGCTGGTGTTGCTGCTGGCGCCGGTGGCCCCGCTGCCGGGGGTCGCCGTCGCCTGGAGCCGCCGGACGGATCCCGCCTGGGAGCTGATCGCCGGCACTCCCGCCGCCGGGCTGACCATGCTGCTGCGTCGCACCGCGGCAGTGCTGGCTGTGCTCGTACCGGTGCTCGCCCTGGTCGGCGCCCGGACCGGCGCGTCGGCGGCGCTGATGCTGCTGCCGTGCCTGTCGTGCACCGCCGCCGCCGTCGCCTTGGGCGGGAGGATCGGCGTGCGGAACGCCGCGATCGGTATCGCCGTGGTGTGGGCGTCCGCCGTGGTGGTGCCCACCCTCGTCACCACGAACCTCCCGGTGGTGCTGCTGCCGGGCAGCATCCCCGCCTGGGCCCTGGCCACCGTGGCCCTGGTCGCCTTCGCCGCGACCCGCGCCGACGACTACCGCCGGCTGTCCAGCCGGCGCTGACCACCCCTTTTCGCCAGACCCGCCACCCGGCGCGGCGCCGTCCGGCGCCGCCGACCAATGGGAGAAATACGATGATGCGCACAGTGAGCGCGGCCGAGACGGCCCCCACCACCCACCCCTGGGCCGTGCACGCCGAGGGGCTACGGGTACGCGCCGGCCGGCATCTGGCCGTCGACGGGCTCGACCTGGCACTCGGCACCGGCGTACACGGATTGCTCGGCCCGAACGGCGCCGGCAAGACGACGCTGATGCGGGCGCTGGCCACCGTCGTGAAACCGGCCGACGGCCGGCTGACCCTGCTCGGCCAGCCGGTCGACGGCCGCGCCGACCTGCGCCGGGTCCGGCGCGCGCTGGGCTACCTCCCGCAGCAGTTCGGGTTCTATCCCCGGTTCACGGTGCGCGAGTTCGTGGAGTATCTGGCCTGGCTGAAGGAGATGCCCAAGACCGCGATACCGGGTGCGGTGCAACGCGCGATCGACCGGGTGGGCCTCACCGCCAAGGCGGACGCCCGGATGAAGACCCTGTCCGGCGGCATGCTGCGCCGGGCCGGCATCGCCCAGGCCATCGTGAACGACCCGGAGGTGCTGCTGCTCGACGAGCCCACCGTCGGCCTCGACCCCGAGCAGCGCCTGGATTTCCGTACGCTGCTGCGCGAGCTGGGTGCCGACAGTTGTGTCCTGGTCTCCACGCACCTGGTGGAGGACGTGGTGGTCGCCTGCACCGACGTCGTGATGATCAACGGTGGGCGGCTGGTCTACCAGGGCACCCCCGACGGCCTGATGGCGCAGGGCGAGCCGGGTGACGCCGGCGACAGCCCGGCCGAGCGGGGCTATTCGGCGCTGCTTCGTCGCTACCGTGCGGAGCAGGGCCGATGAGCCGCATCCTGCGCATCGAGTTGCGCCGCTCCGCCGCGGCCGGAACCGCCCTGGTGCTGCTGGTGGCCGGCGCGCTGCTGCTCTACGCCTCGACGGACGGGTGGGCCTCCGGCTGGATGGCGCTGGCCATGGTGCAGCGGCAGTACCTGGTGCTGCTCTGGCCGCTGGCCCTGGCCGCCGGGGCCTGGCAGGCCCGCCGCGAGCAGCGCTCGAACGTGGCGGAACTGTTCGCCAGCACGGCCCGGCCGCTCGCCCAGCGGGTCGCGCCGGTCCTGGCCGCCATGACGATCGCCGTGGTGGCCGGCTATGCGGCGATGACGGCGGCGGCGGTGCCGTGGATCATCGGCACGGTCAGCTACCTGCCGACCGCCGTCTTCGCGGTCCTCGCGGTGGGTGCCCTGTCGCTGGTCGCGGCGGCCTGGTTCGGCATGGCGGTGGGGCGCCTGGTGCCGTCCGCGTTGACCGCGCCCGGCCTGGCGGTGGCGGGCATCGGCCTGCTGCTGGTGCTCACCCCGACAGCCGTCGGGGGCCACGAGGGGGTGACGGCGGTTTTCTCGCCGACACAGGGGCTGGGCCTGTTCGGCGACTTCCGCACGATCTCCGGCCGGGTCAGCGCCGCGCAGGGCGTCTGGCTGGCCGCGCTGGCCGTGACGGGCCTCGTGCTGCTCGCGGCCGAGACCCGGCGGGCCCGGACGGCGGCACTGCTGCCCGCGGTGCTCGGTGCGGCCCTGGCGATCCTGGTCATTCCGCGGGGCGGCGACTTCGTCGAGTCGCCGATCGATCCGGTCGCCCGCGAGTTGGTGTGCACCGAGGCGGGACCGCGCGTCTGCGTCAGCCGGATGCACGCCGGGCTGCTGGCCGAGGTCGAACCCCTGGCCCGGCAAGGGCTCACCATGCTGGCGAAGCTGCCGAACGCCCCCACGACAGCGGCGGAGGACACCAACTCGTTCCTCGACGAGCACGCCCAGCCGCAGCGGCCCGACACCGTCACGTTCAACCTCCGCGTCGACAGCGACGGCCATCTGGCGGACGATCGGACCTTCCTGCCCGAGATGCTGAACGCCGCGGGAGTGAACGCGTACGCCTGCGGCAACGAGCTGAGCCGCCCGGTCTCGCGGGCCGCCGCGTACTGGCTGATGGAGCGCGAGCCGACCGCCGGCGCGCACGACCCGGCGGAGGAGACCGCGCAGACCCGCGCGTTGTGGCAGAGCCTGCGCAAGTTGCCCGAACGGGAAGCGGCGGCCCGGGTCGCGAGCGTGCGCACCGCCGCCCTGGCGTGCGAGAGCCTGGACGGCCTGCTCTCGCGGAGTGCCGCATGAGGTGGCTGGCGCTCTACCTGCGCTCGCGGCGGATCCCGGTCGCGCTGGCCGCGACCGTGGGCAGCGTCGTGCTGATGTGGTCGCTGTGGACCGCCACTTCCAACAAGCGGGACGTGGACGTACAGATGGTCATCCTGACCGTCCTGCTCGCCGTCGCGACGCTGACCGCGACCCTCGCCGGCCCCGACGACGCGCTGGAGCACACCGGCTCGCTGCCCTGGCCGAGGCGGCGGGCGGCGCACCTGCTGGGCGCCCTGGCCGTCGTGCTCCTGCTGCTGCTGGCGACGCTGGCGACCGGCGCCCGCTTCGGCCCGGCCGGGCTGGTGCTGCGCGACGCGGCCGGCCTGCTCGGGCTGACCGCGCTGGGGGCGGTGACGGTCGGCGCGGCCCGGTCCTGGTTCCTGCCGCTGGCCTGGACGCTGGGCAGCTTGGTGCTGTCGCTGCCGGACACCGCCTGGGCCCAGATCCTCACCTGGCAGGTCCAGGATCCGCGCAACACCGCCGCCGGGCTGACCGCCGGCCTGCTGGCAGCGGCCGGTCTGTTCACCTACGCGGTGGCCGGCCCCGCCCGGCGGGCTCCCGCCGAGGCCGCCCTGTGAGCTGACCAGTTTCGGGGTGATGTCGAAACTGGCCGCCCGCCTTCGATATACCGGTGAGTGGCGTTCGACCGCGACGCCGGAACGGAGGAACCTCCCATGTCCGACCCACGCACCCTGCTGACCGGGATCGTCTTCGGCGAGTCACCCCGCTGGCACGACGGCCGGCTGTGGTTCGCCGACTGGGCCCGCCAGGAGATCATCGCGGTCGACCTGGCGGGCAGGAGCGAGGTGATGCTCCGGTTGCCGGGTGCGGGTGGCTTCAGCCCGGTCTGCATCGACTGGCTCCCCGACGGGCGGCTGGTCCTCGTCTCGGGGGCCAGCCGCAGCGTCATCCGCCAGGAACCGGACGGCACCCTGGTCACCCACGCCGACCTCAGCGGGGCGTTCGACGCGCAGCAGTGGAACGAGATCGCGGTGGACGGCCGCGGCAACGCGTACCTCAACAACATCGCGTTCGACTTCCCCGGCGGCGAGTTCCGGCCGGGCCTGGCCGCCCTGGCCACCCCGGACGGCGCGGTCCGCCAGGTAGCGGACGGGTTCGGCTTCCCCAACGGGATGGCCGTCACCCCCGACGACTCGACGCTGCTCGTCGCCGAGTCGTACGCGCACGTGCTGACCGCGTTCGACATCACCCCCGACGGCGGCCTCGCCAACCGGCGGGTCTGGGCCCACCTGGGCGAGAAGGCCGCACCGGACGGCATCTGCCTCGACGCCGAGGGTGCCGTCTGGTACGCGGACGTCCCCAACCGGCGCTGCGTCCGGGTGCGCGAGGGTGGCGAGGTGCTACAGACCGTCGACACCGGGCTGGGCTGCTTCTCGTGCGCCCTCGGCGGCCCGGACGGGCGGACGCTGCTCATGGTGGTGGCCGACTGGTCCAAGGGCGCGGCGATGTTCACCGGTGACCCCACCGGCCGGGTCCTGGCCCTGGAGGTCGCCGTGCCCGCACCCCCGGCGGTTCGCATCTGACCCGACGGCGGGTGGTGGTGACACCCGACGGCCGTTTCCTGTGCGCCGTGTCGGACTTCCCCGAGGGGATCGCGACCTCGCCCGACGGGCAGTTCGTCTACGCCGCCAGCGTGGGGCTGGGCACCATCCCGGAGGGCCCCGGCGCGTTGTCCGGCTTCTCCATCGGCGGCGACGGGGCACTGACGCCGGTGCCGGGATCGCCGTTCGCGGCCGGGCTCTTCCCGGTCGGGATCACCGTCGCGCCGACCGGGCGATTCGTGTACACCTCCGGCGGCGACGCCAGCGGAGAGCTCAACGCGTTCGGCGTCGGCGCCAAGGGAACGCTGCGGCTCCTGCCCGGCTCGTCCTTCCCCACCGGTGCCGTGGGACCTGGCTACAACTCGGCCTCGGTCCTGCCCAACCAGGGCCCTGTCGCCAGCTTCACGACCCGCGTCAACGACCGATCCGTGGCCTTCGACGCCTCGGCCGCAACCGACGCGGACGGACGCGTCGCGCGCTACCACGGGACTTCGGCGACGGCACCACCCAGACCACCGCCGACGCCCGGACCACCCACCTCTACCCGCGGGCCGGGACGTTCCCGATGAAATTGCATAACTGCAGTTATGATAGGTCCACCTATACTTGGGGGGCCTGTGATGCTGCCGAGACCCGCGGAGATGTTCGACCGCGAGCGGGAGTGGCGTGATCTGAGCACATTCGCCACAGATCCCAGCCTCGGAGCCAGCCTGGGTGTCGTGTCCGGCCGTCGGCGCCAAGGCAAGACCTTCCTGCTCCGGGCCTTGTGCCAGGCGACCGGCGGCTTCTACTTCGCCGCCGACGAGGCAACCGACCGGGAGTCACTCAACCGGCTCGGCTCGGTGCTCGCCGAGCACCTGGCGGCCCCCGCACCGTTCACCTTCGACACCTGGCACTCGGCGATCGACGCGCTCCTCAGCCTGGGCCGGGAGCGGCGCATTCCCGTTGTCATCGACGAATTTCCGTACCTGGTGAAGGCCAATCCGCAGCTTCCGTCGATCATCCAGAACGCCCTCGCCCCACTGCGGGCCGAACGCGACACGAGCCGCACGAGCCTGCTGCTCTGCGGCTCGGCGATGTCCTTCATGGGCCGCCTACTCAGCGGCAACGCGCCGCTGCGCGGCCGCGCGGGTTTCGAGCTCATCGTGCCCACCCTCGACCATCAGCTCGCCGCGGAGTTCTGGGGCGTCGACGATCCGGCTACCGCCCTCAAGGTCAACGCCATCGTGGGAGGCACCCCCGCCTATCGTCGCGAATTCGCCCGCGACGACACTCCGAGCGGTCCGGACGACTTCGATCCGTGGGTGCTACGCACGGTGCTCTCCCCCACCAGCCCGCTGTTCCGGGAAGCGCGATACCTGCTCGCCGACGAACCGGAGCTGCGCGACATCGGCCTCTACCACTCGGTTCTCGCCGCGATCGCCGCCGGAAACACCCACCGCGGCGGCATCGCCTCGTACCTCGGCCGCAAGTCCGGCGACCTCGCGCACCCGCTCACCGTCCTGGAGGACTGCGGACTCATCGTCAGGGAGCCGGACGTCTTCAAGGACAACCGCACCAGTTTCCGGATCGCCGAGCCCCTGGTCACCTTCTACCACGCCGTCATGCGGCCGATCTGGTCCGACCTGGAGCACACCCGCGACGCCACCCGCCTCTGGCAGCGTAGCCAGCAGCGCTTCGTCGGAAACGTCCTCGGGCCCCACTTCGAGCAGATCTGCCGCCACTGGACCCGGCACCTGGCCCCCGCGGACATGTTCGGTGACTACCCCAACCGCGTCGGCGCCGGAACCGTCAACGATGCCGCCGGCAAGACCTCACACGAGGTCGACCTGGTGGCTTTCGGCCTCGATGATGACAACCGCCGTCCGCTCATCGCCGTCGGGGAGGTCAAGTGGGGCGAGACGATGGGCATGGGCCACCTCGACCGGCTCCGCCGCATCCGCCACCTGCTGACCGAGCAGGGCCGGTACGGAGCCGATCAGGCCAGCCTGGCTTGTTTCAGCGCCGCGGGATTCAGCGATGACTTGCATCGCGCCGCCGAACGGGACGCGAGCATCACCCTGATCGGCCTCGACGATCTGTACCGACGTCCCTGATCCGGGTGAGGGCTCTGCTTCTCCATCGGAGAAGAGAAGCAGAGCAAAGGCAGTGCAGGGGTAGGGTGCCGCCGCCGGGCGGCGATGCCTGGAGATCGAGGCGGGCCTCGATGTGACCCTGGGGTAGGACCGGAGACCGCGAACCGCCGCAGCGGGACTAGCTAGGACAGCCCGTCCCAGTCGGCCGACGAATCATCGTCCTGGGCGTCGAGCACCGCCTTCCCGACGTCATCGGCATACCCGACCGGTGGTCCGGGATCGTCTTCCCCCGGGAAGAGCAGCGAATCCTCGTACGCGTCATCGGGTTTGCCGAACCTTGGGTAGTTCGCCGGCGCTGTCGACCGCGGCGCCGGTGCGGACCGGATCGTGGCGATCGTGGCGAGGGTGGCGTGGACGTGGGCCAGGGCGGCGGTGAGGCCGACCACCGCCACTATTGTCTGGTCGTCTGCGATGTCGCCGGACATGACCCGGTCGAGCAGCCGCCGGTGAATGACGGAGGCCGCATCCAGCAACTCGCGGGCTTTCGCAGCGTGCGCGTCGGGGGTCATCGGCTCTCCTCGGTCTCACGGCGATTCGGCGATTCGGCTGGTCGGCTGGTCGGCTGGTCGGGCTACCGATCTTCCTGGGCGCCGGCGACGACATCTGACGGGACGGCGGTGCTGACGCCCATCGCGATCGTGCGGGTCCTCGCAGCGAAACGGGTCAGCCTGATCCGGCATTGTCTCGTGTCGGCACGATGGCAGCCAGGACTATCAACTGAGACGTGGGAGCACCCGGATCAGTGGACAGGCGCGGGACCGACGCGACGTGGGCCGGCGGGAGGCCACGGAAAACGAGCCCAGGCGGAACCTGCGGGGGTGCGGGCGCCGCCGATCCGCCGCCAGCCCTACCAGCGCAGCGGGAGCGTCGCGACGTAGTCGTCGAGCTCGTCGGCGATGACCTCATGATCGCGGGCCGAAGGGTGCCAGTGGCAGCCGCCGTAGTCCAGGCCAGCCTCGCCGTAGTGCCAGTAGCGGATGCGGCTGTCGCCCCGGCTGTTGCGCTCCTGGACGATCTGCTGCGCGGTGTCGGCGAGTGCGGTGGTGTTGTAGACGTCCGTGGTGCTCACCACGATGATCGTGCGGGGACCGTAGCGGGCCCGGAGCTTGTCGAGGAAGCCGTGGTAGGCCTCGCGGTAGGCGGCGATCAGGCTCTCCGGCGTCCACGGCTCGCCCGGGTTGATGGCGGTCGAGAAGTCGTTGATGCCCAGGCCGATGACGACCAGTTGGGGCCGCCAGGTGGCCGGCCTGCGCCAGACGTCGCCGTCCACGCTCAGCAGCGCCCGGTCGTAGTAGGTGCGGTAGCTGGTTCCCGGCTCGCCGCCGTTGTAGTTGCGCACCATGCCGCGACCGGAGAAGGCGTTGATCTGGTAGTCGGCGTTCAGCCGCCGCGCGGCGAGGGCGCCGAAGCTGCGGTCCGCGTCGGTGGTGCGGTTGACCTCTTCGCCCGTGCAGTCACGGGTGCTGGAGAGGTTGCCGTAGCCGGCGGTGTAGGAGTCGCCGATGAACTCGATCTGCCGGTGTCGCGGCGCCGGCCCGGACAGGATCGCGCCGCCGCGTTCGGCCACGAAGCCACCGAATTCGCTGACGGCCCACGGGCTCTCGGAGCGCTTGACGAGCCGGACGTCGTGCCTCCCGCGCCGCAGGCCGGTGACCCAGTGGGTGGTTCGGCCGGGGGCGACCAGGGTGCCGACGGTCGCCCCGTCGATCTGGACGTCGTAGTCGGCGGCGGCGTCGTTCAGGACGATCCCGACCCCGGTGCCGCGGAAGCGGCCCTCGAAGTAGACGCCCGGCCAGCTGTACCGCAACGAATCCCCGCCGGCCTGGACCCGGCCTGCCGTGTGCACCGCAACCGAGACGGCGGGGGCGGCAACGGCCGTGCCGGGCAGCGCGGTCAGGACCAGCAGGACCGCGGTCGCCAGCGCGCCGGTCGCACGTACGGATCGCACGGGATCTCCTTCGGTCGCGCCGCGATCGGCCGGAACCGGGGCGACGGAACCGCGCCCCGGCGTCCGCTACCTATCCATGAGTGTCGATTCAAACTCTGAACCGGTTAAGTGTCAAGCGTGCCGGAGTGGCGAGGGCCGCCGGGCCGAGCCGGCAACCCTCATCACCGCCGTGCCCGTTGGCTACGGGCACCGCCTCCAGGCGAAGTGGTAGGTGGTCGAGATGCTGCCGTCGGTGGAGTCCATCGTCAGGAAGCTGGCGGTCGTCGAGGTGCCCTTGGCGAGCCGCAGTTCAGTATTGATGTTGAGATTGCGCAGTTCGCCGCACGGGTGCCAGACGACCGCGGCGACCGGGACCTCGTCGCTGGCGAACCAGTTGTCGTCCAGGGGTGCCACGATCGGGTGGTTGGTGAAGGTGCTCTCCGTCATGCCCTGGAAGTAGTAGTTGGCCCGCTGCGAGGCGGTGGCACCCCGCTGAAGCAGCCCGTAGCCGCGGTAGTCCACCTTGGCGATCGCGAAGGTGAAGCCCTGCGGCACATGGACCAGCACGTTGAGCTGGCAGTTCTTGCGGCCCGCGGTGGTGGAGATGCCCGGGCCGGCCTCAGCCAGGTACTCGCTGTAGATCGCGGTGAAGGCCTTGTTGTCCGGCGAGACCGCGACGTCCGCCGTACCGGGCCGGCAGCCGGAGCCGGCCATGGCGACCAGGTCGATGACGATGTGGTCGGCCGGCGGGTCGTCCAGGATGTTTCCGGCAGAGGCGGGCGAGCCCACGATCAGCGAGGACGCGATCAGCGCCAGCACGGCCCCCCCACGTACCAACAATTTACGCATGGAACTCCCTTCGACATGAAACAACGATGCGCACGCGGGCTCAATGTAGGGGCACACATAGAGATGCGTCAATTACTCTTTCTATTGATCGGGTTACTCATTAAATACGGCCAGCAGAGTGCACTGTGGAGCGCCGACGGGGCGTAGCGTCAAGCAGCACTCCACACCTTCGGGATATTCCGGGCCAAGCCCTCCATCACGCAGGCCGAAATATCCGGTTAATATCTGCGAATCGCTCCGCCGGCCTGGCGTCGAGGCACTTGCTGCCGGCGCTCGCGACCCCTCCAGGGGATCGATCACTGCCAATACTTGTGCGGGCGGTGCCGCCTGACTAACATCCCGTATCGGAACGCAGTAGCGGCAGTGATGGCGCAAATAGCCGACACCAGATGCGGATATCTTCCCCGGGCGGATCCGCTCGGGGTAATTCAGCGATGAAGCGCGCGCGATATCTGTCGATAGTGATCAGCAAATCGAGAGGAATGCAATGATCAAAACGAGACCTGCGGTTCTCGCCGTACTCAGTACGGTTCTTGCGCTGTCGCTGTCCACGCCGGCCCGCGCCGCCGGCGACGCGGCGGTCGCCGCCGTCCCGGAGGGCACCATCACCATCGAGGTGATAGCCGCCAACGGCTCGGGTTGCGCGCCCGGGACGGCCACGGTGATCGGCAACTCCGACAAGACCGGCTTCCGGATCAGGTACTACGACTTCGTCGCCGAGGCCGGCGGCGGCGCCGACCTGACGGACCGCCGCAAGAACTGCCAGATCGGCGTGCTCGTCAACGTCCCGGCGGGATGGACGTTCGCGGTCGCGGAGGCGGACTACCGGGGCCGGGCCCGGCTCTACTCCGGCGCGACGGCCCTGCAGCGCACGAACTACTACTGGCAGGGTTCCTCCGACACCAGCACCACCAACGAGACGTTCACCGGCCCGCTCAACAGCTACTGGGAAACCAGCGATGTGGCGCCCGTGCTGATCTACCGGCCCTGCGCGGACCAGCGGGTCCTGAACATCAACACCGAGCTGCGGGTGGACAGCGGCACGTCGACCGCCAGGAGCAGCATGTCGATGAAGACGACCGAGGGCGACGTCGACACCCTCTTCAACTTCAGCTGGATCCGGTGCTGACCCGGTAGCCCCGACGCCGTACAGCTGACGATCCCGAAGGGTTCCCCCGAACCCTTCGGGATCGCTTTTTCGCTACCGGCCGGCCGGCACCGGGCGCGCCGGCACCGGGCGAGCCGCCTGCCGGGCCAGTTCGCGGCGGTTGGCGGTCGCGATGATCAGCGACCCGACGACGGTCGGCGCGATCCAGGCGGCCAGGCTGCCCTGGGTCAGCTGGACGAGGAAGGCGGTGACGAACGAGATCACGCTGCTGCCCATGAGGTTCAGGTGCCAGAGCCGCCAGGCGTGCGGGGCACCGCGCAGCACGGGCCGGCGCCGGGCCAGCCACACGCCGCCGCCGACCCACACCGCGGTCAGCACGCCCAGGACGGCCAGCCCCACCAGGTGCGCCGGGTCGTAGGCGACCAGGCCGAACGCGGTCAGGCAGAGCACCCCCGCGCTGATCGCGTAGATCCGGCCGAGCACGGGGTGCCGGCCGCGCCGCTTGGGCGCCAGGATCACCGGCACCGCCAGCAGCAGGCCGAGACCGCCGGCCGTGGCGTGCACGGCGATGAGCGCAGGATGCAACCTCTGGTCGCCACCGCCCAGGCCCGGATCGGGGACTTCTGGTCGCTCACCCAGAGCCAGGTGTACCGGGAACTGGCCGCCATGGCCGCCGACGGGCTGGTCGAGGCGCACGAACGCGGCCGGCGGGACCGGCGCCCGTACGCCATCACCGACGCCGGGCGGACGGCGTTCACCGCGTGGGTCACCCGGGAGCCCGAGCCGGAGGCCATCCGGTTCCCGCTGCTGCTGACTATCATGTTCGGCCGGCACGTGCCGGCCGAACGGATGGCCGAGATCGTGACCCAGCACCGGGCGACACACGCCGCCCGGCTGGCCGCGTACGAGCAGTTCGAGGCGGAACTGCCGGCCGGTGCGGCCGAGGCGGAACCGTACGCGGTGGCCACGCTGGCCTTCGGACTGGCGTACGAGCGCGCGATGCTCGCCTGGTTCGCCGGCCTCCCGCCCGCGATCAGGGGCGACTGACCGGATTTCCTCAGTCTTCGGCGCAGGTGCCGACGATACGATTGTGAGCCTTGACATTCCGCCCGGCGTGACCGTTCTCGCCGAGCTCGGCCGCGGCGCCCAGAGCGTGGTGTACCGGGTCGCCAAGGACGGCCACGACCGGGCGATGAAGGTATTTCTGGGCGGCTCCGACGCGGGGGCCATGCGGGACCTGCGGCGGGAGGCGGCCCTGCTCGCGTGGACCGACCACCCGGCGCTGCCCCGGGTGTACGAGGTCGGTCAGGCCGGCCCGCGACCGTATCTGATCATGGAGTTGATCGAGGGGCGGAGCCTCGGCGAGATGCTGCGGGTCCGCCCGCTCGCCATCGACCGCGCCGTCCGGCTGGGCCGCCAGCTCGCCGGCGCGCTCGCCGCGCTGCACGACGTCGGCCTGGTGCACCGCGACGTCAAGCCGCCCAACATCATGATCGAGCCGGACGGCACGGCGCGGCTCATCGACCTGGGCATGGCGGGCCGCAGCACCGTCAAGCCGAGCGAGGCGGCGGTCGGCACGTTGCAGTACAGCGCCCCGGAGCAGGGTGGCACGCTCAACCGCCCGGTCGATGCCCGCAGCGACCTGTACGCGCTGGGCGCGGTGCTCCACGAATGTCTCACCGGTGCCCCGCCGTTCGCCTCGACCGACGCCGGCGAGTTGCTGCGCCTGCACGCCGGCGCGGCCCCGCCCGACCCACGCGACAACCGGCCGGAGGTGCCGGCCATACTCGCCGCCGTCCTCGCCAAGCTGCTCGCCAAGGATCCCGACGACCGCTACCAGAGCGCGGCCGGGCTCGACGCCGACCTGAGCCGCCTCGCCGCCGACCCCCTGACCGCCTTCACCCTCGACCGCACCGAAGCCCTCGACCGCACCGAAAGCCTCGACCGCACCGAAGCCCTCGACCGCACCGAAAGCCTCGACCGCACCGAAGCCCTCGACCGCAGCGAAAGCCTGGACCGCTCCGAAAGCGCCAGCAGCCCGGGAACCGCCGCCGCGGCGCCCGAGCCGGCGCCGCTGACCGGCCGCGACCGCGAGTTGGACCAGCTCACCGCGCGCTGGCGCGAGGCGCGCTCCGGGCGCGGCGGGTTCGCGGTCATCGCCGGCGGACCCGGCACCGGCCGGAGCCGGCTGGCCCGGGAACTCGGCCGCGTCGCCCGCGAGGACGGGGCGCCCGCGCTCATCGCGGCCTGCCCGGAAGCGCCGCTGCCGCTGGCCCCGCTGCGCGCCGCGCTCGGCGCGCGTCTCGGCGGGCCCACCGACGACGACCCGGCGGCTGGCGGGCCCACCGACGACCCGGCGGCGTTCACCCGGTCCGTCGCCGACCGCATCGAGGAGTTCGCCCGGGCCAAAGGCGGCGCGCTGATCTGCCTCGATGACGTGGACCGCGCCGACGAAGCCACCCTCGCGGTGCTGAGACTGCTGACCGCGGGCGTGCACGACGTACCGCTGCTGGTCCTGCTGACCGTCGTCGACGGCCGGGCCGGCGCGCTGCCGCCGAGCGTGCTGCGGCAGGTCGATTCGATCGTCAGCCTCGGCCCGTGCGACGCGGCCGGGGCGGCGGATCTGGTCGCCGCCTTCGCCCGCGGTCGCAATCTCGACGACGCCGTGCTGAGCCGGCTCGCCGCCCGGGCGGGCACGACCCCGCTCGAGATCCGGGAGTACCTCGCCGCGGTGGTGGACGCGGGGGTACTGACACCCTGCTGGGGAAATTGGCAGCTCGACACCGACGGGCTGGACCGGATCGCGCTGCCGGCGGATCTGCACGCGCTCGTCCTGCGCCGCCTCGACGGCCTCAGCGAGCAGGGCCGGGCCCTGCTCACCGCCGCCGCAGTGCTCGGCCCGGCGTTCTCCGCCGCACCGGCGGCCGAGGTCAGCGGGGTGGATCCGGCCGACGCCGCCCGGCTCCTCGCCGAGGCCGTCACCCGGGGTGCGGTGCGGCGCCAGGACGACGGGTACGGGTTCACCCACGAGCAGTTGCGCCTGGCCCTGCTCGACGCCGCCGAACCGGCGCTGGTGCGTGATCTGCATCAGCGCGTCGCCGACCTGCTCGGCACCGCCGGCGGCGACGGGCCCGCGCACACGTACTCGCTCGCGAGGCACTGCCTGCGCGGGCACCCCGACCGCGACCCTGCCAGGGTCGTCGAGGCCTGCCGGGCCGCCGGTGCGCTCGCGCTCGCCGAGCACGCCCCGGCCGAGGCGGTCGCCCTGCTGGAACCGGCGCACCGGTACGCCGTCGCCGACCTGCCGCCCACGGTCGGCAGCGAGATCGCCGAGCTACTCGGTGCCGCGTACCACCGGGCCGGCCACCTCGCGCTCGCGGTCGACACCCTGACCGGCGCGCTCGCGGCCGCCGCGGACCGGTTCGCCCGGGCCCGTATTCTGCTGGCGATCAGCGTCCTGCACATGGACGCGTGGGACATCGGTCCCTGCCTGACGACGATGCGCCGGGCACTGTTCGTACTGGACTGCCGACTGCCCGCGAACCGGCTGTCGCTGCTCGCCGGCACGCTGGGCCGGCTCGTCGCCGGGCTCGTCGTCGAGCGCACCGGCTTTGGTTTCGGCACCGCCACCGGTGCGGACGCCGACCGCTTCCGGCTCCAGGCACAGCTCTACAGCACCGGCGGCGGCGCCGCCAGCCTCGGCCTCGACCCGATGCTCGCACTCGTGCTGCTGCTCCGTTCGCTGTATCCGGCGAGCAGGCTCGGTTTCTCCCCGGAGTACGTGCGGGTGCGAACGGACGTGGCCAGCATCCTCGACATTGTCGGCGGGCCACGGCTCAGCGGCGGCGGCTACGCCCGGGCGGTCCGCGCCGCGGTCGAGATCGGCGACCACGCGGGAGCCGCGTTCGTCCTTCAGACGCGGAAGCTGATCCGGTACATCGCCGGTCGCGGTTCGGCCCGCGACATCCTGGCCGACTCGGCCGATCCGGAGCGCCTGATCAGCGCCGGCCGGTTCGTCACCCAGCTCGGCGGAACGCTGTGGGTGCAACTGCTCGCCGGCTTCACCCGCGACGCGCAGACGCTGTACCAGGAGGGGGTGACCCGGCTGGACGCCGCCGACCTGCCCGACAGCTCCCTGGTCCTGGCAGGCGCGTCGGTGGCCGCCGCGCTAGGCCGGGTCGCCGAGGCGGACGCGGCGCTGCGCGGCGTCGCCGGTGATCCCGCCGCGTTCCGCAACCCCAGCCGCCGGGTCAGCCTGTTGCTGGCCCGGGCGCAGGTCGCGGTCGAGCAGCGTGACCTCGGCGAGCCCTTCGAACAGGCCGCCGCCGACGTCGCCGAGCTGCGCCTGAACCCGAAGACGCTGCTGGTGCCGTTGCGTGGCATCTACGTCTACCTCGCCTACGGCCGCCTGGAACAGTGCCGCACCGCGACACCCCTGCAGCGAAGCTGGGCGTTGGACGCCGCCCGGCGGGCCGTCGCGGAGTTGCAGGGCACAGCCGCGTCTTCCAAGCTACTCAAAGCACACAGCCGACTGGCCGAAGCCTGGTTGCGCCACCTCGAAGGCGACCCGTCGGGGGCGCTCGCCGCACTGAGTGCCGGCGATCCGGTCCTGCGCGCGGCCGACGCGCCCCTGGTGAGTTTCGAGGCGTCCCGCCTGCGGGCACACGTACTACTCGCCCTCGGCCACGAGGCCGAGGCAACCGTCGCCGCCGCGGGCGCCCTGGCGCTCGCCGTGCGGTACGAGTGGCCACACCGCGCGCAGTGGCTTCGCGACGAATTCGGCGTCGACGGGCCCGCCTCCACCGTGGGCGGCACCAGCAGCGGCACCGACACCGACCTCACCGCGACCGCGTACCGGCTGCGGCTCGACGCCGTGGCCGCGATGAGCCTCGCCTCGGCCCGGATCGTCGATCCGGCGGAGCTGACCCGGGTCGCGCTCGACGAGACGATCCGGCTGCTCTCCGCGGAGCGCGCCTACCTGTTCCTGACCGACGAACGGGAAAAGCTGATCCCGCACCTGGGCCGCGACGCCGCCGGCAACGATCTGACCGAGATCGTCGGCTACGGCTCGACGCTGGTCGAGCAGGCCCGGCAGAGTCGCGAACCGTTGGTCGTCACCGGTACGGACGAAGGTGCCGCCCTCGGCTCACAGAGCGCGGTCGTGCACGGGCTGCGCAGCATCATGGTCTCGCCACTGCTGCACGACGGCCGGCTGCTCGGCGTGCTGTACCTGGACAGCCGGATCGCCAAGGGCATGTTCACCACCGCGGACGTCGGCGTGCTCGCCGTCATCACCATGCACGTGGCCGCCGCCCTGGAGACGACCCGGGCCGCGCAGCTCACCCTCGACGTCCGTTCGGCACAGCACGAACGCGACATCGCCGAGACGCTGCGCACGGCGATGGAGCACGTGTCGGGCACCCTCGACCCGGCCGAGGTGCTCAACCGGCTCCGGAGCGCGATCGGCCGCGCGCTGCACGCCGACCACGCCCTGCTCGCGATCCGCGACGACGGCAAAGTCCTGCTGGTGGACCCGGCGAACGACCAGGAGCCGGCCGTCGCCGACATCGATGCGGCATTCGACCGGCTGCTCTCCGGCGGCGCCCCGGTCTCGGCGGAGACCTCCGCGCGGGCGGCACCGGCCATGTTCGCCGCCGTCGCGCGGCAATCGTGGCTGGCCGTGCCGCTGCGGTCCCGCAACAACGCGGTCGGCGTCATCTTCGTCTCGGCGGACCGGGCTGAGGCGTACGGCGCGGCCCACCGTGAGATCGCCGCCGCGCTCGCGGGCCAGGGAATGATCGCCTACGAGAACGCCGAACTGTTCAAGACGGTCGAGCAACTCGCCCTCACCGACGGGCTCACCGGCCTATTCAACCGCCGGCATTTCTTCCAGCTGGCGAGCCGGGAAATAGCCACCGCCCGGCGCCGCGCCAGCCCGCTGACCGCGCTGATGCTCGACATCGACCACTTCAAAAAGATCAACGATGGCTTCGGCCACCCCGTCGGCGATCAGGTCATCGTCGCGGTGGCGAACCGCCTGAACGCCACCATCCGGCAGACCGATCTTGTCGGCCGGTACGGCGGTGAGGAGTTCGTGATCTTCCTGCCCGACACCGACTACGAGGGCGCGAACATTCTCGCCGAGCGGATTCGGGCCGCCCTCGCCGACCATCCGGTCGAGACCGACGCCGGGCCGCTGACGGTCACCGCGAGCATCGGGCTCGCGGCGTACCACTTCACCGACACCGATCCCGGCAGTCTGCTCGCCCGCGCCGACGAGGCGCTCTACGGCGCCAAGCAGAGCGGACGTAATCGTGTAGTGAACCACGCCCCTTTATTGAATGAACTTTCCGGTGGCCATTCGCCGTGAAATAGAGCGGCACCCGCTAGGTTCAGAGAAAAGCATGGCCTTCTTCAGGGTGGGTGTCGAACGGCTGTCATGGGCAGTGACGTCAGCAACGTGCACGCGGGGATCGTCCGCCTGCCGCCGGACCGGGTCGACGCCCGTGTCCTCGCGCACGCGCTGATCGAGCAGACCCAGGTGGCGCCGCGCCCGGAGCTGGTAAACCGCCTCGCCGCGCAGGCCGAGGCGGCCGGCTGGGGCGAGGTGCAGGTGCTGCTGCTGCACTGCCGCCTGATCCTGGCCGGCCTGCAGGGTGCACCGTACGAGGAGATGCGGCACAGCTCCGACGCGATGCTGGCCGCCGCGGAGGCCACCGGCGAGGAGATCCTGCTGGGACTGGCCCTGGCGTCGCGGGCGTTGTTCCTGGTGGACGCCGACCGCCCGGAGTCCACCGGAGACGACGTCGGCTGGCTGCTGGCCCGGGCGGTCGCGATGCTGGACGACGTCGCCGACACCGAACCGGCCGAGCTCGGGCTGCGCGCCGTGGAGCTGCCGGCCTGCTTCGTCGAGTGCGGACAGGCCTACCACCGGCAGGGGCTGTGGGAGCTCGAGGAGGAGATGTACGTACGGGCGGCGGAGGCGCTGGAGATCCCGCTGCCGGGCACGGTCCGGCCGGTCGCCGAGTTCACCCGCAAGGTGCTCGTGGTCAACCGGCTGGAGAGCGCCGCCGCACTGACCAGCGACCTGCTGGAGATCGGCCGGCGCGAGGCGGCGCGGCAGGTCGCGGCCGCCGCGGTCCGGCCCAGCCCGGCGGAGCGGGCCAGCCTCCCGCCGGGCTGGCGTTACGAGGTACGCGCCCTGGAGCGCCTGCTCGACGTCGTGGCCTACCGGTCGGGGCTGGACGGTGGGCCGACCGCCGTTCCGGCGGACCTGTACGAGGTGCTCGGCGACAGCACCTCGGACAGGTACCGGGCCTGTCTGCTGCTCGCCGCAGCCGTCGGCGCGGGCGATGCCGGTGACCTGGCCACGGCAGCGTGGCGGGCCGAGCAGGCCGTGACGCTGCTCGACGACGCCAAACCGAGCATCACCACGCTCGCGCTGCGCCTCGCCACCCAGTCCACCCACGACAGCGCCGCCATGCGGTATGCCCGCTATCTGGCGCTGCAGCGGTGGCAGGCAAGGCTGGAGATACTCGGTGCCGCCCGGTCCCGGCTGGAGGCGGCCCGGGTGCTGCGCCACAGCGAGCAACTGAGCCGGCAGGCGTACGTCGACGCGCTGACCGGCCTGGCGAACCGGCACGCCGAGACCCGCCACCTGGCGCGGCTGCGGCGCCGCGGGCCGCTCGACCGCCTCGGGGTCGTCCTGCTCGACGTCGACTACTTCAAGAACGTCAACGACACGTTCGGGCACGCCGTCGGCGACGAGGTGCTGCGGGTGATCGGCGCGGTGCTGCAGGCGGCGATCCGGCAGTCCGATCTCGCCGTCCGGCTGGGCGGCGACGAGTTCATGCTGCTGATGGACCTGCCGGCGGGCATCGAGGTCCCGGTCCCGGCACCCGGCATCGTCAACGCCGTCACGCTGCACCGCTGGAGCGACATCGCGCCGGGCCTGCGGGTCAGCGTGAGCGCGGGCCAGGCGGTGGGCGCGGCCCGCGACGTCGACCAGCTGATCCGGGCCGCGGACCAGAACCTCTACCGGGCCAAGGCCGCCGGGCGCGGGCGGGCCGTCACCGCGGACATCGCCTGAGCCGGCCGCTCCGACGGAGGTCAGAGGTCGAGCACCAGGCTCCGCCCCCGGCACCGGGAGACACAGATCATCATGACGTCGCCGGCGGCGCGCTCCGCCTCGGTGAGCACCGAGTCGCGGTGCTCCGGCTCCCCGTCGAGGACGCCGGTCTCGCAGGTGCCGCAGGTGCCCTCCCCGCAGGAGGAGAGCACGGTGACCCCGTCCTGCTCGACGGCCTTGAGGATGGAGATGCCCGCGGGCACCCGCACCGTCCGGCCGCTCTGCCGCAGCACCACCTCGATGTCGTGGTCGACGGCGGGCGCCGCCGGCCGCGCGGCGAACCGCTCGGTCCGCAGGGCCCCCGCCGGCCAGCCGGCGCAGCGTTGCTCCACGGCGGCGAGCAGCGGCTCGGGCCCGCAGCAGTAGACCAGGGCGTCCGGGCGCGGGGTGTCGAGCGGGCTCAGGTCGAGCAGGCCCGTCTCGTCCTGGGCCCGCACGCCGACCCGGTCGCCGTAGCGGTCCAGGCTGTCCAGGAAGGCCATCGACGTACGCCGGCGGCCGCCGTAGAGCAGCCGCCACTCGGCCCCGCTCGCCGTGGCGGCGGCCACCATCGGGAGAATGGGGGTGATCCCGATGCCGCCGGCGATGAAGAGGTACTCGCGGGCCGGCAGCAGCTCGAAGTGGTTGCGCGGGCCGTCCACGTGCAGCCTCATGCCCGGCGCGAGCCGCTCGTGGACATGCCGGGAGCCGCCCCGGCCCGCCGGCTCGCGCAGCACGGCCAGGCGCCAGCTATGCCGGTCGGCCGGGTCGCCGCAGAGCGAATACTGCCGCACCAGCCCGGGCTCCAGCACCAGGTCGACGTGGGCGCCCGGGCGCCACGGCGGTAGCTCGCCGCCGTCCGCCGCCCGCAGGGTCAGCCCCAGCACCCCGTCGGCCAGCGGTTCCACCCGCTCCAGGATCGTCTCGGTCATCGGGCCCGCCCGTCCGGCACGGCCGCGGCGTGATCCGGGTGCGCCAGCAGCCACTGCCACATCTCGACCGGGTCGTCGGCGTCGTGCTCGGCACCGCAGTGGCAGGTGCCGTGCAGCCGGTCCGAGCCCGGCGCCCAGACGATCCGGTAGACCGTAGCGCTCATGAACCTGCGAGCTTCCGCAGCATGCGCCGGGCGGCCAGCCCGCCGGTGTCGATGTTGATGCTCAGCTCCTGGTAGCCGTCGGGCTCGCCGGCGATCGCCTGCTCCAGGGCGTTGAGGGCGACCACGTCCTGCATGACCACGGTGTGGTTGCTCTTCGCCAGATAGTCCGAGACCTCCTCGTCGCCGACGGCGAAGTCGCGGGCGACCATCCAGAAGTCCAGGGTGCTGGTGGCGGTCTCCGGGGTGATGGCGTAGACGATCTCGGCGTGGCAGGCGGCGCTGTCGTCGCCGTCCGGGCCGGGCTCGACGCCGGTCGGCGCGATCCGGCTGTGCAGCAGGTAAAAACCCGGCGGGTGGTATTCGATGTCCTGCCAGCGGTCGATGCGCCCGGAGATGCCGGTGGACTTCGCGTAGAACGGCGGGCACTCGACGTCCTTCATCCGGCGCCGCACGTGGACGATGCCGGCGCCCTCGTCGACCTCGGTGGTGATCGGCGTCTCGGCCACCTCCGGGGTGCCGATGTAGCCGCCGTGCAGGTACGTCTCGTGGGACAGGTCGAGCAGGTTGTCCACCAGCAGGCCGTAGCGGGCGGCCAGCGGTTCCATGCCCCGTACCGTGGTGTAGGCCGGCGAGGACAGCCAGGGCGCCCGGGGGATGATGCCGGCGTCGGCCCGCTCCGGGTCGCCGATCCACACCCAGACCAGCGAGTCCTGCTCCACGACCGGGTAGGCGGGCACCCGGGCGGTGCGCGGGATCCGGGTCTGCGCGGGCACGTAGACGCAGGCGCCGCTGGGCTCGTAGGTGAAGCCGTGGTAGCCGCAGACGATCCGGTCGCCGTCGCGCCCGCTCAGCGACAGCGGGTACCGGCGGTGCACGCACCGGTCGCCCAGCGCCACGGCGGTGCCGTCCTGGGTGCGGTAGAGCACGATCGGTTCGGCGAGGATCGTGCGGCCGAGCAACGGCTCGCCGACCTCCTCGCTGTAGGCGGCGACGTACCACTGGTTGCGGACAAAGTCGGTCATCGGCGTCTCCCGTTCCCCTGCGACGAGTGTCACTCTGACGATCGGTGCCGCCCGGCTCCGGTCGCTACGGACCTTCCACTGAGCGGAAGGATTGCGGCTGCACCCGGAGCGCCCGCGAGATGCCGCGGGCGGCGGTGCGGACCGCGGGAGCCAGCGCCGCCGGCGCGACCGAGCCCGCCCGGACCACAATGGACAGAGCCGCCACCACCTCGTCGGCGGTGCCGTGCACAGGCGCGGCCACCGACAGCGCGTCCAGGGTCACCTGACCGTCGCTCACCGCGTACCCGCAGCGCCGGACCTGTGCCAGTTCCCGGCGCAACCGTTCCGGGTCGGTGATGGTCCGGTCGGTGAACCGGGCCAGCGGCCCGGCCAGGTAGCTCTCCTGCGTCTCGGCGGCGGCGTACGCGAGCAGCACCAGGCCGACGCCGGTGCTGTGCGCGGGCCACCGGCCGCCGACCCGGGTGCGCACCCCGACCGAGGAACGGCCGGCGAAGCGTTCGAGGTAGACCACGTCGGTGCCGTCGAGCACGGCCAGTTGCACGTTCTCGTGGGTCGCCTCGTACAGGTCCTCCAGGAACGGCAGGGCCATCTCCCGCAGGCCGAGGCCGCGCGGGGCGAGCGAGCCGACCTCCCACAGCCGCAGGCCGATCCGGTAGCGGCCCTGGGCGTCGCGTTCCAGCGCACCCCAGGCGGCCAGCTCGCCGACCAGGCGGTGGGTGGTGGCCAGCGGCAGGCCGGTGCGCCTGCTGAGCTGGGTCAGCGACAGGTTCCGGTGCTCTGCGCCGAACGCGCCGAGCACCGCCAGCACCCGGCTGGCCACCGATTCCACGGGCCTACTCCGCGAGCAGGAACTTCTGGACCGTGTCGAGGAGCTCGGCCGGGCGCTCGAAGACCACCACGTGACCGCTGTCGATCTCGGCGTACTGGCTGCCGGGAATCGCCTCGTGCAGCGCCCGGGCCCGCTCGACCGGCACGACCTGGTCCCGGGTGAGCCCGACCACCAGGGTCGGCGCGGCGATCCGGGGCAGCAGGGCGCGCAGGTCCGCGGTGCGGTCGACCTCGAGGTGCCGGCGCATGCCGGGGGTGATCGGCGGGCCGTTCTCGACGAACTGCCGCAGGCCCTCCGCGCCCAGCCCGTGCAGGAACGGCGCGCTGAAGCACTGCAGCTGCAGGAACCGGTTGAGCAGGTCGTGGTCGGTGGCCTCCAGCCGGGACCACACGTCGAGCATCAGCTGGTGCCGGCCGTCCTCGGGGTCCGGCCAGCCGGCCACCAGCACCAGCCGGCGGACCAGGTCGGGACGGCTGCCGGCCACCGCGGCGGCGACCACGGCGCCGAGCGAGAAGCCCACCATGTCGACCGGGCCGTCCGGCGAGGCGGCGGCGGTCGCCGCCGCGATCTGCCCGGCGAGCAGATCGAGGGTGAGCTCGCCGCCCGGATCGGTGGTCTCGCCGCCGCCGGCGTAGTCGGCCAGGACCACGGTGCGCTCGCCGGTGAACGCGTCCAGCAGGTGGCCGTAGTTGAGGTCGGCGGACAGCCCGGTGCCGGGCACGAGGACCAGCCCCGGGCCGGCGCCGGCGGTGCGGTAGTGCACGGTCGTGCCGGCGACATCGATGGTGGGCATCAAGAGCTCCTTCGGGTACGGGGGCAGGATCAGGCGGTGTCACCCATCGGGTGAGCGAGCGCCAGGTGGCAACGTTCCAGCAGCTTGCGCAGGGTGACCTGCTCCGCCTCGGTGAGATCCGCGAGCATCTCCCGTTCGATCAGGTCGGCGTCGGCGCGGCACTCGGCGAGCTTGGCGGCGCCGTCCGGGGTGAGCCGGGCGAGCAGCACGTGCCGCCGGTCGGCGCTCGGGTGGCGCAGGATCAGGCCCTGCCGTTCGAGGGTGACGACCAGTTCGTGCATGGTCTGCGGCCGGACGAAGCAGCGCCGGGACAGCTGAGCCGAGGACAGGTCGCCGCGGTGCTGCAGCACGGTCAGCGCGGTGTACTGCACCGTGGTGACGCCGTGCTGCCGCAGGGCCACGTCCAATCGCGCCCGGATGGCCGATTCCACCTGTTTCACCAGGTACGTGGTCAGGGACGGCGGGCCGGCCATGCGTCGACTCCTTTTTGCGATACGGACATTTCGCCCGATCGGCGAGCCGCTGTTGACGACTCCGTAACGGGCAAGCTACAAACTAGCAATCAGGATTCCTGATAGCCAGACGGTCAACCAGATGAATTGAGACCGCAGGAGGCACCATGTCGCTCGTTACCGCCGCGGCCGCCGTAGCCGGCGCCGGCAAGCCCTTCACCGTCGAACAGATCACCCTGAACGGGCCGGCCGACCACGAGGTCGTGGTGCGCATGGTCGCCGCCGGCATGTGCCACACCGACCTGACCGTGCAGGCCGGGTTCATTCCGTTTCCGCTGCCGGGAGTCCTCGGCCACGAGGGCGCCGGCGTGGTCGAGGCCGTCGGCGCGGCGGTCACCTCGGTCGCGCCCGGCGACCGGGTGCTGCTGTCGTTCACCTCGTGCGGCACCTGCGGGGCCTGCCGGGACGGCCGGCCCGCGCTGTGCGAGACCTGGCTGCCGCGCAACCTGCTCGCCGGCGCCCGCCCCGACGGTACGGCTCCCCTGGCCGACGCCGACGGCGGGGAAATGCACGGCGCCTTCTTCGGGCAGTCCTCGTTCGCCCGGCACGCCCTGGTCGACGAACGCAGCGTCGTGAAGGTCGGCCCCGACACCCCGCTGGAGGTGCTCGCCCCCCTCGGCTGCGGCGTCGTCACCGGCTTCGGCACGGTCGTCAACGTGCTCAAGCCCGGCCCGGGCCAGAGCATCGCCGTGCTCGGCGCGGGCAGCGTGGGGCTCAGCGCCGTGATGGCCGCCGCCCTCAGCCCCGCCGACAAGATCATCGCGGTTGACCGGGTGCCGCAGCGGCTCGACCTGGCCCGCGAACTCGGCGCCACCGACACGATCGACACCACCGGCACCGACCTCGCCGCGGCGCTCGCCGAGCTCACCGGCGGCCGCGGGGTGGACCGCATTCTCGACGCCACCGGCGTGCCGGCCCTGATCAGCGCCGGCATCGCCGGGCTCGCGGCCGGCGGCATCTTCGCCTTCGTGGGCGCGCCGCCGTTCGGCACCACCGTTCCGGTCGACGTCAACGCGATGCTGCCCGGCCGCACCCTGGTCGGCGTGACCATCGGCGACGCGCAGACCCAGTCGCTGATCCCGGCCATGGTGCGCCTGCACGCCCAGGGCCGGCTGCCGGTCGAGAAGCTCATCACCTCGTACGCGTTCGACCAGATCCAGCAAGCCGCCGACGACATCCACGCCGGCCGTGTCATCAAGCCGGTCCTGCACTTCTGATACCTGCCCGCCGAGGGAGCACACCATGACCCAGACCCAGGAACCCGTACGCGAGACCTCCACTCCGGCCGTGGCGCCCGGCCGGCTCTACATCGGCGGCGGCTGGCGCGACGCCGTCGCCGGTCGCCGGCGCGACGTGATCAACCCGGCCAACGGCACCCGGATCACCACCGTGGCCGAGGGCGACGCCGCCGACGTCAACGCCGCCGTGATCGCCGCCCGGGTCGCCTTCGACGAGGGCCCGTGGCCCCGGATGAGCGCTCGCGAACGCGGCGACGTGCTGCTCAAGATCGCCGCCACGCTGCAGGCACACCGCGAGGAACTGGCCCAGCTGGAGAGCATCGACACCGGCAAGCCCATCACCTTCGCCCGCATGGTCGACCTCGGCGACACCATCGACCACTTCACCTACTACGGCGGCCTGGCCGGCACCATCGAGGGCGCCACCCGCAGCATCCGCCGGCCCGGTTTCGCCTACACCCTGCGCGAGCCGATCGGCGTGGTCGGCGCGATCAGCCCCTTCAACTTCCCGCTGATCCTGTCCACCAGCAAGATCGCCCCGGCGCTGGCGGCCGGCAACACCGTCGTGCACAAGCCCGCCGAGGACACCCCGCTCACCGCCCTGCGGCTGGCCGAGTTGCTCACCGAGGCGGGGCTGCCCGACGGCGTGCTCAACGTGGTCACCGGCGGCGGCGCGGCCGGTGCGGCCCTGGCCGAGCACCCCGGCGTCGACAAGATCGCCTTCACCGGTTCGACCGCCACCGGCGCCAAGGTCGCCGCCGCCGCGGCCGCCCGGGTCACCCCGACCACGATGGAACTCGGCGGCAAGAGCGCCCAGATCATCTTCGCCGACGCCGACGTGGCCCGCGCCATCGAGGCGGCGGTCGGCGGCTTCGTGTTCAACACCGGCCAGTTCTGCATGGGCGGCACCCGGCTGCTCGTGCACCGCGACCTGTACGAAACCGTGCTCGGCGCGCTCGCCGAGGCGGCCACCCACGTGCCGGTCGGCGACCCGCGGCAGGAGTCCACCGTGGTCGGCCCGATGGCCGGCCCGCACCACCTGGAGAACGTCGAGCGCTACATCGCCCTCGGCGAGGGACGGGTGGTCGCCGGCGGGCACCGGCTGGACATCGACGGCGGCTACTTCTACGCCCCCACGGTGCTCGCCGACGTGGCCGACGACGCCCGCGTGGTCCAGGAGGAGATCTTCGGGCCGGTGCTCACCGTGCAGCGCTTCGACACCGAGGACGAGGCGGTCGCGATGGCCAACGGCACCCCGTACGGGCTCGCGGCCGGCCTGCACACCAACGACGTCGCCCGGGCGCACCGGGTCGCCGCGAGGCTGCGCGCCGGGATCGTCTGGGTCAACTCCTGGGCGGTGCTCGACGCGGCCCTGCCGTTCGGCGGCTACGGCCGGTCCGGGCACGGCCGGGAGAACGGCCCCGAGGGCCTCGACGAATACCTGCAGACCAAGTCCGTGTACCTGCCCACCGACTGACCCCCGCCCCCGAAGAAGAGGAACACATGGATCTCACCGGAAAAGTCGCCGTCGTCACCGGCAGCGGGCAGGGCCTCGGCCTCGCGTACGCCCGGGCGCTCGCCGCGGCCGGAGCCAGCGTCGTCATCAACGACCTCGACGCCGACGTCGCCAAGCGGGCCCTCGCCGAGTTGCCCGCCGGCCGCGCGGTCGCCGAGGTCGTGGCGGTCGGCGACGCTGAAGCGGCGCAGCGCCTGGTCGACCGGGCGGTCAGCGAGTTCGGCCGCCTCGACATCATGTGCACCAACGCGGGCATCCTGCGCGACCGGGTGCTGTGGAAGATGTCCGACGCGGAGTTCGACGCCGTCGTGCAGGTCCACCTGCGCGGCACCTTCACCTGCGTACGGGCCGCCGCGCAGCGCATGCGGGAGCAGAACGAGGGCGGGACGGTCATCGTGGCCGGCTCCCCCGCCGGCCAGCGCGGCAACTTCGGCCAGACCAACTACGCCGCGGCCAAGGCGGGCATCGCCGCGATGGTGCGCACCTGGGCCATGGAACTGGCCAAGGCACAGATCACCGTCAACGCGGTGGTCCCGAACGCGGCCACCGCGATGACCCGGACCATCCCGGCGTTCGCCCCGTACGTCGAGGCCTGGGAGGAACGCGGCGAGCCGCTGCCCGACGCGCTGCGCAAGGGTGAGGGCTTCGGCACCGCCGACGACTGCGCCGGCCTGGTTGTCTTCCTCGCCTCGGCGGCCGCCCGCCAGGTGACCGGCCAGTGCATCGGCATCGGCGGCGACAAGCTGTCGCTGTGGTCGCACCCGCAGGAGATCGCCACCGCGTACACCGACGGCGGGTGGAGCGCCGACGCCATCGCCGCGGCCTGGCCGACGAGCGTGGGCCGGCGCCCGGAGACGTACGGCATCGTGATGCCGTCATGAACGTCGCCGACCTGGTCGCCATCGACGTGCACACCCATGCCGAGGTCTCCTCCCGCGGTTCGGAATCGCTGTCGGAGGAGCTGCGGGCGGCCTCCGACGACTACTTCAAGACCGGCGGCCGGAAGCTGCCGACGCTCGACGAGATCGCCGCCCACTACCGGGAACGCCGGATGGCCTGCGTCGTCTTCACCGTCGACGCGGAGGCCGCCACCGGCGTGCCGGCGATCGCCAACGAGGAGATCGCCGAGGCCGGCGCCCGGCACCCCGACGTGATCATCCCGTTCGCCAGCATCGATCCCGCCAAGGGCCGGCTCGGCGCCCGGCAGGCCGGCCGGCTGGTCCGCGACCACGGCGTCCGCGGGTTCAAGTTCCATCCCAACGTGCAGGCGTTCTACCCCAACGACCGCGCGGTGTACCCGCTGTACGAGGCGATCCAGGAACTGGGCGTGCCGGTGGTCTTCCACACCGGACAGACCGGCATCGGGGCCGGCGCGCCGGGCGGCGGCGGGATCCGGCTCAAGTACTCCAACCCGATGTTCGTCGACGACGTGGCCGCCGACTTCCCGGACCTGCCGATCATCCTGGCCCACCCGTCGTTCCCGTGGCAGGACGAGGCGCTGGCCGTGGCGACCCACAAGCCGCTGGTGCACATCGACCTGTCCGGGTGGTCGCCGAAGTACTTCCCCCCGCAACTGGTGCAGTACGCCAACACGCTGTTGCAGGACAAGGTGTTGTTCGGCTCCGACTACCCGCTGCTGACCCCGGACCGGTGGCTGGCCGATTTCGACAAGCTACCGATCAAGCCCGAGGTCCGGCCGAAGATCCTCAAGGACAACGCCGCCCGGCTGCTCGGGCTGGCCAAGAGCTGAGCCAACCCCGCGAAGGGAAGCAGCACATGCGTAACCAGGGAATCGGCTCATGGCCGGCCCGGCGGGCCCGCAAGACGCCCGACCGGGTCGCCATCGAGTACGGCGACGAGGCATGGACCTACCGGCAACTGCACGAGCGGGTGCAGCGGGTGGCGCACGGGCTGAGCCGGCTCGGCGTGTCCCGCGGCGACCGGGTCGCGTACCTGGGGCCGAACCATCCGGCGTTCCTGGAGACGATGTTCGCCACCGGCCTGCTCGGCGCGGTCTTCGTACCGCTCAACACCCGGCTCGCCGGGCCCGAACTCGCCGTCCAGGTCACCGACGCGGGCGTCGGCACCCTCGTCTACGACCCGCGGCTGGCCGCGGTGGCGGCCGAGCTGCCGCCGGTCCGGGCGCTCGCGCTCGACGACGGCTACCAGGAACTGCTGGCCGGCACCGCCACCACGGTCGTCGACGAGGCCGTCACTCTCGACGACCCCTGCATCATCATGTACACCTCCGGCACCACCGGCACGCCCAAGGGCGCCGTGCTGACCCACGGCAACATCACCTGGAACGCCATCAACGTGGTGGTCGACTCGGACCTGGCCGGCGACGAGGTGACGCTGCTGGTGGCGCCGCTGTTCCACACCGCGGGGCTGAACATGAACTGCATGCCGACCCTGCTCAAGGGCGGCCGGGTGCTGCTGGAGCACGCCTTCGACGCGGGCCGGGTGCTCCGGCTCATCGAGGAGCGCGGGGTGACGCTGATGTTCGCCGTACCGGCGATGTACAACACCCTCTCCGCCCATCCGCGCTGGCCGGACACGGATCTGAGCAGCCTGCGGACGCTCATGTGCGGCGGGGCGCCGGTGCCCGAGGCGACGATCCACACGTACCTGGGCCGCGGCCTGGCCTTCGTCCAGGGGTACGGGATGACCGAGGCGTCGCCGGGGGTGCTGCTGCTCGACCGTACCCAGGTGCTGGCCAAGGCCGGCTCGGCCGGCGTGCCGCACTTCTTCACCCAGGTCCGCGTGGCGCGGCCGGATCTGGCCGATGCGGGGCCGGGCGAGAAGGGCGAGGTGCTGGTGGCCGGGCCGAACGTGATGTCCGGCTACTGGGGCCGGCCCGACGCCACCGCGGCCTCGTTCACCGACGACGGGGTGTGGTTCCGCTCCGGCGACGTGGCCGTCACTGACCGGGACGGCTACGTGTACCTCGTCGACCGGGTCAAGGACATGATCATCTCGGGCGGCGAGAACATCTACCCGGCCGAGGTGGAGAAGGCGCTGGCCGAGCATCCCGCCGTGGCCGATGCCGGGGTGTTCGGCGTGCCCGACTCCAAATGGGGCGAGGTCGGCTACGCCGTCGTGTCGCTGCGCCCCGGCCACCGGGCAGAGGCGGAGGAACTGCGCGAGTTCCTGCTCGGCCGCATCGCCAAGTACAAGATCCCGGCCTCGTTCCGCTTCGTGGACGAGCTACCCCGCAACGCCGTCGGCAAGGTTCTCAAGAACCGGCTGCGCGACGCCTACGCCAAGGAGACGCTATGACCATCACGGTGCAGGGCCTGACCGAGCTCAAGGCAAAGGCCGGTACGGACCTGGGACACAGCGACTGGCTGGAGATCACCCAGGACCGGGTCAACGCCTTCGCCGGCGCCACCGACGATCACCAGTGGATCCACGTCGACCCGGAGCGGGCCAAGGCCGGGCCGTTCGGCCGGACGATCGCGCACGGGTATCTGACGCTGTCGCTGCTGATTCCCCTCTTCAACGAGTTGCTGGTGGTCGAGGGCGTCGGGATGGCCGTCAACTATGGGCTGAACAAGGTGCGGTTCCCGGCACCCGTGCCGGTCGGCGCCAAGATCCGGCTCGCCGGGCGGCTGGCCGAGGTGGAGGACGTCGCCGGTGGCGGCGTCCAGCTCCTCGCCGACTTCACCGTCGAGATCGACGGCGGCAGCAAGCCCGCCTGCGTGGCCCAGGCCGTCTACCGCTTCTACCCGTGACAGCACTCTCCTGGGGGTGACGCGCCGGCCGGGTCGCTACCGGCCGGCGCGTCATACATTGACGTTCATCGAACGCCGTGGCAGCATTCCCAGCAGATCAATGCAGGCGTCATCCGGGCAGACGCGACGTACGCCAGCGGGCTTCCGCTGGCCGCGAGCCCTGGAGACAGCAGTGAGACTTCAGCGTCCCCGATTCAAGCTTCTAGCCCTGGCGCTGGCCGCGACCGTCACCGGTGTCACCGCCGGAGCGGCCGTGGCCAACGCCGCCGCCGCCGGATGTCAGGTCACCTACGCGGTCGGCTCGCAGTGGGCGGGCGGCTTCACCGGCAACGTCGGCATCACCAATCTCGGCGATCCGCTGACCTCCTGGACGGTGCGATGGTCGTTCGCCGCCGGCCAGGCCGTGACCCAGGCGTGGAACGCCGCAGTCACCCAGAGCGGCAGCACCGTGACGGCGGTCAACACCACCTGGAACGGCGCCCTGGCCACCAACGGCAGCGCGTCGTTCGGCTTCAACGGCTCGTGGACCACCGCGAACCCGGCGCCGGCCGGCTTCACCCTCAACGGCGTGACCTGCACCGGCACCACCACACCGCCGTCGACACCGCCCACGACCAGCACGCCGACCCCGACCCCGTCGACCACGACACCGCCGGCCACACCGCAGCAGCGAACCGTGCGGGTCTACTGGCTGAAACCGTCCGACGTGGCGTTCGACCAGCGGTGGCCGGACGGCATCGCCAACGTCATGCGCGAGGCGCAGCGGTACTACCGGCAGGAACTGGGCCGGACGTTCACGCTCAACAACCAGGTGGTCGAGGTCGTCAACGGTGACCACGTGAAGTCCTGGTACGAGAACACCCCGAACGGCGACGAAAGATACTGGTGGTCGGTCTTCAACATGCAGCAGGAACTGATGCGCAAGCTCAGCCTGCGGGCGCCGGACAGCCGCTGGATCAACGTCGGCCTGATCAGCGCCGAGGGCCCCGGCGCGGGCGGCGGGGGCGGCGGCGGCTGGGTGATCCTCTGCCAGCACGACGCCGACGGCGCGGCGGGCGTGAACGGCCCGATGAACCGGTGGTACGGCGGCATGGTCCATGAACTGGGCCACGCCCTGGGGCTGCCCGACTCGACCTCGACCGACGGTACGCCGATGTCGGCGTCGTTCTACTCCTATCCGGACACCCACTTCAGCCAGAGCCAGAAGACCGGAATCCTGAACGGGCCGTACGGCAGCTTCCTGTCCTGAACCCGGCCCCGGCCCCGCCTGTCGGTCAGTCCGCCGGGTGGGGCCGCTCGTCGGCGTGCGCTATGCGGGTCATCTCCCGCCAGAGCAGGATGACGAAGACCGCGGAGCCGGCGAACGCGAACCAGAACGGTGCCGTGACCCCGTAGCGGGTGGCCAGGGCGCCGCCGACCGCCGAACCGACCACCAGGCCGCCGTACACGCCGATGGTGTTGACGCTGGTGACCCGGCCCTGCAGATGCGCCGGCACCGCGCGCTGCCGGACAGTGATCGAGGTCGTGTGCCAGATGAACGCATGGGCGCCGAAGACGAAGAAGATCAGCATGGCGACCCACGCCGAGGTGGTCACGGCGAGGGCGAGGTGGGTGAGGGTCTCGATGACAAGCCCCGCGCGCATCACGTTGCCCAGGCTCACCCGCCGGGTGAGCCACCCGTAGAGCCCGGTCCCGAGGATGCCGCCGACCGCCGAGACCGTGGTGAGCAGGCCGAACCCGATGGCACCGAGGCCGAGCCGCTGGGTGGCGTAGAGCACCAGCACCGACCACGCCGCGCCGAAGGTGACATTGAAGATCAGAATGGTGAGCATCAGCGTGCGGACCGCGGGGTTGCGCACCACCCACCGGAAGCCCTCCGCGATGTCGCGGCGCACGCCGGTCCGCAGCTGCGACGCGTCGCGGCCGTGCGCGGGCAGCACGACTCTCGACACCAGCAGCACGCCCGCGGCGACCAGGACGAGCTGGGCGGCGAACGGCCACATCACACCGGCGGCGAACAGGGCCGCACCGATCGACGGGCCGACCAGCTGGTTCAGGGTGATGAACCCGGTCTGGAGCCGGGCGTTGGCGGTCGCGAGGTCGTCGCGGTGCACCAGCATCGGCGTCAACGTCGTGGCGGTGTTGTCGGCGAACACCTCCGCGGTGGCGAGCAGGCCCAACGCCGCCAGCGCAACGAACACCGAGACCGTGCCGGTGACCAGCATGACGGTCAGCACGCCCAGCACCGCGACCCGGGCGGCGTTCGCGGCGATCACGACCCGGCGGCGATCGTGCCGGTCGGCCAGCACCCCGGCGTAGAGGCCGAACACCAACGGCGGCGCCCACCGCATCATGGCGGCGAGCGAGATCAGGAACGGGTCCTGGGTCAGCGACGCGACCAGCAGCGGGCCGGCGGCGGTCGCGACACCGTCACCGAGATTCGTCGACCAGGACGACGCGAGCAGCCACCGGAAGCCCGTCCCGAGGCGCGCCGGTATCAGGATCTCCGCAGCTCTGCTCACAAGTCGAGCACCCTACGGTCACCGACCGCCGCGCCGCACCCGGTTAAACCCGGCCACGACCCCGCCCAGACATCGACTGACCTCGCTCCGACGTCGGCTGGCCTCGCACGGGCACGGGCTGGCCTCGCACAGCGACCGGCTGACCTCCTGGCCTCGCACAGCGGCCTCCTGGCCTCGCACAGCGGCCTCCTGGCCTCGCACAGCGGCCTCCTGGCCTCGCTCGGGCGCCGACTGGCGTCTCGCGAGGCACCGACTTTGGTTGATGCGGTACCGACCGATGGGCGACGAGGATCGCCGTGGAAACTGGTTGGCTGACGGTCATGACAGCGCCGATTCCGCCCGGCAGGGACCTGGCTCCGACCGACCCGACGACCCCGGATCCGCCCCGGCCGACCCCGGTGTCGAACCGCGCGCTGGGGCCCGACCTCGCGCGCGGCTTCATGCTGTTGTTCATCGCCCTGGCCAACTCGCACTATTTCCTGCGGGGCTCGTCGGTGCTCGGCGGCTACCCGCAGGACGGTTCGGCCCTCGACCGGGCCGTCATCTGGATCATCGCGACCTTCGTCGACGGCCGGGCGTTCCCGTTGTTCGGCGTGCTGTTCGGATACGGCATCGCCCGGATCGCCGGCCGGCAGGCGGCACTCGGGCCGCGAGGCGTGCGCCGGCTGCTGTGGCGGCGCAGCCTGGTGCTGGTGGTCGTCGGTTTCCTGCACGCGGTGCTGCTCTACGTCGGCGACATTCTGGCCGCGTACGGTGTCTTGCTCTTCCTGGGTGTGTGGTGCTTGCGCTGGAAGGACCGCTGGCTGCTGGTGACGGCCGTTGTGTTCTTCGCGCTCAACGCGTTGCCGAGCGAAAGCTCGTTGAGCACCAGCACCGACCCGCCGGACGTCGCGATGCTGCCGCCGGACCCGCTGTCCATGATCGTCCATCGCCCGCCGGTGTCCCTCATCATCGCGCTCGTGGGCTTCCTGGGCTTCATGTGCCCGTTCGTGATCGGCCTGTGGGCTGGGCGCCGTCGCATCCTGGAACAACCGGAGCGACACCGGGCGCTGCTGCGCACCACGGCGTGGGCCGGCCTCGGCGCCGCGGTGCTCGGTGCCCAACCGGTCGCCCTGGTCCTCGCCGGCGTGGTGACCACGCCGGACCGGGCGTCGCTCGCGCTCCTGGGCCCGCTGCACGACGCGACGGGAATCCTGGGCGGCTTCGGCTACGCCGCGCTGTTGTCCCTCGTCGCTGTCCGGCTCCAGGCGCGCCGGCCGCGGCCGGTCGTCGACGCCATCGCCGCCGTCGGTCAGCGGTCGATGACCTGCTACCTGGCCCAGTCGGTGGTCTGGACCGTCGTCTTCACCCCGTTCCTGCTCGATCTCTCCGGCACCCTCACGGTTGCCACCACGGCGCTGCTGGCCACCGCGACGTGGCTGATCACGGTGCTGCTCGCCGAATGGATGCGCCGGACGGGACGTCGGGGGCCGTTCGAGGTGCTGATCCGACGCATCACCTACCGACAGCCTGCGCGCTAAGCAGCGCAGTTGGCGGTTGATAGTGAGCCGGAACTGCGGACGGCCTGGTGGTTGGGCGCGGTTTCCGGCGGCCGCTGGGCGAGGAGGTTGGCGGATCGGTACATCTGCTTGGGGGCCGACACGCCGTTTGATCAGCCCTGGCGGAGAGGTCATTGACCGATGTGTCGGCGGACCGCGACCACGGTCTCGTCGACCGTCAGCCTGTCGGTATCGATGACCACCTCGCCGATTCGGGCGTGGGCGAGCCGGTCGGCGTCGGCCGCCGCCCGGTCGGCGATCAGGGCCAGTTCCGCGGCGTCGCGGCCGTACAGGCGGTCGCCGGGGAGCCGCGGGCCCTCCCCGTCGCCCCGGCGGGCGATCCGCTCGGCGAGCTGATCGCGCCCGGCCTGCAGCCGCACCAGGGTGAATTTCGCCGCCGGGAGCGCGTCGGTGTAGGCGCGGATCTGGTCATGCGTGTCGACCGCGCCGACGACGACCAGGAATTCGGTCCCGTCCGCACGAATCGTCGACCACATTGCCGCGAGGTTGCGTGCCCTGAGCCGATGGTCATCGGCGGATCCGGGTGCGAGGAAGCCGATCTGCTGCAGGTCGATCAGGGCTGCCCGGCGACCGTCCGTCCAGGCCGCCCGGGCGAAGATCTCCCAGCCGACGGCCGATTTGCCCACACCGGTGGGTCCGCACAGCCAGACGATGTCGCCCGGCATTTCGGATACGCCACCGGCAGCCAGGCTGGTCGCTGCCCGGGCGCGTGGCCACCCTCCGACCTGCTCGCGCAGCGACCGGACGACGTCGGCAACGGACAGTCCGGTGGTGTCAACGACGACATCGGCGGTCGTGCTGGCATCCAGTCGCGTGGCCTCGGCGATGGCGAGAGCCACCAGTTCGGGATCCCAGCCCCGGTCGGACAGCCGGATGCGCAGCTCGTCGTGGTCGAGTCGGAGCCGGCAGAGCGTGACCGCCGGGCTCTCGGCGAGGGTGCGGGCCTGCTCGATGCCGCCGGTCCCGGAGACCACCAGGATCTGCGCCCCTACGGCCCCGTAGTTGGGTATGACGGCCGCGAGATTCGACGCTTTGAGGCGGTACCGGTGCGGGTCGTCCGCCGGTGCTGGTTCGGACATGCCGAGCTGGTCGATGTCCACATATCCGGCAGTGATTCCCGCGGCGGCCAGCTCGGAGCGGATCTCCCACCCGACGGTGGTCTTACCGACTCCGGGTGGCCCCCAGATCCACAGTACGGGCAGGTGTTCGGGACTCATCGAGACTCCTTGGCAGCTGATACCGCGTAGGCGGTGGCTTGGATGGCGCCGCGTCCGCCGGCGGCGATGATCTCCACGCCGTCGAACAAGCAGCCGGGCGTCATGGCAGCCTTTGGGCAGCGCGCATGTGCTGTGCGTGAGTTGATCCCTCGCGATAGAGGCCGCGACGGGATGCGCACGCAAAGAGGACGCTCCGCGTGTCACGCAGCACAGAGGAGCGCGAACATGCTCATCGAGCGGCGCGGGCGTCGTCAGCGCGAGCGGAGGTCACATCATGACCAGCATTTTTGATCGAGTAGAGCGGAGCGTCAAAGGATTTCGCGAAGCCGCCCGGCCCCGAAGGGCTGGCTGGTGGGATCGCTCCCCGGTGTGCCTCTCATCGCTAGATGGCGGAGATGAGCTGGCTGACCAACGGTCCCACCGGTGCGCGGTGGATCATGACCCGTTCTCCGGCGCGTCGAGTACCAGGTCGCGCTGATACCAGGTGCCAGGCTTGCCGCCGAGGGCGGCCGGGTCAGCCGGGCCAACCGGAAGGAACCCGGCCTTGGCCAGCACCGCCTGGGACGCGGCATTGTCGTGGGAGGCGGCCGCCCGCAGTATGCGCAGCCCGTGCCGCGCCGCCGCCGTCCTGCACAGCTCCCGGACGGACGCGGTCGCCACGCCACGACCGGCGACCTGCCGCGCGACCCGGTAGCCGAGTACAGCAGTGCCGTCCTCGAAGTCGTACAGGTTGAACCGGCCCAGAACCGAGCCGTCCTCAGCGACGAGCACGTAGAAGGCACCGATGCCAGCCTCTTGCTCAGCCAGCAGGGCGCTGTGGCGGTCGGGGAACTCGTCGAAGAACTCGTCGCCGCGGTCGGAGATTGAAGCAACGAAGTAGGCGCGGTTCACCAGCTCGAATGCCAGAACCGCCGGGGCATCGCCAGCCTGCAGCAGCTTCAGCTCGGGCACCGCCCGACACTACCGAAATGGTGCGCTGAAGCGACCCCGGTGCCGTGCGGGCGAGCGCCGGCCGCTCTTGGAAGGCGAATCTATCCTGATCGGGCGGGGGCGTCCCGGCCGCTCGGGCGGGGCGAATCCATCCCGATCGGGGACCAACACCGGCCGACCGGATGATCCGGACGGACCGCCCCAGGCCGCACCATTTCGGCATGATCCGAAGACTGTTCGCGTTCGTGCTGGTGGGCGTCGTGGCGTCCGCCGGCCTGGTCGCGAGCAGCCCGCACCGCGGCACCGCCGGGACGGCCGGCCAGCCGGCCGCGCTCGACGTGCTGTTCATCGGCAACAGCCTGATCGGCACCCGGACGGCCACCGGGGAGGACACCCCCGACGTCGTCTGCCGCCTGGCCCGCGCGACCGGCCGGACGGTCCGGGGCACCAAGGTCATCCGGTACGGCCACACCCTCCAGCGGACCTGGGACGAGGGACCGGCGCGGGCCGCCCTGAGCGGCTCCACCCGGTACGACTACATCCTGCTTCAGGAGTACAGCACCCTGGTCGCCACCGCCCCGGCGCGGGCCACGGCCACGCTGCTGCGGACGTACGCTCCCGCCCTGTCACGTTCACTCAAACCCGGCGGCCGGATCGTACTCTTCAAGAACTGGGCGCTCGCCGACCCGGCGCCGTTCGCCTCGCGCGCCCAGAACGTGGCCGCGATCAACGCCGGATACGACAGCCTGGCCGCCGCGCTGCCGCTGCCCGCCGTGGTCGCCCCGATCAGCGACGAGTTCGAGGCCGTGCTGGCGCGCGGCGGCAGCGGCTCGCTGATCGACCCGGACGGCAAGCACCCGACCGGCCGGGCCGTGTACCTGGATGCGATCACCCTGTACGGCATCTTCTTCGGTCGCTCGCCCCGCGACCTGCCCGACCTGTACCTTCCCCCGGCCGAGGCCGCCCGCCTGCGCGGCGCGGCGGCAGCCGCCCTCGGCTTTTGACCCGGAGAACACCGTGGGTCATGACATTCGTTCGCCGTTTGGCCGGCGACACGCACCACACTCAGCGGCGGCAGGCGGATCGTCCGCGAACGGACGGTAGACGCGGCCACTGAGCCACGCACTGACCCCTCCGACTGGGAGCCCTCGTTGGAGGCGAATCGTCGATCATCTTGGATATCCACGTACGCTGTCGTCCATGGACGTGCTCGAAGCCGCGATGTGGGGCGGCATCGGCGGCTTCGTGGTTGAAGGCCTCCAGTTCGCCGCGGCCATCCGACGCGTTGGTGGGTGGCCTTGGCGGTGGACTAGCGAGCCGCGCCCGCTGCCGTTTGCAGTGTCTGTGCTCATCCGCCTCGCGGCTGGAGCGGGGCTAGCCTCCGCGGCCGGCGCGTCAGAGCAGGTTACAACGGCGTTCGCGGCATTCTCGTTGGGCGTGGCCGCCCCGCTGGTCGTCGAAAAGATCACCCAGGCGGCCGCCAGCCAGCCTTTGCCGAACTTGAGACAAGATCAGATCGCTACGCCGACCACCGGCGCCGCACGAACTCAGCCGACCACTGCGCAAACGGAGACCCCCGATGCCCAGCCGTGACATCAAGGAATTGCTGTCGGCGCTGGGGCGTGTGACACCCGCTTTCGCCCCGCGACGCACCAGTCGACGCGATGGGTTTACCGGCCAGCTCCTCGCGGCGCTAGCGCGGGACACCCCCGCGTTCGGCGGCCGCCGTGACCTTCTCAACATCGCCTTGTCAGCCCGCGATAACGTCCTCGCTGCCGCGCCACGGTCATCGCACGGCAATACGGGGCGGGATGACCTTGGCGACGACCCAAAGCGCGACAGCGAACAGCCCGCGAGGCCCGCGGCTCGCACGGCGCTGCCAGACCGGCCGGAGCCTGCTGATGCGACTGCGGTGCAACCTCGACGGTTGCCCACGGCGGTCGGAGTGATCACGGGGCGTCGCCCACCTGAGGCTCCGCCGCCGGGCTCTCCAGACGACGCCCCGGACGCCAGCCTGATCCCCTACCGGATAACCATGGCGAGGATCGCCGAAGTCCTCAGGTCTCTCGACATACGTTACGTAGTCGATCTGGACAGCAGTCTGTTGGCGAGGTGGGAACGACACACAATGCTCTTCACCGTGGAGGGCCCTGAAGACGAGATCTTGGTGTGCCGGCTGAGGACCGACGCCACGCTCCCTCCAGACCAGGAATCTCGCGCTTACCGCGTTGTCAATGAGTGGAACCACACGCGTCGATTCATGAAGGCCTACCTCGGAGACCCCGCCGACGGCAACCGACAGATCTACGGCGAGTTGCAGATTCCGCTCAGCGCAGGAATCCATACCGCAGGCCTTATTGAGTTGCTGGATATGGCAACAGCGGTTGGAACGTCATTCGTCAGCTGGTTGTATGATGAGGGTGCGCTGCAGTAGGCCTTGGGTTCCTGATTACCACCGTCACCGGCCTCGCCGAGCGGCGCGACCTCGACCTGGAACTGCTGCGGTTTATGCCGGCCTGCGGCACCGTTCGCCAAACGTGGGAAGGGCGTACTCGGGTGCAGTCGACGGAGGTAGCGGAGGGTCAATGCGAGCCGTTTCGGAGGTCGAGGGAGCGGATCCTTTCGTTGATAACCTTTGCGAGGACAGCAGCGGCCTCTTCGATCAGTGAGTCTTTGAGGTTGCCGTAGCCGAGAACAAGTGCGGGTTGGTTGGAGCGTGGGGTCAGTCGCATGTCGTCCAGGTCGCACACCAGCAGGTCGCGGCGGCGGGCTGCGTTGACGATCTCGGTGGTGTCGGCGCCGGCCGGCAGCTCCAACAGGAAATGCATTCCGGCATCCGCGCCGTGTACCGGCAGGTCCGGCAGGGCTTGGCGCAGCGCATTCAGCAATGCGGCACGCCTGGAGCGGAGCCTTCGCCGGGTGGCCCGGAGATGCCGGTCGTACGCCCCGGACTCCAGGAGATCCGCGAGGGCCAGCTGGTTAAGCGCCGGCGGGTGCAGCTGAATCTCTTCCGCGCCGCGTACGGCGTCCGCCAAGCGCCCGGGAGCAGCAACCCATCCGATGCCGATGGCGGGACCGAGCGTCTTGCTCATGGAACCGAGCAGCGCGACCCGGTCGGGTGACCGGCCCTGCAGGGTGGCAGGGACAACCCGGTCATAGCTGAACTGCGCGTCGTAGTCGTCCTCGATGATCAAGCCGTCGGCCCGCCGCGCCCAGTCCAGCAGGGAGGCCCGCTGCTCTGCCGCGAGCATCACGCCGGTCGCCGGGTGGTGGGCCGGGCTGACACAGACGGCGCGGACATCAGGGCGATCCAGCAGCGTCGCGACCACCAATCCGTTCTCGTCCACCGGCACGGGCACCAGTTCCAGGCCCGCCATGCGGGCCGCTCGCCAATGCCGGTCGGATCCTGGGTCCTCGACACCGAGGGCACGGTGACCGGCTGCTTTCAACGCCCGGCAGAGTTGGAGCAGGGACTGGCCCGCACCGGCGTAGATGCACACCATGTCCGGCTGCACGGCACAGCCGCGGCTGCGGTTCAAGTGTTCCGAGAGTAGGGTCCGCAGCCGCGGGTGCCCACCAGACTGCGAATAATCCAACTGGTCGAAGGATGCGCTCTCGGATGCCGCCCGGATTGCCTGAGCCCAAGCGCGTCGCGGAAAGGCGCGCAGGTCCGGATGGCTCTGCTTCAGGTCGTACCGTGCCGGCGCCGTCGTCGCGGGAGCCGGCGCATCGGGGCGTTTCACCGTTGGCTCGGCAGTCCAGCTGACCCGGGTCGCGGAACCCGTCCGTCCGCTCAGATAGCCGTCGGCGATCAGCTCACCGTACGCCCGCGTCACGGTCCACCGGGAAACGTGCAGATCGGCGGCGAGCGTGCGGCTCGGCGGCACGGCCGCGCCATGCGGGATCCGGCCGCTCCTGATCGCCGTGCGGATCGCGGCCGTCAGCCTCACGTGCAGCGGCCCAGGCGGCGTCGCCGACAGGTCGAGCAAGGTCTCCCAGGCGAGATCAATGTGCGCCACGCGTCGATCGTAGATGCCGCCCTGGCCTCGAATTGGTCTGGCCTTACCGGACTTCGATCGGTCCGGGAGTCACGCGAAATCGAGCCTACGGTCGATCTCACTGACGCACGAAGGCAACCGAGCAGGTCTGGAGCCGCATGAACACCGACGACAACAGTCGCTACGTCCACCTCTTCACACTTCTCGCGGCCACGGCCTGCCGACCGGGCAGCCCATCGGCGCTGGCCCTCAATGAGCGCCGTAACCAGCGTCCCGGCATCGTTCGCCGGCTCGCCGTTGCGCTGGCGGAGGTCAGGCGGCGGGCCGGCCGGTGACTTCAGCGGTTCGGTCACCTCGCCTGGCTATAGGCTCACGTCGCGGAGTAACCGGAAGTTGGTTACGCCCCGCCGATGGCCGCGGGAGGCGGGCCTCGCCGAGTAGCGTGCTGGACGTGGGCATCTATCTGGTCGACGTCAACGCACAGAGCTGGGCACAGGGCGAATGCGCCCCGCTGCTCAACCAAGCACTCGCCGAACGAGGTCTCCCGCCCTACCCCGGCCCGCCGGTGGCGACCGGTGACTTCGAAGAGAAGATCGTCCCGAGCATGGACGACTTCGCCGAGTTGTGCGCGCGACACGGCACCACGGACCTGCTCGACGCATCGCTGATCGTGCCGGTGGACTTCGCCGGCCTGATCGAGCTTCCGGTGGAGAACGCCTACGACAACGTGACGAAGGTGTTCAGCGCACAGCGGCTGCGCGCTGCGATCGCCCCGATGGCCACCGAGGTAAGCCTGCCGGCCGACCTGCCGCGCGGCCCACTGGCGCTCACCACCGCGGTCGACGACCCGATCCTCTTCTACGTAGCGCTGTTCGGACAGGCGGCCGAACACTCGCTACGGCACACCTGTCCCATGACGTACGTCTAAACCCAACGCCGTTCCGTTCGGGTCGAAGGGGCGTACACAGCTCACCCTGAGCCAGCCTCGGTCACACGCTCCGGCATTGGCTGCGCAGGTCTCGAGCGCGGATCGCGGCATGAGAGTAACTTCGTCGCGTGACGGATGACATCACGCTGCGGCTCGGCCGAGCGACCGCAGAGGACCTGTACGCCACGTTGTACGAGGTCGGGGAGCATATCGCGGCCGGTGCGCCTATCACCCCGCCGACCGCTGAAGAGGTCGAACGGCTCGGTAGCCTCTTGCAAGATCTCGGCCACCGTCTCGGTCGGGCCTGCTCGCCGTACTGCGACCACCTCGTCTGACCAGAATCACCGCGCGAGATTCGCGGCAAATCCGTGCGTCCGACCACGCGTCCTGGGCCGACGTCATCGAGATGCGGTAGGTGCTGCGATCGGTTGGATCATCACCGGAGTGAGTACGGACGAGGTCGATCGTGCGCGAGGCCGTTTCGAGGGCACGCTGCGTGGCCTGCGGGGTCGGCGTTTGATGAGGGTGGATTACTGGGACGTCCACAACTTCGGCCCTGAGCCGGCCCTGTGGGACTTCGACGATTGGCATCACGCTGTCATGGGCGTCGAGCTCGGCACCGATCGGGGGCCGGTGACGGTGACCTGGACCGACACGTTCTATCCGTACGGCGTCGAGGTGCTCGACGAACCGATCGGATATCGCCCCGCCTCGGACGACGAGGGCCCGGAGCGGGTCGGTCCGGACGGTCCGGGTATGCGTGCCTGGGCCTCGTGTCTGGGATCGCCGGTCCGGGGCGCCGAGTGCTGGTGGGAGCGGTTTCGGATCCGGCCCGGCAGGCGTGCGGATGGCAGCGTCGCCGGCGCGGCGTACTCGATCGATGTGCCTGTCGCCGTTCGCCTGGACTTCCCCGCCACAGCGGTTTGGTTCGTCGCCGGGATGCCGCAGCTGCCCGACAAGATGCGCGCCATGGGCTTCGACGATGCGACGTTCCTGCGAAGAGCTGAGTATCAGCGCCATCCCGATGCGGTCCTGAAAGACAGTGACCGTCATGCCGAACTGCGCGCCATGACAGCGGCAGATCCGGATGGTCCGGCTTGGCGCGCAACTCTCGAAGGCGAGCGAGGGGTCAGGTTTGGCGCCAAACTTGGAACGTCTGCTGAAGCTGCCACGCGCCATCGGGCTGCTGTGCCTCGTTGCGCCAGTGGAATGCGTCGGCCTCTATGTCGGAGAAGGTCCAACGCAGATCGCCGCCGTCGAGCACGATCTGCTCTCCGATGCCCGATGCCAGGAAGGTATGTGTCCGACGCCGGCCAGGTCCCACCCACGTTGAGCGCCAGATTCCCGCACCGGCCGTGGGATCGGGGAACCGCACGCTGACGCCGTGTTCGACGTCGGGCAGGATCCAGACGTCGACGGTCGCCCTCCCGCCCAGCGCGTACCCGAAGTGCCACTCGCCTCTGCGAACAGTCGAGGACCCGTCGGCTTCATACTCCGTGCAGTCCAGCACCCAGGATCCGGCAAACTGTCCGAACAGGCTGAGGTCAGCGCCGTCGGCGGGTCCATCCGCGAGGAAGGCGGCGGCCACGGCAACGGATGGTTCGATAGCCATGCTAGAACGATAGGCGGTAGAAGGACGTGGGCCGAGGCCGGCTCCAAGAAGGCATCTACGAGCCGGGCAAGTGGCTCGCGTAGGGCAGGATGCCTACATGATTTGTCGCGTCTCGTCAGCCGACGCCGAACTTCTTGATAAAGCGGTGCGGCGCTTCGCCGGTGATGCGAACGGTGCTGTTGCCTTCGCCCGGTCTCCTGGGACCATCGCCTTCGTCGCTGTGGAAGATCACGACGTCCAGGGCTGGTGTTGGGGCTATCTGTTGGCCAGACCAGATGGGACCACGATGCTGTATCTGCACAATCTTGAGGTGGCCGAGCTTTCCCGGAGGCAGGGCATCGGTCGCGGGTTGCTTCGGTCGTTCATGGAGGCCGGAGCGCAACTCGGTGCCAGCAAGATGTTCCTGATCACGGGTGAGGAGAACGGGGCGGCGCGCAATCTGTATGAGTCGATGGGGGCGGGTCTGGCGGCGCAGGGTCCGACAGTCAACTACTGGTTCTTGCTGCCGCCGGCGTCATCTGCTCCGGAGGCTGCCTCGCCTGGGGGCTCGGTCGACTCCTCAGCGTGATGGTGGCTTCCGGCACCGCCCACGGTCGGCGGCATGTGAGTTAAACCCATCTTGAAGGTCCTTGTGCCGTCGGATGGCATGCCGATGGCCAAAGCGAGCGGTGACGGTTTAGCGTTTGCGGCCCAGCGTGCGATTGGAGTCCGTCGCGTCATCGCGGCCGCCCGAAAGGAAGGCGATGACTGACACGATCCTCTGGCTGTGGGCGCTGGCGATGGCCGGCACGCTGGCCCTCACCCTGCTGTCGCGGGTGAGCGCCGGTGTCGGTGCGCGGCTCGATCGGCGGCGTTACACCGGCCGGCCGTGGCGGCCCGGTCTACGGTGGCTGTGCGGGGCAGGTCAGCACACCCTGGCAGTTCGCGTCCCCGACGAGGCGGCCCCTTGCACCTACGAGACCCGGTGCACGACGTGCGAGCAGGTCGTCGAGCGTGGAGTCTCACACGCGTACGGCCCGAACGGCCCCAGGGATGCGAGGTGCGCGCGGACCGCCACCTGCGTGAGGTGCGGTGACGAACGCCGGGCAGTCCAGCACCGGACCCGTTTGGTGGTCACGCACGATCTCACCGACGAGGAACGCGGTCACGTTCCGGCCTGGCTGCGGCCCGGCCCGTGCGACGTGTTCGAGATATGCGGTGACTGCGGCGACCTCAACCACAAGGACTACCAGCAGCACGACCCGGATCCCGCCGACTGGCGCGGTGCGTGCCTGCGCTGCGGTGACTGGGACGATATCGACGAGTGACCGGGCGTCACTGCACGGTCTGGAGGCGCAGCGCCGCCAGCGCGAGGGCTCGCCGCCAGGCACCGCCCGGGCGGCGACGGCCCTGCGAGTCGTTCCACACAACCAACGCCTCCCGCTCCTCCGTGCTGCTCTGGTTCGCCTCGTCCGGCAGAGCCTGGGCAGCGACGTCCGCGACCGTAGGCGGGTTGGCAAACCGCGGGCTCGCAGTTGCCGGGGCGTAAACCGATGCTGGAGTCGAACAGGGGCGCGGGTTCGACACTCGTCGGTAGCGTGAACGCGGAAGACTCCGCGTGGAGAACTGGCGAAACCATTCTCCGGCCTACGCGTGGTGCCTCACGTTTGGACGAGTCAAGGAGCGAGTGACGATGGCCAGAGTTGTCATGCAGGCTGTGGTTTCAGTGGACGGCTACATCGCCTATCCCGATGACACGGTCGGGCCGCTGTTCGACTGGTACGGCAACGGGAACGTCATGGTCCAAGCTAACGAGAAGTGGGCGTTCCATGTCAGCCGCGCCTCCGCCGACTACGTGAAGCGCTTCTGGGACGCTATCAAGGTCACCGTGATCGGCCGCCACCTGTTCGACACCACCGACGGTTGGGCGGGCGTACCCGCCGCCGGGGACGAGCTCGTCGTCGTCACCCACCGGCCGCTGCCCGAGGAATGGCGCGCCAGGTTCCCCGGCGCGCCGTTCCACACAGCCGACTCGGTGGAGGCCGGCATCGCGCACGCCAAGCAGATCGCCGGTGACGGTCTCGTCTGCGTGACCGCAGGCGACGTCGGCGGACAGGCGTTCTCGGCAGGTCTCGTCGACGAGGTGGCGATGGACGTCGTTCCGGTCGTCATGGGCGAAGGGGTACGGTTCTTCGGCAGCCACACCGGCACCATCCTTCTCGACGACCCCGACATGATGGTCCAGGGCGACCGCGTGCTGCACCTGCACTACACCGTCAACCGCGACGGGAACCCAGACCCCGTTCGCCCATCTTGATGAAAGGCAGCGCACGGTCAGCGGCCAGAAGAGGACGTTCTTTGCGGCGCGAGCGGCACATCGCTAATCAGGCCGATGCAGAGCTCGACAAGACGTGCCGCACGCACGGCTGCGATCGTGGCCCGGTGAGTAAACGTCGACCCACGGCGGCGCCCGATGGTCTCCGACCGCTGCCGTGCAACAACCTCACGTGCGTGGCGAGACGGCCTCGGCAGAATCCGGCACCACCAGGATCCGGTTGCAACGGGCCCGGGGTTGTTCGCCCTCAGCGGGTCCGGGCGCCGCACCATCCCGCCGGCACTGCACCTTAGGCCAGCTCGTAGTGGGAGTGAACGGCGGATTGGCCGGTGTAGTTGGCCCCGGCACGATCGTCGGCGCCGAGATAGTCGTACGGCAGGCTGAGGTTGTGTGGGCCGGTGCAGCTGATGCGATGGCGGCGGGCGTCGTAGACCAGCCCGGCGGCGCGGAGCTCAGAGGTCAGGCGACGGCCGGCGGGGCGGCCGTCGGCGAGCCGGATACTGTCCAGGTCCAGATCGGCGATGAATCGGCCGGTGGGGGTCAGCCACTGCACGGCGCGGGTCAGCACCGCCAGTTTGTCCCCGACGTAGTGCAGCCCGTGTACGCAGGTGATCAGGTCGAACGTCCGCGCCGGGGTCCAGGTTTCGATGGGGGTGGCGACGAGGGTCAACCCGGGCACGGGCGGTGTCGGCGCGAATGCGTCGACCAGGTCGACACCGATGAGGGTGGCGTGTTCGAGGTGGGCGTCCTGCCGCAGCTGGGTGGCGGCGTGGATCAGTGCCCGGCCGGTGCCGCAGCACAGGTCCAGCCACCCGACGTCGGCGTTCGTGATCAGCTGTCGCTTCGTCGGGCGTCAGCTTCGTCATAGTCGGCTACGGCTCCGATCAATGGGCCGTCGACCGGTCCGAGACGGCGACCCTGGGTCCCGGCGAGGAGGCCTGAGCGTTCCAACAGCGCCGCGTCTTTGCGCGGTGGCCGGCCGGATGGCTTCCTCGGGAGTGGTCGTGGCCACGTCATGCGACACCGGCGCCAGGAGTCGGAGGGCTCAGGGCATTCGCTCGGGTCGCGGCGAGCCGAAGTGCTGGACCAGCAGGATCGCGACCGCGAGCAACGCACCGCAGGTCACCAGCGCGATCGACAAGTCACCGAGCCGGCCGATCGCGGCGATGGCGAGTCCGCAGGTGATCTTTCCGAGGTATTCGGCCTGGGCTAGCAACGAGTGCACGGTGGCCCGGACGGCGCTGCTGGTCTGCCGGTTGACCCAGATCGTGCCGAAGGTGCGGGTCAGCGGCAACGCGCCCGCGGCCAGGAACACGGCGAGACTGCCGGTGATCTCCTCGGGTGCGGTGGCCAAACCGGCGCTGCCGAACGCGGCGACGGCGCAGGCGATGAGGTAGCCGCGCCGCACCGTGTGGATGCCATCGATGTGCGGCTGCACCATGCGCAACACGGCCGCGCCGGTAAGACACATCAGGACGCCCAGGGCGGCGAGCCACGCGACGGGATCGACGGAAAGTCCGATGTCGACCAACCGCAGCGGGTGGAGGCGGCCGAACGCGTCCGCGACGCCGTTGACGAGGAACGTCGCCGCGAAGATGGCAAGGATGACGCGGCTGCCGCGCACCAGGGCCGATCCGCGCCTCAGGATCGACCACGAGGCGGACCACCGTCTCGTGCGGACGGGTACGAACCGGTGCTCGCGGAAGCCGACCACGACGTACAGGCCGAGCAGGAGCATGGCAGCCCCCGCGAGCACCATCGCCGTGTCGCGTTGCGTCAGCCAGGCCAACCCGCCGATGCCCACCAGGCCGGCCACCGTCCCGGTGAGCTGTGCCTGCTCCGAGCGCAGCAACACCACGGAGACGCGCGCCGGCTCGCCGAGCTCATCGCTGATCCACGCCACGTCCGCGCCGCTGGCGAACGTCCAGGACACTCCCCACACCATCTGCGTGACCACCAGCGGCACGAACTCGCCGACCAGGCCGGTGGCCATCATGGCGGTGCCCATGAGCAGGTGAGAGACGACCAGCGACCACTTCCGGCTGAAGGCATCGGCGAGGACACCGGCCGGGACCTCGAACACCAGCGCGACGACTGCCTGGCCGACGCCGACCAACACCAGCTCGGACGCCGACAGCCGCGCGTCGGCGACCAGGTAGACGCTGGTGACTACCCACCAGCCCCGGTGCAGCGCGGCCCGGCACCAGGCCCACCGCACGAAGACGGTGTCGAGATCGGACAGACCGTACCTCCTCAGCGGCGGCTGCCGGCGAGATCGCGGTCGGGCGCCGCGGAGTGCACCCCGCCGCGGCGACGGGAGATCAGGGCGTCCAGCGACCACGGGCCCGCGCCGAGCACCGCGATGGCCAGGAACGCCCAGGCGTAGAGCGCCGGTGTGACGCCGCCGTTCTGGATCGGCATGAGGGCCTGCGGCTGGTGCACGACGAAGTAGGCGTAGGCCATCGAGCCGGAGGCGAGGATCGCCGCGGGGCGGGTGGCGAGGCCCGCGAGGACCAGGGCGCCGCAGACGAGCTGGATCACTCCGGCGTACCAGCCCGGCCAGGTGCCGACCTCGATCGGCTGGCCGGAGCCGCGGCTGCCGCCGAGCAGGCCGAAGACGGAAGCCAGCCCGTGGCAGAGGAACAACAGGCCCACCACGATGCGGAAGAGCGACCAGACCGGAGCCGAGAGACGGTGTGAGGGCATGGGATCTCCTTCGAAGCGGCGACCTTGATGCTTGAAGGTTAGAGAAACGAGGGAGACAACACAATGATGAACGTCGATATCCCAGGGAATGGGAGCGCTCCCAAGGAGTCAGGCGGGCAGGCCGTCCAGGCGCGCGAGGACCTGGAGCATCACCTCGTCGGCACCCGCGCCGATCGAGACCAGCCGGGCGTCGCGCAGCATCCGGGCGGTCCACGTCTCCTCGAGGTAGCCCATGCCGCCGTGGAACTGCAGGCACAGGTCGGCCACCTCCCGGACCAGGCGGCCCGCCTTGAGCTTCGCCACCGTCGCCGGCCGGGTGACGTCGTCGCCTGCCATCAGCGCCTCGCAGGTGACCAGGTTGTGGCTGCGCAGCAACTCCACCTCCGCCTGCAACTCGGTGAGGCGGAAGGCGACGTACTGCCGCTCGGCGAGCGGACGGCCGAAGACCGTACGGTCGCGGACGAAGTCACGGGTGCGGTCGAGAGCGTACTGGCACTGGCCGACGGTGGTGTACGCGGCGAACATCCGCTCGGTGACGAACTGCCGCATCTGCTGCTGGAAGCCGCGCCCTGTCTCGCCGATGGTGTTGGCGACCGGCACCCGCACGCCCTCCAGCACCAGCTCGGCGGTGTCGGAGCAGCGGTTGCCGAGCTTGTCGAAGGTGCGCGCCACACTGAAGCCGGGCAGGTCGGTGGGCACCACGATCTGGGACATCCCCCGGTAGCCGCCCTCGTCCGAGGTGCGCGCGAGCAGGCAGATCCAGTCGGCCTGGGCGCCGTTGGTGATGTAGACCTTCCGCCCGGTGATGACCCAGTCGTCGCCGTCGCGCACCGCGCGGGTGCGCAGCCGGGCGACGTCGGAGCCGGTGTCCGGCTCGGTGACCGCGACGGCGGTGACCGCGGTGCCCGCGATGGCGGGTGCGAGGTAGCGCTCCTTCAGCTCGGGCGACCCGAACTCGTGCAGCGACGGCGTCGCCATCATCGCCTGGACCCCGATGGCCATGCCGACGCCGCTCGCGTGCATCCGCCCGTACGCCTCCGCGGCGACCATCTGGAAGCTGTGGTCGGCGCCCTCGCCGCCGTAGGCCTCCGCGTATTCCAGGCCGAGCAGGCCGAGGGCCGCGGCCTTGGGGAACAGGTCGTGCAGCGGCACCCGGCCGGCCGCCTCCCACCCGTCGACATGGGGGTTGACCTCGGTGTCGACGAACCGGCGGACGCTGTCGGAGAAGGCGCGATGGTCCTCGTTGAGCCGCATGCGGCGACGGTAACGAAGGGCACCCGGCAGAAACAAGCGTGCTTGCTTGTTTTTCTCGCCTGTGCCAATGTCACCTGACATGAGCCGGACCGTGGATCCCGAGACCCTGCGCGTCGGCAACTGCTCCGGATTCTATGGCGACCGGCTCGCGGCGATGCGGGAAATGCTCACCGGCGGCGAACTGGACGTGCTCACCGGCGACTACCTCGCCGAGCTGACCATGCTCATCCTCGGCCGGGACCGGCTCGCCGACCCGGCGGCCGGCTACGCGCGGACGTTCCTCGCGCAGTTGCGGGACTGCCTGCGGCTGGCGCTGGACCGGGGCGTCCGCATCGTCGCCAACGCGGGTGGCGTCAATCCGAGCGGTCTGGTGGCGGCGATCCGCGAGCTGCATCCGGAGCCCCGGATCGCGCTGGTGCGCGGGGACGACCTGACCGCGCGGGCCGGCGTGCTCGGGCTGGGCTCGCCGCTCGGCGCGCACGCCTACCTCGGCGCCTTCGGGATCGCCCGGGCCCTCGACTCCGGTGCCGACATCGTCGTCACCGGGCGGGTGACCGACGCCTCGCTGCTCCTCGGGCCGGCGATCGCGCACTTCGGCTGGGGCCGCACCGACTTCGACGCGCTCGCCGGCGCCACGGTGGCCGGTCACGTCATCGAGTGCGGCACCCAGGCCACCGGCGGGAACTACCCGTTCTTCACCGAGATCGACGACCTGGTCCGGCCGGGCTTCCCGGTCGCCGAGATCCGCCGGGACGGTTCCAGCGTCATCACCAAACACCCCGGCACCGGCGGGGCGGTCACCGTCGGCACGGTCACGGCCCAACTCGTGTACGAGGTGGACGACGCCCGCTATGCCGGACCCGACGTCACCACCCGCCTCGACACGGTGTCGCTGCGGCAGGCCGGGCCGGACCGGGTGGAGATCACCGGGGTGCGCGGCGAGGCCCCGCCGCCCGACCTCAAGGTCGGTTGCACGGCGATCGGCGGCTACCGCAACGAAATGACGGTCGTGCTCACCGGTCTCGACATCGAGGCGAAGGCCGCGCTGTTCCGCCGCCAGTTCGCCGCCGCCCGCGGCACCGAGCCCGCCGAGGTCACCTGGACGCTGGCCCGGCTCGACACCCCGGACGCGCCGACCCAGCAGCAGGCGTCCGCGCTGCTGACCGTCGTCGCCCGGGACCCCGACGAGAAGGTGGCCGGCCGCGCGTTCGCCGGCGCCGCCGTGGAGGTCGCGCTGGCCTCGTACCCCGGTCTCTTCGCGACGGCGCCGCCGGGGCGCGCCCACCCGTACGGCGTTTTCACCGCCGGTTACGTGCTCCAGGCGGTCCCCGCGCACGAGGTGGTGTTCGCCGACGGGACCGCCGAGCGGATCGGCCCGCCGCCGCTCACCCGGCCCCTCGTCCCGCTGCCCGGGCCCGACCCGGAGCCGGCTGACCCCGGGCCGACCCGCCGCCTGCCGCTCGGCACGCTCGCGGGGGCACGCTCCGGCGACAAGGGCGGGAACGCGAACGTGGGCCTCTGGGTGCGCGAGGACGCGGCATACCCCTGGCTGGCCGCGCTGATCACCGAGGAGACCGTCCGCGACCTGCTCCCGGAGGCGGCGGCGCTGCCGGTACGGATCACCCGGCTGCCCGCCATCCGCGCCGTCAACGTCGTCATCGAGGGACTGCTCGGCCAGGGCGTCGCCTACCACGCACGGTTCGACCCGCAGGCCAAGGGGCTCGGCGAGTGGCTGCGGTCGCGGCACGTGGAGATCCCCGAGGCACTGCTCGCGAAGGAGGAACGGTGACCATCCTGCGATCCACCCTGGAACCGGACGCCGAGGACGCCCGCGCCGCGCGCCGGGCCATGCTCGACGCCCTCAGCGAGCTTGCGGCCGAGTTCGCCAAGGCGGTGGCCGGCGGTGGCGAGAAGGCGGTCGCCCGGCACCACGCCCGTGCGAAGCTGACCGCCCGCGAGCGGATCGAGCTGCTGCTCGACCTGGATTCGCCGTTCCTGGAACTGGCCGCGCTGGCGGGCTACGGCTCGCCGTTCACCGTGGGCGGCAGCGTCGTCGCCGGGATCGGCGTGGTCAGCGGGACGGAGTGCCTGCTGATCGCCAACGACCCCACGGTCAAGGGCGGCGCGAGCAATCCGTGGTCGCTGCGCAAGACCCTGCGGATGCACGAGATCGCCCTGCAGAACCGGCTGCCGGTCATCGCGCTGGTCGAGTCCGGCGGCGCCGACCTGCCCACCCAGCGGGAGGTCTTCATCCCCGGCGGCGCGGTCTTCCGCAATCTCACCCGGCTGTCCGCCGCCGGGATCCCGACGATCGCGCTGGTCTTCGGCACCTCGACGGCCGGCGGCGCCTACCTGCCCGGGCTGAGCGACCACGTGGTGATGATCGAGAAGCGGTCGAAGGTGTTCCTCGCCGGCCCGCCGCTGGTCAAGGCCGCCACCGGCGAGGAGTCCGACGACGAGTCGCTGGGCGGCGCCGAGATGCACGCCCGGGTGTCCGGCCTCGCGGACCACTACGCGGTCGACGAGCAGGACGCCATCCGGATCGGGCGGCGGATCGTCGCCCGGCTGAACTGGCGCAAGGCGTCCGGACCCGGGACGGCCGCGCCGAAGCCGCCGCGATACGCCGCCGAGGACCTGCTGTCGATCGTGCCGCCCGGCCTCAAGGCGCCGTTCGATCCCCGCGAGGTCATCGCCCGGATCGTCGACGACAGCGACTTCGACGAGGTGAAACCCCTGTACGGCGGCTCGCTGGTGACCGGCTGGGCCGAGCTGCACGGCTACCCGGTGGGCATCCTGGCCAACGCCCGCGGCGTGCTGTTCAGCGAGGAGTCGCAGAAGGCGACCCAGTTCATCCAGCTCGCCAACCGGTCGCACACTCCCCTGCTGTTCCTGCACAACACGACCGGCTACATGGTCGGCAAGGAATACGAGCAGGGCGGGATCATCAAGCACGGCGCCATGATGATCAACGCGGTGTCGAACTCCACGGTTCCGCACATCTCCCTGCTCATCGGCAACTCGTACGGCGCCGGCCACTACGGCATGTGCGGCCGCGCCTACGACCCCCGGTTCCTCTTCAGCTGGCCGAGCGCGCGCTCGGCGGTGATGGGTGCCCAGCAACTCGCCGACGTCACCTACCTGGTGTCCAGGGCGTCGGCGCTGGCGCAGGGCAAGCCGTTCGACGCCGACGGCGCGCAGGTCGTCCGCGACGCGATCGAACGGCAGATCGCCGCGGAGGCGCTGCCGGCGGTGCTGTCCGGGCTCGTCTACGACGACGGCATCATCGACCCGCGCGACACCCGCGACGTCCTCGGCGTCGCCCTCTCCGCGATCCACACCGCCCCGGTCCAAGGCACCGACGCCTTCGGCGTCTTCCGGATGTGAGGACTCCCATGAACCCGCCCCCGCCCGTGCGACCGATCACCGCCGTCCTGGTCGCCAACCGCGGCGAGATCGCCCGCCGGATCTTCGCCACCTGCCGGCGGCGCGGCCTGGCCACCGTGGCCGTCTTCGCCGACCCCGACGCCGGCAGCCCGCACGTGCGGGAGGCGGACAGCGCGGTGCGCCTGCCCGGCGCCACGCCGGCCGAGACCTACCTGCGCGGCGACCTCGTCATCGCGGCGGCGCTGCGGGCCGGAGCCGACGCGATCCACCCCGGCTACGGCTTCCTCGCCGAGCACGCCGGCTTCGCTCAGGCCGTACAGGATGCGGGTCTGACCTGGATCGGCCCCGGCCCGGCGGCGATCGAGGCGATGGGCTCCAAGGTCGGCGCCAAGGCCATGATGGCCGCGGCCGGCGTGCCCGTGCTCGGCCTGCTCGACCCCGCCGCCATCACCGAGGCCGACCTGCCCGTGCTGGTCAAGGCGTCGTTCGGCGGCGGCGGGCGGGGCATGCGGATCGTCCGCACGCTCGCCGGGCTGCCGGAGGCCGTGGCGTCCGCCGAGCGCGAGGCCGCCGCCGCGTTCGGCGATCCGACCGTGTTCTGCGAGCGCTACCTGGAGTCCGGGCATCACGTCGAGGTGCAGATCCTGGCCGACGCCCACGGCACGGTCTGGGCGCTGGGCGAGCGCGAGTGCTCGCTGCAGCGCCGCCATCAGAAGGTCATCGAGGAGGCGCCCTCGCCGCTGGTCGACCGGCTGAGCCACCCGGAATCGAGCGGCGACCTGCGCGAGCGCCTGCTCGCCGCGGGCCGCGCTGCCGCGGCCGCGGTCGGCTACCGCGGGGCCGGAACGGTGGAGTTCCTCGCCGACGGCGGCGGCGACTTCTGGTTCCTCGAGATGAACACCCGCCTGCAGGTCGAGCATCCGGTCACCGAGTGCGTCACCGGCACCGACCTGGTCGGCCTGCAGCTCGACATCGCCGCGGGGCGCCCGCTGAGCGGTCCGGAGCCGGCCATGACCGGCCACGCCATCGAGGCCCGCCTGTACGCCGAGAGCCCCGCCGACGACTGGCGCCCGCAGACCGGCACCGTGGTCACCTTCGACGTTCCCGGCGTGACGGCCCGCTTCGGGAGCCTGGCCGCCGACGGGATCCGCCTCGACTCCGGCGTCGAGGACGGCAGCGTCGTCGGCACCCACTACGACGCCATGCTCGCCAAGGTCATCTCGTACGCGCCGACCCGCGAGGCCGCGGCCCGGCAACTCGCCGCCACCCTGCGGCGGTCGCGCGTGCACGGCGTCACCACCAACCGCGACCTGGTGGTCGCGAGCCTGCTGCATCCGGAGTTCCTGGCCGGAACCGCCGACACCGGCTTCTACGCCGCCCATCCGCCGGCCGCGCTGACCGCCGGCGCCGGCCTGGAGCCGACGCTCGGCGCCCTCGTCGCGGCCCTGGCGGACGCCGCGGCCGAGCGTGGCCCGCTGCTACCCGGGGTGGCGAGCGGATTCCGCAACATCCCGGTCGGCTACCGCAGCCGCACCTATGCCGCCGGCGAGCGGGAAATCGAGGTGCGCTACCGGTTCGGCCGCGACGGTCTCGAGGTCTCCGGATCGACGGGGGTCTCGCTGGTCGACGCCGCCGGCGACCGCGTCGTGCTCGACCTCGACGGCGTCCGCCGGACCTGGAGCGTGGGCCGGTTCGACGACCGCGTCGTCGTCGACGGCCCGCGGGGCTCGATCGAGCTACGCCGGGTGCCCCGCTTCACCGACCCGTCGGTGCGGCTTCCGGCGGGTGCGCTGGCGGCCCCGATGCCCGGCACGGTGGTGCGCGTCGAGGTGCGGGTCGGCGACTCCGTCAAGGCCGGTCAGCCGCTGATCTGGCTGGAGGCGATGAAGATGGAGCACGTGGTGCACGCCCCGGAGGCCGGCACGGTGGCGGAGCTGCCGGTCGTCGTCGGGCAACAGGTCAGCCAGGGCACGACGCTCGCGGTGGTGTCGGACGCCGATGGCTAGGGAATCCCCGCCCAAGCAGGACCGGTCCCGGGAGACCCGCCGGCGGTTGCTGGCGGCGGCCATCCGGTGCCTGGCCAACCACGGGTGGGAGGTCTCGACGGTCGGCTTCATCGCGGTCGAGGCCGGCATCAGCCGCGGCGCGGTGCAACACCACTTCCGTACCCGCGAAGCACTCATCATCGCCGCCCTGGAGCACATGTTCGCCGAGCGCGTGGCGCTGCTCGACGCGCTGCCCGACCCCGGGGGCTCCGGGCCCGACCGGGTGCACGCCGTGGTGTCCGGCCTCGTCGACGCCATCGGGGGCGAATTGTTCCGGGCCGCGCTGCAGGTGTGGACCGTGGCCGCCGCCGACCCCGAGTTGCGCGCCGCGGTGGTTCCGCTGGAGCGCCACTTCGCCCGCGGCGTGCACCGCCGCGCCGTACGGCTGCTGCGGGTCGACGACAGCGACCCCGCCGTGCGCGGCCTCATCCAGGCCACCCTCGACCTGGCCCGGGGCCTGGCCCTCGCCGACGTCCTCACCGACGACTCCCGCCGCCGCGCCAGGGTCGTGCGCGCCTGGTCGAACCAGCTGGCGGCCGCCCTGGCGGCCGGTTGAGCCGGCACCGACTCAGCAATCGGGCCACCCGGCCGATGGGTGAGGTGCACGCCCCACGACGTGGCGCGGGTCGAAGCACGCATCTCGCCGGCTGAGGGAGCCCGACAATGGTTACGCCACCGAGGTGGCTGCGGAACACGGCAATGCGGATGCCCGAGCCGCTGCTGGCCGTGCCGGTCGTGGTCATCCTGCGCGAGTACGGGCTGATCGGGCATACACCGCTGTGGCTGCTGGTGACCCTGGTGCTCATCGCCGGCGTCATCCAGCAGCCGGAAGTCCAGCAGCGGCTGATCGGCAACGGCAGCCGCCGGCACCTGCACCTAACGGTCGCCCTGCAGTTCGGCCTGATCGGGGCGATCATCTATCTCAGCGGTTGGGGCCCGCTGCTGACGATGGTGTTCGCCATCCTCGCGACGCAGTGCCTGCGGGTGTTCGGATCGGTCGCCTGGCGCCCGATGGTGATCTGGATGGTGATCGTCATCGCCGCCGGCCAGGCGGGCATCGCGCTGGGCTGGGTGTACTGCCATCTGCCGACCCAGACGATGGCGCAGGTGGCCGGGCTGCTCGGCGCGCAGATCGGCCTGATGCTGATCCGGGCGCTCGGCATCTCGGCGGAGAAGATCGAGCGTGCGGAGGCGGCGGTCCGCAGCCGCGAGGAGCGGTTCCGCGCCCTGGTGCAGGACTCCTCCGACGTGGTCAGCATCGTCGACCGCGCCGGCCAGACCCGCTACGTGAGCCCCGCCATCGAGCACCTCACCGGCCTGCGACCCGACGAGTTCATGGCCGCCGAATACCAGCGCTGGCTGCACCCCGACGACCACGTCGACGCCGCCCGGGTCTTCGAGCAGTCGCTGGCGGACCCCGGCGGCGAACACCGCGTCGAGCTCCGGCTCTGGCACGCCAACGGCGACCTGCGCTGGATGGAGGTCACCCTCCGCAACCTGCTCGACAACCCCGCCGTCGACGGGCTCGTCGCCACCTACCGCGACGTCACCGAGCGCCGCGCCATCCAGGAACGCCTCATCCACGACGCCAACCACGACCTGCTCACCGGACTGTCCAACCGCGCCGCGTTCCTGCGCGGCCTGGAGGACAGCTTCATCAGCGGCGAACCCGCCCGCACCCCCGCGGTGCTCTTCGTCGACCTGGACGGCTTCAAACAGGTCAACGACACCCACGGACACCAGGCCGGCGACGCCCTGATCATCGCCGTCGCCGCGATGCTGCGCCGCAGCGTCCTCGGCTCCGACATCGTCGGCCGCCTCGGCGGCGACGAATTCGGCATCGTGCTGACCGGCGTCTCCTCCCCCGACCACGCCGTCACCGTCGCCAAGCGGATCCTCGCCGAGATGGACCACCCGGTGACCGTCGGCGACCAGCAGCTCTACGCCCGGGCCAGCATCGGCATCGCGGTTGCCGAACCCGGCGACACCGACGCCGACGAACTGCTCCACCACGCCGACATCGCCATGTACGGCGCCAAACGGCGCCAGACCCACAACTTCCAGCTCTACGTCGACGGGATGCGCGACCCGGCCATCGACGCGCTGGCCCTGGACGACGAGTTGCGCCACGCGGTCGGGAACGGCGAACTGCGCCTGCACTACCAGCCGATCGTCGCCCTCGACGGCGGCGACCTGATCGGCTTCGAGGCCCTGATGCGCTGGCAGCACCCGACCAGGGGCCTGCTGCCGCCCTCGGAATTCATCCCCCTGGCCGAGCAGACCGGCACCATCAGCGAGCTCGGGGCGTGGGCCCTCGAACACGCCTCCCGCCAGGTCCTCGACTGGCAACAGCAGGTACCGGCCGGGCGGCGCCTCAAACTCAGCGTCAACCTCTCCCCGCACCAGCTCGAACGCACCGACCTGGTCACCGAGGTCCTCACCATCCTGCGGCGCACCGGCTTCCACCCCGACGACCTCGTCCTCGAAGTCACCGAAACCGCCCTGGTCAAGGACGAATCGGCGATACCGCTGCTCACCGCGCTGCGCGCCGAGGGCATCCGGATCGCCCTCGACGACTTCGGCACCGGCTACTCCTCCCTGCGTTACCTCACCCGGCTGCCCGTCGACATCCTCAAGATCGACCGGTGCTTCGTCGCCGAGCTCAACGGCACCGGCAGCGCCTCCGCCGTCGCCGAGGCCATGGTCCGGCTGGCCCAGGTCCTGCACCTGGAGACCGTCGCCGAGGGCATCGAGGACGCCGCGCAGCTCACCGAGCTCACCCTGCTGGGCTGCCAGAGCGGCCAGGGCTACCACTTCGCCCGGCCGCTGGAAGCCGGCGCCGTCGACAGGCTGATCGCCGGATCGGCGACGCGGTGGCCCGCGCTGGACGTCCCGGCGCCGCTCGTACCGGCGGAGGGCGCCTACGGCTCAGCGAGCCTCGGCGCGCCGGGGTAGCATCCGCCGCCCCGCCCTCGCCGTCCTCAGGCCTTACTCCTGGACGGCCACGACGGTCTTGAGCACCGCCGGGTCGGTGCGGCCCATGGTCAGCGCCCGCTCGGTCTCGGCCAGCGGCAGCCGGGCGCCGACGAGCGCATCGAGGTCGATCCGGCCGGCCGCCACCAGGGAGATCGCGTCCGGATAGGTGTGGGCGTACCGGAAGGTTCCGGTCACGGACAGTTCCTTGTTCTGAATCGCCTGCACGGGCAGTGACTGCTCGGCGGACGGACTCATGCCGACCAGCACCGCCCGGCCGAGCGGCCGCAGCGACCTGATGCCGGCGCCGGCGACCGCCGGCGACCCGGTGCATTCGAGCAGCACCTCGGGCCGGAACGAGGCGTAGTCCACCTCGTCGCGAGCGTCGATGACGCTGTCCACGTCGAACTCGCCGGCCGCCTTCAGCCGCGCGGGATGCACATCGGCCAGGCCGACCCAGCCGGCACCGGCCGCCCGGGCGGCGAGCGCGGCCAGCACGCCGATCGGGCCGGCGCCGGTGACCAGCACCCGCGAGCCGATCCCGGTGGCCGCCCGGCGGTTCGCCCAGATGCCGACCGACAGCGGCTCGATGAGAGCCGCCGCGTCGTCGCTCAGCGCCTCCGGCACCGGGTGGGCGAACGCCGCGTTCACCGTGACGTACCGGGCCAGGGCACCGTCGATCGGCGGGGTGGCGAAGAACCGTACGCCGGGGCACAGGTTGTAGGTGCCGCGGCGGCACTGCTCGCAGTGGCCGCACGGCACCCCGGGCTCGATGGCGACCCGGCGGCCGGCCTCGACACCGGTCACGCCGGGACCGAGCCCGACCACCACGCCGCTCGCCTCGTGGCCCAGGACCATCGGGCTCTCGACCACGTAGTCGCCGATCCGGCCGTGCTCGTAGTAGTGGACGTCCGATCCGCAGATACCCACCGAGCTCACCCTGACCAGCACCTCGCCGGGCCCCGGCGCCGGCATGGGCCGTTCGGAGATGCGCAGGTCGCCCGGGGAGTGCAGGACGGCCGCGAGATTGCCTACCGATTCCACGCTCATGTGCAGAGCCTGCACCACCGCTGAGCTGCTCGTCCATGGTCATCAGGGGCCTCGGCGGCGCGGCTCGCGACGGCCCGCCCGATCATCGGCCGCCGGTGACCGATTCTCCCCGGAGCGGCCTGGCACGACGGCCGCGGGTCCGCTCGAACCGGTTCCGTAGCCGCCGGCGCGGTGCCCGATATTGCCCAGCCGGGAAATCAACAGCAGGGAACCTTATAGTGGCGGTGTGGATCGCGTCATGGGCTCGCGCACTTGAGGGCGAGGCAGCGCCTGTTACTCGGTGTCGACGCGGGGCAGTCCATCACGAAGGCGGCGCTGTACGCCCTGGACGGGACCGAGGTCGCGGTCGCCCGGTATGTCACCGAGGTGGACAGCCCGCGGCCGCAATGGGCCGAGCGGGACATGGACACCGTCTGGAAGCACGCGCACTCGGCCATCGCCGACGTCATCGCGCGGGCCGGGACCGGGTGCGAGGTCGTCGGGGTGGGCATCTGCGGGCACAATGACGGCCTCTACGCGGTGGACAGGCAGGGCCGTCCGGTGCGGCCGGCGATCCTCGCCCTGGACTCCCGGGCCCACCGCGAGTCCGATCGGCTCAGCCAAGGTGCGACCGGCGAGGCGGCGCTGGCATTGACGGGGCAGAAGCCCTCGCTGGTGTCTCCGGCGTCGCTGTTGTCGTGGTTGCGCGAGCACGAGCCCCGGTCGTACGAGCGCACCCGGTGGGCGCTGTTCTGCAAGGATTGGATCCGCCTGGGCCTCACCGGCGAGGTGGCTACCGACGTCACCGACGCGAGCGCGGCCTTCACCGGCGTGCGCACCCAGCAGTGGAGCGAGCCGGCGCTCGAACTGTTCGGCCTGACGGACGCCGCGGCGAAACTGCCACCCATCCTCGGCAGCGCGCAGCTCGCGGGCGTCGTGCACGCACAGGCCGCCGAGCTCACCGGCCTGGCCGAGGGCACCCCGGTGATCACCGGCGCGCACGACGTGGACGCCGCCGCCATCGGCATCGGCGCCGCCGCCGTCGGCGCCACCAGCCTGGTGCTCGGCACGTACTCGATCAACCAGGTGCTGGCCGACCGCCCGGTCCCGGACGCCCGCTGGCAGGCGCGGTCCTTCGTCCGGCCGGGTCAGTGGCTGCACATGTCGACGTCTCCGGCCGGCGCGGTCTGCCTGGACTGGGCCGTACGCCGGCTGGGCCCGTGGACGGCCGCCGGGCAGCCCGGCTTCGCCGAGGCCGTTGCCGAGGCGACCACCCGGGGCGACGCTCCGGACGCCCCGCTGTTCCTGCCTTTCCTGTACGGATCGCCGCACGGCCCGGAGGTCGAGGGTGCCTGGCTCGGCCTGCGCGGGCGGCACGACCGCGGTGATCTCCTCGCGGCCGTGGTGGAGGGCGTCGCCTTCAACCACCGGACCCACATCGACGCACTCCGTGAGGTCTTCGACTTCCGGGGCCCGGTGCGCGTGTGCGGTGGCGGCGCCCGCAGCCCGGGGTGGACCCAGCTGCTCGCCGACGTCCTGGGCCTGCCGGTCGAGGTGACCTCCTCCGACGAGGCCGGCGCCCGGGGCGCGGCGATGCTGGCCGGCGTGGGCACCGGCCAGTTCACCGACCTCGACCAGGTCACCGAGCGCTGGGTCCGGGTCGTCCGCGGCCAGCAGCCGAGAGCCTCGCACGCTCCGGCGAAGGCCGCCCGCTATCGCCGGTATCTGGCCGCCGTGGCGGCCCTGAGCCCGCAACAGCCATCCGAAACCGGCTGAGCCGCGGTCAGCGCAGGACCGGCATCGCCTCGGTGAGCAGCACGCGCCACTCCGGCAGCGGGGCGACGCCGGTGCCGAGCCAGCGGTCGTGGCCGAGCACGCTGTATGCCGGACGCGAGGCGGGGCGCGGGAAGCGGTCGGTGGTGGTGGGGCGCACCCGGTCCGGGTCGAGGCCCGCCTCGGCGAAGACCGCGCGGGCCAGGCCGTACCAGGTGGTCGATCCGGCGGCGGTGCCGTGGTAGGCGCCGGGAGCGGCGCGGCCGGCCGCGCCCGCGCCGGCCAGCGCGACCACCTGCCGGGCCAGCGCGTACGACCAGGTGGGCGGGCCCTGCTGGTCGTCGACGACGTCGATGGTGTCGCGCTCGGCGGCCAGCCGCAGCATGGTACGGACGAAGTTGGGGCCGTGTGCCCCGTAGAGCCAGGCGGTACGCACGACATACCCGCCGGCCGCCAGGACCGCCTGCTCCCCGATCGCCTTGCCGCGCCCGTACGCGTTGACCGGCGCCGGCGCCGTGTCCTCGGGATACGGGGTGGTGGCGGCGCCGTTGAAGACGTAGTCGGTGGAGAGGTGGATCAGCCGCTTGCCGGCCTCGGCCGCGAGGGTCCCCACCGCGTGCCCGTTGACCGCGGTCGCGTCCTGCTCGGCGGCCTCGGCGCCGTCCACGTCCGTCCACGCGGCCGCGTTGAGCACGATGTCGGCGCCGGCGACCGCGTCGCGCACCGCGGCCGGGTCGGCGATGTCCACCTCGGCGCGGGTCGCCGCGACCACCTCCGTCTCACCCGCCTCGGCCAGGACCGCGCAGAGGTCCCGGCCGAGCATGCCGCCGGCGCCCGTGACCAGCCAGCGCATCAGCCGGCGTCCCGCGCCTTGAGCGGCTCCCACCAGTCGCGGTTGTCGCGATACCAGGCGACGGTGGACGCCAGCCCGTCCTCCAGGCTGACCTGCGGCGCGTACCCGAGTTCCTCGCCGATCTTGGTGATATCCAGTGAGTATCGGCGGTCGTGGCCCTTACGGTCAGTCACCGGGCGCACCATGTCCCAGCCGGCGCCGCAGGCGTCGAGCAGCCGGCCGGTCAGCTCGCGGTTGCTCAACTCGGTGCCGCCGCCGATGTTGTAGATCTCGCCGGCCCGGCCCTTCTCCAGCGCCAATTGGATGCCACGGCAGTGATCGGACACGTGCAGCCAGTCACGGATGTTGCCGCCGTCGCCGTAGAGCGGCACCTGCTTGCCGTCCAGCAGATTGGTCACGAAGAGCGGGATGACCTTCTCCGGGAACTGGTGCGGGCCGTAGTTGTTGGAACAGCGCGTGACGACAACGTCCATACCGTGCGTGCGGTGGGCGGCCAGGGCCAGCAGGTCGGACGAGGCCTTGGAGGCCGCGTACGGCGAGTTCGGCGCCAGCGGCCAGGTCTCGGTCCACGAGCCCTCGTCGATCGAGCCGTACACCTCGTCGGTGGAGACGTGCACGAACCGGCCTATACCGGCGACCCGCGCGGCGTCCAGCAGCACCTGGGTGCCGAGCACGTTGGTGGCGACGAAGGGGACGGCGCTGGCGATCGAGCGGTCCACATGGGATTCCGCCGCGAAATGGACCACCGCGTCATGACCCGGAAGCAGCTCCCGCAACAGGGCCGAATCCGAAATGTCGCCATGGACGAAGCGAAGTCGGGAATCCGTCAGCGGCAGGTTGGCACGATTGCCCGAATAGGACAGTAGGTCGAGAACCGTTACCGAAGCACCGGTCGCGCCTGCGTACTCATCCTGCAGGAGGGCCCGGACGTAGGCCGAACCGATGAATCCGGCACCGCCGGTCACTAAAATCTGCACAGCTGGCGAGTGTACGCGCCCGGCAGGCACTGAATAGTCTCTTCCGGTGCGCGGAATCTTGCTTGCCGGTGGCACCGGATCACGGCTCTGGCCGATCACGATGGCCATGTCGAAACAGCTCATGCCCATCTACGACAAACCCATGGTCTACTACCCCCTGACCACCCTGGTGTCCGCCGGGATCAGGGAGATCCTGGTGGTCACGACACCCGAGGACCAGCCGCATTTCCGGCGTTTGCTGGGCGACGGGAGCCGCTTCGGGCTTACGCTGTCGTACGCGGAACAACCGAAACCGGACGGCATCGCTCAGGCGTTCCGGATCGGCGCCGACTTCATCGGTGACCAGCCGGTCGCGCTGATCCTCGGCGACAACATCTTCCACGGCGTCGGCCTGGGCCGGCAGCTGTCCCGCTTCGGCCAGCCGGCCGGCGGGCGCGTCTTCGCCTACCCGGTCGCCGACCCGGAGCGGTACGGCGTCGTCGAGTTCGACGACAGCGGCAAAGTGATGTCGATCGAGGAGAAGCCGGCCCGGCCCAAGTCCACATATGTGGTGCCCGGCCTCTACTTCTACGACGCCGACGTGGTCCAGATCGCCGACAAGCTGGAGCCCAGCGAGCGCGGCGAGCTGGAGATCACCGCGGTGAACGAGGAGTATCGGCGCCAGGGCCGGCTGGATGTGACCGTCCTGGACCGGGGCACGGCGTGGCTGGACACCGGCACCTTCCAGTCGATGGTCCAGGCCTCCGAGTACGTGCGGGTCATCGAGGAGCGGCAGGGCTTCAAAATCGGCTGCGTCGAGGAGGCCGCCTGGCGGCTGGGCTTCATCTCCGACGCCGAACTGCGCGAGCTGGCCGCGCCGCTGATGAAGAGCGGGTACGGCGAGTACCTGGTCCGGCTGCTCGACACCGGCCGGTACGGCGGTGTGCTGTGAAGATCCGCCCGCTGACCATCGAGGGCGCCTTCGAGGTCACCCCGCTCCAGCATGGCGACTCCCGGGGCACCTTCCTGGAGTGGTACCGTTTCGACGCCCTAGCCGCGGCCGTGGGCCATCCGCTGCACCTGGCGCAGGCAAACCTCTCCACCTCGGCTCGGGACGTCGTCCGGGGCATCCACTTCGCCGACGTGCCGCCGGGGCAGGCCAAATATGTGACGTGCGTGTCCGGCGCCGTGCTCGACGTGGTGGTGGACATCCGGGTCGGCTCGCCGACGTTCGGCGCCTGGGAGGCTGTTCCGCTCGACGACCAAGAACGACGGGCGGTCTACCTCGCCGAGGGGCTGGGCCACGCCTTCTGCGCGCTGACCGAGGGCGCCACCGTGGCATACCTGTGTTCGAGCACCTACCGTCCCGGGCACGAGCACGGCATCAACCCGCTCGATCCCGAGCTCGGCATCGCCTGGCCGGCCGGCACTCCCCTGCTGTCCACGAAGGACGCCGAAGCGCCGTCGCTGGCCGAGGCGCGGGGCGCCGGCCTGCTGCCCCAATTCGATGCTTGTTCCACACACATCGAAACAAGCAGTCGGACTTAATACATTCGAAATTCTCCGCCAAGCCATTGACCCACCCCGTTCGGTGCAGTATGGAAGCACCGTCGCACGCAATTTTATGGCCCTGGGAGTCCGATTTATACCGAGGATCTGGAACGTCCGTTCTGAACATCTTGCAGCCATTTGTAATTCGCCCTCATCCGATCCGCCATTCGTCTCGAACGGAAAGGTGTAGCGCGAACGGGGCACGATTCAGCAGGCTTCCTGTGGGTCCCGCGGGGTCACCGCCGCGGAACCGAAATCTCACCTTGAGACTCGTGCTTCACCCGGGGTCCGGAGTTTTGCGACAACGGACCGTGGCTGGCCGCAGTCGATGCTCGGAGGCTAGGCGTGCAAACGATCGACCCAAGATCGACCGGTACGATCAACCGGGAAGAATCGCAGTTCAGCGCGGTTCGAAACCCGGAACTCCGGGCCATCTCGGCCCAGCCGGGCTGGCGCGGCCGTTACGCGCTCGGCCTGGGCGCCATCGACTGGGTGGTCGGCTTCATGGCCGCATGGGCGGCGCTGGTCCTGCGTTTCGGCTCGTACGGCAGCCAGCCGTTCCCGCTGGACTATCGGCTCCTGACGCTGCTATTCCCACTAGCCTGGATCGGCGCCCTGGCCATCAACCGGGCGTATGAGTCTCGTCACCTGTTCGTCGGCACCGACGAATACGCTCGGGTAGTCCGTTCCGGCCTCGGCCTGACCGCGGCGCTGGCAATTGTCTCCTTTGCGTTCGACCTGCGTCTGGCGCGGGGATACGTGATTATCGCGGTTCCGCTGGCCACCCTCGTCGACGTCGGCGCCCGGTACGTTTTCCGCCAATTGCTGCACCGTTCCTGGGCCCGTGGCGAACGGCTGCACCGGGTCATCCTGGTCGGGCACGCGCGGTCCGTCGCCGACATGACCCGGCGGCTGCGCCACGAGAGCCACCACGGCCTCGGCATCATCGGCGCCTGCCTGCCGCCCGGCCAGACCGTCGAGGTCACCCCCGGGCTGCCACCGATCTACGGCAACTTCGACGACGTCGCCGCGGCGGTCGCCCTCTCCGGTGCGGACACCGTCGTCGTGCTGTCCTGCCCCGAGATCGACGGCGCCGCGCTGCGCCGCCTCGCCTGGCAACTCGAACGCGACGAGATCGACCTGATCGTGGCCAGCACGCTGGTCGACGTGGCGGGCGACCGGACCACGATCCGCCCGGTGGACGGCCTGCCGATGCTGCACGTCGAGCACCCGCGGCTCAAGGGCAGCGCCCGGCTCGTCAAGGCCGCCTTCGACCGGGTCGGCGCCCTCGTCCTGCTGACGCTGAGCGCGCCGGTGCTGACCGTACTGGCCGGCCTGGTGATGTTCGGACCGGGCGGCCGCGGACCGGCCGTCTTCCGGCAGGAGCGGGTCGGCAAGGACGGCAAGCCGTTCGTCCTCTACAAGTTCCGCACGATGGTGGTGAACGCCGAGGCGCGGCTGCACAATCTGCGCGACCTCAACGACACCGACGGCGAACTCTTCAAGATGCGCAACGACCCGCGGGTCACCCCGGTCGGCCGCTGGCTGCGCCGGTATTCGCTGGACGAGTTGCCGCAACTGGTGAACGTGCTCAAGGGCGACATGTCGCTGGTCGGCCCGCGACCGCCGCTGGCCCTGGAGGTGGCCGGCTACCCGGCCGACATGCTCCGGCGGCTCGTGGTCAAGCCGGGCCTCACCGGTCTCTGGCAGGTGTCCGGCCGTTCCGACCTGTCGTGGGAGGAGTCGATCCGGCTCGACCTGACGTACGTGGAGAACTGGTCCCTGGCGATGGATCTGGCCATCCTGGCCCGCACGGCCAGCGCGGTCGCCCGCAGCTCCGGCGCGTACTGATAGGAGAGAGAGTCCGGTATGAACGCACCTCCCCGTCTCACCGTCATCGGCACCGGCTACCTCGGCGCCACCCACGCCATCTGCATGGCCGTGATGGGCTTCGAGGTCGTCGGGGTCGATGTCGACGCCGACAAGGTCGCGCGGCTCAACTCCGGCGAGGTGCCGTTCTTCGAGCCCGGCCTGCCCGAGCTGCTCGCCAAGGCCCTGGAGACCGGCCGGCTGAGCTTCACCACCTCGTTCGCCGAGGCCGGCGAGTTCGGCGACGTGCACTTCATCTGCGTCGGCACGCCGCAGCGGGCCGGCTCCGAGGCCGCGGACATGACCTACGTCGACGCGGCGGTCACCGCGCTCGCCGCGCACCTGCATCGCCGCGCCCTGGTGGTCGGCAAGTCGACGGTCCCGGTCGGCACCGCCGCCCGGCTGGCCGAGCTGCTGCGCACCACCGCCCCGGCCGGCGACCGGATCGAGCTGGCCTGGAACCCGGAGTTCCTGCGCGAGGGCTTCGCCGTCGACGACACCATGAAGCCCGACCGGCTGGTCTTCGGCGTCACCTCGGCGTGGTCGGAGGAGCGGCTGCGGGCCGTGTTCGCCCCGGTGCTGGCGCAGGGGGTGCCGGTCAAGGTCACCGACCTGCAGACCGCCGAACTGGTCAAGGTCGCCGCCAACTCGTTCCTGGCCACCAAGATCTCCTACATCAACGCGATGGCGGAGGTCTGCGAGGCCACCGGCGCCGACGTGCACGACCTGGCCGAGGCACTCGCCTACGACGAGCGCATCGGCGGCAAGTTCCTGCGCCCCGGCCTGGGCTTCGGCGGCGGCTGCCTGCCCAAGGACATCCGCGCCTTCGCACACCGGGCCGAGGAGCTCGGCGTCGGCCAGGCGGTGGGCTTCCTGCGGGAGATCGACGGCATCAACACCCGCCGCCGGGCCCGCACGGTCGACCTGGTGGTCGAGCTGTGCGGCGGCGACGTGGCCGGCAAGAAGATCGCGGCCCTGGGCGCGGCCTTCAAGCCGAACTCCGACGACATCCGCGACGCGCCCGCCCTGGACGTGGCGAGCACCCTGGCGGGCATGGGCGCGGACGTGCACGTGTTCGACCCGGCCGCGATGGCGAACGCCCGCAAGGCGCACCCCGAGCTGAACTACGGCACCGGCGCGCTGGACGTGGCCCGCGACGCCGACGTGGTCGTGCTGCTCACCGAGTGGACCGAATTCCGGAAAATAGCACCGGAGGCGATGGCCGAGGTGGTCCGCGCGCAGCGCATCTTCGACGGCCGGCACGTCCTCGACCCGGCCGTGTGGCGCGCCGCGGGCTGGGAATACAAGGCACTCGGCCGCCCCTGACGCTCCGTACCCCGGCACGCCGCGCCCGGCCGGTAGCGCGCCGCGAACGGGATGACGGCAGGATGGGTGCGTCCGCGAGACTGGAGGCCAAATTGGACAGCAAGACCGAGACGGTGGCCGTTGTCGTCGTCACGTACAACAGCGCGCGGTTGGTACCGGACCTCATCGCCTCCCTCGGCCCCGGCCTCGAAGGCATCGACTGGCACCTCACAGTCGCCGACAACGCGTCCGCGGACGACTCGGTCGCCGTCGTGCGCCGGCTGGCGCCGGAGGCCACCGTGGTGGAGGTCGGCCGCAACGCCGGGTACGCCGCGGGAATCAACGCCGCCCTGGCCAAGGCCGGGCCGTTCACGGCGGTCCTGGTGCTCAATCCCGACGTGCGGCTGACCCCCGGCTGCGCCCGGACCCTGCTCGGCGTCCTGCGGACCCCGGGCACCGGCATCGCGGTGCCCCGGCTGGTCGACGGCGAGGGCACACTGATCCAGACCATGCGCCGGGAACCGTCGGTGCTGCGCATGCTCGGCGACGCCGTGCTCGGCGCCGGCCGCGCGGGCCGATACCCGGTGCTCGGCGAGGTGGTCACCGACGAGCAACGGTACGACACGGCGGCGGTCACCGACTGGGCCGAGGGCTCGACCATGCTGTTCAGCGCGGAATGCTGGGAGCGGTGCGGGCCGTGGGACGAGTCGTTCTTCCTCTACTCCGAGGAGACGGACTTCGCGCTGCGCGCCCGGGACGCCGGCCTGCTCACCCGCTTCACCCCGGCCGCGCGGGCCGTCCATCTGGAGGGTGACTCGCGGGTCTCACCCGGGCTCTGGACGCTGCTGACCCTCAACAAGGTCCGGCTCTACCGGCGGCGGCACAACGCCGTGGCCGCGGCGGGTTTCTGGGCGGCGCTCGTGCTCCGCGAGAGCAGCCGGGCGGCAATCGGCAAGGTGCCGAGCCGGATGGCGGCACGAGCCCTGCTGAGCCCGGCCCGGCTGCGCGAACGGCCCGGCCCGCACACCGTGCATCCGAACCGCTGAACCGGCCCGGCGTGGCCGGGCCGCACCGGGGTGCCTACATTTGGTCTGTCTTCGATGGATCGCATCCCACAGTGGAGGAACTCCCCCATGCTCGTTTCCCAGCGCGCGTTCGGTTTCGTGGCCTGTGCCGCGGCCTTCGCCGCCGTGTTCATGCCCTCGTCACCCGCCTCGGCGGACACGGTCGAGTCGTCGATCGGCACGGTCACCGCGGGGCAGTATCTCGGCATCTACTGCGATGACCTCGGCGCCCACGTCCGCGTCACGGTCAGTGGAGGCCTCCCCAACGCGTCGTACGCCGCAACCGGCAGCGGATTCTGGGAGCCGGCCACCAGCTTCGTCACCGACGCCGCGGGCGCCGGCCTGACGGACCTGCACAGTGTCAACATCCCCGGCGGCGGCGGTGTAGGGACCGCCGTCATCACCGTCACCGCGGGCGGCACCACGATCTCGGTGCCGGCGGCGATCAACTGCCCGGGCAACAAGGGCGACTGACGTCCGGGTCTGACAAGGCCACGGCCCCGGATCCCCACGTCGGGGCCCGGGGCCGTGCTCGTGATGCCGGGCCGCACATGATCGGAACTAGGCACCCGTTGACGAAGACCACCTGCCCGGGCTGGACCTCCGCCGTGGCCTGGTAGGCGGTCACGCCCACGGTCGGCAGCGCGGCGGCCTGCTCGTACGAAAGGTCCACCGGTTTGAGCACGACCGCCTTTGCCGGGCCACCACCATCTCGGCGAACGCCCCCCGCCTGCCGGAAACGAGCCCCGTCGAGTACCGCGTCGCCGGCCTTCAGGCGGGTGACGCCGGCGCCGACCGCCTAAACGACTCCGGCGAAGTCGTGCCCCATCGCCCGGGGAAAAGCGCGACCGGTCAACAGCTTCATCTCGCCGTTGCGTATCTTCCAGTCCAGCGCGTTGGAAGCCGCCGCCCGGACGCGGACGAGAACCTCATCGGGACGCGGGCGTGGTGGCTCGAACTCGGCGAGCCGCATCACCTCCGGGCCGCCGTAGCGGTCGTACTGAAGGCGCTTCACGAGGCGTATTCGTTCGAAATTTCGGTGGCGTAGTTCTTCCAGAGCGGTTTCATGGTCTCGGCGTTGACCGGCTGCCCGGAATCGATCATGGCCTTGAAGTCGCGGAAATACTGTACGTACAGGTCCGGCGTGAACGTGTTCAGCATGACCGCGTTCTCGTCGCCGACGTTGGCGAACGTGTGCGGCGCCCCGGTCGGCACGATGACCCAGGTGCCCGGCCCGGCGTCGTATTGGTCCTCGCCGACGGTGAACCGGAACGTCCCCGCCAGCACGTAGAAGCCCTCGTCGTGCTGGGCGTGGCGGTGCTGCAACGGGCTCGGGGTGCCCGGCGGAATGGTGACCTCGGCGAACCCCAGCCGGTGGTCGGTGTGCTCGCCGTTCTCCAGGATGCGGATCTGCTGCGCCCCGCTGCCGAGGATCTCGCCCTCACCGGGGCGGACGATGTTTACCTTCGCCACGACTTCTCCTATTGCTGTTGCCTGCCTTGGTCACCACCATCCTGTTCCGGGTCGGCCGTGCGCGTCTTGGTCGTCTGCGCACGATTGTTGGTTACCAGCGCGCGGGCGTTGTAGCCGTACGTCCTCTTGAAGAGCTTGCTGAAATGGGTGGGATCGGAGAATCCCCACCGGGCGGCCACGGCGGTGACAGTACGTCCGCTTCCGGTCAGCTCGGCCCGGCAGCGCTCGAGGCGGCGACGGCGGATCAGGGCCGCGACGGTGAGCGGCTGGTCCTCGAACAGCTTGTGCAGCCGGCGTACGGAAATGTGATGGGCGGCGGCGATGCCCAGCGGGGACAGACCAGGATCGGCCAGCCGGGCCTCGATGTAGCCGGCGATCCGGTTCCGCAGCCACTCGTCCGGGGCCGGTTGTTCGTCGCCCAGCCGGGCCTCCAGGGCGACCGCGATCAGCTCGATGACGGCCGCCGCCGACCGCAGCGCCGCTGCCTCGCGGAACTCGGTCGCCAACCACGCCGATTCGCGAGCCAGCACGGAGACCAGAGCGCCCGGACCGTGGCTGCCGTCGATGCGTTTGCCGATGAGCCGGTCGATCTGCGCGGGCCGGATCCGAAGTTCCCGGCGCGGAACCAGGATGGTGACGTGCGCCGCGGCGGTGCTCTCGAACCGGAGCGTACGCGTGGGATCGAGCAGCACCAGGTCGGTCGGCCCGAGTTC
>Ga0307516_10000184_pt1 | contig 80970 bp, 114 predicted proteins | sample 19_EM_MG_FD_203310 | JGI IMG/M metagenome (GOLD analysis project Ga0307516, IMG submission 203310) | Populus trichocarpa ectomycorrhiza microbial communities from riparian zone in the Pacific Northwest, United States - 19_EM | ecosystem: Host-associated > Plants > Roots > Unclassified | place... | reverse complement strand
CGGAGCCTCCTTTCACCCAAACATTGCCGCCAGCATCGTCATCGCAAACTGGTCAGTTACGCCCCGGAGCACGAGCGACCCGGAGCGAAGACATGGAACTTGCACCTGTGGAGGCTTTGGTTCTAGATAGAGGTTCAGATGGGCAAGCGAGCGGTGAATGGGTTTAAGCGGGAATCATTTGTCCGTATGCAAACAGCGGGTAGGAATATCACGAGTTGCTCCTCAACACTGATATGCCTCGTGGGTTGAAGGTGATCATGTGCAATACACCAATCGCGTAATGTGAAGAAGGTTACGAGTGGCATACGAAGAAAATAGAAGATAAAAGATCGTCAATATGTTGCTTCCCAGTCGACTTCAAGGTATGATATGATGTTCTATCGTATAGCGTACTCTCGTGTTGAGCGACAAGAGCAGCGACCGCAAGGAGCCTTGCTGGGCTGAGGAATGGGGTAGTGGAGTCGGACATTGTAGTTCATATTTTCTTGAACCGACAACTCGCAGGGGCGTGCCAAACACTTACGTAAACTTCAAACCGATGGTTTCTCGGTTTTGTGTGGTAGATAGCTTCTCAAAATACGGTCGAACCAAACAGGGCCTTAGTCTGCCGGATGTTCCCAATAAACCCCCGCCACGCTGTATGCGCCTGCATAATGTACAAAGGCAAGTCGCATAGGTGCTTTAGAGATAGGATCTGTTTGCTGTGGTGAAGAATTACCCTACTTCAACCTAAGTATGAATTTTGTTTGGGGTTCATCGTGGATAGAGGGGTCCATGCTGGATATTTCGGCGCTGGAGGGGTCCATGGGGGTAAAAGCCGTAGATAATTTGGTGCAATCGTAGAATCAATATCTATCTCTGCGGGATGGTGGCAAGGGTCGTCACGAGCCTGCTGGCTGCAGCTTGGCATCGAGGGAAATCGTTGGCGGGGACTTTTCCACCCTGTTACTGCTTCGACCGGCCCCTCGCGGCCCCCCCGTCAAGTCGTAGTTGCTCCCCGCTCTGTCAATCCGCTCATTCGACGGGGCTGTTGTCGGGCTTGCCAGGGGTTGTGCACAAACCAAGTGACCATCATGACCGTTGGTTCATCCTACATAAGCGCCCACTCTACATTGTGTTCCGTTACTAATGCAGCTGTTTCCCCAAAGAAAAAACAAATAAATAAAATAAAGGCTTATCGACCGCAGACACGTAGGATGTGCGTGTACGCAGGGCACCAACGCTACCCAATGGGGATGGCCGGTCAACTCGATTCGGACCATAAAGATTCACCGTCCCCCGCTTTTTTTTTCCCCTCAACCATTATTCTTCCACCCACACAAAACAATTCAGCCAGACCACGAGATCGCGATAGCTAGCAATGGACGACCTGACAATTCGGCTCCCGTCCAGGAACAGGAAATGGATCGCTCTGACATTCGTGGTATTTTCCTTCCTCGCAAGACTGCCGTGGACTGGGGATTGGCTTGGCTTGGCTGTGCTGACTGGTCAATGGCGGATGGTAGGCTAACTTAGCGCTCTTTTCCGCCGGGGTTTACCTCTTTGTTAGGAGCAGCCGGCTGAGTCTCCCAATCTCCCGGTGGCTCCTCTCCTTCACCATCATCCTGCCGCTTGTGAATCTCGCGGCGTTCAGCTACGCCATTACACGGGCCGTCCCGGCCGTGCTGACGAAGATTCACACCACGCTGTCCACCGTCTTCCTCCTGATGTTGGACACCGTAGTCGTCACGCTCTCGGGGAACGTCCTCACCAAGTCGTTCACCGAATGCATGTACGAGTACCGGTGGACCGAGATGTTCCGTGCCAAGGACGGGCCGGCCATCCGGGGTATCCAGGACTCGCTCGACTGCTGTGGTTATCGTACCCTAAACCATATGGCGTACCCGCTGCCGCCGAGGAACGTGACAACATGCGCGCAAGAGACCAAAAGGACGCATGCGTGCTCGGGCCCGTGGACGCAAGCGGGACAGAGCACCGCTGAGATGGTGGGAGGCATCTGCATAGTGCTCGCGATCGCTAAGGTACCGCTCGTCGCTCGATCCCCAGCTGTCTGGTACTAAACGAGAAGCAAGGTCCTGGCGATGTACTATATCCACAACCATCACGAGAACGCCGTGCGCGCGGCCGAGGCAGCGAGCCGCGGCAGGATCCAGGAGGTGCACAGCGATGAGGAGGATGGGTCCGGCTCCGACGAGGAGGAACAGCTCCCTCGCGCGCCCCCGAACGGCAACAGGAAGACCGAACGCACGCCGCTGCTGGTCGAGCAATCGCCCTGGGCGGAGGAGAACGGGCGCGGCGAAGGGGCGGTGGGGAGGGAGAGGGTGGTGAGGAGGGAGAGGATGGCGGAGAGGGCCGCAGAGAGGGTGGCGGAGAGGGCCGCACAATAGTCGGGTTGTGGTGAGAGATATTGGCTTCGGGTACAATGTCTAGCGTGCCATTTGAGTGGACGTTTTCCAGCTTGTTTTCTACGATGTTCTTTAGCAGTAGCTATTCGGTCTTGGGCGCGAATGTTAACTCCCACTGTCTCCGTCCTCTGGCATGCCGAACTCTCATGCCCTCTCGGACACTCCGACGTGGTCCACGGCCGGTTTCCCCGCCAACGGGCCGGACACGGTCCACGACTCTGCTATGGCCGGCTGGTCGACCAATGGCCCTGTGGCCGTCCGGCCATGGCTGGCGACTCCATCACCGCCCGTATCCCCACTGACGACTCAGCATGCGCTGGGGTCGATGACACCGCGAGCAGTTCAGCCCCACCTCCAAGAGTATGATCTTGCTTTTATTCCCCTCCATCCTCTCCATCCTCTCCATACTCTCCATCCTCTCCATCCCTCGCCACCGTCCTCTCCCGCCACTACCACCACCACGGTCACCACAACTATCTCAACGACAACCCCACCAACACCACCAACACCAAAACGGGCATGGGCTGCATCAAGCTCTTCCACAAGAAGATCTCCCCCTCGGCGGTGGAGCTGTCGGATCCTCCGGCGCGGCCCATCCCTCAAGCCGACATGCGCGGCGCTGCTCCGGAGCCAGCGGAGGGCCTGTTCCAGCGCCTCCGTCGGATCTTCATCAGGAGCCTTCCGCTGACGCCTCGCGCCAGGGAGGGGGCAGCGCGGGAGGTCCTGGGCTCGATCCCGGTTCTGGAGGTGACCACGCCGAACGGCACCAAGCGCGCTCCGGACTTCGGGGGCCCTTCCAGGGCTGCCGGCCCGAATGTCGGCATCAGACGCGGCAAGAGCTCCAGGACGACTGGCGGCGGCCGCGGCTCTTCCACGGAGGGCTCCCGCAAGGCCAAGGAGAGGGCCGCCGGCCTGTCTCGCCGCTCGTAGGTGCTGGGGGTGGTACATACCTCCGACGGACAAAGCCGGGGTGGTTGTTTAGGTTTTTTTTCTGGCGTTCGGTCTTCTCGTTCCCTCCGCCCGTCCGGCAACTCTGCTCGTCAGTGCTGGGGGTATATGTACGCCAGCCCGAGTCGGATGTCGGCGGACTGGCAGAGCTGGGAGGCTGTTTGTGTTTGAGTTTTGTTTTGTTTTGTTTTCTCTGTGTTTTGCTTCGGTCCTTTTTTTGAGGTTGCCCTTCCCCAAGCCTGTCTTGCCCGGCTGCTCGTAACTGCTGGGATATATGTACCCCCGCCCGAGTCGGATGTCGTCGAGACAGGTGGGATCAGGTCTGCTCTGTTCTGCTCTGCTCTGTTTCACTTGAAATTTACTGGGTCTCCTACTTTTCATGTCTGTCTTCTTTCTTCTTTCCCCTCCTTTCTTCGGGCTGTGTTGTTTTACGGAGCGAGCGATGCTCCGTGACTCCGACTCTTCGATCCGCCGTGAAAGCAGGGCCAGTGACCGCAGCCGGATCTCGGGACTCGCCGCGGATGTAGTCTACGGGGGGTTCCCGAACTGCGTTACCGCCACTGGGGTGGGTCGGCTGGGCTCACGCCGCGCAGGTTGCGGGAGGATCCCATACATAGCATAGATACATTATGTAGGCTACATGCGAGTACACATGAATAAACGAAAAAAAAAAGCAGGCTGCGGGAGGAGTAGGGATGCAGAAGGCTGCCGTCCGATTTCCTGTTAACGGATCGTAGATACGCATGTCTTTCCCCCCCATGCACGGTATCGCAGCTTATGTACGAGGGGTGGGCGGGCTTCGTTTCGTCGGCTCTCGACTACGGTAAACAGCCCCTCCCGTGCATAGCTACATACTTGCGTACATACGATCGTGGTCGGAAATGGCCCCACGGTGATGTCGAAGAGAGAAAAAGATGGGCCAAACGTCAATGCCGCCGCAGACATGGGCAGATGAGCAACATACGGCAACGGCCGCATTCCCCACGCACGACCACCCAAGTCAATGGGTGTGTGCGTACCTGTGAAGATCCACCACGGCGGCGGCTGGGGGCCACGCACAGCAGGCTATGTGTCTATATTAGCTGACAGGTGGAGTGTGCCATGGCGGTGGCAGTTTGGCATGGGCGGACGATGGACGGATGCTGGGTTTCGGGTCTGTTTGCGGCCCATAGCCTGTTGTGCACACCCACTCGCGTACGAAGATGTGTGCTGGGTGAGGCGGGAGTAACTGGGTAGATTGATAGATTGATAGCCATCATATGCAACGGGCAACACCCCTCACCTCTGCCGGCGGAGGTGGTCGCCACAACTCAATTCCTAATATTTCTTCGTACAAATGGCGGTTATATCACGCAAAGTAGGTAGATCTGGTCGGGAAAATAAAGAAAGAAAAAAAGAGACCGGAACAAGAAAAGAACCCGACGGACGAACGGTTGAACGAGCAGAGAGAAACAACAAAAAAAGAAACCCCCAATGAGAGACATCAGATGCCAAAAAAAATTGCGCCTCGCCAATTCCCGTCCCCATCTCGGTCCATCCCTGCCGTCAAAAGGGAAACCCCGCCCCCACGCATTGCGGGGGCCGCAATTCATCACGCATCGCCCATCACAGCTCGACAACCGGAGATCAAGCATCACAGAATGGCACAGCTCCTGCTCGGCTTCGGATTCCTTTTCGCGAGCGTGCTGGCCTTCTCGAAGACCTGGAAGACGCCCTCGCCGGTCTTGCTCGAGCACTCGATGTAGTGGTCGCAATGCAGCTCCATGGCGGCCTTCTGGCCCTCCTCCATGGTGACCGGGCCCCTGGGCTCCCTCTGCTGCTGCAGTCTCGCGATCGTGGCGGGGTCGCCGCGGAGGTCGCGCTTGAGGGCGACGAGCATGATCGGGATCATGGGGCAGAAGTGCTTGACCTCCTGGATCCACTTGTCGTAGACGTTGTTGAGCGAGTCCGGCGAGTCGACCGAGAACGCGATCAGCACGACGTCGGTGTCCGGGTACGACAGCGGCCGCAGCCGGTCGTAGTCCTCCTGGCCGGCCGTGTCCCAGAGCGTCAGCTCGACCTTCTCGCCGCTGGCCAGCGTGATATCCTTGACGTAGTTTTCGAACACGGTCGGCACGTACGCGTCCGGGTCGAACGTGTTGTTCGAGAAGCGCATCAGCAGACATGTCTTGCCGCACGCACCGTCGCCGACGATCACGATCTTGCGGCGCGCGGGGAGGCCGGAGCCGGACTGCGAGCGGTGCGATCGATGCCTTCCCTACGCGCGGAAGAACTCGGTGTCAGAGCATGCGGGGCGGGGAAGGGAGCAGGTTAGAGCATCCGCGGCTGGCATACCAGCGAGCGAAGCGGGGATGTGGGGATGGGGGGGGGAAGCAGGAGCAACTCACCATCGTGGCGAGACTTGTCCTGTGTTTGTCGGTGGGGTAGTGTTTCCTGGATGGGGGGCGGGGGGTGGGGGGTGGGGCGATGTCTGGAAGAGGAGGAGGGGGAGGAGGAAGAGGAGGAAGAGCAGGAGGGGGAGGAGGAAGAGGAGGAGGGGAGAAGCGGAACCGCGTTCGTTTCGCTCCGCTCGCTTGTCCGTTCGGGGAAGAGTCGTTGAGCCGGATCTGACTTGCACACGTCGGAGCAGCAACAGCAGTAGCAGCAGCAGCAGTAGCAGCAGCAGCAGCAGCCGCCGCTCTTTATGGGTTCCACGCTACGCCGTGCGCTGCCTGCGCTGCCTTGCTCCGCACTCTTGCGCTTTCGCACCCCCGGCCCGCACCCACCACACGCAACCCACTGCTCGCCCTTGTCCGTATGTAGCACCAGCCAACAAAAGAGTGCTCCTCAGGCATCGATCCATCCACCTGCCTTCGTTCTCTCCCCGTCCGCGCTCCGGCACAAGTCGCCCGGCAGCCGCCAGCCAAGCAGCGACTCCGGGGGGCAGACTTCGTCCGGGCCGGTTCCCGTGTCCGGATTCCGCAGTCCTGCCGTGCGTGCAGTGTCTGGGTGCCGTGTCCAGGCGTTCCTCGACTCCGGCGCGGCGCGGCCCGGTCGGTTTCCAGCAATGTCGCGGAGCCCAGCCGCACACATCGTTCTACATATATACTTCGTCGTGCGCTTCGCATGGGCGATACGCACTCCCCCATACTCTGCATCCCTTCGCCGTCCGCCCCCGTCCAACTCAATCCTGTGTATGTACGCACCACACCACAATCCCAATCCTCTGCGCGCGCCCCGTCCGCTGCATGCGCAACTGCATCACACGCATACATACGAGCGGAATTGCCGCCGGTCGGTTTGCTCGGCGGTGGCGGTGGCAATGGGTGCTGTCTGCCTAGCTAGGTAGGTAAGCTGCTTGCTGAAGATCTCGCGGGGGGAAGAGAGAAGTTGTGTCCATCGCAGACGGCGGAAGGCGAGAGCCATCTACACATTCACTCGACGGACAGAGTCTTCCATAGGGCTGATGCAGCGCTGTTGATCTGCGCAAGTGTACGGTATTATGTATGACCCGAAGGCGAACAACACGTAAGCCCGCTGCGTCAGCATCCGCCAGTCTCTCGCGTGGGGTCCGAAACCGCAAATCCGTATCTATCTATCTATGTACATACATACATACATATCATACACATATCTAGGATTGTCTACATCATACATACCACCCCCCTCCTCCGAACCGAAACAAAAACAAAAACAAAAACAAACAAGTCCTCCGTTTCACGTTACACCCCCCCCTCGGCCAGAAACCGACAAGGGCGAAAAACCAACAGCCAGCACCCCCCCCCCAGTCGAAGTTACGTTCCCCAATTCCTGAGCCGCGGTTCATGCAGCGAACGGACAAACAAAACGGAACGGCCGTTAACCCCTCCCTCCCCCCCCCCCCGCCTCCTCCGGGGAGGAAGGGTGGAAATGGGGTATAAATACCAACCTTCTCCCCCACGGGCTCTCAAGCCGTTTTTTTTTGGTTTTGATTTTTTTTTAATTTTCTTTTTACTTGGTTGGCATAAAAAAGAAAACCTATGCATCAGATGATATCACTCGCACCCTCGGAAATAAAGAAAAACAATGGACGAGACTTTTTTTTTCTCCCTTTTGTCGCATGCGGAATTTCCAAAGATGGGAGGGGGGTTAATGGATTGATGATCATAATCGTTCATTCATTCGTATGATATGATATGAAGTATGTAGTACCTCTTCCCCCCCTTCCCGTCCCTCCGTCCCCTCCACCCTCCTCCTCCCCTCAGAAGATCAAGAACAAGAACAAGTCGTCTTGGAAAGAAACACCCCAGATCCACCTGTCCCTGCCTGGCCCCCGTTAGATACATACACAGACATACATACATACGTACAGTACTGATGATGCCACGGATAGTTCCGTGGGGTTCATCCGAAGAGAGAAAAAAGAAACAAGGGAATAAGAACGAAGAAAGACCCCCAGTTTTAGTACACGAGCATACTTACATACAACCCCTCGGAGCTAAGCGCCCGAGAAGGAAGGGAAAAAAAAACCGATAAACCAGACCCCCAGAGATTGCGCCGTGAACGAAAGAGCATGAGACGAACAGCCCTGAAAGAGAAAACGGACAAGAAAAGGAAAAAAGTCATAACACCGGATATTTTCATGCATGATGGAAAAAGATGGAGAAAAAAAAAAGCCCCGACCGGAAAAATCATATCGTTAACGCCATTCCCTCCGATGAAACGTGGATTGGAAGCCGGAAAAAAAATGAGACAGCCTTCTTGGCGCGCGCAAGCTGGCAGCAGCGAATCGAAGAAGCAATCTTTTCGCGCCAGACCCCCCCCGAAATTAAAACAAAGGAGATTAAGAAGATAGAAGGAAGAGAAACCCGGAGACGAGGAGAAAAAAAAAAGAAAGAGGATGAGGAGAAGTTGAGAGGCGGAACAAAAGATGAATTGCAAAACGGTTGGGTTTGTCGCTCCTCAAGCGGCGATGAAATCGATAAATAAAAAAAAAAGTCCCCGTCGGTGCTTGCATGTTGTGTACTAAGTAGGTAAGGTGATTGTTCCTTATTGCGTCCTCCTCGCACAATTTGGTTGGCTGGTACTAAAAGTGTAAAAGGTGTATTGACAATTGAAGAAGTAATAATAAAGAGGTTGGTGTCGAAAAATGGCCCATTAATCGTGCAGGTATGGTTTCGAAAACAAGACGTATGGGGACGCTAGTTGGTGCTGGCGATGCTGGCGGTGCTGGCAGCGATGACCAATGCGAGGTGAGTATTTAGAACTCCATCGGAATCGGACACTGCTTAACGTTCTCGCAGAGCGTCTTGATGTCGAAGTGGCGGTAGATCTCCGACAGACCGTGATGGACCTCGTCGCAGTATTTCTTGACCGAAGAGCTGTACGATCGGTCCTTGATGGTCATGAGCTCCTTCAGAACATCGGGCAGCTCGTGGTAAGCGTTTGCTATGCTGAGGATGATGAAGCGTCTGTCCAGTGGCGCGAGATGATGTGGGGAGCTAGGGAGAGAGAGGATGCGTCAGTATCGAATGCACGACTGACGTGGTTGTGGTTGTGGAGTCCGTACAAGAACAAAAAGAGGGGAAAGGGGGAGATGTTGAAACAGGGTTAGGGGATGCAGTGCCAGCGGAGCTGTAAAGGCTGCCGCTGCTGCTGGCTGGCAGTATATCTGCACCTGAGACTAGCCTGGATCTGCAGTAGGAGCTGCATGGACGAGGTTTGGATTGCTGCGGAATGCCGCCGGCAAGGGGGCAGAGCGGAGGAGAAGAAGTATTGTTTTTTTTGTGCTTACCGGCCAAGGGCGACTTCCGACCAACCGTTCAGAGCGGTGGCGAGGAAGCGCAGTTCGACGAGATACTCGACGAGCTGGGTGGTAGTGGACTTTCCGGCGAAGACCTCGGGGAAGATTTCGTGACGACCGCGCAGGTAGGTAAGACACGAGACGTCCCATGGAAAGGTGCGAAGGTGCTCATAGAGTTCGCGGGCGCGGGGGTGGACGAGTCGACTCGGGGAATCGATGGAGGGTGGGAGGCCGAGGCATCTCGAGGCGGCGGGAGCGGTTTTGACTGCCATTCTGACGATTGGTACGTGTGTGTGGGGGGAGGAGGGGGCGGGTGGTGCTGGATACGGAGTGATTGTTGATGTGTTGATAACGGCTCTTGCGGGGAAGGTAGGAGGAAGACGAGGAGGGATGCGGGACTTCTATATATTACTCGGTGTCAATAAGTAGGCTCTGGCAACCAATTGGACGGGCCATTGGACACAGGAGACGACAGGATCGTTCCAGCAGTGCCACTGACCTGTACGGGGTGTGGCTGTGACGAGTACTTGGTAGTAATACTTGCCAGTAGCCGTGATAATAGGAAATAGCAGTAGTAGTTGGTAGTGCGAATAATAGTCGAGAACGCAGAACAACGATTTTCCTTTCTTTTTTGTTTTCCTTTTTCTTTTACGGGATTATGAACTGCTAGAGAATGCTTGCAGGTGTTCGGTCCGGGGGGGGGTTGGAGGAATTGGAGCAGACGATGGAAGGGGAAGATCTTCAGAAAGATGGATCTGTGTCCGACGGAAAGACTGGCGAAGACGGGCCTTTTTCTATACTTGCGCATTCCACATTCGCGGCGGCGGGCGCAATGCGCTGGAGGGTTGCTGTCGTTGTTGTTGTTGGGCGATGCATGTAGGGCAGTATGTGGCAGCGCGGATCGTAATTGGGGACCGAAGCTTGACTGACGTTGGACCCCAGGACTGGAACGGAGCTTAGGTTGGGGGGGGGGGGGGCAGTGGAGCAACGAGCTGGGTGCGTGGGAGTGTGTCAGTCGAAAGCGGAGGGGGTGGACGCGATCCTGGCACGATTGACGACGGCCAGCACGCCCATGGTTAACGGCCACCCAAGCAACCAAAAATGATCCATGGCGGCCACAGCAAGCAACAACAGCAACGACAACCCACTACCAGCAGCCGGGCGACAGCGAACGCCGCCCGTTCACAACCACCCCAGAAAAGGCCGCAGCCGCTCAACAACAAATCTCCCCTATGCGGGCATGAGGTGCTCTGCTCTGCTCTACCTCCGGTACATCCCCTATGTGCCCGACAATCACGATTCTGCAGAGCATACACGCATACGTACATACATACGGCGCTATCGCACAGTCGAGTGGCTGCCTTTCGTCTGTATGTATGTATGCACGGAGCTTTGGTGTGCCGAGGATGGATATCTGCTCGAGCGCACTTGTTCGGCTTGCCACTCGTTCGGGCACCAATCTCCTGGCTGGTTGCTTACGTACTGTAGGTAGAGCACGCTGCCCACACATGCTCTAACGCCACCCCTTCGGGGTTACTTTTTTTCTGCTCAAACTCTACGCTGTCCCCAAGGCCGGCGGCGGAGGAAAATGATGATCGCCTGTGAGTTGTCCCGCTTCTCGGGAAGCGCGCAAATATTGGCCCCAGTACCCACGCTGCACCCACTTATCGACCGACCTATTTACGCATCGATATGTATGCGAACATTCGTCTGGAGTACTATCGTCTTGGATGCGTGTGTTATAGCCGGCTGCTATAACGTGTCCTGCCCGCCTTTTGTGCTCTCCTCGCCTTCCGGCCTTAAACGCCCGAAGAAAGAGGAGCAAAAAAAGAGATGAAAAAGAAAAAAAAAAGAGAAGAAAAAATATATGGCCAAGAAGGCCCGGCCGAGGCACGCAGACTGCTAAGCACATACGTGCTTACATACGGCTCGCGTTCCGAGAACAGGTGTGTGCCAGCGGAGCAGGCGGTTGCGCGCTGTACATTCGCTCTCCCTACTCGCCCTAGATACGATACCGGCGAATGCTTCACTGGCCAGCCAGCCAGCCAACCAGCCAGCCAGCCCACGCCTGGCTTGCTTGCTTGCTTGTTGCCCGCCTGCCTGCTTGCTTGCGTGCTCGACCGCTGCCTGAGATTGCTGCACACACATTCACTCTCCGTGCACCCATTTTTGCCAACCCCGCCGGCCGGTGGGTGCGGCGCGGCGCGGTCTCCATGCCATCTCTCGCGGAACCCCTCGTCTCGAGTGCCGGTCGAAGTGCTGTCTCTCGTCAAGCAACCGGCCGCAGCCAGCAGCAGAGACTGGGGCAGCTCCGCAGTGTTGAGATGTGTCCGCCTCTCCGCCACCCCCGCCCCTCCCCCCCGCCCAGCTCCCTTGTCCCCGCCAATGCATCTGAGCTGGCTGCCAGATTCTGCTCCCGGAGTCGGCCACCCAGCGGCGCGCGCAGAGGTAGGGTCGTGCCGGGTTCCGACTGGCCACGCCGTTCCGTGCAGTAGAGCGCCTCGCGGCCGACCGGCAACTGGCGATCGCATCTCCCTCTCCTTCTCCCTCTCCGTCTCGGTCGCGATCGCTTCGAAGTGAATACGGGATCGCTGCGGAGTGGATGCGGACCCAGCCCAGAGTCAATGCGCGCCGGCTGGCCGTGGTTCCTCCGCTGCATGTTTGCGGGACGGGCGAATCGCTCGGCGGCGGCGGCAGCACCATCAAGCAACGGACGGATGTCGCCGCATCGCCCTTCTATTTTCCGTTGCTCGCCCTCCACCGCACACGCTTCCGTTCGATTGCGGACGTGAGTTGAAGATAGCCTGCGTGCGCCCCGCCTATCGATTCCAGCCATTCGAACGTTACCACGGGTTGAAGGAACTGCTGTCCGTCCTGTCGACGTAGCAAGCTCGTCTCCCGTCCAAACCGGCAATGCATGGCCCCCGCCGTCCTCGGAGCGAGCGAGGGGTTCTCGGTCGCGATCGTGGGTCGTCCGCTCGCTGCCATTTCTGCTGGTGCTGCTGTGTTGTGGCTGCCGCTGCTGCCAGCCTCCTGCTTTGTTGGTTGGTCGTACGTGTTGTGTGCGAGTGCGTGCGTGCAGAGCGAACAGGTAGGTACATGTGTGCCCAGCAGAGTGCACTCGTGCCTAAAAGTACCTGTCCCCAGCGTTCGCCCAGCGTGCGAGACAGCCGTGTATCTGCCGACACTCCCGGCGACCAGCGGTCGACAGCGGCAAGCAAGCATCAGCGGCGACGGAAAGAAGAAAGGAAAGCGCAAGAAGTCCCCGGCGAACCGGATGCCGCCTTGCCACAGAAACAGATAATAGATAAACTTTGGACGAACTGCTGGCACCGATATGGCCGCAGCAGACCAACGGGGCCGCAACACACCCCCTCCTCGGCTCACGTGACTTGTCGCGCTACCCAATAGGGCCATCACACCGCAGCTGTCATGTACGCGCCTACTGGCTGCCTGGCTCGCATGTAGACTACTCTACCAGCCGGCCGGCCAGCACCGCAGCAGAACCACGTCGTTCGAACGTTCGAACGTTCGAATGGTGGCTTTTCCAGTCTATCCCCGTTCGGCTTCCACATCATCATCCGTCCAAGCCCGTTCCGTCCAACCACCTCAACAATCCGACTCCCCCCCCCCCCCGAATAACACCTTGCGGACCTCTGATGGAGCGAGTGGCCCGTCCGGCCGGCCAGGAAGCGTGTGTGCTGGTTGAATGCCGAGATACGGAACAATTGCGCCGCTTGGCATCACCCCACATCCCCACACGGGGCGTGTTTTGGGTCAGTGTGTCGTTCTGTTGCGTGTCTTCGCTTCAGCTTCAGCTTCCGCCTCCACCTTCCGCCTCCACTGCCTGCCTTGCTCTGCCCTGCCACCTTTCCGCTGTTTTTTTTTCTTTTGCCATCTGCGATGCATGAGGTGTGGTGACGAATGCCTCATCTCGTCTATTGCCCGTGGCTGGACGGCAGGAGGCGGAATACCCCCGCGCGGTCAGCCAGCACCCACGGACACGCTGGTCGATAACGCCCGTCTCCCTGTCCTTCGGGGGCGGCGGTGGGGGGCTGGTATGTAGTGTCGTGGGATTCTGCAGCGGCTTTCTGGAACTTCCGGCGTCCTGGGCAACGTTCCGAGCGAGAGAGCATATCCGTCCGAGGCTGGATGATCCGATCGAGCCTGCGGCCGGGCAAGTGCCGGACAACACGGTCGCTGGCGCACTGGCGTTCCGCCGAGGTGATCGAACGCGACACGGACGGAAAGTTCGGGAAAGGAGAGGTGAAGTCGAAAGAAGCGTGGCCTCGGATTACGTACACACCGGCACCGAAGGAGTGATGTTGGCTGTTGCTTCTGTGTCACGCTGTCGCCTAATCTGGACAACTTGTTTGCCACCACCCAAAATCTCGAAAAAAGGCGTGATGATGAAGAGGGCGCAGCCGGCAGGGCTGGACGGTAGATAGCTATCGATGGGCAGTGGCAACCAAAATGCCCCCCACCATTCTACCTTCCCCCGCCATTGCACGAAAGCGAGTAGGGGCGCAATGCAAGCCATCCGCCGAGCCAAGACGTTGATGAGACCGGACGGCTGAACCAGCTGCGATATCGATCTCGCATATTGCGTGTCTGCCGCTGTTGACGGCACGCCCACAGCCACTGCTGCGATGGAGAGATATCGTGTGCCTACAGCTCGCATATCGCTATCGTCACACGTTTCCGGTGTAGGCGCTGTTCGACCTTCCTCCACATACACACTCGAGGCTTGCGATCACCTGTCCGGAGGGTGGTGTGATGGGAATGGCAGCGAAACGAACGCCGGATGACCGAGTCAATTACCAGGCTGGTGAGTGTCGGACGCACCATATGCGCCGCCCTCCTGCGTTGCGGCAAGGACAACCCAAGGCCGCGCCGACGAGAACGGTTGGGGTTGGTTCCTACCGAAGCTTGGTGGAGTGGAGTGAAGCCGATCAAGAAGATCGCGAGGGCCGCAGGGGGACTGCCAGGTGCTCCGCTGTCAGGGCGCCAGCCTACATATTCAACCGGGCTGCCACCTCGAAATACTCACCCGTGCGTGTCGCCAACGGGCTCGGGAAAAGCCGTGCGCTGGGGCTCCACTATCTCCGAAGATAAAAAAGCCAACGGTCGTCAAGGATGCTCTGCGAAGCAAATATATTGAGCGGTTACAGGTAGAGTAGACTCCGCGCGCAGTATTTCGGCACCCACAATTCAATTGTCTCTGCATACATACATAACGAGCGAGAAGCATCAAAGTGTGCCTAACTGTTCCTTTTCTTTGCGTCTTTACCCAGAGCACATACATACATAGGTAGGTACATACCCTTGCGACCAGGTGCGTATGCAAATCAAACAGCAACAACGACGACCGAACAACCAACATCCCCCCAACCCTGGGTAGTTCGGCTTGAACCTATCGCCCTTCAAGTCTCTACATACCCACTACTGCCATCACTTCTCCACATACTAGTACACCACTCCCATCATCCCCCAACACTATCTATCCCCTTCACCACAACACCTACCACATCATCATCCCAAACACCCCCAAGCAAGGAAAAAAACGAAAGAAGAAAAGAAGAAGAAAAAAAAAACTGAAGAACCGTGAGCGTACAACCACAAGGTTTTGTTCGTTGCACTTATTTCCCAATTCACCCCACGGACACGCCACAATCGTCGCTGCTTTTGCAATCGCGCTGTTGCTACTGCTGTCATTCTTTCCTCCTTGCTGGTCTTGCTGTTGTTGCTCCTTACAGTACTGTTGCTACCGCAAATGTCCTCTGACAGCAGCAGTACCTCTACAGCCTGGTCTCCGCGTGGAGACAGCTGGCAACAAGGCGGCGGTCGTGGTGCCTCCAACGACACCTTGCCGATTGCAGCAGGACACCACCAATCACCGCAGGCTTCGCCTGCTCGCTACCGGCCTCCTCACCACCACTTCACGACTGCATCGTCCACCAAGTCCCGGGCACCTTCGTCGCTCGCGGTCTTCCAGGATGACCACAGGAATGGTGGCTCCGGCAGCATGCAGCACTTGGCCACACTATCACCTCCCCATTCCCTACAGCAACCGCCGCGACCACCACAACCTCCGGAACCAGCTCATTCAGCTCAAGGCTCCCACGACGATGCCGGTCATCGAGAGGGGCCGCGTGACAAAAATCTGATTTACAGTGCAGGCAATGCTCTGGCTGCAAGAATCCGCAATCCACCCCCAGGCTTTGATTGGCCGTCGTTCGGCGCCAATGGCAACGCTCGGCAGGGGCAGCCGTCTGACGAAAATCCATGGCACCGACGCCATCGGCGACACAGTGAACCGTCCCAGCCGAATCGCCAGCCATTGAAGCCGCTTAGGCCCACGATCCCTCCCGATCACTCGTTGCTCACCGCGCCTACGCGAGAGATCCTCGAGAACCCGGCTTTCTTTGTTGAGAAGTATCGTGAGGATACTGAGATCTGCAGCCGCGCCAGACAGTACACCTCCACGTCCGGTGCACTGTACCATATGGTGGATGTCTTTGAATGGTGGTGGTCGCGAACCATGGACAGGATAGACCGGAAGGAGCATAGCCATATCACGCTGGATCCACACGAAAGGATCCTCAGGATGCTGCAGGACAATGCCGAAAAGACTGCCGAGGAATTGGGTGGTATACGGGAGGAATTTGAGCTTTACCCAATGAACAACTACTACGCTGAACAGATGATCCCCAAGGACGGTTTTACGGCCGATCAAGTGCATCAGGCGAGAAACAATCCCCGCCGCTGGAGCAAAAGGGATGAAAAGGAAAGCAAACTCTATGCGGAGGACCCTACTGGCGAGCTGATGCTGGTGGAGAAGTGGAGGGCTGCGACGGCTAAGGAGGCTAGCGAACGCTACAGGAAGCTCGAGGCGGATTTGGAGAGGAGGCAGGAATCGGAGGCTGGAAGCCTACCCTATGACTCGAGGAGTAAGTACAAAGAAACCTCACACCAACCTGGACGCCGCGGTTTTCACCGAGACAGGGGACAGCCTGAGGAGAGAAATCCCATTACGCGTGCCCGGTTCGATGCCAACAATAGGATCGACAAGGGAGATGGCAGTCCACGACTGGGCGAGGCCGGATGGAGGGGGGGAGGAGCTGGAGGAGGGGGAAGGAGAAGGGGACGCTGGAGACCGAGAGGCTGTAACCGTGGGTGAACGCTACGCCTGCCACACATATATTCATTCATGCATCGTTTCCTTCAGGATCGAGCCGTGCAAGCCTATCGGTTTGTTAGTACGGCACATTCAAGAATCGTTGTGTGATGGTTGGGTATGTTCATGGTCCCATCAACTTCTCGGGTGAGTTCGGGATCCTTCTCCTTTTCTGACGATGTATCTCTTGGTGACTTTTTTTTTTACCTTCAGCCCGTTTGTCGTCGGTTTTCAACTTCATGCGTTTGTGTCTACTACCTGGGCCCAGATACCTAAATCTCTCCTTTACCTGGTTCACAATCGGGCCAAGGGATTTTTTTTTTATTTCTGGCTTACTCACTGTTGGAAGCGAGCTACTTTTTTGCATCTGCTTTCTGGTGCCCAGATGGAATACCTCTTTAGATAGGAATGGCCCTGCTCTTTGTTTTTCGTTCTATCGTGTCATCGTTCGTTTGATGTCCACATTTAGGGAGTGGTGAATCTGTAATTGCCTTGAGCCGGAGTTTGGAGGAGGATGGGGTTTCTGCTTCTGGGGAGTTTGTTTTCTGCATCTGCAACGGGAGGCTGCTTGTACCAATATGTGGCTTATCGGGCTTACGATTCTTCCGTTCGATTTCTTTACTTTTTTTCTTTACTTTTTTTCTTTTCATTTTCATTTCTTCACTCCTGCTAGTAGCATGCACTGAACCCTACTTTTAAATGGTCTTCCTTCCTTCCTTCCTTTCTTTCTTTCTTTTCGCAGTTGCACTGATATCGGATATATTGATATGTTTATTACCCTTCCACCAACCAGTGGACGGCAAGTTGTTCTGTTTCTCTCATTCTCCCCGCCAGTTGTTCTAGTGCATTGTTGCTTTTTGCTTGCCTTCGCGTACAGGCGCAAGTTTACTGACTTGACCACGATGGGGCGATAGGCAAACGACCGCGAAGGCACGACCTGTAAGCTGGGCAGCAGAGGTGATTTGTCCAGTTGTTCCGGCATACCGTACCTATCGGAACACCATGTTAGCCCACTTTCACCGACATGCGTGCGAAATCTGTGGTTGGCGGTGGAGGCGGTAGTGACAGTCGATGGGCCATTAAGATGAGCTCTTGGGGGCGGGCTGCATGGGCCACGTACACTATGCTTTTGACTAAGTGCGAGTAGATATAGATACTCTACATACCCTATATACCTGCTGGCCCGCTAGCTCGCTCGCGCGCGCGGGCTATGCAGTGTAGTGTACGCTACTCCGCCCCGCACACGTTCTCTCTCTGCCTCGGGTGAGGGGAATTACGATTTACACACGATTGTACTGCATTGTGGCGTATATATAGAGTAATCACATACGTATGGATAGATGATTAGCAGATCTTTGGGCGGGAGGCCGTTGGGGTGGGTTAGAGGTATTGTTATTGGGAGTCCGGGGGGTGGAAATACGAGTGAGACTCTTCCGATCACTTTCGCAATGGTTACACACCTGTGGTGCTGCGCATGGGCACTGTGTGTGTATGCGTGTGGAGAAAAAGATGAAAAGTTCTGGGCCTCCCCATCTCCGTCCCCGAGCTGCGCTGGGAGATTGTCAACGGTCGATAGCGATGTGGCTGGCGGGATGGGCTGGGCCAGACTGTTGTTTGATCTATTGCGGGGTGGCCGGAGGTTTGTCGATTGATAAATAACAGGTATGTACATACATATGTGGCTCTGAGCTGGAGGAGGTGACTTCATGAGCTCTGTATCGGACATGCTGTTGATCTTTTTTTGAAAGAAAAAAAAAAGAAAACGAAGAAAAACGAAGCATGAAGGGCAAAACAGGTAAGCAAGCAAGCAAGAAGGAAAGCTAGCAAAGTGGGAACGGGACAGAGAGGGAGGAAAAAAAAAAAAAAAAGAAAAGATGGGGCAGAACATCGTCATCAGATCATCATCAGCTTCATTCCCTCCCCTCCCCCCCGCGCAGACGCAATATTATAGAGGGATCTCATCGGTTTCTCACCGTCCTCGTTACCCACAAATCGCCGATGCTGCGCCGGTAGAGAGTGCTTGCGCGTAGTGTTTGGAGGAGCTAAACAAAAAGAGAAAAAAGAAAAAAAAACATCCCTCTATTACCACGAAAGGTGGTGGTGGTGGTGGTGGTGGTGGTGGGAGATGGGATATCCAGCCATGAATCATCGAGATTTCCCCGTGGCCGCAGCTGTAACCCAGACACGCACACATCACTCCTCCTCCCACCCTCCCTTTCCCACCTTCCCCTCCCCGCAACATCCGTGGATACGTATCACCGACGCAGACGTCTTCCGGGTAGAACGAAGCAGCGAGCGAGGTGGCGCTGTTTTTACCGTCCGTTCCATGGATACGGGTGGTGGGGTGTTGGCATCGATGAACTGCAAGCCATGGGCGTGCTGCCGCGTTTCCCCCCCTCACACTCACTCCCTCCCCTCGCTTGCTCGCCCGAGCTCATCCCACTCTACCCAGGTAGGTGTACCTAGTCAACCTCAGGCGAAAGATGGGGGGGGAGTTGACGTTTCCATCCTGACGATGGCCACCAGAGGTCGGCGGGTGGGGAGGGATTGATGGAAACGCCCTTTGAGCTCCGTTCGCCGCGGCATATGGCGTGGCTGGTGATGTGTACGCAAGTTGCCATGGACAACGTAGACGGGTTGCTGTCTACCAGGGCGAGCGTGTTCGTCGTTCCTGTGGGTTATGCTTTGGCCAGCGCGCTCAGTATGGATTATTTGAGTGGGGACAGTGGACAGTTGCTCACCTGGATCATTGGATGAACTGAAAGATTTTGTTCGTCGAATCATAGCGAGTTTATCACATGGTGAGTGAGACAGAGTGAACCCGGCACACCGGCTGTGGCTCTACGCTACTTTCGGTTAGAGCGACAAATTGGTTAGCCCCACCCACAAACTTTTCCAGCACACTTTTTTGCTGTGGCTATCCAGGCCCTATCGTCAAAACTGTCTCTTGGGCTTTCTCTCCCTTCACGCCAGGTATTGCCATCTTTCACCAACCGAAGTAGACAATCAGTAAAGATGCAGCTCGTGAGCAGTTTCCCCGCACTGTCACGGGATTTCCGCGACAGCCACTCCGCTTTTGCATTGCTTGCTTGCTGACTGTTCGCCGCCCAACAGACCTGGAAGAACATCGCTCCGGTGCCGACGTCGCAGGAGTTCCTGGACATCGTCTTGTCACGCACTCAGCGTCGCCTGCCCACCCAGATTCGTGCCGGCTTCAAGATCTCCCGTATCCGCGCGTTCTACACTCGTAAAGTCAAGTACACGGCAGAAACTTTCAATGAGAAGCTTTCGGCGATTCTGGAGACGTTTCCGCGGCTGCAGGATATCCACCCTTTCCACAGTGCGCTGATGAACACGCTCTACGACGCGGACCACTTCCGTATCGCGTTGGGCCAGCTGTCGACTGCGAAGCACTTGATCGAACAGGTCGCTCGCGACTATGTTCGGCTGATCAAGTATGCACAATCTCTCTTCCAGTGCAAGCAGCTGAAGCGCGCCGGCCTCGGGCGTATGGCGACTATCACCAAGCGTCTGAAGGGCTCGCTGGAATACCTAGAGCAGGTGCGGCAGCACTTGGGTCGCCTCCCCTCTATCGACCCCAACACGCGGACGCTGTTGATCTGCGGCTACCCCAATGTCGGAAAGTCGAGCTTCCTGAAGAGCGTGACCAGGGCGGATGTCGATGTCCAGCCGTATGCGTTCACCACAAAGAGCTTGTACGTCGGCCATTTCGATTACAAGTACCTGCGATTCCAAGCTATCGATACTCCTGGAATCCTAGATCACCCGCTCGAGGAGATGAACACCATCGAGATGCAGTCGATCACGGCTATTGCGCATCTGCGCAGCGCTGTGCTCTACTTCGTCGACCTGTCCGAGCAGTGTGGATACACCATTGAAGCGCAGGTGCAGCTGTTCCACTCGATCAAACCCCTGTTCGCGAACAAGATCGTGTTCCTCGTGGTGAACAAGATCGATGCCATGCAGCCCGAGGACCTGGATATCGAGAGGCAGGAGCTTTTGGCGACCATCACCAAGACTGGGGAAGTCGAGATGTTGCGGTTATCTTGCCACACCGAGGTCGGAGTTATGGAGGTTCGCAACACCGCTTGCGACCGTCTTCTCGCCGTCCGTGTCGAGCAGAAACTCAAGAACGCTGTCGGTAGCGCCGCCTCCGAGGAGGCCGTCAACATTCTCAACCGTATCCACGTCTCGCAACCCCTCAGCGGCGTCGAGCCCCAGCCATTCATTCCCGATGCCGTCCTCAACAGACAGAAGTTCGACATCAACGACCCCAATCGCCGCAGGCTCGAGCGTGACCTCGAAGCCGAGAACGGTGGTGCAGGTGTCTACAACGTCAACCTCAAAAAGAACTACCTTCTCGAGGACGATGACTGGAAGCAGGACAAGATCCCTGAGGTGTTCAACGGCAAGAATGTTTACGACTTCATTGATCCCGATATCGAGGCCAAGCTCGCCGCGCTTGAAGAGGAGGAGGAACAACTGCAGGCGTCCGGTTACTACGAAGAGCCCGAAGACATCGAGGACGAGGAAGAGATGGAGATCAGAGAGAAGGCAGACTACATCCGCGAGCAGCAACAGCTCATACGGGGTGCTGCGCGATCAAAGAAGGCGCTCAAGAACCGCGCCATCATGCCGCGCTCCACCGGTCCAGCGAAGAAGCTCTCGGAGATGAAGGCGCATCTCGACAAGCTCGGTCTTGACCACACTTCGATCTCTGAGCGCGCACGAAGCAAGTCACGGGGACGTCGTGGTCACACCGAGGACGTGGAAATGGAGGATGTAGAGGGGGCTCCCAGAGGCTTGAGTGTGCCAAGACAAAACAAGCAGAAGGCAATCGAGAAGGCGAAAGCCAGGGCCAGAAGCATGAACAGACGTGACGACGGCACTGGAGAAGCCGCCAGAAGTCAGGCCGAGAAGATGGCGAAGTTGAGTCAGATGAAGATGAACCGCATGGCTAGACAGGGTGAGGCCGATAGGCACCAGACTTCCAGTATCGCCAAGCACTTGGTAAGCTTGCTTCTCCTCCTCTTCATCTCTCACGGTGCTAACGGAAGATATAGTTTGCTGGCAAGAGAGGAATGGGTACCACCAGAAGTCGATAAACGCTGGGTTGATCGAGATGGGATGGGAAGCTAAAAGTGGGATCGATGTTAACGTCCATGTGTCACGGCGTTTGTTATACTTGTTGTTACTTGTTGTGGGTTTGTTCATCTGCTGCTGGTAAATTGCGTACCTGTTGCTCTAAAATAGAGAGACTCTCGGGTTCGCAGCCTAGCTGGACACGCTCTGGAATGGGAGGAAGTATGTGACCCGTGGTGTTCGTAGATCTCTGCGTGTTGTTTCGGGGCCATGGAGTGGGCGTGTTCCATTTACTTCTGCGCCCACGTACCCATATAGCGAAACCAACGCCAGCAGCTCAAGCAAGCAAAGCAAAACAATAGCAGTAACAAACGGAGGCCAGATCCGTTATCTCAGCCCTTTCGTCTCCTCCCCGCCCATCATAACTCCCCAATCCACACCTCCCCTAAGCTCCCCCATGATCTTCTCCCTCCTCTCCCTCCCCTCCACTTCGCGCTTCCTCACAGCCTTTGCATGCAGTCGCTCCTTCGTCTTCTCAACCGCCGCTGCCCCCGCTGTTGGCTTCCTCTTCGCCGCGCCTAACCCACGACGATCCTTCTTCTCCACGGCCTTAACGGGGTATCTCTCACCCTGGAGCTCCTTCCCGAGCCCTTTCCTCTCGTCAGGGTCCCAGCCCTTTTCCTCCAAGATCTTGAGCCCGACGCCGCGCCTGTGGTGGTGCGGCGGGAAGCTGTGTTCCAACGACGCCTGGTGGGCGAGTGTCAACTCGTGGCCGGCGAGGATGGGCTGGCCGCAACTCGCGCAGTTCTCCGCGGGGGCCGGGGAGGCGACGGGGGCGGCGATCCCGACGAGCCGGAGGTAGCGCGCTGCCACGTCCGCGCCGCTGCTGGGAGTGTGCGGCCTCGTTGAAGACGGAAACGTGGACTGAGTCTGGTCCGCCGGTACGAAGGCTACAGGGTGCCGACGGTACCCGGCCGGGTAGGGCTTGACGCGCTTCCAGGCGTCTGGATCGTGGTTCTCTACGAGATCCTGCTCGTTCTTGTAGTAGACACTGTGGGGGAGCTCTTGCGGGGGTGGGGATGTCATTACTTTGGCAGTCTGTAGGGTGGTGGGGACGGGACGATTTAATTCAGGCGTAAGGCGGCGATCGGATCTGGATGTCGTTGTGGTGGTCTGCGGAAGTCGCCGTGCTACGTACATATCATTATCTAACCAATGAGGCAAATTCCCTTGATCGGGATGCTTTATAATTTGTCTCAGAGATCGGACCATTTTCCGTTTCCCACACGTTTCTTTCTACATAGTTAAAGCCTCTCCCTTCCCTTTAAGTTACAACCTCAAGGTGATTGCATGCTTCGAAATCTCGTACGCACACTTACCACCACCGTCACTAGGAAGCCACTGAATATGAGCAGAATGGCCTCCTCCACTTTTACGTCTACTTCCACTCCCACTACGTCCGCTTCTACTCCCACTACAGTCTCCACGGCCTCCTCCAACACCACTCCTGGCTCCGCCACCACGCCTGCCGCCGAAAAGCTGATCTGTTAGCCCCTCTCCCCGCTCTTCCCTTCCCCCCCTTCCAGAGACTAACACCCCCAGTCGCCCCAGCAGATGGCCAATACACTCGCGGCACGCTCTCAGCCGACGACCTACAACCGTCGCCATTCACACAATTCCACCAGTGGTTCTCGGACGCACAAGCCGCCTCGGTGTACCAGCCGGAGACGCTCGTGCTATCGACCGCGCCTCTACCTTCTGGGCGCGTCAGCGCGCGCACAGTGTACCTCAAGGAGCTAGATCCCCACGGCTTCATAATCTACAGCAACTTCGGAACGTCACGGAAGTCGCAGGACCTGCGCTCCAACCCGTACGCGAGTCTGACGTTCTACTGGCGGGAGCTGGAGCGGCAGGTGCGGGTCGAGGGGGTGGCGGAGCGTCTAAGTCCCGAGGAGAGCCAGGCGTACTTCGACACACGCATCAGAGGTAGCAGGATCGGCGCCTGGGCAAGTCGCCAGAGCGAGGTCATCGACAACCGCGCCGTCCTCGAACAGAGGGTCAAAGAAGTGGAGATGAGGTTCGAGGGAAAGGATGAGATTCCGGTGCCCGAGTTCTGGGGAGGTCTGAGGGTGAAGCCGTTGTATGTCGAGTTCTGGCAAGGACGGGAGAGTAGACTGCACGATCGCTTCGTTTATGAGCGTGAAAGTGCCGACAGCGACGAGTGGACGATTAAGAGATTGGGCCCGTAGACGCGCAGTTCGGAAATTATGGGGGAAGCGCACTTTTGTGTCGATTCTAGAGTGATTGCAATAGTCTCCCCATCCCACCTGTGCCATTCATCCACCGTTGACAATTTGGAGAAGTGGATCACGGCCAAGATGGAGGCACACGTAGTCACTCGATCGAAACCCCCCAAAATGCGAGAATTGCGGAATATCACCTTCGGCCCTATCGTTCTCGCTTTCTGCACACTCGCTCTGCTTAAGTTGTGACAATATGCGAACCGTGAGCAGCCACCAACCCACATGGAGTTGGTGGCATTGAGTGCACACCTCCCCGACAAATGTGAGTAGTACATGTGACTCTGTGATCTCCCTCAATCACCATTTATGAACGGAAATGGGCAGCGCTCATTGGGTTCGAGCCGATAGTCCCACCGATTTGACGAACAGGCTCGAGTATGTAATCTAAGTCAAAACTCAATGATTTCATTGTCGTATCATCGTCATGAGAAGAGTCAAAAAAACCGCCATCCAAAAGAAAAGAAAAAATGGAAAGCAAAGTAAGTACATGTACAACCGTCTATAACCCGAAACATAAAGCAAGCTACTCATACTCCCGAAACGCCGCCCACGAGAAAACCAGACCGAACTTCACGCCGCCCTCGTTCCCTCGTTCCAGCTACCGCCCCACCTCACTGGGCCATCCTCGGGCATGTCCTCGACCTCACTTCCGACGATGAATTCCAGCACCTTGGCGACTCTCTCATTCAACAGTCTGGCGCCGATCTCGCCCTCCATCCGGCCCTCGATCCCCTCTTGCTTCGCCTTCCACTCGCGCTCCTCCTTCCTCCTCAGCGCGCGGTCGACACGTACGGGAATCGCCAGAGTGACACGGACCAACTGCATACCCACGCGCATGCGTCCGACGACGTCGAAATACCCCAATCCCATCAATCTCTTCTGCACGCGGTGCAGGCGTCCGAGCTCGATACTCAACAGCAGTGCATACGTCTGCGTGGTCAGTACTAGCTCGCGCATGCGTGCGAAGCTCCTTTCCAGACTTGTCACGACCTCGTCGTTCACGAGGTTCGGATACCGCCTGCCCAGCGCGCCCAGGAGACGCCGCACCAGCTGGAAATCGCCGTGGAGGAATTCTTGCAAGATACTGAGCACCGCCCCGCGGAACGTCGTTTCCACGCCGATGCTGGACGGAGACTGGGGCGTGCGTCGCGGCGAGGACCGGTCGTACTGCGCCCGCAGTGACGGCTTGCGGAGCGTTTCGTAGGCGTGCGAGAGCCGTTGGAAGGCCGGCGTGCTGAGGGGGTGGCTCGGGAGCTTATCGGGGTGCACTACTTTACAGCGGTCGAGATAGTGTCGGCGTAGATCATGGCTGGAGCTGCTGCGGCTAGCGCCGAGAACGCGGTAGAGGTCGGAGGTAGAAAGAATTTCTGCGGCGGGGTCAGCAAGAGACAGGGGGGGGCAGGCGGATGACGAGAAACGGGAGGTACCTTCGATCAGTCGGGTTTTGTGGACGAGTGGGTCGTCGTGCGGTTCTGGGGCTGGTGCCGGGGCCATTATTGCGGATTGGACGTGATCTCAATGGCTCAAGTTGCTCTCGATTCAAGGTTGATAGGATTAGAGTAGTTACTCGAGAGTTCGGAGGGGCAGTACAGACACAGGATAGATGAGAGCCCGTGGTAGAGTCACGTATTAAATGGGATGGGCTGATTTGCCGGATGGAAGAATTCCTGCTCGTCGCAAGATGCTCCGATAATAGTATCGCCGTTTGCTGATCGATCGATTGATAACAGCAGTTTGAGGAGGGGAAGGGAAGAAGACGGCAGTGTGTGCCAGTGGTGGGGTGCCTTCTTCCTTTTCTTGCCGTCCGAGCTTTGTTGTTTTTTTTTTTCGCCTCCCATGTGAAAGTGGAGTCCTCAGGAAGGGATTGCCAGTCCTGCAGTTTGCGTATCTATCTCTGTCGAAGATAGGCAGCCCACCTTCACATGCCAGCATGGGCCAACGGGGGAGGGTCTAGGCGAACAGAAGAACCAGAATGAAATTGGGCAAGAGAATCGAATCAGGGACTGAGAGTGCATTTGATGGAGAGGGCGGGAATACATCCGATAACGAAGTGCAGATAGAAAGGACGCTGTTGGTCTCTGTGGTTTTTTCAGCGGTCGATCACGTGGAAGCGATAGGGAACCAGCCATAGACCGGCCGATGGTCCTCGCGTGGGGGCGCCAGATGCTGTGCGGGCCCAAAGCATGTGGTACATACCTCCATGCGGAACCAGTGGTTGCTAGCCTACCGACGTCACGGGGCCCATCCAGCTGCAGGTGTGGTCCATGGCGATCGACAACCATACCTCTTCAACCTCAGTCGACGGGAATACACCATTACAACATAGAATTAGGGGACGGTAAGACAAACAGCCTCGCAAACACTATCAATATCACCTACTCAACACTATGGGCGAGAGCGATCCTGCACCGCTACCGACACTCGACACCGACTGCAACAGCACCCGCACCGCAAACCTCGCCCCGCCGTCGCCAGCCGACAGCGCCGGAGGAGGAGGAGGAAGAGGAGATATACCCCGAGCCCCATTGGTGGCGGCGGTGGGTGGCCATGGTGAGGACGTCAGGACAACATTCGACGAGAGAGCTCATCGGCCTCTGGGCTCAGCCGACATTCCACCCGACGGCGCGCCGATCGATCTGCCGTCCGCACCATTGCTCGAAATCGACGACGCCGGGCCGCAGGAGCCACCGCCACCAACACCCATAGCACTGCCCACGCCCGCGCCAACGCCTCCCCCACCAGCTTCGTCGCCAGCGCTCCCCACAGTCCGCGTCCTGCCCGGCCCGACGTATCCGCAGCTGAGCAACAATCCACCCTCGAGTCCCGGCACGAGGCTGCCGCTGTCGGATGATAAGGACGAGGAGCCGAGCGTGCCGAAATCTTTTGATCGTACGGTGCAGAGTGGTGGTGGCGGCGGGGCGAGACAGAAGTATTATGAAGAAGCTGAGACGGCCGAGTATGCGGTCCGCCGGATGCACCGCTTCACACTGTATGAGACCACTACCAGATATTACATAGTTGGCTCGGACCTGTTGGATCAGCAGTTCCGGATCATAAAGATTGATAGGACTGCCGAGGAAGGAGAACTGAGCATCATTGAGGACGAGGTGATATACACTCGGGCGGAGATGATGCGGTTGTTGGCTACGATCGAGGATGGGAACATCGCTACGGGAGGCTTGAAACAGAGGTGTCCGTTCTGGGGACTGCTCGGATTCATCCGCTTCACGGGGATGTACTATATGCTCCTCATCACGAAGCGCAGCGTGGTGGCCATGATCGGAGGACACTACGTCTACCAGATTGACGACACCGAGATGGTTCCGTTGACGACCAGTGCTGCACCCAAGAAGCCGGACAGGAACTCGGAGGAAGCCAGATTCGTCAGCATCCTCGGAAACCTGGATCTTACGCGCGGCTTCTACTTCAGCTACTCGTACGATATCACTCGTACACTGCAGCACAATATAATACGACAGCGGGAGGCGCTGGAGAAGGGCCTGGCGCATTCGGATAAGCATGATTACAATGACATGTTCGCATGGAATCACTATCTCTTGGAGCCAGCAAAGGAGGGTATAAAGAACACGTACGATTGGTGCATGCCGATTGTTCACGGCTACGTCGACCAGGCGAACATCGCCGTTTATGGTCGCTCCCTCTATATCACCATCATCGCACGGCGCTCACGGTACTTCGCGGGAGCACGGTTCTTGAAGCGTGGCGCGAACGACTTGGGATATGTCGCCAACGACGTCGAAACAGAGCAGATCGTCAGTGAGATGTTGACGACGAGCTTTCACGCTCCGGGCAGGACTCTGTACGCTAATCCCAACTACACGAGCTACGTGCAGCATCGGGGCAGCATCCCGCTCTTCTGGACGCAGAAGAACGATGCCGCAACTCCGAAACCGCCTGTGGAGATGAATCTCGTCGACCCGTTCTTCAGTGCAGCCGCACTGCACTTTGATGACCTGTTCGGAAGATACGGTGCGCCGGTCATCGTGCTGAACCTGGTCAAGAGCAGGGAGAGAATGCCCCGGGAATCGTTACTGCTTAAGGAGTTTACCCAAGCCATCAACTACCTAAACCAGTTCCTACCAGACGACAAGCACATCCACTACATCGCGTGGGACATGTCTCGAGCAGCGAAGAGCCGAGATCAGGATGTGATTGAGACGCTCGAGACCATCGCCGAGAACGTGGTCAGCACCACAGGCTTCTTTCACAACGGCGCCATGAATGGAATCAACCGACCAAAGCTCCAGAACGGTGTTTGCAGGACCAATTGCATCGATTGTCTCGACCGCACCAATGCTGCGCAGTTTGTGATCGGCAAGAGGGCGTTGGGGCACCAACTGCATGCGCTGGGCGTGATCGACGGCACGAGTATCAACTACGATACCGATGCCGTGGATCTGTTCACGCACATGTACCACGATCACGGCGACACCATCGCGGTTCAATACGCCGGCAGCCATCTGGTCAACACCATGGAAACGTACCGGAAGATCAACCAGTGGAGCAGCCACTCGCGAGACATGCTCGAGAGCTTCAAGCGCTACTATAACAACTCCTTCCTCGGTATTGGCGCATTCACTCCCTCCTGTCCGCACCGTTTACTAACTACAACCGTTCAGACGGCCAACGACAAGAAGCCTATAATCTATTTCTCGGAAACTACATCTTCGCGCAAGGCCAGCCAATGCTCTGGGATCTCAGCACTGACTACTATCTTCACCACGCCGACCCACGCCTCGGCCGCAAACGCCGCAGCTACACGCAATGGTGGACGCCTGCGCACCTCGCACCCCGCAAGCTCCCCAGCGTACCAAAGCTCCCGCCCCTGCTCGCCGGCAAGCCCTACCACTATTTCGATGATTACTGGCTCGAATACTACCGCCCCAGAGCGGTCTCCTCCTTCCTCAAGGTCTTCACCTACAACCTCAACAGCACTCTCCGATACATTCCTCTCAAGCAAACCAAAGACGGCAAATACGATCTGTCCCCATTCGTCGTCCGCACCGCCGCCGCGGCGACAGAGCCGCACGAACAATCCTCCAAGAAGAAATACAAGCGGCGCGGGGTCATCGAGTTCCCGGGCTTCCGCGAGAAGGCCGAAGTCGAAGCGTCCGACCTCGCGAACAAGACGTCGGCGGTCCGTCACTGGCCGGTGCCGGACGCGCCCGTGATTCCGACCAGCACGATCGCCTCGGCGACGCCCATACCCGCCGACCTGCCGCCGGAGTCGCGCAATATGCATCAGGCCGTTGAGCGCAGCCTGAAGCCGCAGATCAGCCAGAAGGAGCGCGCCGAGTACCAGCGCTACATGGCGCACCCACAGCACCTGCCGCTGGCCACGTCCAGCGCGCCGAGCGCGCGCGACGTCCAGTCCGGCGTCGTCGCCGAGTACAAGGGCTACGTCGACATCCGGGTCCCCCCCGACGTCAGCGACGAGGATTCGGCCATCTACCGCGAGGCCGTCGAGATCCCCGAGAACCCGCTCGACGTCGCGACCGAGGATCGCGGCAAGAAGCGCTACATGGCCTACGCGCAGTGGGTGGCCACTGGGAGGTTGAAGAGGCAGGGTGGAGGCAGTGGTGGTGGCAACGGGAGGAGGGGAGAAGGGGAGGGTTGATCAGGTGGCGGCGGGAAAATTGACTGGAGTTTTTTTTTTTCTTCTTTTTCCTCCGCACGAGTTTATCTCGAGACCAAGTACAGTATGTTTGGAGTAGATATATGGAATGATCATACAATGTAATCTCTTTTTTTTCTTTTCTTTTTTCATATTCTATCACGGTTCAACAGGCTCCTACTCACAAGAGAGAAATGGGTACGCAATGATATTACCACCCCCCGCTCTCATCATTCTCTCCCAGTAAGACAATCTATGTACACACTACTACACCTGTCTCCACCCCCTTCGTTTTCACACACGCCAGGAGAGAAACCAATCCCCAACCACATCTAGGCCCAGAAAGTAAAGTAGAAAGCCAAACTCTAGAGTGTAGCCCCCTCCCCCTCCCTCCATCCTTCTTCTTCCCGTATTCGGATCAAGATAAGAAGGAAGAAACCCCACTCGCAGATACAAACACAGGTAGTGAGAAAAAACCAAGGTGAAAAAGGAAGAAAAAAATGATGCCCCCAACCCCGAATATATATATATATATATATAAAACCACGAAACCACAATCTGGTTGTAACTGGAAGAGGAAAAGAGGGGGGGGGGAGGAAACCCAAATCAAAAAATCAAAAAATAACATGCGCGCCTTTGTAATGCATTTGGAAAAACTGAGAAAAAAAAAAGAAAAAAAAAAAGAAAATGGACGGGAAGGCAATGCGGAATGAGAAAGAAAAAAAAAACCGAGAAAACGTGCGAGCCGGCTACAAGGAAACAAGACGAAAGAGATGGACAGAGTCGGACATGCGAGTCTCCTACGTCCTTTACTATCGACGTCTCAAATCCCGTTTCATCAAGTTAATCACACGCCTCCATCTCTCCATTCTTATCTCTTTTTTTTTCTTCGGAAAATGTCGCGAATCATCAGAAAAAAAAAAGAAAAAAAAGTGGAAGCAGCCGGCGGAAGTATGCGGGTGGTAGTAGTAATACATGTGTAGAGGAAGTTGGGTTGAATGCACATCGCTGAATCACGGGTGTATCGATCCGGCTTATCGTTTAGACTTTGCGGAAGTCTGAAGTGATGACGTCAGTACAATTGCACACCATAGGGAGAGGGAGAGGGAGGAGAGGAGAGAGCAAGGACTGGTGAAACCTACCCGACAAGACAGGATAGATGGACTCGAAGGCGGTGTAAATCTCTTCACGGACCTTCGCACCAGTGAGGACGATCTTGCCGGAGACGAAGATCAAGAGCACAATCTTGGGTTTGATCATTCTGTAGATCAGGCCGGGGAACAACTCGGGCTCGTAGGAGCTGAAGTGGTGATGGCGCGAAGCCAACCCCTCGAGGCGGATCGGGAACTTGATGTCACAAGAACCAACGATGTTCTGGATCTTGAAATCGGTGAACTTGGCTCCGAAACCCAGTTTCTGGATGATCCGAGCGTACTTGCGCGAGGCAAGCTTCGAGTCATCCTCAGACTTGGCACCAGTAACGACCATCTTGCCCGAAGCGAAGATCAACGCCGTCGTCTTGGGCTCACGAATGCGCATGATAACAGCAGCGAAACGCTAGATGGATTGCATTCATATAAGCCAAGGTCACTCTTCCCGTTTCGTTGCCGTTGCCGCAGCAGCAGCAGCAGCAGCAACAGCAGCGGAGCAATCAGGTACCTTTGGATTGTACTCCGCGTTCCTGGCGTGCAACGCGATGGTCTTGAGATCCAAACGACAATCCAGGTTGACGGTCGCGACGATATTTCTTTCGGGCATTGCGCAAGCGAGTTAAGCCTTCCTGTTCGTAATAGACGACTAGAAGAAACAAGAGGAGCACTCACTGCAAGGTAGGCACGATGCCGCTGACACCGGGGCCTCCACCGGGGGTAGCGGCGGGGGTCGCAGGAGCGTTATCGGCGTCAGGACCTTGCGCATCGCCAGACTGCTGCTGCTGCTGCTGCTGCTGTTGCTGCTGCTGCTGCTGGTGGTGGTTCTTCTGACCCTCGACGTCCGAGGACGGAGGGGTGATGTCGCCCGTGCCGTATGACAGAGACGACGGCGCGGTGAACGCCTTCGCCTGCAGCGCATTCTGCGGATGGGAAATGATAGCAGCCATGATGAGAGCTATTGGGAAGCGTGCGATCGGGGTGCCGACGGAGATTATCGTCGGTGGAGACGGGAGGTGGGGGGAGAGTGGAGGTTGGAGGTTGAGGTGGGGGTGGAGGTGATGGAGAGGCGGAGAGGCGGAGTGGCGGAGTGGCGGAGGAGGATGTCGAGATGAGGTGACGACGAAGTGTGGCGGAGTATTATTTATGCGGAGCCAACTGTGGCGGAGAACGCTAGCGTTGCGTGCCGACGGGTGAAAGGGAGTTCACGTATCGTGGGGGGGTCGAAGCGGGTAGGTAAGGTGCGGCGAGGCCGGAAAAAAGTCAAGAGATGAACAACTGAATGTCTCCCCTGAAGTTTTTGGCGATTGAAGGAATCAAATAAGTCTTTTTTTTTCTTCTTTTTTTTCCTCTCTTCTCTTTTTTTCTTCTTCTTTTCCTTTTCCTTTTCTCTATCACTCAGGAATGAATGTGCCCAACAAGCCAACGGACAGCAGAGGTGCGGGTTGTTTGTTGGGTGGTCGAAGCAAGGACGAGAGGCTCTTCTCTTTCTATCGCTCGGTCGCAGACAGTGAAGACGCGTTCCAGACGAAGGTATTTATCGACGAGCCGGGAGTTACGAATTTAAAGAGGGTGGGGACGGGGGCGGCTCGAGACGGAGAGGATTTATCCGTCTTTGCAGGGAGACGGCGAAGAGGAGATGTGGCGTTCGGTGGTGGAGGCGATGGGGGTTGGGAGGGATGTTTGTAAGCACGGCAAGCCAAGGGATTTCGCAAATTCTTGAGAGTGGGCGAGCCGGCCTTTTATACTTGCGGGTTGGGAAGGGTGGGCGGCGGACTGGGGCAGTCACCGACTGGACTTGCATTGCACGCTAGCACATCACTTTTTTTTTTCCCTCGGACGGAGAGCAAGGGAGCAGAGCAAGGGAGCGGAAGAGCGCCAAGTCTCCGCGGCAACGGTGTCTAGAGGAAGCATGCAACGAAAAACGAAGTTAAGGCCGAAAAGGGACACAGCAAGCAGCGCGAGCGACGAGGACGCAAGGGAGAGCGCTACGGAAGAGTTAACTGCGAAAAGTCAAACAGAGCCGGCCCGCGACCACACGCTCCGCGCACCACCCCGTTGCAGAGCAAGCCAGGCACAGCAAGCAGCAGCGCGGGGCACGGCGAATGCGCGCGGGGTGGCAGAAGAGAAGCCACCGTGTTCCGTCTGGGTCGGATGGGGGGAGTGAATGTGTGACGGTGAATGCGTGAGGTGAATGCGTGACAGTGAATGCGTGTACGTATGTGTCAGTGCGAATCTGCTAAATGCGTGAGCAGGATTGCTCGGATAGGAGAGTATGTGTGGGGATGAGTGGGGATGTGCGACTATCGTCGCAAGCGGCGCCGACAGCACAGCGACAGCGATCCAAGGCGGAGAACGATGAGAACGCCGTCTTCCACGGCTCACGACAAACACTCAGACGAAGAAACAAAGGCGGGAGATCAAAGGAACGGTAAGGCAGTCGCGCCCGAGTGAGGACGGTCGCGAAGGAGGGGAATTTTTTGGGGGGGGGGGCCGAGGTGTGGAGGAGCAACGAACGAGATGGTGATGGACGAGGGAAGGGAGGAGAAAGGAAAGGAACGAAGGAAGGGGCTGGCATGGGGGATTGCGGTGGGCTGCTGCTCATTGTTTTTGTCGCTCGCTGTGGCTATGGCGTGCAGCCAATCAGGGGCCGCCCGGCCAGCAAGGGCCACAGAGCCAGTGGTGGGTTTCAGTCATCGCCCCGAACAGGGAATCTCTGGCTGGCGGTCGGAGCCTTCCTCCATGCTGTGCTGTGCGCTGCTCTGCGTCATCTTTCTCGTTGGCCGAACCGCCCACCACCTCCAAACCACCGCCAAACCCTCCGGAAGCTCCTCCTCTTTTTGTCGCCCTGCGATATTATATTGCGCGTTCCCGCTGCCCAACCAGCAACCCGCCAACCTTCCGGCCCAACGAGCCCACACATCTAGACCCGCGCCTCGTCCGGCCCCGAAGTGTAATTGTTCACCCTGCGGCGAGAGAGTTCGACTTGGAACGCGTGGAGAGAGAGAAGAAAAATAGACGCCAGCCACCGCCATCTGTTCCGTGTTGTCCCGAGAACGAGAACAAGAGAGAGAGCAAAATAATCGAAGGCGACGGAAAGCCCAAGTCCGGTGTCGATCGAGAATGCGGGCGACCGCCAAAGTGAAGAGGAAAGAGGAATGAGAAGAACAACAACAACAACTCGCAGAGGGCCACGAAATTAGAAGGGGGAAACCCATAAAGAAAACGGAAAGGAGGTGTCAGGTCAGCAGAAACCTTGCCCCCCCCGTGTGTAGCCCTGGTCACGGCTGAATCCCGCCTCTTTCCTTCCTCCGGTGGCGATGAGCAAAAAAAAAAAAAAAAAAAGGAGGCTTGCAGGGAGGGGGTTGGGTCGGCGGATCGGTGTGCTGGGGTCGCGACGACTGCAGCAGAAGGGATTGGTGTCTGCTCGTTGCCGCCTTCCGGGGCTAACTAGTGCAGCCGGCGCTGGTTGGTTCGTGATGGGTTCGGGCTGCGAGGATTCTCGGCTCCCCGTTTCACGTCTATGTATGACCTCAGACCGCGGAGGTTTCGTCGTGATGATCGTGATGGTGATCGTGATGGTGATGGTGGTGGTGATGGTGATGGTGATGGTGATGGTGATGGTGATGGGTGATGACCGGCAACCACACTATCTATGTACTCCGCGGACGAGTCGATGGCAAACCCCGTTGCCCAGAATATCCGGTGTCATGTAGAGTGTCTGGATATCGACGCGAGAAAGGGCCGAGATCCCGCGCCACAACGGAGCCGTCTGCAGGAAACAGGCAGAACGCTCGAGCAACGTCATGATCACGTCCCTTCGGTGGACCGTGTCGCAGCACGCCATCGTGCGCAGCCATCTATGATGTGGACGGAGCCCGCGGCGACCTGCCAGGCGGCATCTGGAGTCGAGTGCTGGCATGCACGCACACCAACCGCCGCCGCCGCCGCCGCCGACGATGGTGATGCCGGAAACAGGCGTCCGCCAACGACGGAGCCTCACCGAGAGGCCGCAACGTCGCGATCCGCACACAGGAGACCAGCCAACGGCCCGACACCTGCCCACGCGCTCGCGGTGCCCCCCACAGCCGACTCCGCGGCGCCGAACCCCCGCGGTATGTAAGCCGCAGCCATTTTTGATTGCAGCCATCTGCGAACCGGACCAGTTCTCGAGCAGGCGAGAAACAGCAGGAACGACGCGGCGGAATGCCAGACGGTTCTACCATCCGCCTCCATGCGATGTGCCCTCCCATTCTGGAACTGCGCCCCTGCCCCAGGCCGAACGCTGTTCCCGTCTCCGATATGTATCCATCCCCCCATCGCGAGAACGGATCGTCCCACTGTTTCCCAGCAGCCGGTTGTGGATGCAGAGTCCATACATAGATAACCGCCATGCCCGGCCGCCGGTTCACACACATGCCTGCCGAGCACGGCGCATCGACGATTCCGCGACAGACAACTGGTAGAGTCCGGCACGGCAGAGCACTGCCGGCCTGCGTGCATTCCTGCGGCGCGTATATACGTGGATGTGGATGGACGAGCTGATGGATATGGCGCGCTCAGCAAGCGCGGAGGAAACGCCCAGGCGCCCCGTGGGCGCCAGTAGGACCTGCGGGGTTGCCGTTGGCCATCCGTCGGAGCCATGTCGCGATGCTGGATGCGAACGAGATATAGAACAATACATACGCGCCGCGCTCCCTCACCTACCGTGCGCACACAACCACCCGCGCCCTCCCGACTCGCAGCCTCCCGAGCCTCCACCCCGTGTTCGCCGACCGCAGCTCTTCGGGGCGTGCATCTGCATGGAGCGAGTGTGCGTGGGCAAAACGCGCAGCGAAACGATCCGCCCTCATCTCATCTCTTCGCACGAGCTGAGCTCCAGGCAGCACCGGTGCATATGTATCACTTATCGAAACCCATGTCATGTCACGTTATGTCATGTCAGGTCTTGCCTTGTCCAATCGACGGCGTCGACGTCGCGTGGATATGACTCACTCGACTCGACTCACGCACGCAACCAACCCGCCCACCCAGCCATGCAGAGTGCAGGTGCAAGCGCAAGAATCTGCATGTTGCTGCTGTTGTTGTTGTGGTTGCAAGAGTGCGATTCTGTTTCTTCGTTCCTTTTTTTCTTTCCTCCCTCCGTCTTTCTCGTGGGGGGGGGGGAGACAGGGAGACAGGGAGACAGGGAGACAGGGAGGGCGGTGCGGCCACCCGATCCGGGACACCTGTGGAGAGTAGTTATCTACATATTCTAGATATAAGAGCATGTACGTGTGATACCGCTGAAGTGCGGAATCTCGTGCGGAGTCACGGGCGGGGACATGTGACCGCCCCTTAGCACTAGCGGCATGCGAGATCACTCGCGCCCTTGCAAGTCCATGGGGGAGCGTCGCTGCCGCCGATTAGCCGGGGTGGTCCGTCGTCGGCTGGTCGGGACCGGCGAATTCGCGCATTCGGCGGGGGGCAGTGCACGGCTTGCCCGCTGTGGATATCCCACTCTGCCTGTGCCCCTTGCACCAGTCACCGACGCCCTCTTCCCTCCTCCCCTCCTTCTCCTCCTCCTCCTTCTTCTTCTTCTCACGGCGAGGAGCGACAAGAGGTGGAGAGGGCCCCGATTCGGCCGTGTTCAGCGAGCGAGCGATCAACAGACGGTCGGTCGGGTCCGCCTGGCCGGAAACGGCTGTCGTCTCCGGTCCGGTGCACTTGTCCGTCCGGAGTGGATAACGGAGGGGGGAAGTCACACGTAAGTACATACCCCATTCTGTTCTGCTTCGTTTCGTCCGTTTCGCGAGCTTCCCGTGGAAACCCCACCGCTATATGTACCATATCCCGCTTCGACTAGCAAAGAGGCCAGCGTGAGATCCTGTGACGCCGAGCGACAACACGCAACGTATTTTCCCGGTCTTTCCCTGCCAACCCCTACACACTTAGATAGTCTGCCCATGCACGCATCACTAAGAACCTAAGTGCCAACCGATGTGTAGATACTTATCATATGTATCTAGCTCGAACTCTGAAATGATCGGCCAAACGTAGGGCTCAGTGTGGGCTTACTGACCCTGCTCCTCGCTACCGAACAAACTACCGTGCAACCAACCAACCAAAGGAAAACATCCAATTCCCTCCCCTCCCTTCCCTCCCCACTCTCCCCCCCTTCTCCTTCCCGAAATTAGAGTAACCACAATCCCAGACCCCCGACCCGAGTTTCCCCCCCCTTTTCGACAAATCTCCGCCTTCCCAAACTCCACGAATCCATCCATCCATCCCGTCCATCCATCCGTCCATCCCAATCCCAATCCCGATGCCGATGCCCCCCCTACGGACCGTAAGTCATCCCATCGGGTCTCCTGTATCCCGCCTCGCTGGGCGCCGGCGCCGTCCGCTCCTTCTTCGCGCGCACCTCGTTGTCGGCCTGCATGAGCTCGCAGCACGAGCAGCAGCAGATGCGGAGACAGTCGCCGCAACAGTTGCCGGTGAGGTTGTACTTCTTGCGGATCTCCCTGCGCTGCCTCATCCGCATACCACAGGCGGAGGGCAAGAAGGTGATGCACATGCAGTGGAGGAGGCACTGTATATCGGGGAGAGTTTTCCCGTCAGCCAACTCTCCGCAGTGGGTGAGAGACAGGGAGGAAGGGAGGGACTTGCGCTGGAATTGCACCAGTTGAACTTGTCCATGTTCGGATTCCGCAGACGGTGCTTGGTCTTGCCAAAGATCACACAGGGACACCAGAAAGCCAGGCAGCCTGTGCGCAGCCGTTGTCAGCGACGGGACCGTCAACCTCGCACGCATCCATTGGAGGGGAAGATGAGATGAGGGGGGGGGGGGGGGGAGGACGGACATGATTTGTAGCTGGTGGAGCAGTTGAAGAGGCTGGTTTCCCATGGGTGCGGGCCGTGGCTCCGTTCGTTCTCTTGCGGCGGCGGTGCTTGGTGCAGTATCTTCTCCTCGTGGCGCGGGGGCGCCGCATAGACCGGTGCCGGCACGGTCGTGTAGACGGTTGTGGTGTGGACGGTCGACATTTGCGGGTGGTTTTTTTCTTTCTTTCTTTCTTTCTATTTGTTGGGAGTGCTGTCTTCTTCTTTTCTTTCTTTCCCCTTCCCTTAATCCTTCTGACTTTGGAGTTCTGATATCAGGAACCGAACGACGGCGGGGGGGGGGCCCTGAGTCGGATATATACCAGAGTACCATACTTGGGTAACATTCATCCCACCTCGCAGGGGCTCCGCACTCACAACACGGGGTTGTGTGTCACTGCCTTCGATTTGCAATTGGTACGAGTATCTGTAATGCTCCCCCCCGCCCCCACAGGAGGAAGGTGTACCTATAAAGGATTTACTTGGGGTACCGTATGAACTCACTCCTTGGGGTACCACAATTGGTTGCTTTTTTTTGCGGCTTGGCGGCGAATTTTATCGCCGCAATGAGAAATAACTTTGGTCTAAAAATAATAATTTAATTAATCAAAGCCACCAAGAGGCTATTTATTGCCTATTCGGGTAATGCTTCGCGGTAAAAAGTAAGTATGTTTGTATGTACCTAGACATTTGTCTATACGGTATCTACATATACCCCCGCACCCTTCGAGCCGTGCCAGATGTCGCTTGTTGGTGCCACCCCCCGTCCTCCCCCAGGTGAGCCATTCCCCCTCCCCCACACGACCGGACGACATTATACATACATACACAGTGGTTTTACATAGGCATGTCACTTGCAGCATGTACGGCAGCGGCGGCGGCGGCGGCGGCACGTTTCGTCTGCCGAAGCCCCAGACTTGGATCCCTGCAGTAGAAATGTTACTCTAGATGACAATTTCTTTCTGCCCTTTCTTTTTTCGGAGAGGGGGCGGCTGCACATTAAAGGGGGGGGGAGGGGAGGGTGAATAGAGTACATACAGCTAGACAGCTAGCGCTTAACTACCCGCGGACACGTCCGGGGGGGGGGGGGGGGGGGGTGTTATTTTCGGCGGTGGCGATCCTGCTCACGCGCGGACTCCGCGTGAAGCCGCTGCTGCTGGCTGTATTCCTGGCTGTCGCGACTTAAGCGACAGAGTTGGGGGTATCCGGCGAGAGTGAGCGTTCGTGACCTGGCTGTGAGATCGAATAGGTTGTGTATGATAGGCACAAGTTAGGTACATAGGTGGGTAGGTGTGTAACAGGTAAATAACCAATGTATTTATTTGCACCGTCGTCGCCTCCAGTGCCAGTCGGGCCGATCTGGCCTCTTTCCCGATGGAAACGCCCCGTGGCGCGGCGGCGGCGGGTACATAGGAGCATCACGGCGGGGGCGGCCCTCGACGATCGTCGGACACGTGCGCGCCGCGAGGAATGCCGCCCCCCCCCGCATACAGGCGCCCGAGCGCGAGGTAAGCCCGGAAACGCGCGCCAAGCTTGGAATGTATGTATCACGGTTGCAGACGGTTCGGCTGGCTCGCCGTAGGGCCATGGCGGCTCGGGGGGGGGGGAGAGCGAACTCTGGCTGTGGCTAGTCACAAATGTCACTCGAGCTGCGGTGGGGGACAGACAGACAGCAAACACCAGGATGACCGCGTTTCGCCCGGACGCACATCCCGACGCACGGCAACGGCTCTCCCCCAACTACATACCTACACGATACGATTGAAGTTACGACCGGTGCGGCAGGGGAATCACGCCCTCTTCTTCGCGCCCCCCCTGGCAGCAGGTGCCTTTCCTTTGCCCTTCGCCGCAGCCCTCGCCCTCCCCTTCGCGGGTCCGGCCTCCGCATCGTCCTCGTCCCTCTCCTCCCTCGCTTTGTCGATGAACGTTTCCAGCACCTGGGCCAGGCCCTCGTTGCGTCTGGTGAGCAGGAGAACGTCGTCGGTGTTGATGGTGCTTCGGTTCGCATGGCTTCGGGATGCGTCAGACGTGTCCGGACGTGGGGGGAAGTGCCTCTGCTGGGGAACGGGGGAACGGGGGAACGGGGTGTGGGGGGGGGGATGGGGGGGCGCTCACTGTGCGAACGATTCGAGGTCTTTCGCCACGTTTTCTATGGGCCACGTTTTATCAGCAGGGTGGCTCCGACGACGGCGACGAATCAAACGCGCCGGGAAAGCTCCGCAACGCACCCGCCTGGGCGTACACCAGCTCCGTCAGCGAACCGATGAACTGCGGCGTGGCATTGACGCGAAGGGCCAGCAGCTCGTCGTCGACGATCTTGCCGACGCTGAACCAGAGTGCCGACTTCAATCTCTACGCGACGCCCAGGATGTTAGCATCCGGCCGGGCCTCCGCGGCCCCCGTTGGGCGGATAAGAGCTGGGAAACGGGGAGGGAGGGAGGGGGGGCTCAGCTTGCCTCGCGATAGCTCTCGTCGTAGTCGTCGTCTCCGGGCATCTCGACGGTGGTGGGTTGTAGATTGCGGTGCGTGTCCGTGGTGGAACCGGGAGACGCGACGGGGACCGCGACTGGAGTTCGTTTGCCAGCGCTCGAGATGGTTATCTTGGACGAGTAGTAGCGCGGGTCCTGGCGTCGCACAAGATCGCCGGCGCCGGCTTAGCGACGCCAAGCCGAACTGCCGAAGCACCACCCACGCAGCCACGCTACGTACCGGGGAAAAGCCCGGCGGCTGACGTTCTGCATGTGTTGGAGGAGATATCTCTATATGTGTGCAGAGTATCTGTGTCTGATTAGATAGATAATCTCTGCTCTGCGTGTGCACATATGCACATACACATACACACATGCGCACATCGACCGGCACCGCTGCGCCGGAGCATTCTGCCAGCCGGCGTGTTTTTCGCGGGCCTGCTCTCACGTTCCGGAGCGTCCTGCGCGCCGGCGGAGATCTGGCACCGACCGACGCCACAGACCCGCTCGGAGAGCTGCGGCGGGGTTCCGGCCTGCGAGCGACGCCAGATCCGCCAGCCCGTGGCGGCCAACCGTGTGCGAGCTGGATATCGCTGCAGCTGGCACACGCACATACATAGATACATAAATATGATAGATATCTGCTCTAGATAGCGGTGGGCTGCCGCTAGTCTAGATGTATCGCCCCGCACCAGCCCAGGCCAGTCGCTTCGTAACTTCCGTTTGCTGCGACGAGGCCGCAAGGCCGCAAAGGAGAGATAAAGGGCAGGTCGATGCAGGAACGGCTTCCAGAACCATGCCCCTTCGACAGTGGCGGCGGGGGGGGGGGCTGGGCTGGATGGGCCCCATCTTGTAGATACGTGAACGTCCGGGCTCCACGCGCCAGGGCCTGAGATGCGGTTCTGTTTCCGACTGCGTTCCTCGCTGTGCGACTGGCCTCCGCGCCGACGACGACGACCATCACCACCCGCAACAACAACAACAGCAGCAACAGCAGCAACAACGAAGCAGAGTGCCCGGCATCGGATTCGACGTTGGACACGCTGCTTGATCCCGATTGATTGCATGCGTCGATAGCACTGGCATTGGCTCCGTCGCGGACACCCAATCCACCGCCCCACCAGAGCACGGGACCGCCGGACCCTGCCTCTCCCGCCTCTCCGTCCTCCTCCGCCGTTGGCCGGACGGAGCCCACAGCAAATGGAGGCGGACACCCCGTTGGCCGTGCGGTTCTCTGCTGGACCGCGGCCGCATGCTGTGGCAGAGGGGCCGCTGCTCGCATTCGGCGGCCCTGCTGCGATCGTCGTGCTCAACATGGACCACGACTGGCCTGCCCGCTGCACGGCCATCTCGGACGTGCGAGGACCCTTCCGCTGATGCGCTGCGTCCCCGCTTAAGAAGTGGACGATCCGTCTCCCGGGTGTCCGTCCTTCGATCCCCCCCCCCCCCGTCCTCCTTCCTCTAGATATCCATATCGCGCCGCCCTCTACGCACAACGCTCCGGATTCTCACCGGCGGTCCCCCCGTGCCGTCCATGGACACTTGAAGCCTCCTCCAACAAGAACGGTTATCTACTAGCGCCGGCTCCTCCTCAATTGGCCCGCAAACCGTCCCACCATCGCCCTCTTTGTTTTGAGTTCTTATCCTCCTTTGTTTTGGGCTCTTACTCCCTTCACCCCCCCCCCCCCCCCCCCCCAACCGGAAACACCCAATCATCCAGACAACTCCGACACAGAGAAAACGATACTGGGCTTCATCGCCATCATGGAGTCCGCAAAAACGTAAAGCCCCCCCCCAATCCTCACCTCTGCAAGCCCCGTCGTCTCTTTCTCACATGTCGAATCCAGCTCTCTTCCTCCCGTCAGGGCCTGTCTCTTCGACATGGACGGCCTGCTCCTCGACACCGAGGACCTGTACACAGAGGTCACAAACGCGTTGCTCGCACAGCTTGGCCGTCCTCCCCTCACCTGGCACATCAAGGCCCAGCTCCAAGGCCGCCCAGTCTCTGCTGTACGTTTTTTTCTCTCCACCCCTTGTCGGTTTCCCTGTGACACGTGCGTCACGTGAAGCCGACCGGATCTGCGGCCATCTTGCGCGTTTTCGCGTATAGTGCTTCGCCTCTTCCCTCGGACGAGGATTTAACTTACGCGGATCCTTTCCCCCTCCCCAGGCAACCAAGATCTTCCGCGACTGGGCTCAGATTCCCATCCCGCTGGAGGAATATCTCGCCCGGCAGAAAGTTATGCAGACAGAGATATTTCCCGGCACGAACATCCTCCCTGGTGTCGAGCGCCTGATCGACACCCTCCTCGCCTCCGCGCCGAAGTCGCACCCCGAAGAGAAGATCCACATCGCTCTCGCAACCTCGTCCGCGAAGTACAACTTCCAGCTCAAGACCGGCCGCCACCAGGAGCTGTTCCAGCGATTCCCGAAGGAGCGACAGATCCTCGGCGACGACCCTCGCATCCCTCCCGGCAGGGGCAAGCCCGCGCCTGACATCTATCTCCTCGCTCTGGAGGCCATCAATGCGGGCCTCCGCAAGGAAGGGAAGCAGGAGATCGCCCCCGAGGAGTGTTTGGTGTTTGAGGATGCTGTTCCGGGCGTCGAGGCGGGAAGACGCGCGGGCATGCGCGTCGTGTGGGTGCCGCATCAGGGCTTGCTGCAGGAGTACAAAGGCAGAGAGGAACAAGTCCTTGCCGGATTGATGGGCGAGGCAGAGAAGGATGTCGATGCGGGTATACCCCCGGCTGCAAACATGGGATCGGTCGGCCGCATTGGCGACGGAAGAGGAGAGCTGCGTAGTTCGCTGGAGGGCTTTGACTACGAGCGGTACGGAATCGTCGTTCCCCCGACCAAAAATTAGACGGGGTGGGCGATGGTGTGGTTTAGGCATATTGGCGTTTGTTTCCAGTTTGCGGTAGTGTTTGCGCAGAGGAGCGATCCTCAATCACCTAGACGATGGAATCTCATCTACATTTCCCCGCCTTCTCCTGCGATTGACACGGTGGCCGGGCGATAGGGGGGCATGTATCTGCTGTCTGTGTCCGTGCCAGAAGCGGAGCACGGCTGTTTGCGGGACAACATCTCTTCCGACCGGCCAAGACAATCTCTGCTTCCTCTCTGTGCACCGATCCGTACATAAAATGCGCGGGGGGGGGGGGGGGTTCGCACGTCGAGAGATAAAATATGGGCGGTGTTACAGTATAGCCGTTTCTCCACGCTCCGGCCGTACGCACGTTACGTAAACACCCCCGCAGAGTGATGGCTGCGGAGCAATTGCACTCCGCGCGCTGGGGCACACTTGAGGCGATCGGCTGTTTAGCGAATGTGCATGAGCGAGAAGACCTCTGCTATCTACATACATGCCTCCGACGGTGGGCGGCACGGTGGTGGGGAGAAGTCCTTGTATGTATGTACTCTCCTGTGTATGCATACACCATGTACGGGGACATAACTTAAGTACGTATATAGACCTATCTGTCTCGGCATGGAGCGGGCACAGTTGGAAGCGGAACAAATTTGCCCCGACGGACGACCGGTTTACATTTGAGGAGGAGAATTCCTCCCGCCCCGCGAACAACAACAACAATGGGGAGGATGTCTCCGAGATCGATCCACCCGTCAGCTGCTTCCGGGGCCCGTGCCAGTCCATGCACTCATGTAAATACATAAAGCTGTGATTTCTCTCTCCCTCTCTCTCTCTCTCTCTCTCTCTCTCCTTCTGTTCTCCGCTTGCTTGCTTGCTTTGTTGCTCCTGCGGAGAATAGTAAGAAAGTCGACGGACAGTTACGGGGAAAAGAAAAGAAAAAAAAAACCATGTCATCCTTCTGCAGGCCATGTCCTGGCGCTACGGCTCTTGCCGTTCTCCAATCGAAAGCTCTGCCATTCTACGACACCTTCTTCAACAACCCCCTGCCGTACCTTCTCTCCTCCCCGATCGAGGCCCTCGAGATGTCCGATTTCCCCTCCTCGTCGCCGTCGTCCTCACCGCTGCGACAGGTCGAGGACATGGACGAGGACTCGAGCGCCAACACGACCGTCGTCGGCGGCTCGGAGCGGTTCACCGCCGAAGAAGAGGCCGTAAGCCCCCCCCCCCCTTCCCTCGCTCCTTCCTCCGCCCACTGACCTCCGTCGCTCGCAGCGGCTTCTCGCGGCCGCGCACCTCCAGAAGGCGTCGGGCAACACGCTCTTCGCGACGCAGCACTACCTGGCCGCGATCGACGCGTACAACCTCGCGCTGCGCAGCACGCCGACGTACCTATCGCACGAGACGGCGATCCTGCACTCGAACCTGGCCGCGTGCCACCTGAAGCTGTCGGCGCCGACGCTGGCGCTCGAGCACGCCGGCAACGCGATCGCGCGCCGCCCCGGCTGGACGAAGCCGCTGCTGCGTCGCTGCAAGGCGCGGGAGATGCTCGGCTCGTGGAAGGAGCTCGAGCGCGCCGTCGAGGAGTACGAAGCCCTCCTGCGGCCCCGGCCCCGGCGCGCCGACGGCGAGGCGGACCTCACCGACGCCGAGAGGAGGGAGTGCGCCCGCAGCCTCGCGCGGTGCAGGAAGACGCTCGAGGAGGTCAGGGCCAAGGAGGTCGGCGATGCCATGAAGGGGCTCAAGTCGCTGGGCGATGGCCTGCTGAGGCCCTTCGGGATCAGTACTAGCGACTTTGGCATGAAGCCGGATGGCAAGGGGGGATATAGCCTGCAGTTCCAGAGGGGCGGCGGCGGCGGCGGCGGTGGTCAGTCAGCGTGATGTTTGCGCGTACGTGATGCGCGGCTGTGTCTGTTTTCTGAGGGGCATGATGTTTGCGTGTACTGCTTTTTTTTTTTTTGAGGGGCGGCGTTAAAGGCGAACGGACACTTGCGATAGTTATGTAGCCACCGGGCACGGCACTGCGTGTTGTGTTCCTGCATTGTGTGGAACTGTAGCTACCTTTCCTGTCCATCGGGACGAGGATACAGCGAACCGGTAGGTACGCGCGGAAATGGATGCCCGGCTGCATCCAATCGACGTGCTCATCGTGGATGGGCGTCCGACTCAGACGTCCACAGGCAGGATGGCCGAGTTGGTTATGGCGCCAGGTTAAGGTTACCTTAATACGATCGTTTCGATTCCTGGTTCGGGAAACTGAGCGTGGGTTCAAGTCCCACTCCTGTCACTACCTTTTTATTATTATTATATCATTTTGTTTTCATCCTTCTTCCCCTTGAAGCTGTTAGTCCACGGCGGGGGGACATCAATTTTATTTCGCATCTGCATCTACATATGTATAAGCCTTTTCCAGTCTATGTACGGCGAACGCCAATCCGTCCGCGAGTCTAGCTATGTATGCGGCTCTCCCTTTGGCCCTCTTGGCTATCTATCGACTCCTCCTCTCCTTCCACTACCTTACCTCGTCGGAGGTAGAGTACGTAATTACATACCCAAGTATCTACGTCGGGGGCGTTCTAGAGTAGCGACGAAAAGCGCGCGCGAAAGTGGACTTCAGTTTAAACCGCATCCAGAGTGTTCCAGGAAAAAATAAATAAACATCCCCTGTTCTGTTTCCTCTTTTTATATACCTACATACTTTATATATTGGCAAACCTTTAAAATGCCATAGATCGTTTTTGGTGTCTTCATTTATAAATGCCACAGCTGGCGCCTTTCCTTTATGTAGAACGCTACCGGTTTCGGGCATATCTAGGCAAGCAACCACCAAAAAGAAAACCTCACCGCGACGCCACCGTACCTCAACCCAACGACCCCTCAGGCATGCGAAAAGACGGCAACTCAGCAGCAAATCTGGAGTCGGGAATTCGGTGATCTGAAGTCATCCAAGCCAAGCGGTCACGGATCGGGCGATTGCAATGCACCACGGTCAAGAGAGCCAAGTAGTAGGTGATCGATCGCACTGTTGAATAACCCAGTCCAGCCGGGTTACTAACCGCCTATGTACTCTACTCAGGGAGCGGGCCGTGTCTTGGAGTGCGCAGTTGTCCATTCCACATCCGGGGGTTAGCTGGAGCAGGAAGAAGGACAAGAACAAGAAGAAGGAGTGCGTCGAGGTATATAGAAGTCAGTCGAAGAAAGACAGCACATATATTGTATGCGCGTGGGAGTTGCCGTCAAGTGTGGGGTCGCACGAACACGGAGGGAGGTGGTTGCTTTGGAAAGCACCTGTCTCCATCTAGGTATGTATGTCACCAGCTTGGGCGGTCATAGATGTATACTCTACAAGGAGGCCTATACGGGAAGAACCTGGTGGCTGTCATTGACACCAAGCGGATGACTGTTATCCGGCCCCCCCCCCATCTGAGAAAAGCCGGCCGAGGGAGAAGCGACTGTGCGAGTGAGAAAGTTGCCGCCAGGAAATTGCTGTCAGAGCTTGTAGACAATGTCGCGGTGTGGGAAATAAGCCGTATTACTTGCCGTGAGGTTGGACAATTGATTCCCCAATTGGTGGTTTGTAACTACGTAGATATATCTATGTATTTGTAGTTCTCCGACTGCCGAATAAGTGTTTTGTTGTTTTTTGGTGGTTGTTGCCCACGCCCGCAACTGGTAAGGTTTGCCGTTACTATTGTTGCTTTTCGCATGATCTGAAGAGAAGATACATAGATACCTCATACACAATATGTAGATAACTTGCATTATTCAGGAGTGGAGGGAATTGATTGGTCGGTCGGTAGATATCTATAGCCAACATCGCCTAGCGGAGATCTGCATCCCCATATATGTAGTGTGTAGATACATGCCCCATGGGTGCAGGTACATACTTGCCTTGGAGATCAGGTGGAAGTGAAGTAGCAGAGGGCAGTGCGCGAGAGGCCCTCTCCGGTTCGACAAAAGAACGAGCCGACGATCCGGGTGTGTCTCCGCTCCGACTACATAGAGTGGGGGGGGGGGGCGGGTAATAGTCGAACGGACACCGTCCGAGCGAGATGCCCCGGTTCGCACCAGGTCCACTCCATTGCCTATGTATGATACCCACCTGGGAGCTTCGTGTCACATATCTAACCCGCGCAGTCTCTGCAGTACGTACACAGTACACACACCCGGGTAGGCTGCGTCCACCGAGACCGAGGGGGAGATGGTGGTGGTGATTGCATGGATTCGTAGTGCACAAGTTTTCTTCTCTCTCTCTCCCTCTCTCTCTCTCTCCGTTTCGAGCGTGTGTTTGCCCGTTCTTTTTTTTCCTTGAGCGAACGGCTGCTGTACATACTCTACTTTTCCTTCTCACCACCCCCTGGCGTATTGTATCCTCACTTGTGCCGCCAATTATGTTCATAGATACGTAGATAGACACCTACTCCGGCCCCCTGCATGGAAGTCGTATCCGCACCACACGCAATGGAGAGAGGGACGGTGTACTGGTTTGCTCGGGCTCAGGGCGCAACTACATGCTCGACGTCGAGTGACAGCGCCCGTGACCCGCCGGATGGTGAGCGCGAACCAAGTGTCGTCCATGTTTAGGCTCCTAAGCATGCATCGTTGGGGCTCTTTCCCTTCCGCGGTTGCAGCGTGGAGGGAGGTGGCAGTACAGCCCATTGCTAACCCTGGTTGTTGGGCGTTCGACTGCCGCGTGATGGTTCATGACGCTCGTTGTGGCTTGGGGAATGGTCTCACACTCTCCCAGCCGACACCAAGTTTCAACGCCGGCGATGCTCTAGCAACGATCCCCCTGGTGGCGAGTACACGTGCGCAGTGCTTACATGGTTGTTACTGCTATGTTGTACAATCGAGGTGATGGGCTTTCAACTTGCCGATCTCTTTCCCTTGACACGCGCCGGAGCCCCATCCACCTTGACGTCCTGCGCCGCCTTCGCATCCTTCCCCCGCTCGCTGGCCACATTGCGCTGTCCCCCGCCGTCCGCCGGTGTTTGTGTGCGCTCACTCTCCCTGACGATCACATCCCTCGCCAGCTTCTCGGCGTCCTTGTTCTTCGTCTTCAGCACGCCCCAGAACCTGACCCACCAGCCGGCGCTCTCCATGGCAAGGGTGATCTTGTCGAGCTCCTGTAGGAGCTGCCAGTGCTGGAGCTTCTTGCCGCTATCCGTCCAGCCGTTCTTCCTGAGCACGTGGGCGCGCTCGGCCATGCATTTCCAGACGAACTGGTCGACGGCGAGGACCACGCTCCTCTCGCTCGGGTCGTTGCCGACGGCGTCCCTGAGCGCCTGCAGCGCCAGGGTCGCGGCCTTGATCCTGGCGCACCGCTGGAGCTGCTGGCGGTCGAGCCCCGGCGCTCGGTCGGCGGCGGCGAGCACCGCGGCGACGTTGTGCGGCGACTCCGGGCCGAACCAGACGCCGATGCCGGCGTGCGGCTTGTACTGCTCCTTGCAGACGCCGAACGCGTGCACGAGTATCGTGTCCGGGTGGTGGCGCAAGCGCGAGAACGGCGACGCCGCGCACAGCAGTTTCATCTTGTGCGGCGCCGTGAACTGGCGGCCGGCCGTTTGCGCGGGTTTGTCCTGCTTTGCAAAAGCCGCCGCGTGCGGGGCGGCGTTCTGAGATTGCTGCGGTGGGTGCGGGGGGACGTGTCGGGCGGGAGAGGGGCTCGCGCGCTGGTCGGGGGCGGGATCGTGCGAGATGAACGGTATGAAGTTTAGCAGCTGCACCGTGGGGCGGCGGCGGAAAAACGGGATAGGTGTTGGCTTCGGCGTCGGCGACATCTCCTTTTCGGGCCTCCTGGCTTTCTTCCAGGCTTTCGGTCTGGGCCCGCCACCATGGCGGACTTGGCCGTGCAGCCGCAGGAGGAGGAGCGTGGCATTGAGCGGGGCTACACCAGGACGGAGGAGTAGTCGGCGGTGGTGGTTCGGAAGGATCAGCATGCTGGGAGAAATGTATGTATGTATGTACATACATAAGAATGTCCCCACCTCGGAAGCGGAGGGGATTAAGGTTAACTAGGCGATTATTTAGGGAAGGGGGACTAGACTGCAGACATAACCCTGTCTACTTCTCTTTTTTTTTTTTCTTCCTGTCCCACCGGAAACAGTAGTGGTGGTTGATGCGGCCATGGCAATGGCAGTGGCAATGGCAACAAACACGATTCGATAGGACACTGACAAAAGATATCTGGGCCCGAACAATCAGACAGAAAGCGGCCATGACAGTCTATTCCCGACACATCCTACAATTACAGCACCGTCTATCCATGCATCCGTGCCGATCCCGCGCGTCTAGTCCTCCAGCAGTGCATTCAACTGGGCATCTCCGTCCTCTTCCTCCTCCTCCTCAGCCCTGAGTCTCGCCAGCTCCTCCTCGACGCGGCGCTTCTGGGCCCTCGCGCGGCGTCTGGCAGCAGCGCCCCAGCCGGTCTCCTCGCCGTCGCTCTCGATCTCGCTCCCGATTTTGTCGTCGTCGGTGGTGGGGGTGGCGTCGACGTCGCCGTCGCGCGCGTGGTCCTTCGTCTGGTACCGCGCCGACAGCTGCAGCAGGTACGGCCGCAGCAGCAGATACGCGCCCAGGAAGATGACGGTCCGCAGCAGCGTCGCGAGACTGTACTCGCGCCCGAGGAGCGTCACCGTGCGCGCCGCAACGTCGAAGCCGAACTCGAGGTGGTTGACCATGCTTGCGATGGTGGTGGTGGTGGTGGTGGGAGGGAGGGATTGACGGCGGTGAGGATGATGGTGAGCGATCGAGAGAAGGGTGGATGGTGGTTTGACTTTACGCGCTTGATTGCGATCTCTCTGCATTGCCCATGCTCGTTACATATCGCGCTACGTATGTACATAGATATGTACTCTACATAGATATACGTGATCGCTCCGCTGCGCGATTTTCTCGCCGAGAGCTGTCTCGAGCAGGCGGATGCACGCGCGCCAGCGGTGTGCCGAGTCGCCGCGTCTTATTAAGAAAATCCCCCACTGGACCGCCAATCCATCCGTGCTGTCGCCGGGTCGCGGGATATGTAGCATGGTGAAACAAAATCAGGAATAAACATATCGAATATGTCAAGGCAGGATGGCCGAGTTGGTTATGGCGCCAGGTTAAGGCTACCTTAATACGATCATTTCGATTCCTGGTTCGGGAAACTGAGCGTGGGTTCAAGTCCCACTCCTGTCACTACTTTTTTTCTTTTTGTTTCGTGTTACATGACGTCTGTAAACTTTGGAGTCATTCGTCATCTGCCGTCGTACCGAGAATCCATGTAGCCATAGATACTTCAGATCGCCATCCGTCATCGTCATCAATGCAGACCCCGCCCAGAAGTAGAGTTCCTATGCCAACCCAACGCCGTAGAGAAAAAACAAAGGGAAAATGCATCACAACCACAAAGACCATCGTAAAAGCCGTCGAAGCGAACAATCAATCATCCAACCACCAACCACGCTCCGGTCCCCACCGCCACCAGCCCTGTCACCAGCAGCCTAGTACTCCTCCTTCCCACCGCGCCGGAGCAAACATACCCCTGCGCCTGCCAATAGGCACAGTCGACCCGTCGACTCCTGCCGTCCGCGACGAGGGTGAGCGTGCTCGCCGCACCGGTCAAAGTGGTGGTGTAGACAGTGGCACCGACATTCGTCGCGCCGGCCGCGATGACGACGGTGCCGCCGTTGACGGTAGTGGTTACGCCGACGAAAGCGACCGTATTGCTATTGCTACCGCCGTCGTCGTCGCAGCCCGCACCGACGCCGGACTGGCCGGTGCCGCAGTTGTTGATGCCCGAGTTGCCGGTGCCGGTGTTATTGATGCCCGAGTTGTTGCAGCCGGTGTTGCCGACGCCCGAGTTCTCGCACGTCTGCTGCGGCTCCGGCGCCGCCACCGCCGCAGCAGCCCGGGGTTTCAGTTCCGCCGCGGGCACACGCAACGGCGTCGCCGAGGGGCCGCCGAGGGAGGTCGGCCGCGGCCGTGTCGCTGGGCCGCCGCGGCCGATGGCGCCGGCGGCTGCGCTGCTGGTCGGGGAGACGGCCACGGGCGAGGCTCGCACACACGCGAGGGAGGAGAGGAGGAGGAGGAAGAGGGGGATGGGAACGAGCGCGGGAAGCCGCATGATTGCTTTGATGTGGGCGGTGGATCAACGAACGCGGGGCTCTAATGCTGGGGGAAAAGTGAAGGGGAGTGGAAGGAAAGAGGCAGAAGAAGCAGCGCGGAACAGACGGGAGGAGGAAGAGCGGGCGCAACTCAACACCTCACACCGGAAGCGCTCTCGAGCCCGGCCCCAGCCGCCGATGCCACTAACAGCCGTTGTCGTCATCTTTGTTTTGGGTTGTTCGGGAGGGGCTTGTGCACAAGACAAGCCAGCGCAGCAAGAAAAACCAGATGTCGGGGCCGGGGACGAATCCCTGCAAGTTCGTCGCGTGCGAGATGGAGATGGCAGCAAACGGAGACGGACGCTGGAGGCAGCGGTTGCGGCAGTGGGCAGCGCGGCTGGACACAGGGACGGTCGGACCGGGGCGGCCGGGGACCGGAACGGCAAGTCCGGAAGGACGGAAGGAAAGGAAGGAAGGAAACGTCTTCATTATTGGATGCTCGATACCCGTGGCCTGGCTGCGTGTGTGTTCTGTGGTTGCGGTGCTCTGGCGGAGAAATCTTCGGAGTCCGGCAGGCAGGGGGAGCGCGCACCCATGTCGCTGCAGCTGCAGATGACGCCAGTGTTTCTGGACGACGAAGTCAGCGGCCGATTTTTCCGCACCTATCAAGCAAAGCTGAAGCCGGAGCTCCAATGAGCGGTACGCCAGCCCAGTCAGGCGCACCGAGTCGGCTGACAGACAGGAATCGGGCGCGACGAAGCCCAGGACGCGACACCGAGACCCCCCAAGCATGCGCCGGATTGGTGGAGTGGAAGCGCTCCCGGTTGCCGAGCACCCGAGATACGCAGCACGAATGGCTGCAGGCGCTTCTGGTGCAGCCAGCCGTTCCCGTCTGCGACGCCCGCGCTCCGGACTGAGTCGCCGAGTCCGTAGATACGTATGTAGTTACGAACGGCAACATACCTGCCGGCCGCTTGCGTCTCGGCACACTGCACTGTCGCCGCAAGCATGTTCTGGATCGATGGATGGTTCTGGAGCCTGCGAGCAAAAGAGGCGGGGGGGGGCGAAAGACGGTGGCTGTCGCTGTAACGTTTTGCGAGAGAGACAGACTTCGTTTATTGCATCCGACGTATCTAGATCACGGCAAATTACGCCAATTTTTCCTCACTAGTGGAGGCGAACGCCTCCATTAGTCAGTAACGTTAGCCAAGTAGAAGCGAGATATCAGGTAACTAATGTAGAAGCGAGACGGCCGGGTAACACACCGATAACTCCACCATGTGAAGCTTTTTTTTCCACAGCATGTGCAATACGTACTAGCCTGTGAACCACGTAACAATCATCCACACAGCTTAACACCAGCCAAGTCCGAACTCATGCACGGTCCCTAATTGACCTTTGGACACAGATTTATATAAGTAGGAGCAGATTCGCGGTTTCTACTCTTCCTCGGGCGGACTCCGTACCACACCTAAACCGCACCCTCGTCCTCTACTACCCACAGCTCCGAGTGCACCTGCACCGGCGACCCGAGTCTCAGATGACATCCACACACCACCTGACACCCCTCACTAGTAATTACACCTCTTCTTTTGTTGTTTGAGTGACTCTTTACATAGTCAGTTGTGGTGAGGCAAAAATATTGTGGAGTTACCCGGCCGTCTCGCTTCTACCTGATATCTCGCATCAAAACAAACAAAAACAACATAGCTACTCCTCGTCTTCCAACCTATCCTCCTCTTCGGAGAATACACTTCCACATCGTCACACCGCCCCTTCAGCCCCACCTCTGTCTTCCCTAGAAAGGCTAATATAGCCTCACTGCATCTCCCATCTGCAAAGAGTTTTGCCATATTCCACCTCCGCTTGGGTTTGCTGTTACGTTTTGCGGTGAGAAGGGCCGGCTTTTTGGGGGGGCGCCGCGATGTGATGTGGTGTGTTCCGGCTTTAGCGCGGCTCCCAGTCCTGACTGAATACCTACTACGGGGCGTTCCATCGACTGGTTGGATGCAGGATCCGGAGTCGGCGCAAGAGCGCGAGGAGAGCCGCCCGGACGGACGGGAGAGCAAGACTGCGGCATCTTCTCCGGTAACTGGCGCCGTCCTGGAGAGCAGCTATCCCCGTGGCGACACTCACGGCCGCCACCGAGCACGCAGCCCGTGTTGGGGAAGATACCGTCTGACCTAGTGCAGATGGATGCAAGACCCGTTCGGCGCGGTCGTGTGGATATGTATATATAGCTACTGCACCAGCCGTGAAGATCTGGTGCTTGGCTATCTACCTAGCCCTTCCCTGTCGGTGGCAGGCAGGTGCAGCTGGAGATCCGGATGCCGAAACTCCGTCGCTGGCGTAGTTTGTACGGACAGTCCCGACGGAAGATTTCGCGATCGAGAGCTGCGAATCCCTGCTGCCCGATCCACTCCGTATTAGCTGTAGTTGTGTACCGTACAGAAAAGCACCTTGCAGGGCCAGTGCAAGTAGGCAATCAATTGCCAATCGGTTACATACGCACATACAACTGCCGACTCTCTACCCAGACTAGCAGTTTGCCTTACGTAGGTCGGTACGCACATGGGGGCTGATTTTCGTGGATACAAATGCGATCCGCCCCCCCATCCTCGGAAAACAGCTACATACAGTCATCGCTTTCTGCCCTCTTTCGCTTCGACCTTGGGCGACCTCCATTGCTGAGGCAGCAGATATCAACACGGCGGCAACCTGGATCCATCCGACGAAGCCGACCGACAATGTCAACCCCGAAAACCGAAAATCACAGAATCCCAGACCCGAAAAAAAATACACCTCGGAAGCATAAACGGAAAGATCGTGCAACATGAAAACATCGATACATGATTGCGCTGGACCACTCCGGACGTGCTCAGATGGAGTACTCGGGCGACACCCAACTCGGCGGCCCCCTCCAGGCCCTCAAACTCGCTCCGCAAGTCTGCAGCATCATCGTCACCGGCGTCATCACGGCGAACGTGATCAATCCCTGGGCGGCGAACGTCCACGTAAAGCCGACGGTGTCGCACCAAGGGGCGATGAAGAACGGGTTGACGAAGGCGGAGCCGTTCAGGAGGACAGCATAGAAGGTGATGATGCTCATGGCGTGGCGGGGATAGCAGTCGACAACGTACGCCGACACCGCCGTGTTTCCCATCTGGATACCAGCCCCAACGAGGAAGAGCGTGACCTGGCCGACGAACCAGTGGTAGCCTTTGTCCACTGAGATTCCCCACGCGATCAGCCCGACCGCCGTCACCAGGATCGAGGGGTACATCAGCCACAGCCGCATCTCGGCCACGCGGACGTCGTTGTTCTTTTTTGCTAGTCGCGCGACGATCAGGTCGCCCAGCGTGCCGGAGCACAGGATTTCCGAGAATAGAGTGCCGAGGATCAGACCGAGGAAGAGCAGTCCTTGGATCTGCGGCTGGTACTGGATATAGGCAACCGGGAGATAAGTCACGACCGAAAGGATCCACCAGTAGAACGCGAACGAATAGAAAAAGATGGCGATGGCAACGTTAGGGTAGGACCATGTCTTGAAGAAGTAAAGCAAAGCGTCATAAGGCTTTTGAGCGCCAACTCCTGTGGAGACGTTAGTCAAAAGCTCCTGACAGAATATCGTACACACAGAGGAGAGCATCGGAAAGAGAAGGGGGACAAGGGACGAGAACGTTGGGACACACCAGGAACGGGCTTCAAGTTGATGAACGGGAGGTCCCTAGTGCGAACGGGAAGATCGTCTTGTGGGGGGCTCTGTGCTTTCTCCGAAGCGGGGGCCGTGGTAGGCAGTCGAGAGAGCATCAGGCTGCGTGGATACAGTGTCTCCGGCAGGAAGAAAACCTCAGCGATGAGCAGGACGCCGAACATGATGGCCACAAACCACTGGACCCAGAATTGGTTGACCAATGTTATGAAACCGCCGACTTCGAGTTGGGTAAGTATCCCAGGTTCATATGACCTATCGAGATGAAATTGACTTACTGAGGGGGCCGACCAACAAGCCCATATCGAGGGCCAACACCCACAATCCAACCTTTTGGCCTCTTTCGTGTTCAAAGAACAAGTCGTTGATGATCGCTAGTCCGACTGTCGATGCAGGGCTGACGCCCAACCCTTGGAAGAAACTATTCGCCTTGCGTTTTAGTTACAGCGTTCGGCCGAGGCAGGGAAAGACCCTCTTACCGCGCGGCCATATATAAGCTGTAATCCGGGGCGAGGGCAGCGCCGATCGTCGAGAAGAACGCAATTACCGTGCCGACGATGAAGATGACTCTTCTTCCGACGATGTCGGCAAGCGACGACCAGATCAACGGGCCAACCGTGAGTCCGAGTGCTGGAATAGCGACCGTCCAATTCACCTGGGCGTAAGAGATTCCATACTGCTCTTGCAGCTGGGGGAAGGACGGCACGGTGATGGTGGTTATGGCCGTGAACCAAAAGTAGAAGAACATCACTACGGCGAGGCATACAAGCTTCTGTGGTCGCGAGAAGTTCAGAGGATCGAGTTTGTCCGTGGCCGGTTTGGGATGGAGCTCGATTCCGGCCTTGGGTGCTGCGAACTCCCGTACGTAGCCTTTCTGCTCGTACGTCGGTGCAACTCCCGTGGCTTCATCGCCAACGCTGCCGGGCTTTGCGGGACTGGGACCCATCTTCGCGTTGGACTCAGCAATCGCGGGCTCGGTTCGACGAGTAGAAGCGGTTGACTGGGCGAGAAGGAATGGAGGTACGGGCGACTCGCAAGAACGATCGAAAGACTGGGGATATGGGTGATACTGGAGACTGTCTAGAGGAGCCCCCTGAGCATATGGGGAAGAGGGGGAAAGGGGGTGTGGGCGGGCAAGGCAAGGTAAAAATAATGACTGCAAGGCGAATGTATATGCTTTAACTCCTGCTCTCCGCGTCCCATCGGGGAGGGCTCCTACAGGCACCTAGATAAAAGGGCGCATCAAGTGTCCCGAGTACGTTCGTCGAATGGAAGTTTCAGGGCGCTCTGGTACGCCAATGACCGCCTAGGCATCTAGTTCTTCGGTGGTTGTGTCTAGAACTGAATGGGTGGCTTCATACAGGGGATTGTTATCGTGGGGGGGCCGATATGAAAGACTTTATCCGTCCATGAGGAGAGGTGCTAGGGTTCTTCTAGAGAGCTGATTGGCCGAGGAAACCGAACGGCTGCTGGGGGTTGCATTCATATCAAAGGGCAGACACTCGATATGGGATATCGAGGAAAAAAGGAATGTTTCTTTTTCTGCTGCGACGGGATCATAGTTATTTGATATCTGTGGAGCAGATATGTGTGACCGTACTGTCGCTTAATGGCCGCCGTGGTCGATTTCACACCCCCCAACTATCCACTCTCGCTGTTTAGGTATCGTGCGTAGTGGCGTTCGGCGGCCACCGACACGGAAGCCATTCGAGAAAGAAAAAAAACCATCGCTCGGAAAATGGTGTAATCGGCCACGAAGGCAAGCGTATGTCAGTCCAAAGGCTTCGCCGAAAGAGCGGAATAGCCACAGCCAAGCTGCCCAAGATCGCGCATTCGAACCAGAAACTCCAATGGCGCGGTAGGTGGCGGGCAAAGGAAGAATCACCACGCCTGTTGCTGGCCCGCCTCGGCTGGGTCGGGCGCTATGCAAGACTGACCGGCCGAGAAGGCAGTTCTCTGCCCCCGTCCCATGCTGCTCGCAGGCTGGAGCGGGGTGGAGGGTCCACTGTTCAGATTGACGTCCGCCAGATCGAAGTGCGGAATGCAGACCTGAGACGCGAGCCCCGAAGCGGGCCCGAAGGTGATCTGTATCTCCGTGCCGATTGCCCTTCGACCTGGCTGGATCCAGCCATCGATGACAACGGTCTTGCGCGGGCTCCAGACTCCGTCGCGGAAACATCACCTCTTAGCGCGATAAGCGCACCCACAGCATCCCCTCCGCCACACCACACACTCCACACATCGATCTTGCCCGCTAGCCAGTCGCCGTCCTCCACCGGATCACGATACGTGCACTTCAGCCGGAGTAAACCGGTGCTCAAGTTGGCGATTTACGTAAAGCTCCGCAGCCTCAGGACGATAAGTTCGCTGTGCGGGAGGGGAGGGGGGATGCGATAAGCTTATGTCCGATCCCGAGCATCCATCGGGGCGCACAGGGTCTGGTCAATAGCCTGGGCCGCTTGAAAGACAACCCAAAATTTGGTTTACGTAGGGGTTCTACATATGTACATACACATCTTTGTAATCGTCAATGCGTGCAGTTGCTGCTCGACGAACGGGTGACGATTTTTTTCTTCTCCTTAAAGATCGATCCGACGCGCTCCAGCCTTCGGTGGAAGTGGTGGAGGCGGAGATGGCCGCCTCTCATTGCGTAGATACCTTCCATGTTTGCATCAACATATGGGTCTCTACATACTCTATATAGATACACACACTCGCCGTTTGAGTCGGTTTATGCAAGCCTTATCTGCATGCAGTATGAGTTGTCTGAGACTCCCCACCCTCGCAGATGACATAAAAGGCAGGCATCAAGAGTTGTAGCAATTGGGTAACAGGTCGTGCCATTACGTAGTCACTGGCTTGAAGTCGCAAAAGTCGCAAAACTACATACCTATCTAGGGTGGGAAGATGGGACCTAGTTACACGCAGACCTCCGGACTCCGGGACACCGATCTCTGTTCAACGTGATCTGGTCTGTTGGCCTGCATTACATTTGGGGTTTTTTTTTCTCTTCCTTCTCTTTCGCAACCTTCAGTACCTTTGTTCACGGATATCACGGTGTCGGACATACCTCAACAGGATAACACAGGCCAGTTGCCGTTGGAGGAGAAGAGAAGAAGCAGAAACAATCGCAACAACACAGCACCAAATATGTCTATTTCGAACACCACCGCAGAAGAAATGGCACCTGCGATCGCATCGCCGCTCGGCTCTTGGGTTCCGCGGCTCCTACGGATACGGAGGCTCGGAGACGACGATGGCATAGCGAGCGAGCGCACATCACTGCTGCCGAAGGCCACAACCGATTCCTCGAACTCATCGGTATCACGGCAAAATGGCCAGTCCTCCCCGATCACGGACCTGGAGGAGCCGGCTTGGATGGCGCTCGTCTTTCACGAATTCATCCTTCTCACCAAGATGAGCATGCCGGTCATACTGGCCTACACGCTGCAAAACTCGCTGCAGACAATATCGGTCCTCGTGGTGGGGAGACTGAGTCCCGAGCACCTGGCTGCGGCCGCGTTTTCTTATATGTTCGCCATGTGCACGGCGTGGCTGATAGCTCTGGGTGGTACGACGGCGCTGGATACCCTCTGCTCGTCGTCGTTCACTGGCTCCAAGAATCCGCACGAGCTTGGCACCCTGTTGCAGCGGTCTTTCGTCGTGCTCGGGGCCATGTACATACCTGTATGTGTCCTGTGGTGGTTCTCGGAAGGCTTGTTCTTGAAGCTCGGACAGGAGCCGGGGATCTCGAAGGACAGCGCTCTGTTTCTAAGATGTCTAATCCCCGGCGGACTGGGCTACATCTTCTTCGAGGCCACCAAGAAGTTCCTGCAAGCCCAGGGGATCATGAGGGCGGGGACCTATGTCCTCCTCCTGACGTCGCCACTCTCCGCTCTGTTCAATTACCTCCTCGTGTACACCTTCAGTATGGGTCTCGTCGGTGCCCCGCTGGCTACCGGACTGACGTATTGGATTTCGTTCGGATGTCTCGTCGGATACGCACGGTTTGTGCGCGGATGGGAGAGGTGGGGTGGATGGGATAGGAACTGCCTGAATAATCTTGGGACGTTCGCAAGACTTGCCGGCCTGGGTGTCGTCATGGTGGGCACTGAATGGGTATGCCCAACCCTCCCCCCTTCCATTCGCATCGGCGGTCAAACACGGACTAATATTTTCCGTTCGCAGTGGGCCTTCGAGATCGTCGCTCTCGCTGCCGGCCGTCTGGGTACCGTTCCCCTGGCCTCGCAGAGCGTGATCATGACGACGGACCAAGTCCTGAACACGATCCCATTCGGCATTGGCGTTGCCGCCTCGACTCGTGTCGGGAATCTCCTTGGCGCACGGGATGCCCACGGGGCCGCGCGAGCCGCAAACACGGCCGCGTGGCTCAGCATCGCCGTCGGCACACTAGTTCTGGCTGGTATGATGAGCGCCAAGGACTCGTTCGCACTCATATTCAACGACGATATGGAGGTTGTGCGTCTCACGGCAAAGGTCATGCCGTTCGTGGCGCTGTTCCAGATTGCGGATGGGCTCAATGGTTTTGTCCCCCCCCCCCCCGCCCCCCCTCTCCTTTCTTCCCCCTCCTCCTCAAAGATGCACGGATATTGACGGGATGCACAGGTTCGTGCGGCGGATCGTTGCGGGGTATGGGAAGACAGCATACGGGTGCCATCGTCAACATCGTCAGCTACTACTTCGGCGCGCTGCCGCTGGGGATACACCTCGCGTTTAATGGATGGGGGCTCGAGGGCCTGTGGGTCGGCCAGTGCATCGCGCTGTACTTGGTGGGCGCCATGGAATGGGCGCTGGTAGCGTTTAGCGATTGGAACCTGCAGGTCAAGAATGCGTTCGACAGGATGGACGAGGGGGAGCAGATCGAGAGCGGCGGAGGACCGCTCGAGCAGGCTGTGGAGCAGTAGCATAGTCTAGCGAATTGTTTTTTTTTATCTTTTTTTTTTATACATAGAATAGATAGATAAGAGAATTGGACGGCAACGAGACCTGCAGTTCGATTACGTAGTTAGTAAAGGCAGGGTACTACGTATCGACATAGATTTAGAACAGCGATATTGGTTTTTTTTCTTTTTCTTTCCGTTTTGGGTGGAACCACACAAGAACCTTCTAGTGAAGCCCCATAGGATGATCTGCCCAATCTGGTTCGACTACACACCTGGTTCTGCACGTGACGTCGGTATCTAGTGCAGAGCGAGTAGGTGGGTAGATAGCCCTCGGCAGAGCAGATATGTACGTAGATATGTAGATATCGGGAAGCAAAAGTGGCCGCCGCCGCTATAATCGCGGGTCAAATATGACGTCCCGTCCTTCGCCCCTAAAAACTTACGTATTAAGTCCCCGCCACTCCAAAACAGGTTGCCGACCAGACCGCTAACTGCTAGTATGTAGCCCCCCACGCTCATTCGCCAACCAAGCAAATAGGTGGGTATGCAGATAGAGAAAGTCGGGAGGGAGTTCTCCCATGTAGGCTGGACTGGACAGCCGACCGGATGTTGTAGGTGTGAGTGTCGGCGCGAAGAGTATTGGTGGAGTGGGGGACAGATGTCGGGTTGGGGAATCTCATGATGGTATGTATGTGCGGTAGAGTGAGTTGACGGCGGGGGGAGGAACCAGACCGTTGCCTGGCAAGCGGCGGAAAGCGAAAGCGACGGGGGGGGAGAGGAAGCGTGCAGGTATCATGGATCCATAATTCCGGAGAGCGATTCGATACGGCACGTAAGTTGTTTGCTTTTTATCTAGCTAACCACCGCCGGAACCTATTGGTCTTATGTATGTGAGTATCTAGTGCACAGCCTTCCCCCACGCCCACACACACACCATCCCGCTTTGGTACCGCGCAACTGAGTCACAACTTCGGTATCGCGGAGCCCGGAATCGCGGCAGAGTTGTGTGGGGTTTGATAACGGCGGACACTAAAGCGGCCACGTTTCTGGGCTACCGATCTGGCGGCACCATCCAGAACGCTTAAACAAGCCAGCACTAAGGCTATATAGCCCCCGGGTGGATCCCCTCCCCCCTCAAACTCGACTCGACTCGACTTGACTTGTTTCTGTAGGTACATCCGGGGAAGGAAAAAAAACATCTCGGATAGAGGATGTACATACATGGCAAGACGTAAATTCTTCTGGTGGCTCAGCCAGCCATTTCTTCACGCCGCTTCCCCCGATGCCCGCCGCCCGGCCGCCCGGCCGCCGGACAGAGGAGCCAATCGACTCCAGCGGCTCTACGAAACTGGCAGCATGGGAAAGCCGCCGGCTGCGGCTGTTGGGTGCAATGGCCTCCGTGTCGGTGCTGTTACCTAACGCGATGGCGGTGCTTCCTCCCTTCTTCTCCAGAGGCAGTAGGTACGTAGGCGGGTATCTCTCCACCGCCGGTTTACCTAATAGCATGTCGGTGCAGAGCTGATCTTGCAGGAAAGTGCAACAAACAGACCGGACGTGCGACAGGGAGGATGATGGCGTATCTAACTTCCTGCTGCATGGTCTCTCCGGCCGGTTTGTTGTCGTGAGCTTCACAGCACCACAGCTGGCCGTGATAAAAGGTCCCTCTGCCCGCCCCACACGGCCACATCACACCCATAGTTCCGTTCCTCGTTGCATCACCGAGCATTCGGAACTTTTCTTTCCTTCGAGTTGCTCCTGCGATTGACCGCTAAACACTCGAACGTGATGCTCTCGACCGCCACCTTCCTCCTCCTCGCCACCGCCGTGGTCGGCCCGGCTTTCGGCCACGAACATGCTGGTGACCCTTCCGTGTTCCTGGCTGCTCAGGGCCCGCACAAGGAGCGCCTCTGGTACAACACCATTCCTGGCGACGGTGGAACTCAGGTAGAAGATCCTCCTCCCTCCCCCTCCCCACCCATGCGCCGGACGTTGACACACCCGCCCGCCAGGCCGACTCCGTCTTCTCCGGCATCTCCACCTTCGGCCGCCTCCCATACTTCCCCTGCCTGGCCTCGGACGCGGAAAGGTTCGACATTGCCTTCCTCGGCGCTCCCTTCGACACGGGCACATCGTACCGTCCCGGCGCCCGCTTCGGCCCCTCGGGCATCCGCCAAGGTTCTCGCCGCCTCAATCTATAGTATGCTTCCTCCGTGTTGACTGATGCCGTTCCGGGCGTCGAAGGCTCACATCGTGTCGGATTTAGTGGAGGATATAATGTTCCACTCGACGTAAATCCGTTCAACTCCTGGGCGAGAGTACTGGACTGCGGCGACATTCCGGTCACATCGTTCGTTGTCCCCTCCTCTTGAAAGTGAAGTTGAGAATGCATGAGGCTGATGGAAGGATAGGTACGACAACGAGTATGCGATCAAACAGATCGAGGAAGGCCACCATGCCCTCATCTCTCGCGAGCCCGCCAAAGATGCTTCGAAGCCCGGTCCCAGTCTCAAGGGGAAAACCCATCCCAGGGTGGTAGGTTTTTCCGTCCCATTGGCCTTGCGCACTCGGAGAAGCGACTCTGATTGAGATCGCCAGATTACTCTCGGCGGCGACCACACGATCGTCCTGCCGATCCTGCGATCCATCAACCGCGTCTACGGCCCCGTGACTGTGATCCACTTCGATTCGCATCTGGACACCTGGAAGCCCAAAGTGTTCGGTGGCGCGCCCACAAAGGTCGCGTCCATCAACCACGGCACCTATTTCTACCACGCCGCGCAGGAGGGTCTCCTCCGCAACGACACCAACATCCACGCCGGAATCCGCACCACGCTCTCGGGCCCCAGCGACTACGAGAACGACGGTTACGTCGGCTTTGAGATCGTCGAAGCCCGTGCCATCGACGATATCGGAATCAACGGCATCGTCAAGAAGATCGTCGACCGCGTCGGAACGAAGGATCCGGTGTACTTGTCCATCGACATCGACACGCTCGACCCGGCCTTCGCTCCCGCCACCGGAACGCCCGAGACCGGTGGCTGGTCGACGCGAGAGCTCAGGACCATCATCCGCGGTCTCAAGGACGTCAACCTGATCGGCGCCGATATCGTTGAGGTCGCACCGGCGTACGACACCAACGCCGAGCTGACCACGATGGCCGCTGCAGATGTTCTCTACGAGGTTATGAGTATCATGACTATGAAAGGTGCCCTCAGCTACCTTGGTACCCCCCAGAAGGCGGCTGGTGAGCTTTGAAGACAGTAATCTCACCACTTATGACGATGTCTGGAGGGGCATCGCGACGGGGGCGGTGGTCAATCTGGTCTATATATTCTTTCTTATGTTTCTGTGTGTCAACGCATTGATGTCGAGTTGTGGGGTTGGTTTACCTGGGCGGGGATGTGGTGATCGTTGTTGTCGTTGACGATGACGTTTGGGAGGGGGATGCAATGATATGGACTTGATGCAAACCGAACTATGAAAAGCCTCTTGGTGTTGGTGGTGAAAGGAAGTAGAATGGAAACAAAAGACGAAGAAAAAAAAAAGAAGTCTTGACAGGAGTGGGACTTGAACCCACGCTCAGTTTCCCGAACCAGGAATCGAAACGATTGTATTAAGGTAACCTTAACCTGGCGCCATAACCAACTCGGCCATCCTGCCTTGGATGCGTATCTGCGCTTCTATCCATCTATGACGGCTTAGCCAGCCAGCTTGCAAACGCCATCGAATCGTTCGTACCCCGACATACTACCAATGGAAATGGTGGATTGAAGCTGAAGTCAGCGAGCGCGGGTCGTCCCGCGCATTGACCGTAGCCTTTTTACCACCACCGCCGGGAACCCAAGCGATATCAGGAATTTTTTTTTTGGGTAGATGACCCAGGCGTCGAGATGTAGTAGACGCTCCAAGCGCCTTTGGACGAAACCTCCTTAACTCGGACGGTGCTTGCCACGGCGGCGGGTCGATCGAACGGAACTAGCCAGGGCACCTGGCGTGGACGACACAGCTGTCAGAACGGCGGCGTCCAGGAGGCATGTTATTTACCCTGGCAGAAGGTGTCCGAGAAGGTATATACATATACATTGACACTCGTCGTCTAGACTAGAAGGTACTCACATACCCTGCCAGACGACACTCCTGTCCCCAACATGCTGGCCTTCAAGGGCTGATGACGCACGCCCACGTTCAAGCTTTTATGTTTTCCCACAGTCCCACAGTCCACAGAGTAGATAATATAAGCGCAGTCGATCTGAGTTATATCTGTACTTACGAGCTCCACTGGGAAGTCTGGTAGGGGGCGGCGAGGTGATGGAGATGGCCGAGAGGTTATTGTACTTGTGCGATGATCTACATATGCCCATGTGGGCGGTTGGGCGGCTCTGCGCTCACACTTCTCACCTACTGAGTACCGCTGAGAATTCTGCTGGGCTTGATTATCATTTTTTGGCCTTGCTTGAGTCAACCAAATGAAAACTGGCAGAGACTAACCGACCCCCCCTCTAGATAGGCAGTGTTGATGTAGACAGTACAGTTAGAGTTTGTGAACAATCTGTATGTTAGAGAGTTCCCATTGCCTGATTTCAATTAATATCTATGTAGTACAGTACTCCCGCCAAGCCGGAGCGAACGACGAGGTTCCTGGACTCCACCCCAGTCGGAGAAATCTGGACGACATACACACATACCCATATCTATAAATTATCTCCGCAAGGGAAGGACACAGCCGACCAATGCACGACGCTCCGGGTATGTAGCTGCAGAGTAACATACGAGGGCCGGCACTATGTACCTACATGTTTATGCCCAGAGTTTGTCGCTTCCGCCGCCCTCCCTCAATCAGGCAAGCGATCCAAGCACAAGCGCCGAGATGTAAGTACCTGACTCGCTATTTATTGTAGTTAGCGCTGGCTGGGTCCCTGCAGCGATGCCTGCCCGCTACTCTACATACAAAGATAGATATGACACGATGCGTCCTCGGTCCCGCTGGGCGTCGGGAATCGGATTGCCAGGACGGACGGCATGGTCGATAGATCGTGTGACCCTCGGTGCACATAGACGCGCTGCTCGTCTCCCTTTAATTAATCGTTAGTTACCGGCGCCAGTCGGGGACTACGGCATTCGCGGCGAGGGGGGAATCTGTTGGTCGCAGCTACCCAGGTATGTACTAGGTACTCTCGCGTGCTGTCTGACGACGTCGATAATCACCACGATGGAGGCCGCAATCGCCAATGCTCGAGTAGTACATAGCAGTCACGTCTGTCGCTATCGTTGAGACGAATGGTCCAAGTGGGGCAGGTGGTGGGGCCGGTCTCAGAGCTTTCTATATAGCGGTATGGCGCGTCGTGCTCCAGAGGTTTGCCGAGTCTATCTATTCGATATATAACAGGCGCATAGTGCCCCCCCTTCCCCTGGATCTGCGGCCTCATGAGGTCAACCCAGCTGTTGGTTTACATGCATACAAAAAAGCACTGCGGGGTGCGATTTGCACGGAGAGGCAATATCAATGCAGGGGGAAGAACCCATCGGATACGGCGTAAGCTGAGGTGTGCGACAATTGCGATTGAGATTCAGTGAACGGGTGTAGAGAATAGTTGGCCTCCAACCTACATATACGATCTGGCCCCTTCAGATGAAACACCCCAGGGATGCGTAAGAGTAGGCGGCGGGGTAGGGGCCCCGGTGGTATAATGAGGACGCTTAGCTTGCCCTCGTTCAAGTTCCGCGGGAACCAACATAATTCAAAGCCGTATTTGTACCCTTTCTTCTTCTACTTCGTCGTTCGCCCCTCTTTTCTTTCTCTTCGCTCCCCACCTATCGCGGCTTAAAGTCTGGTCCTTTACAGTCACTGCACTTACACTCCCTCACCAACACTCCCTCACTCTTACTCCAACACTCTCTCACTCCCTCATCAACACACACACTCCCTCCATCCCCTTTCTCCATCAAACTTACTCGCCTTACAGCCCCTCCCTCGCAATCAAACGACCACAATAATCTCAACAACGACTACGATCACAATGCTGGGCATCTACAGACTCGCAGTCGCTATTGTGCTCTTCGGCTCCAGTGCGCTGGCACACATGCAGATGAGGACCCCTTTTCCGATCGGCAGCAAGTTCGACAGCAAAAACACCGGAGTTGCTGTCGACTACGACATGGCGCGCCCCATGGCAAGTGATGGTTCCGACTACCCGTGTATGAACGCTCATCACGCCGGTGGTCACGTTACTGCGACCTACAAGGCTGGAGGTTCTTACGAGATCGAGTATGTTCACCTCTGACCCGCCTCGAATTCTTGCATGCAAAAGATAACTGACCAGCAAGCAGAATCGCTGGCGTTGCGCCCCACAATGGTGGCTCCTGCCAACTATCGCTTAGCTATGACAATGGTGTCACCTTCAAGGTCATTAAGAGTATTATCGGTAACTGTCCAGTGCAGACTACCTGGGGGTTTACCGTTCCGTCAACTGTTCCCTCAGGTAGAGATGTACTCTTTGCCTGGAGCTGGATCAACAAGACCGGAAACAGAGAAATGTACATGAACTGTGCCCGGGTCGACATCGAGAACGACGCTTATGCTCTCTCGCTGGATTCACTCCCGGAGATCTTCAAGGCCAACATCTTCGGCGACACCTGTCAGGTTGGCGAGGGTATTGAGGTTGTCTATCCCAATCCCGGCGAGCAGGTCGAGTACGGAAATGCCGCCCTCAAAGGAACCGCGCCAACCGAAGTCACTGGATGCCCTGCCGGCTCTGGACATGGCGCTCCAGTCTACGTCTCGTCTACGTCTTCTGTCGCTACCCCCACCTCTTCGGTTTACGAAGCAGAGGAGACCGCTAGAGTCGAGGACGCCGAAAACCTCGTGACTGAGGAGGTGGCCAAGGTTGTGAAGGCCCCTACCTCTACTCCCGTCATCGTCTCGACCGCCCCGACCCCCTCGACCATGGTCACCAGAACCAAAACCTACACGAAGCCCACCGCACCCAGCACTCCCGGTAGCTGCACTCCCAACACGATCCTGTGCTCCGACGACGGCGCCAGCTTTAGTGTCTGCGATCACACAGCCTGGATACCCATGGGCTCCGTGGCTCCCGGCACCATTTGCAGCAACGGCAAGATCGTCCGCGACAGTCCTCTCGGAGCCTGCGACGTCGATGGCAAAACCAAGTGTCTCGAGAACGGCACCAAGTGGGCTACGTGTGCTCAGGGAGCGTGGGTTCTCATGGGCGATGTGGCTGCGGGCACGAGCTGTGCGGACAACTAAATACGAGGAGGCAGGGTTTAGATTGGCAGTATCGGGATAACTAGGCCATCCGTTGCGGAAGAAATGTGGTGGATAGATATCTAGCTTCGGTTTTGTTTTTTTTTCCCCTCCCGTGTACTGCAATCTCATACCTTCTTCTTTTCTTCGCTTTGTCCGCTTTACGTGTGGTTTTTTTTTGGAGTATGTGTGCATTTGTGTGGGATCTTCCGTGATATAAAAGGGAGGGAGCGGAGGGAGTTAAGTTATGTCTTCTGTACTGTACATATGTACCTAGAATAGAGCGGACCTCTGAAGGCACCATCGAGCAGGTAGATACATAGATACCATGCACCTTTGGCCAGACGACTCCCATTCCGTCCGTCGACGACACCTGTGCAAGAACAAACTCCCCCGTACCTCAAAAACCGATGCCCGTCACTGGCGGCCTACAAGTAGGCCGTATCATCTAACGACAGAGCCGTAATTTGTTGATTGGCGGATAAATAAAAGCAAAAAAAAACAAAAAAAACATGGTCCAAGCGAAGCATCATCCGCCCTGACAGCGGCGGCGATGATGACGGTGGTGGGCAGATAGGCATAGTACATACATACTTGCACTCAAAGCGGAGGCCGAATACGGGGAGCTCAGGGCGCCCTCAACGTTGATATGTAGAGTACCTGAATATCATACGGGACCTGCCGAAACGGTAGCAACTCGGCTGTATCCGGTTTCAGCCTAAGTTACCCCCTATCTACATATGTATGGTACTCCCAAACTATGTACGTATCTATGTATGTACGTACGTGCAAAAAACTAACCCCCAGGAGATCATGAAGTTTTTTTTCTTTCTGCTTCAGACATACGTATGTACTTGCACAGGGTTGTCGGCGACAGATTGAACGCCCGGACTATCTGGGGCTATGGTGACAGTCGCCCTTCCGATTAGAGTAGTTAATTGTATTTGTACTAGCGTGACTGTATTTTCTGGTGCACTGACCAACGTTCAATCTTGATCTTGTCTGAAACCAATTGTCCTGCTGAAGCGTTCAACCGCTGACAACCCTGTGCGAGTATGTATGCGGGTATACATATCTAGCTGCAATTTTCCCCCTCATCACCGATCCAGGATCGATGCATGCAGCGGCTTCGTTTGGACCAGATGCAGTCGATGAAGACGTCTTCCATCACTCGAGCCCTTCCTTTCACCCCCATGTCGGTGCATGTGCTAGGACCTGTTCTACATAGTGTGTACTGTACCTATTCTGCTGGAGTAGTTGGTGCCCGTTTCGACGATGACGTTTTGCCCACAATACAAGCTTTCTTCGCGAGTCCCGAGACACCCGGGTTATATATGTATGTGGGTATGTGGGTATGTGGGTATGATGCATCTACCTGAACGTGCATGCCCCATCACTTGTCAATATAAGTGCTACCCCTATGGATACGGCAATTCCAAATTCCATATTCCAAATTCCAAAGCCAAATCCAAATCCAAAAAATAATCGTCAAGTCAGCCAACAGCGCCATGTATCAAACCATACCCCCATAGCCAGCAAGCATATCAACACTACAAATACAATAACACCGCGCTGGGGAAAAAAAAAGAAAAGGGAAAAAGAGCCATGAAAAGTTACAAGCGTCGAGTAAGGTCACCACCACAATCATCTAACTACTCCTTTTCCCCTACAGTACCGTGCAGTTCTTTTTCCACTATTTTGATGGTAACATCTTTCAAATCCGTTCCAACGCGCCAGTACAACAGGCTGACGTTAATGCGATCCAGTTTCTCCCTGGCGGCCGCCCAACGTCTCTCCCACTCGATCTGGCGCTTTGTGAGTTGCGGAAGATCCGTGGCGGCGCAGGTTCCGGGGGCAGGCAGATCCCGCTGCTGGAGCCGAGGGGGCGCCGTAGTTCGTGTTTCCTCCGGTGCTGGGTTCGCGGCGACGACTCTTCGGTGCAATGTGGCAGTCCTGACGTCCTCGGACGTATCTCGACGTGGTGGTAGTGGCGGCGGCGGCGGCTCAGCCAATACGGTGGGGCGACGGGGTGGCGGCGGTGGAGGAGGCGTACTGCGAGTAGAAGTCGCTTGCGCATCATGCACCGCTTGCACGGTTGCATTCGGAGTCGAGTGGTGTTGTTGGAGGGCTGCGGGCTTCTTCGGAACTGGAGGACCGCGGAGAGCTGGTGGCTTTTCGGGCATTGGAGGAAGTGGCGTGCTATTACGAATACTCAAAGTAGATGTGCTAGAACTCGAAGAGCAAGTCGATGCGTCGCTCCTATGGGGAGAAGGTCGAGAGATCGGCCGTGGGGGCCGAAGAGGGGGTTCATCTTCAACACCGTCGTCCCGCAGAAGAGAAGGCCGCAGCGACCCGCTGCTATTGCCATCGAAGCTCATGAGATTGGACCCTGGCTGAGTCTGCTCACCAGTGAAGACCGAGTAATCCCGTGTAGGATGCGATGTGACATCTCTGATGCAGATGGCTATAACCTTCCCCGGCCATCGTTCCGCCATCTCCGTATACACTTCCAGATCCGCCTCGCCAGAATCTCCAATCAGCAACCACTTCCGCCGGGGAAAATCCAACATGACGCGTTCTACCGTCCCCCTCTTGCGGTCGGCAGCAGGCTCAAAAACACCCTGAAACATCCCGTTGTAATGCTTCAAGTGGAATGATCCCGCCGGAAGTCCGGCTTCGCTAAAAAAAGACCTGAGGACAGGATACAGCTGCCACGGAGAATTCGAGATGTAATGAACCGAAACGTTGTAAGGCGCTGACACGAGCGCCTTGTACCAGTCACCCACACCCGGAACCATAACATCACGCACCGGCATCGTAAATGCTGCTCTTGCCATTTCACGTGGGCCAATTCCGATCCCAGAGTGCTTGACTGTGTCGTCGATGTCCGAGATCAAGGAAATGCCTTCAGCAGAATGCATCTTAATGTCTTCGGTGACAGACAAAGTTTGTGACGCCAAAACACGGACAACGGCGTGGGTCGGCACAAAAGGCAACCGCTCTCGGACACTAAAGTGACCGTTCTCAGAAGTGTACAATGTGCGACCATGAGCCTGTGTATCGCTGGTGCTATTGAAGAAGAAGATGGTAATTGGAGTCCTTGGTACGGCTTGATGGGTGAACGGCGCAAGGCGTTCGTCAAACACAAGGTTGGCAGCCCGTAATTCCGCAGGGGTCATGGTAGGCTGTGGCTCCTGAGCTGAATTGGTCCGCCACAGCGCACTTCTCCAGTTGCCGTTGCCTTCGGTTCCACCTTCTGAACGGATTGACACGCTGGACGATTGCAGAGGCGGCCCATCGCCATCTTCCGACTGACTAGGCACCTGCGACGACAATCCGCACAACCACCGCACAGCGCTCATCTGCCACCTGTCCTTCCTCCCCAGCGGTCCAGCCCGTGGCGCAAAGAGCCAGCCCCTCACATCGACCTCGCAAATATTTTCATCCTCGCCGTAGTCGAGGTCGTGGTGGTAGTACTCGTCATAGTTCGCGAAAGCAGGTTCCTCGTCGACATCTCGCCGTCTCCGCTCTCCCTCCGACAACTCACGTGCATAACTCGGAAACAACCACAGCTCCATGTTATCCGCCGTGACTACTCCCGTCTCCGGCAGGTTCTCTCCAGATGCGTTGTTGGACCTATATCCCGTGTAGTAACTTTGCTTGAGATCGCTGGCGGCCTGCAACAACTTCCTCCGCCTCGTGCCAGGCTCCCTCGGTTGTCCGTCCGCCGTTGTCCCCAACGCGGTAGATGTAGCATACCGCGCAGCAGCCCTTACGTATCCTCCCCATCCCTGCTGCTGCTGCTGCTGCTGTTGTTGTTGTTGTTGTGGTGGCGCCTGTCCGTAATCGTTGTAGGTCATAGCTTTGTCTTTGAAGTTGCGGCGAGCCGAACGGGATCTTAGGATGACGCGTTGAGTAATGGAGCCGTTCGCATGCCACCGAACGCGGGTTTCTTTGTTAAAAGGCTGGAGTAGACTTGTTGTTCGGAACGCTCGAAGCCGGGTGGCGAGGGAAAGAAGGGCGAAGATTCGGGCGCGGAGGCGGACTGGGGGTTGGGTGGGCGAATATAAGAGTAACTGGCGGAGCCGTTGGTGATAACCGTGTGGGTCCAGCTTCCGGAATTGGGTGTCACTGAAGCGGGAGGCAGTGCAGGCCTCCTTTAGCAGTTCCGGTGAATATGATAAATTGCTGATGGAAAGCGCGATTCGGTGAATGAAGGGAACAAGTGGTTAATGTAAGACGGGCGGAACTGGTGGGCCTTGTTTTGGTGAGGTCATAATAAACTTAATCAAGAGCCTCATGCTTACGTATATAACAGGAAATGCGAACTATGTATGTAGAGTAAGCATAACTATGTACATACTTAACCAAGTAGCGGGAGCTAATTACATACAGTTACAGGGTATCACAAACTAGTCACCAGTACTTTGGTCTCTTCTAATTTGAATAACGAAGTCGTCTATTGATTTCTTGCGACTTCGGCGGGTACTTATACAATTGCCATACACTATTTCTACCTCGGTCTTCTTCTCAACGACCCCGAAGACGCTCATCCCACCGTCCCTCTCCGCTTCCCTACAGCAACCGGATCCATCATGCCCTCGATGAACTTTCTGGTAACCTCATTATTGAGCGGCTTGACCGTAAACTCATTCAGACCATACTCTTTGGCCTTTTCGCGGAACCCCGACTCTTCCGTTGCAGTGACTCCGATAATTGGAAGGTTCTTCCATCGCGCCATTTCTGGGTCGGTCCTGATGACCTTCGTTGCCTCGAATCCGTTCTATTTTTGATGTCAGCTTTATGTGTTCAAGAACAAAATAGAACAGGGTATGGTTTGACTGACCAGTAACGGCATCTGTATGTCCATGAAAATGAGGTCCACATGCGTATCCTTCTTTTTGAGGATATGGATGGCGTCTCGACCGTTCAGAGCCGTGACTACCTCACATCCCATCAGCTGCAGCCGCCTGGCCATGACCATCTGATGAGCCCAGTTGTCTTCAACCAATAGCACCACAGTGCCCTCGATGTGAACCTTGGCTAATCCGGATGCCACTTGGCCCTTTCCCTCTTCCAGGTCTTTGCTGTGGAGTACGATGCCCAGAGTTTTCGAAAGTGTCATCTCCTTGGGACCAAATTCAACCTTCGATTCCGGGGAAGGCCGGCCGCAAGGTACCGTGAACCAGAATGTGGTGCCTCTGCCGACAATGGACATGCATCCGATGTCACCAGCCAATAGAGAAACGAACTGGCCACAGCAATGTTAGCAGTGTCGGCGGAGATTTATGCGGATATTGCCAACCTTCCGAGCAATGTTCAACCCAATGCCGTCTACTCCAATGGTCTTGGATTCCTGTTTCTCGTCGAAAGGCGCAAAAAGTCTCTGTCGGTCTTCGTCCGAGATTCCAAGGCCGGTGTCCTAGAAGTCAGTGAGAACAGCGCCCCACCGACATAGGTGGTGCCTACCTGGATCTCAAACTTGACCTCCAATGAGTTTCTCATGACTTTTTGAGTGACAACCTTCAATCGCACTTCTCCCTTGACGGCAAATTTGAAAGCCTTTATCACGTCAGAAATAATTGCATAACGCCCCTTGGGAATAAACGGCGAACATTGGACAGCATGTTAACAGCGATTCGTCGAATCTTGCTGTCATCTCCTACTAGCACTAGGCGTGAACCGTCGCCGAAAACACTCTCGTCGATTCCCGACGTGTCGATTTCGAAATGTATCCCCGCCTTGGCCATGCTTCCCGAAAACAGCGTCTCCAGCTCTTCCACCAGATCTTGCAGGATGAAAGTTCGACGATCGATGGCAAGCTCACCGGCATTGATCTTGTTGAAGTCAATAATGTCTTGGATCACGAGCACTGTATTGATCGTTAGTCACTGCTATGGATAGAGAAAGAACGCGGCACTCACTTTGAGAATTGAGAGTGCCGAAAATTTGCCGGATGTAATCCAATTGCTCCTCGTTCAGCTTGTCTCCTGTGCCGTATAATAGCTCCAACAACCCGAGGATTCCAGCCACGGGTCTGGCACGGCCGTCAGTACACACCAGTATCCAGTTATTAGAAAATTAGGGTACTACGTTTTGAGTTCCCTTGAGATAGCTGAGATGAATAGCTCCTGTCTGGTCTGGACATCCGTCATGTGCTTTTCCTTTGAGAACCTGCCACAAGTTTAGTCCAAACAGCCTCGGGTCACTTTAGCTGGGCCAACAGAACCATTGGGTCTGGTCCACGACGATCGCCAACGCTGCAAGTAATCCTTCTTCCTTCTCTGGATCCTCGTACAAACATTTCCCTCTCAGCTCAACTACCAGTGGCATTGTTCCGGCGTATAAGCCGATAACCTGAGTTAATGGCTTTCGATGAGTGATCAATTTGGTGAGAGCCCATTCTTCGAAGGGCAGCCGTTCCGAAAAGTCCGGTCGCCAGATATCAAGACGAGCGATCCAATCAAACCCCTCGCTGCACAGTTATTGTCAGTGCATCTACACACTCCCCGTCTCTCGCTACCGGTGCTTCGTACCCTATGCTCGCTTTTAAAGTCTCTCGACCCAGAATAGCTTTGGTTGCAGCATTTGTGATGACAATGTCACCGTCCGGAGACAAAGCAATAAAGCAGTAATCCATCTGGTCTAGGACCTGGTCTTTGATGCGTGCTACTCGCTGCATCATATCCAGTCCAGACTTCCCCGCGGCCTTGTTCCTCACTGGGTCGCCGGGATCAATGGGCTTTTTTTCATCGGCCTTGTGGTGCTTCATTCTCTTGAGAATGTCACGCTTCCTCCGGCGCCTTCGCCCGCCCTCGATAGCCGTCTGGGTAGTAAAGGTAGCATCCCCATCTAACAGCCCCGGAATGAACGTCACTGTGCTGTAGCAAAACCCAGTGTGGAATGGGTCAATAAGGGCGACGAACATCGTAGCGGGGATTTCCTTGCCATCATCTCGTTCAATGCAAACTGGAGCTGTGTCCCTCGCGGCAAGGTCTGCATGAACACCATCTCCTCGTTTTAAGTTCTCTCGCTCACCGTAGTAATCGTAGCTGCTGTACTTAGGTCCCTCTCCATACATCTCCGCCCTCTCAGAAGCATCTGTTCCGTTCTTTGCTGCCTCTTGCCTGTGGAGCTTGATCTTTATATGCTCAAAGACCTGCATGAGATTGACCCATGGCCGTATATCCGGGTCCGCGAGTAGGATATTCAGCTGATCGAGAGTGTGCCCTTCCAGTCCAGTGGCGTGAGGCTTCTCTGGACCCTCCTCATTCGTGTTCCCATCCCTGCGGGCATAATACTCTGGGGGAATCCAGTGTTCTTCCCCTTCGGTAGTAGGATTTTTCTCTTCCTCCTCGGGTTCGTCCATTTGCTTGACTCTTAGGACTCGCGCAGCGCATTTGTTGGCGTGGATGATGACACCGTTCTCGGAGAGCAGTAACTGTGGCGACGGTGAAGCATCGAGGAGGATACTAGGATTGATTCCTTCCGGAAGAGAGGTCGGGTTATCGGCGTCGAGGCTGTTATAACCGCATTTCGGACAAACCTCGAATTTTTGGGCAGTCAACTTCTGACTGTGTCTCTTCAGGTGGTTCTGGAGGTGTAGTGCATCTATGTGTCAGTTCTAATGATAAGCTGCATCGGCCATGTCAAGGGAGGAAGGACAGACCGTTATTGCTCGAGAGAACATAGCGACGGGAGGCGAAGGTGTCGTAGGAGACTAAATTGAGAACGATTATGAACAATAGGTCCAGCCTGTGGGCTCCGATTCTTCCGGACTCCTTCTAAAGAGGGGAGTGGCAAAAGGGTGGCTCGTCCAACCAGTTACCAGACACCCTCGGGGGAGGAGGATAGGATCGGTGGTACAGTGGATAATAATAAATAGTAGTAGGATTTGTTTGGGCGACAATCAAGGAGTGACAACAGGGATCAAGCGATGCAACGGGCGCAATAGTTTTCTCATTTGGAAGACATCTACCTACCACACTTTCGCTATGCACCCGGAATGATGTAAAGTACAAAACAATCAAGTAGGTAGAAAACGCCATTGAACAACGGGACCAACAAAGACAGCATGGCAAAGCAACGACAGAAAGCGCAAAGCCAAAGCACCGAACCCACAAATCCGAAATGGGAGCGACGTAACATCCCAAGTAACCTCCAGGCGAACAAAGGGGAGGGTTGATGGGCAGCGTCCAGGTGTACGATTGGGATATGCTAGGTTTTCTTCAGCCAATCTCCTTTGACGGTTCTGATGAACGGAGGTCCGCTTGAGTCCTGCACGACGACAACGTCCCCGAGCTCGCCCGTCTCATCTTTTGACATGCCAGAACCCAGCTTGCTAAAGCTCTCCAACAGCTGTTTCTCCGCCGCCCAGGACATGCCCGGACACGGGGTCTTTATTCCATGTGCATCTTTGAAGGTCTTCGTCATTAGAAAGCCTGGAGGCGGCACGAAAGTGTGGAGGGGTTTTGCGGCTGAGGCGACTGGCGTGATCTGCTTGCCGGTGTGATCGGAGAGGTAGTCAACCTGGTCGAGCGGTAATTCATGGTCTTCTTTGTGTTAGTAGGCTCTGTTGTTCGAGGGAAGGAAATGGAACGAACCTGACTGCGATACCGCCGGACCCCATCCGAGAGTCTGCCTAACAGCCTCGGTATGGCCGTCAACGTGGGCCTGCCACTCTTCTTCGCTAGCGAAATCGTATCGCATAGATATCTGCCCGCCTTCCATCGATTTCTGCTTCCGGGTAGGTGGTCGAGCACACTGCAACCAACTGCATGTGAACCGGTTGTCGTGAGGGCTCTTCGTCCTGTGAGTAGCCATGAGGTGACGCTTGAGGAGCTCCAGGTTGTGCAGTTCCGCGTCGCACCCCTCCCACTTGCAATGGAAGACCAGGAACTTCTTGGGGGCGTTCGATGGAGTAAAAGCATTTGCTGCGTCGGTTCGGCGCCTCTTGGGCGGCTTTTCCGAGCCCATTGGCGTTGTCGGGAATGGTGGACGCGAGTCGGCGATGATGGGCTGCGCTGCGAGGTTGACTTCACGACGCGCAGAAACGCGATGTGACGGCGTGGTGTGTGGGGCAGGAACCGCATTCTTGCTACCGTTAGAATTTGGTGTAACGGCAATTCCCGTGGCTTGGCCTCCTGGTGCAGATCTACGAGCATGGATGCGAGCTCGCTTCTTGGAGACGGCGAGCATCAACAGCGCAACGCCTTCACCGCCATCCATCTCATCGTCTCCATCGCCATCATCGAGCAAAATAGGGCTTGGGTCGATGAGATCCCAGCGAACGGTGGAGAGATCGCTGTTCCAAACAAGCCCCATACTGTCCCTGAGAGGCAGCAAATGGTCGTTGAGTCCACGCTCGGTCGGATGCTTGCCTGCGATGATGAGGATATCGCGCGCGATGGTGGCTGGATCGTATTGGGACACCCTTACAGCCTTCTTTCTGGAGATCGTCTCAACTAGCGGCTGTGCGAACTGCGGACCCTGCATCCGTCCAGTCTGTCCTCCTGTCGGGGTTTCCACAGAAGGAGCGTCTCGGTTTACAGGAATAGGAGCCTTGGAGAGGCTCATAGTTGCTGGTCCCGGGGGTGCAGCACCGTTGTTGTGCATTCGACCGCCGTCTTTGCTGGGCGAATGGCTGTCGATATCCAAACGGCGTGGCGTTGCTGGTGGAGAGGGTGAGTCGGCGATCACTACGATGTCTTTGGGTGGCGTAGGTACCGCAGCAACTGGTGGAGGAAGAGGTGGCGGTGGAGGGTGTGCAGCGGGTCCCTCTCGTTTGGTGGGAAGATCCCGTTTCGGCTGGCCTGTGGGTGTGACTACAGCCGTGGGGTTTCCTTGGAACCTTCCCCTACCCCGGACAGCGCCCAGAGTATTCCCGGGACGTATGGAACCACCAGTTTGGTCTGCCTGCGTCACTGGAGAATGCCCCGGAAGTGTTCCATAAGGAACCTGCTGATACACCGCCATCGGGGTTGGTTGGCGCTGAGGGTGATGTTCAGCTTTCCCCAGTGGTTGTGGGTTAGGAGCCTTCATAGAAGCAGGGACCGACGGTTTCTGGCGTTCCTTCTTGGCTTGTTCTAATGCAGCTATCATGTATTTGGCTAACTTGGGTCTATCGCAGCTGTGTCCTAGAGTGTCTAAATATGCACACATGATGTCGAAATCGGCAGCGCTCTGGAGCAAATCCCTGACTTTCCCGATAGAAACGGTGACCCCTTGAAGCTTAAGGTAGCTGATGACCGCCCCCGCAAGCACCCCCGCATCTTCGGCTGAGAGCAATTGCTTCGGCGGTGGTGCTGGGACTCCGAGCTGTGCTTGGAGCACTTTGCCGAGAATAGGGGGCTGGGGAGTGGAGTTCCGAGGCCATAACGGAGTTTGAGGCGTCCGTGGTGCCTGCTGCGGCTGCGGGGCCTTTTGCAACCCTTTCTGCTGCTGCTGTTGTGGGGCGGGTTGTGGGATTTCAGTGCGGCTTGGAATAGCAGAGGGCTGTGCAATTGGTATATGAACGGGCAGTTGCAGAGCTTGGGTTGTCTGCGGTGCCTGGGGTGCCTGGGTGGGTGGCTGCTGCTTTCTCGCAAACTCCGACATGTACGCATTAAAGCGTGTAGTGTCATTCCTCTGCAACTCAGCGAGGAATTCGAAGCAATCGGGTATTTCACCGGCCGCCAGGCCTGTTACCGGTTGGGCCTGGTGAGCCTGGAAAGCTTGGGAAGCAGGATGAGTCTGAATGGGTCTAGGAGCTTTAGGATCATGGGGATCTGGGCGAGCCTGAGGAGCTTGAGGAGCCTGGGTAGATTGAGGAGCATTGGAAGCACCAATGACAGGCGTGGCCGTTCTGGAAGGAACCTGAGGCTCCCGGGCCGCTTGGGGAGCTAGATGAGTCTGAATGGCTCTATGAACGTTAGGGGCAAGGGAATCTGGACGAGCCCGAGGAGCTTGAGAAGACTGGGTAGATTGAAGAGCCGTTCTGGAAGTAGCCTGAGGTATACTGGAAGTAGCTTGAGGCGTAGCTGGCTTGGGGAGGTAAAGGTGCGCCTGAGGCTTTTTGGCCTCTGGTGTCGGCGGCTTCGCTTGTACCAGATGTGCCGGAGAGGAAGCCCGCGGATCCGGAAGAAGAGGTAAGGAAGTGGGACCCTGCACAATCGAGGCTAGGCGCCGGGCATTTTCAACCGCCCACTGTTGGTCCTTCTCTCTCTGAGCCTGTTGCACTCTCTGTTTTTGTAAGTCCCTCTGGGCTTGCTGGTCCCTCAGGGTTTGTTGGTCCCTCTGGATTTGGTCCCTCTGGATTTGTTGGTCCCTCTGGAGATGTTCTTTTCGCAATTGCTGCTCCGTCTCCTCTTGTGAATGTTGGCCCTTCTGCAACTGCTGCTGTTGTATGAGCTTGAGTCGTTCCTGTCGATCGTGTTCCACCAATGCCAGTTGTGCCGTAAACTGAGCGCTCTGGGCCTGACTTGTGGATGATTGGGGATATATAGTAAGCTGCTGCTGCGAAAAAGCTGGCTCTGATGGGTGAACGTGACTGGCATACTGGTAACTCTGATCTACGCGCGAAGTTTGCTGAAATCCTTGTTCAACATTCGTCCTCTGCTGTGCCTGCGACTGTGGCCTGGGGCTGTCCACGCTCCGTTGGTGGCTCGAAGAATGAGTTCCATGTGAAGGTGGTGACTGGTGGTAAGCCGGCGTTTGTGCAGCTGAAGTGGAAGCTGTGTTCGCGGGCATTGAGTAGGGTAACGAAGTTTGCGGATACAGGATCGGAGCCGTGTATGCCGGAGCTGTGTATGTGGGAACTGGTCTTCCTTGGGCAAAGTGCTGCTGTACGTGTGCGTGGCTCTCCTGTTGCTGGCCGTAGATTTGCTGCTGCGCGAACTGTTGAGGTTGATGCTGCTGCGAAAGTCAGCACGGCTGTCCCTTCTGTCTGAAACAAGGCTATCACCACGCTAGGCCTGTCTTCCTGGACTGTTGGATATCTCTGCCCATAATGTGCCATTCCCAAAGAATACCGGCCAGTTGGATCTGCAACACCAGTCCCGAAAGATGAGGTTTGATATTGAACGGCTGGGTAGCTCCATTCTCTGGTTTGTCGGGCATTTTCTGGTCGTACGAATTGTTGTAGCGGAAATGTACAATCGTCTCTAGAGGAGGTAGGTACGCGTCGGGAACCAAGGTCTTGCGCTGACGTGTCGTAAGAGAAGTTGTCGTCTGAAGACATCTGTGGTCAGGAAAAAAAGTGCACTACCACACAATGGTCGGATAAAGATTCCGTTAGGAGAAAACTGGCCGAAGTGTGACGCTAGTCACTCGTTAATGCTGACGCGTAGATAGCTTACGCGATTTAGACCACTCCAGCTGTTTCGACATTCACAAGCGTAATGGCTACTTACATACTTTCGCAGAGTACCCTAAGCCGTCTGAGTATTTAGTCCGGAGACGGTGAAAGGCGTGGAGTAGAATTGAAATAGAAGTACACAGTGAAAGTTTACACCAGACGCGATGAACAAACTACCTCCATAGTCACGAGAAGAATTGCTGCATGGCATGCCAAGTCGCTCGGTGACGTTAGATTGGCCAAAATTTTACGTTAGTTCTGACATAAGTAGATGCGGCTAATAGGTCTCTTGCCCTAGCCCGCACAAATCGAAGTTTTGTTGTGTGCAATAGTCACCCGCCTAGCGCACGCCTGGCCCCAGGCAGCGCTCCAATTTCGCGAACACCCATAACGGTGCAACGTCAAATCCGACCAACCCGACGACTCCAACAACTCCCGAACGACCGACACAATGGCAAAGCTCAACAACGGTTCGTTTCCAAATTTCACTGCTTTGTTGGATTGAGGGTTCTTTGCGGTGGCGGTGGACCAAGCAGGGTAGCGGCGGGTTATCGGGAAGAGGGGGACGGGCGCCGGAGAGCAAAGATTGGGGGCGTGCAGCTCGAGGAACACGGAAGTGCTGACAGATCTATGTTTTACGTATCAGGAATCGCCTCTTCGCGCAGAAAGTCGAGGAAGGCCCACTTCTCGGCCCCTTCGTCGGCCCGCAGAATCATCATGTCGGCCCCCTTGTCGAAGGAGCTGCGTGAGAAACATGGAGTACCTACCCTTTCCATCTCCTAGTTCATAACCTTCAAAGCGCAACCGTCTCTAATGTACTTGGTTACTCGTAGGTTCGCTCTATCCCCATCCGCAAGGACGACGAGGTCATCATCACTCGTGGGTCTCTCAAGGGCCGTGAGGGCAAGATCACCTCGGTCTACCGCCTCAAGTACGTCGTTCACGTCGAGCGCGTGACCCGCGAGAAGGTCAACGGCCAGTCCGTGCCCGTCGGAATTTCGCCCAGCAAGGTCCTCATCACCAAGCTGAAGCTTGACAAGGATCGCGAAGCTATTCTGGCGCGGAAGGGTCGCAAGAGTACCGAGACCACTGCTTGAACACTAAAAACGAGCGGTGGTAGGCGGTGTGGCTAGCAATGGGAAAATAGAAAGGGTGCTTCATACCACTGGTTTAGTTGGGTGTTAGCTACGTTTTCTTCTCTTTCTATGTCACGCTGGTGTGTGAAAGCAAAACAAAAAAAATTGCGAATCATATCATCACAGCACACATCGGTGTTTCGGAGTTGTTTTGCGGGCTAAGTATAATTATATATGCTCTGGTCGGTTTTTTCGAAATCCTTGTACTTCGGCGAATGGACGGGATTACGTTTACATAACGTGAAACTTCATGCTAATAGCCAGGATCGTCGCTCCCGATCATTTACACAGTGACGGGGTCGAAAACGCACTCGCTTCCAGACATCCGACGCTTATACCTCCCTGCTCAATGCAGCACGTCCATAGTCCCTCCCTCTCTTCTCCTTCTCAACGCCAATAATATCTCCACGGCAACCACACGAAGTTCCTCGCGAACTTCTCCATGGTTGTTGGGGTAAACGATTGGCGGATAAAAATCCATACATACCATCGCGATGCAGACCAGTCCCTAAGATTTCCTTTGTGCTGGAAGTTGGTTTGAATGCGAGGGACATCTTTGATATTCTTGGTTCAAACTGAACTGGACATCCGATTGATTTATGCTGGCAAAGTGAGGTCAAATGGAGATGAGAGCATGTATGTTGTGGTATTCTACTGTACATATTTCAAGCTCACAACACAGAAAGCATTTGCTATCACTCGGTAAAAAGCTAGTACAACACAGAAGCTGTCCTTGCCTTTGTGCCGAAGTCCACCAACGCAAAGAAAACCCCCCATTGAAGCAAAGCCACACCCTCAAACACCACAAGAGGCACCGAAAATACTAAAGCATGAGTATCTCGAAGGTATCCGTTCATCAAGCAAACA
>Ga0307516_10000183_pt1 | contig 81332 bp, 61 predicted proteins | sample 19_EM_MG_FD_203310 | JGI IMG/M metagenome (GOLD analysis project Ga0307516, IMG submission 203310) | Populus trichocarpa ectomycorrhiza microbial communities from riparian zone in the Pacific Northwest, United States - 19_EM | ecosystem: Host-associated > Plants > Roots > Unclassified | place... | reverse complement strand
TCGGCGACGTGCAAAGCCTGATCGATCGATTCAACGCCATCAGCGATCGATTCTCCGAGCCCATGTCGGACGACGAGATGAACAAGCTCATGGAGGAGCAGGCGAAGATGCAGGACAAGATCGACGCGGTGGGCGGCTGGGAATTGGAGCGCAAGCTCGAAATTGCCGCGGACTCGCTGCGCCTGCCGCCCTGGGACGCCGTGATCGGCAAGTTGTCCGGCGGCGAGAAGCGCCGGGTCGCCCTGTGCAGGCTGCTGCTGTCGAAACCCGACATGCTGCTGCTCGACGAGCCCACCAACCACCTGGATGCGGAGTCGGTGGCCTGGCTCGAACACTTCCTCGAGGAATACCCGAGCACCGTCATTGCGGTGACGCATGACCGGTACTTTCTCGACAATGTCGCCGAATGGATTCTCGAACTCGATCGCGGCCACGGCATACCCTGGGAGGGGAACTACTCGTCCTGGCTGGAACAAAAGGGACAACGCCTGGCGCAGGAAGAGCGCCAGCAGGACGCGCTCGCCAAGACATTGAAGCGCGAGTTGGAATGGGTGCGCACAAATCCCAAGGCACGGCAGGCGAAATCCAAAGCAAGATTGCAGCGCTACGAGGAACTCGCCTCGCAGGAATTTCAAAAGCGCAACGAGACCAACGAAATCTACATCCCGCCCGGCGATCGGCTGGGCGACCTCGTCATCGAATGCCAGGAAGTGCGCAAGGCATTCGGCGACCGATTGTTGATCGAAAGCTTGAGCTTCAGCCTCCCGGCCGGCGGCATCGTGGGCATCATCGGACCGAATGGGGCCGGCAAAACCACGCTGTTCCGGATGTTGGCCGGCATGGACAAGCCCGACAGCGGCTCCATCCGGGTGGGACCATCGGTGAAACTGGCCTATGTCGATCAATCGCGCCAGGCGCTCAACGACAAGAACACGGTGTGGCAGGAAATTTCGGGCGGACTCGATGTCATCAAGGTGGGCAACTACGAGACTTCCTCTCGAGGCTATGTCGGCCGCTTCAACTTCAAGGGCACGCAGCAGCAGCAATTCATCGGCGATCTGTCGGGGGGCGAACGCAATCGCGTGCACCTGGCGAAAGTGCTGAAATCCGGCGGCAATGTGCTGCTGCTCGACGAACCCACCAACGACCTCGACATCGAAACGCTGCGGGCTTTGGAGGAGGCGTTGGTGGCGTTCCCGGGCTGCGCGGTGGTCATATCCCACGATCGTTGGTTCCTCGACCGCATTGCGACGCACATCCTCGCGTTTGAAAGCGACTCGCAGGTCGTCTGGTTCGAGGGCAACTACCAGGAATACGAGGAAGACCACAAGAAGCGCAAAGGCGAAGACGCCTCGCAACCCCACCGGATTCGTTATAAACCACTGACAGGGTGAGTCATGAGTGTCTACATCACGCCGCAAGACGAACTACATGTTGAGCACGAAGGGATCGCGCTCACCTGCCCGCAATGCCAGACCCTGACGCACATCACGGCGACGGCGACACCGCGGTTCGACGATCTCAGCCGCCGCAAGCCGAAACAGGTCGGTATCGTGTTCCGCTGCGACGCCTGCGGCGAGCCCATTTTCTTGAAATTCACCGCCAAAGCCTACACGGCGCTGCGCATCGAACTTGCGGCGAATTACACCGAGATCGAGCGGGCGCGCGAGAAATTTCCTCTCACCTACCTGCCGGCGGAGGCCGAAGATCTGTTCCGCGAAGCGCTCAACTGCTACTCGGCGGGCTGCTTCAATGCCTTCGGCGCCATGTGCCGGCGTACCGCCCAGTCCTTGTTCCGCGAACTGGGCGAGCGCGGTAAGCTCGATCTGTTCGACACCTTGCAGGACATCCGCGCACTCGCCGAACTCGACGATGAAAGCTTCTCGGTTTATCGGGGTGTGTTGTTCGGCAGCGACAGCGATCCATGGCCGCACCAGCCGAACCTCGACGGTGAAAGCGCGGGGGTTCTGCTCGAGGTCATGCGCGATCTTCTGTATCAGACCTTCGTGCGGAAGGCGCGGCTCCTGCAGGCGATGACGTACCGCAAGCACGTGGCGCCGATCCGTGTCGAGACGGGAACCTGAGAACCTCAGAACCTGAGAATCTGAGAATCTGAGTCTATCGCGGAGTACGCGGGGCAGACTTAGGCCAAGAACACCCGCGCGTTGCGGAACAGCCGCAGCCACCCGCCGTCCTCGCCCCACTCCTTGGGCGACCACGAGTTCTGCACCGTGCGGAATACCCGCTCCGGATGCGGCATCACCGCGGTGACACGGCCATCGTCGCTGCAGACCCCCGCCAACCCCAAGGGCGACCCGTTGGGGTTCAACGGATACACCTCCGTCGGTTCCTCGTGGTGATCGACGAACTGCAAGGTGACGAGTCCGTGCTCCAGAAGTTCCGCGGCACCGGCATGCGATGAGAATTCCGCGAGACCCTCGCCGTGCGCCACCGCGATGGGCAACACGGATCCGTCCATGCCTGCAAACAACACCGAGTTCGACCGCGGCACCTGCACGAGACTCAAACGCGCTTCGTACTGCTCGGAGCGATTGCGCACGAAGCGCGGCCAGCGTTCGGCGCCCGGAATCAACTCCTTCATCGCCGCCAACATCTGGCAGCCGTTGCACACGCCCAGCGTGAACGTGGCGTCGCGCGCGAAGAAGGCCGAGAATTCGTCGCGCGCCCGCGAATTGAAGAGGATGGATTTCGCCCAGCCTTCCCCCGCACCCAGAACGTCTCCGTAAGAGAATCCGCCGCAAGCGACCAGACCATGGAACCTGCCGAGGCGTACGCGGCCGGCCAATATGTCGGTCATGTGCACGTCGTAGGCATCGAACCCGGCGCGCGTGAACACTGCCGCCATTTCGGTCTGACTGTTCACGCCCTGTTCGCGCAGCACGGCGACCGCGGGTCTCGCGCCCCGCGCGATGTACGGTGCAGCAACATTGTCCGCCGGGTCAAAGGTCAGCGTGGCGTGCAAACCGGGATCCTTGGGATCCAGCAACCGCGAATACGCCTCGCTGGCGCATTGTGGATTGTCCCGCAGCGCCTGCATCCGGAACGAAACTTCGCTCCAACGGCGATGCAATTCCATGCGCGACGCGCTATATACCGCCGTGCCGTTTGCCGCCACAGTGACAGCATCGCCCGCGGTCGGCGCGCCAAGATCGTGCGCCAGCTGCCCAAGGCCGTGACGCTCGAGGACCTCCCGCGCCTCCACCGCCCGTGCTGCGGCAATCTGCAGCACGGCGCCCAGTTCCTCGCTGAAACAGGCGGCGACGGGGTCCGCCGTGGACTTCAGGTCGATCTCGAGACCGCAATGGCTGGCAAAGGCCATTTCCAACAAAGTCACCAGCACACCGCCGTCCGAACGGTCGTGGTAGGCGAGCAGCACGCCCCGGTCCTTGAGTTCTCGGATCGCATCGAAGAACCGCTGCAGCAGCTCTGGATCGTCCAAGTCCGCCGGATCCCCGCCGGGCCGTTCCAGCACCTGCGCCCAGCATGAACCTCCCAGGCGATTCTTGCCGCCTCCGAGATCCACGAGCAGCAGTCGCGAAGGCTGCGATGCATCGAGTTCGGGGGTCAGCGTGCGTCGCACATCCGGCACCGGCGCGAACGCAGAGATGATGAGCGATGTGGGCGCCAGCACCGTATGCGAGCCGTCGGCGTCCGTCCACGACGTGCGCATCGACAGCGAGTCCTTGCCCACGGGAATGGTGATTCCGAGCGACGTGCATAGTTCCGCACCCACGGCGCGCACGGTGGCATACAGGTCGGCATCCTCGCCCGGCTCGCCGCAGGCGGCCATCCAGTTCGCCGACAACCGGATATCGGTCAGCTTGCGTACGTCGGCAGCGGCGATATTGGTGATGGCCTCGCCCACCGCCAAGCGCCCCGATGCCGGAGCGTTCAGCACAGCCACGGGGGTGCGCTCGCCCATGGCCATGGCCTCCCCCGTATGACCCTCGTAATCACTCAAGGAGACCGCGACGTCGGCGACCGGAACCTGCCACGGGCCCACCATTTGATCTCGGCTGATCATGCCGCCCACGGATCGGTCGCCGATGGTGATCAGAAATGTCTTGTCCGCGATGGTCGGAAGACAGAGCAACCGATCCAGTGATTCCGCGATGCTCGCCCCGGCCGTGGTCAGGGGCCCACGCGCCTTGACCACCGACTTCACCTCGCGCCGCATGCGCGGCGCCTTGCCCAGCAGGACCTCGATCGGCATGTCGACGACGGAGCAGCGCATCGCGGTGCGGTCGTCCGCCGGGCGACGAACAGCCAAGCCGCCATCCACGGGGCCGCCGTCCGCCGGCGCCGGAGATGATTCGTCGATCACACGCAATTGCCCATCGCCCGTGATCTCGCCCACCACGGCGAACGGGCAGCGTTCACGCTCGCAGAGCGCGGCGAATTTTGCCGTGGTGCCGGGGACCAGCGCCAGCACATAGCGTTCCTGGGCCTCGTTGCACCAGAGTTCCATGGGCGAGAGCCCCGGCTCGGCGCTCGGAATCTTGCGCAAGTCGATTAGTCCGCCTCGGTGGCTATGGGCAATTGCCTCGGGCAGCGCATTCGACAGGCCGCCCGCACCCACGTCGTGGATCAAGAGAATGGGGTTGTCATCGCCCATCTCCCAGCAGCGGTCGATGACCTCTTGCGCACGCCGCTGCATTTCCGGATTGCCGCGCTGGACCGAGGCGAAATCCAAATCCGACGTGCTCTGTCCGCTGCCCACCGACGAGGCCGCGCCGCCGCCCAGGCCGATCAGCAGGGACGGCCCGCCCAAGACCACCAGCGGGGCGCCCACCACCACATCGCGCTTCTCGACGTGGCTGCGCCGCAGGTTACCGAGGCCGCCGGCAATCATGATGGGCTTGTGATAGCCGCGAACAACCTGCCTGGCAGCCGCGCGGCCGTCCGCCGCCTGCACCGGCTGCGGCTCTGCCAGTTGCTCAAAGGCGCGAAAATACCCGCAGGTGTTCGGACGCCCGAATTCGTTGTTGAAGGCCGCCGCCCCCAACGGGGCCGCGAGCATGATCTCGAGCGCCGATGCAATCCGTTCAGGCTTGCCGAATTCCCGCTCCCACGGCTGCGGCATGCCGGGAATCTTCAAATTCGAGACTGAAAATCCGGTCAATCCGGCCTTCGGCTTGGCGCCGATGCCGGTGGCACCCTCATCGCGAATCTCACCCCCCGAGCCGGTGGCCGCACCTGGAAAGGGCGAGATGGCAGTGGGGTGATTGTGGGTCTCCACCTTCATCAAGATATCGACCGCTTCGCTGACCCCGCCGTACCGATGCGTGAGGGGATCGGCAAAGAATCGGACGGCGGTAGAACCCTCGATCACGGCGGCATTGTCCCGGTAGGCAGACAGCACCCCGGCGGAGTTCTTCGCATGGGTCGCGCGAATCATGGCGAACAGGGACAGCGGCATCGGAGCGCCGTCCACGATGAATTCCGCATTGAATATCTTGTGCCTGCAATGTTCGGAATTCGCCTGCGCGAACATCATCAATTCGACGTCCGTGGGATCCCGTCCCAGTCTTCCGAACGCCGTCACCAAGTAATCGATCTCATCCTCGGAAAGCGCCAGCCCCCACTCGCCATTGGCCCGAGCCAGGGCCGCATGCCCGTCGGATCCCAGCGCCACCACTCGCAATGGTCGCGCGCTGCTGTGGGTGAACAATTCAGGCGGCTCGATGGAGCGAGCGTCCACGGAGTGGCCATCTGCGCCGATCCACACCGATTCGGTCATGCGATCGTGCAACAGCGGCGCCAGTCCCTGCAGGTCCTCGGCCGACAGATTCGCGGTGGCCTCGATGAAATACAGGGTGCCCCGCTCCAATCGCCTGATGTGCGGGAGCCCGCATACCCGGGCGATGTCGGTTGCCTTGCTCGACCATGGGGAAACCGTACCGACCCGCGGGGCGACCAGGAGCTGCCGGCCGCGATCGATGTGCTGATGCGCCCGCGAACCGTAGGTCAATAATTTCCCGAGCACTTCGAGTTCGTTCTCATCGAGCGCTTGGGACACGTCGGCGAAGTGAACAAACCGCGAGGAAACCCCGCTGACGCGGGCATCCCGCGCTTGCAGCGTCTGCAGCAGTTTGTCGAGTCGGAATTGCGACAGCGCGGGCGCGCCGAGCAAGCTGAACATGCCGAATTCTAACAGAACTGCGGGTTACTTACGGGCGTTGGAGTCTCCGCCGGGTGTATAAATCGGCACCGGGAATTGAGACACATTCGACCCCTCGAGAGCCACGACCTTGCTGACCCCTTGCTTCTTGACCTCATCGATCCGCAGCACCGAGTGCATGGGTAAATAGGTGCGCTTTACATCGCTGAATTCGGCCTTTATCTTCTCTTCCGCAGGATCGACCACTACGGTCGAGCGTTCGCCGAACACGAGTTCCTCGACCTCGATGAATCCGAACAGGCTGCCGTGACTCACTTTGCGGGCGTAGATCTCATACACCTTTCCCTGGTTCACGAACATAACTTTGAAAATGTGACTCGCGGCCATTTATAAGGCTCCCGGCATTGCTAGCATTTCACGATATTATACGGGCACTTAGCGCAAGCCTTAAGACCCGTCGGAGGGAACACACATGACCTTGCGCCTCAGCGTAGTCAGCGAGCATGGAATACGCCTGGGAGCACAATCCACCAAAGTGTTCGGCGTGCACGGCGGCAGCATCGGACGCGGTACTGACAACGAGTGGATTCTACCCGACCCCGAGCGTTACCTGTCAGGCAAACACGCCCGGGTCGATTTTCGCGCGGGAACCTACGTCCTGGTCGACACCAGTTCGAACGGCACTTACGTCAACGGGGCCCAGGTTCCGCTCGGCAAGTACCATGACTACGTGCTCAGGGACGGCGATTACATCCGCCTCGGCGAATACGAATTCCTGGTCAGCATCGACAAGGGAAACGACCACCCGCCCGACGAAAGCGCCATCGTCGCGTACGACGGCAAAGCACCCTCATCGGCGGTCAAGAAATCGACCGCGGATGACCTGGGGGCCGACCTCGATCTGAGCCAGCTGCTCGAGCCCAGCGATCAATTGGACGTGGAGAGCGGAGTTCGCCCGCGAAACTCCTACGGCCAGTCCATCACCCCGGAACGCGCAGCGCCGCCGCGGCCTGCGGTCGAGGACGAAGGCTCGGGCACCCCCTGGCACATGATGACGCGCCCGCTCAAGGTCAACCCGCCCCTAGGCGCGGCGGCTCCCGCGGCCGCGGCACCCGCGCCTCTCGCTGCGCCCGGGTCCCTCGCCGGGTCCGGCGCCCTCGCCGCATCCGCCCCGGCTCCGCGCGCGCACGCGCCGGTATTGTATGACGGCGATTTCGATGTCGGCCTCTCGGCGTTTTGCCGAGGAGCGGGCATCGATCCGCGAAACATCACCAACGAGGCACGCAGCGCGGCATTGCAACTCGCCGGTCAATTGCTGCGCGAATCGGTTTTGGGTCTGATCGATCTCAAGCAAAGCCGCAATGAATTCCGCAACCGGTTTCGCATCTCGACGCCGCAGCATGACAACGCGCCGGAGTCTCCCTTGCACATGACCGGCGGCGTGGACGAAACATTGGTTCGATTGCTGAACACCGTCTCCGTGCGGGCAAGCTCCGTCAATGCGGTGCGCGATTCCTTCAAGGAAACGAAGGCGCAGAACACGGCGTCGCTCGCAGCGATGCGAGCGGCGTTCGAAGAATTCCTGGGCCGGGTCGACCCGAAGGAACTGGAGGAACGTTTCGAGCGGGCCGGGAAGCGCGGCGTGTTCGGCACCCAGAACAAGGGCAAATATTGGGATCTGTATGCGGAGATGTTCTCGGGCCTTGCGCAGAGGCCCGCCGACGGTTTCCCGCACGTGTTCACGGAAGCCTTTGCCAAGGCATACGAGGCCAAGATCCGCACGCTGATTCCGCCGCGACGCAGCACCTTCGGCGCCGATCGGGCCGATCCGGCACAGCCGGACGACCAAGCCGTCGGCGATTGAACGCCGTGCGACCAAACCTGAAAGGCCATGCGGCTCCTGGTCGTTGAGGACGACGATATCGTCGCGGATGCAATCGCCCGCGGATTGTCCGCCGCAAAATATTCCGTTCATCGAGTCAACAGTGCCGAGGCCGCTCAAGCAGCCATGGCGACGGAGGAGTTCGCTCTCGCGGTGATCGATGTGGGGCTGCCGGGTGCCGACGGTCTGACTCTCGTGCGCCGGCTGCGCAGCGGCGGCAAGACGATGCCCACCCTGATTCTGACCGCGCGCTGCACCCTCAACGACAAGGTCAAGGCGCTCGATCTCGGCGCGGACGATTTCTTGAGCAAGCCGTTCGAGCCCGCGGAGTTGGCCGCGCGCTGCCGTGCGCTGATGCGCCGCTCGAGCGGTGCGCTCGATGGCATCATCAAACTCAACCGTTTGAGCGTCGACTTGCCAGGCAAACGGCTCAGCATCGACGGCGCCGAAGTGGAATTGACCGCACGGGAGTGGTTGCTGCTCGAATGCCTGGTGCGGCGTATCGGACAGGTGGTGTCCAAGGAGCGCGTGCAACAGGCCCTCGCCGGTCCGGACCACGAGATAACGCCGAACGCCATCGAGGTGCATGTGTCGAGACTGCGCGCCAAGCTGGGCGACGCCGGTGTCATCCGCAGCCTGCGCGGCCTGGGATATCGCCTGGAAGAGGCCAAGGCGCCGTGACCTCCTCGATCAGCCGGCGCTTGATACTCTGGCTGGCGGTTCCACTCATGCTGCTCGCCCTATGCGGCGCCCTGGTGCATTACTTCAACAACATAGCGCCCGGCGTCATCAGCAGCGATCGACGGTTGAAGGACGCTGCGAATGCGCTGATGGCGCACTTGACCATCAAAGACGGCCGGATCGCGGTCGACACCCGTTCGGACACGCCGCCCCGCTTGCCGTCCGCCGATTCCGTCATCTACGCAATGCGCGATGCTTCCGGCCGGCTCATCGACGGCGATGCCCGACTGCCCGCAGTGCCAATGAGCGCTGATACCAGTCAGCTGATCGCGATGACCCAACTCGAGCACCGCGCGGTCCGCAGCCTCACCACACGGGTCGACACACCCGGCGGTGTAGTTCTCATGACGGTCGCCGACGTCAGGCCGGTCGCCGATCCGGCCGCCCGCTACGGCTTCATCAGTACGCTGCTGTGGGACTTCGTCCAGTTGGATGTAACCCTGGTGCTGGTGTGGGTCGGCATCCAACTCGGGCTCCGTCCCGTGAAACGCTTGCGCGACGAAATCGCGGCCCGCTCGCCCCAGGACCTTCGCGCCATCGATGAATCTTCCGTACCGCGCGAGATCGCACCCGTAGTGGTGACCCTGAATCGCTTGTTCACCACACTGCGCTCCTCGGTGCAGTCGCAGCAACAGTTCATCGCCAACACCGCGCATCAGCTGCGCACGCCGATCACGGGTCTGCAGGCACAGCTCGATCTGCTGGTCGCGGAGTCGGCCGCCGCCCCGGTCAAAAGCCGCCTCCTCACCCTGCAGGAAGGCATCCGCCAATTGGCGCATTCGGCCAACCAGCTGCTGGCCCTGGCCCGTGCCGAACCCACGGTCAACATCGCCACGAAGAATCAGTCCGTGGCGCTCGACACCATCGTCGGCGAGGTCGTCGCCCGATTCTTCGATCGCGCATTGCAGTCCAACATCGATCTAGGCATCGACGTGAAGCCGGCGTCCATCCTCGCCGACCCGGCGCTGATCGACGACCTGTTGAGCAACCTGGTCGACAACGCCCTCAAATACACCCCGCCCGGCGGCAGCGTGACCGTCAGCGTCGGAAAGACCAACGGCAAGCCCCTGCTCGCCATCGAAGACAGCGGACCCGGCATTCCCGAAGAACACCGCCAGCGGGTTCGGCAGCGCTTCTACCGGCTGCCGAATTCCCCAGGGCACGGCAGCGGCCTGGGCCTTGCCATCGTCGATGAGATCGCGAAGCTCTATGGCGCCTCGTTGAGCCTCGGGCCCGGCGCGAACGGCGTCGGCACCCGGGTGACCCTACAGTTCCCTTAGGGGCGGCAGTTCCCTCAGGGCGGCAGTTCCCTTAGAGAGGTCCCCTATGGGTCCCCGCGGGAAAGCCCAGGCGGAAAAACGCTGCCCGATGCGGACGGTTTTGCGAACTACCTCTCATTCTGAGCACCCGTCGTCCGCGGCGACAGGTTCGAGCAAGTTTGCGCGGATAGGATCCGCTCCCATGAATGGGATGACGCCAAAAAATCGCCACGCCGGATTCACGATGCTCGAGCTCATCATGGTCGTCATGATCGTGGGCATCCTCACCGCCGTCGGAACGCCCACCTTCAAGTACGTCACCGCATCGAACCGGATATCCGGTGAGGTGAACGCCTTGCTCGGCGACATGCAATACGCGCGCAGCCAGGCGATCAAGACAGGTCAACCGGTCACCATCTGCACGTCCACCGACGGCACTTCTTGTGCGGCAACCACCGTCATTACGTGGCAGGTCGGCTGGATCATTTTCGTTGATGCGAATGCGAATCACACCTTTGACAACGCCAACGACACCCTTTTGCGCGCGCAGCCGGCCTTCGCCGGAAGCGACGCGTTCGTTGCCACTAACGCGAACTACTCGTACGCCACGTACAACCGAATGGGGTATGCCCCCACGGGGGCGCCCGGTGTAATCAATATTCAGTTGCACGATAGCACCGGCAACAATCAGTGGACCCGCTGCCTGGCCGTGAACACGATGGGCTCGGTGCTCACGGAGAAGTATGGCGACAAGAAATTCGGGAGCACGACCACCTCATGTCTATGAGACATTCAACGCGTGCGCGGGTGGGAGGCTTCAGCCTCGTCGAAGTCATGGTGGCGCTGGTCGTCGTCTCGATCGGCCTCTTGGGGCTCGCCAAAATGGAATCACTTGCCCTCTCCAGTACCAACGTGGCCGGCTCACGGGCGCTCGCCGCCATGGAGGCGTCAAGTCTGGCCTCGGCCATGCATGCAAACCCGGGCTACTGGGCCGCAGGTCTGGCACCTGGCAGTACCACGATTTACTACAACACGAGCAACGTGTTGCAGATCTCGGATACAGGTCTCGCAACGGCCGCCACGTGCCTGACCTCGGGATCGGGCAGCTGCACCACCGCTCAGATGGCCGCCTACGACGTCCAGCAGTGGGCGAATGATTTGAAATCGGTACTTCCGTCGCCCTTGGCCACCGTCACCTGCTCGACCAGCGGGTTCCCGGTAACTTGTACCGTGACGGTCCAGTGGGCGGAAAATGCCGTTGCCGGCAATGCGCAGCAAACGCTGGCGCTCGCAGCCCCCACCTACACTCTGTTCGTGCAACCATGAAGACAGCGTCGACGCAGCGCGGATTCACTTTGGTAGAGCTGATGATCGCCGTGGTTATTGGCTTGTTCCTGGTCGGCGGACTACTGACCCTGGTACAGGCAATGAAGCGCACCAGCGTGAGCCAGAGCGGACTTTCGCAATTGCAGGAAAACGAGCGGATGGCCATGAGTCTCATGACCGATGTGATCCAGTCTACCGGATATTTCAACGACCCGGTCAGCAACACCGCTACCTCGGTATTTCCCGTGTCGACGCCTTTCACCGTCGCCGGTCAATCCATCTTCGGCATCGGCGTCTATGGCGCGGCGGCACCCGGGAACACCGTGACGGTTCGCTACCTTACCGCTGGTACGGGTGCGGCAACTCCGGACAACATCATCAATTGCTCCGGCGGCACCAACGCCGCGGCAGCGACCTTCGTGAACAAATTCAGCATCAACGCCGCCACCGGCAATCTGGAATGTCAACTGACGGTGATCGTCGGCGGAGTCTCCACGGTCACCACGGTGCCTTTGATCAATGGCCTTACAAATATGAAGATCTATTACGGGGTTCAAACGAACACCGGCGTTAGCAACAACTCCGTCGATTGCTACCTCGACGCCACCGCGGTGGCTGCGGGCCCCTACTGGAACGCCGTGAAGACCGTGAAGGTCACACTCGTGTTCGTCAATCCCATGTACGGCAATTCGCCGGGCCAGACGACCATCAATACGCCGCAGACCATCAATTTCACCCGCATTATTCCCGTGATGAGCAACATGGGGGTTTCGACATGATGGCTCGGAACCCAGTGCCGCAATATTGCCGGCAACGCGGCATGGTGCTGGTCACGGCGCTGCTCATGCTGGTGGTGGTCACGCTGCTCGCGGTCAGCATGTTCCGCAGCTTCGGACTGGATGAAAAAATCGCCGGCAACGTGCGCGAGAAACAGCGCGCATTGGCCGCCGCGGAGACTGCCGAGCAGTATGCCGAGGCCTGGTTGGCAGCGGGCAGCGCAACCACTCCTGTCGCATGCAGCACCATGGTCTCATCCAGCGTGGGTCAGATATGCACGGTTCCGCCGGCTGATCCGACGTTGCTGCCTTGGACAGCTGGCGTCAACTACGTGTACGCAGCCAGCACTGCAACCACCATGAACACCACCACCAGCGGCCCCAACTACTTCTCGCAGGTGCCGGCCTACTACATCGCTCTGCTCGGTACCAATGCGACCAGCACCGTGTACCAGATCGACGCGGTGGGCTACAGCGCCAGCAGCGACACGGCCGCGGTGGTCGAAGCCACCTATGCCATTTCAGCCAGTACTCAATGCAAATCATGTGGGCAATGACTATGAAAACTATCCTCAAATCGATGGTGATCTTATCGGCCCTGGCGGTGGCCGCGTTGCATCCTGCGGCAGTACGGGCGCAAACCAGTTCCTGCACCAGCAGTAACGTGACGGAGAACTTCACGGGCACGAGCACCAATTGCACCTGGAACTGGATTGGCGGCGCTTGCTTGACGGCGGCCACGGCCGCGTCCACCACCAGCCCCGGCCCCCTGCCGCAATGCGTGGGCTCCACGTACTACGGCAATCAAACACAGGTGGGCGGCAACAGCGGTAACCTCAACACGACACCGGATACCGCGGTAACCGGCGGTGCGCTGCGCCTGACCAACTCCGCAAACAGCCAAGCCGGCGCCATCATTTCCAATGTGCCGTTCTCGCTGTCGACCAACGGCGTGCAAATCAGCTTCACCACCGAAACATATGAAGGCGATTCCGGCGGCGCCAATCAGGACGGAGCCGACGGTATCAGTTTCTTTCTCCAGGACGCGAGCGCCGCTGTGACGCTCGGCGATTGGGGCGGCAGTCTGGGGTACACCTGTTCCAACACCAACAATAGCGCAAGCCAGGGCTACGACGGCATGATCGGCGGTTATATCGGCCTCGGCATCGATGAGTACGGTAACTTCCTGAACGGCACGACGATAACCAACGCCGACGGCACCACAACGCAGTCAGCGGGCGCGGACAACACGTCGAGCGGATATGGCTACGTGCCGAATCGCATCGGCCTACGCGGGTCGGGCAGCACCGCCTGGAGCTACCTAAATACGAATTCCGCAACCTCCGCCTACTACCCTTCTACCTTGAACTCGTCACAAAGGGCAGCCGCGGTCCGTCAAGCTTGTCAGACCGGCTACGCCTGGAACTACTCAGCCGTGACCACCGGTGGCGGTGGCAGCAACACCAACGGATTCCCGAATCCGTATAGCGCGACACCTGTCACGTCGGTGAGGTTGCCGAACTACTTTGCAATTCCCAACGCCTACAAGGTCTTGACCCGAAAAATCGCCAATGAAGCTGCGTTGTATCGGGGCTACGGCACGACGGCTACCAGCGGTGCCTCGTATGGCGTTCCGATCACCTACAACTTGTCCATCACCACCGGCGGACTCCTGAGCTTGTCCTACAGCTTTGCGGGTGGAAATTTTCAGCCCGTCATCACGGGTCAGGACATAACGGCATCGAATGGGGCGCTCCCCGCCAGTGTGCGTTTCGGCTTCGGCGCCGCCACCGGCGGCTCGCGCAACGTTCACGAGATCATGTGCTTCCAGGCCCAGCCGCAGAACTCGGCGTCGAGCTCCGCCGGTCTCAACCAGAAGCAAACCGCCAAGGTGCAAACAGGTACGCAGGTGTATTTCGCATATTACAACGCCAACAACTGGACCGGCGATTTGACCTCGCAGTACCTCGACACACCCAGTGGCGGCACGGCCAACGACCTGCAAATCGATCCTGCGGTCAACTGGTCGGCCTCCTGCAACTTGACCGGCGTACCCTCGGGTGACACCTGCGCGAAGACCGGCGCCGCCGGACCGATCGCGGCACAGGATCCGGACTCCGGCCGATCGATCATCAGCTGGACCGGCAGCGCAGGTATTAGATTCCGGTATTCGAATTTGACTAGCAGCGAACAGGCCAACATGAATTACGGCGATGCCGCCTATAGCGCTTCCTCGACCAGCTCGGGACCGCCCACCGATGCCCGGGTGTCGTTTTTGCGCGGCAGCCGTGCCGACGAGCAAACGCCGCAGGGGTATGGTCCATTGACGCCCAATACCAATCCCAGCGGCTTTCGCGCCCGCACCAGCGTACTTGGCGATATCGTTGATTCGAGTCCCACCTGGGTCGGGCCGCCGAACGTGACGTTCCCAGCCACGTGGTCGGATTATCTACATTCCAGCGTTACCATGCCTGAGAACTCAGGCACGAGCTATGCCACGTTCAAGAGCACCAATGCCAGTCGCATGAACATCGTCTATGCCGGTGCCAACGACGGCCTTTTGCATGGCTTTCGCACGGGCTATTTCAACTCCAATGGGACCTATGCCGGCACCACCAGCGGCGGAGTGTTCACCGGCACGAACAACGACGGCAGAGAAATGATCGCCTACATGCCGGGCTACGTGGTCAATGCGATCAATAGTGCGATCCTGCCGAACACCCTCCCTGCGACCCCCAACCCCGCCAACGACTACAGCAATCCGCTGTACGCTCACAAGTTTAACGTCGACGGCACGCCGGGCACCGGCGATCTCTATTACAACGGTGCTTGGCACACGTGGCTGGTCGGTGGCTTGGGCGCGGGCGGCAGTGCGATCTATGCACTGGACATCACCGATCCCTCGCAATTTAGCGAGTCAAATGCGGCCTCGCTGGTTCTCGGCGAATGGCAGAGTGCGATCACCACCTCCACGACGACAACCGCCGGCGTAACGACCACGACGGTGACCGGCGGTACGGCAACCTTCACGTGTGCAGGCAATTCGGCCACGACCACCTGCGGCAATAGCCTAGGAAAGACCTACGGCACGCCGCAGATTCGCCGGTTTCACAATGATCCGACCCTGTCCGGCGCACCAAACACATCTTGGGGCGCGGTATTCGGCAACGGATCGGGAAGCTATAACGGTGATGCCGGCATCTACGTGATGATGGTCAACACCAGCGGCAGCGCACTCGCCGCGCCCACCTTTTACTATTTGAGCACGGGCGTCGGCTCGCGGACCGGCACGCCGAACGGGATCTACTACGTAGCGCCTGCGGATTTGGATGGCGATCACGTCACCGACTATGTCTATGCCGGCGACCTGCAGGGCAATGTCTGGCGTTTCGATCTGACCAGCACCAACCCGGCGAACTGGGGTGCCACTCAAGTCGGCGGGGTACGCACACCGATCTACACCACACCCGGCGGTGCATCGCAACCCATCACGACGGCGGTCATTGTCGCGTCGGTGGCCTCGACACCCAAACCCCGAATCCTCGTCGAGTTCGGCACGGGCCAACAAACTGCCTTTAGCAACAACTCGGCGGCCCAGTACTCCAGCTCGCAGCAATATCTCGTCGGAGTCTGGGATTGGAATATGGCTTCCTGGAACTCGAGCTCGACATTGCAGTTTGCAAGCCTGCCCTCCGGGTCGGTTGCGGCACCCACTTCATCGACGGCGGGCTTGGCGGCAATCAGCGGCCTGTCCCAACTGCAAGCGCAAACTTTCGCCACGTATAACTCTTCGGGAACCGCGAGCTCACAATCGAGCACCTCCGCGACCAACGGTTACTATCGAACGGTCACAAGCAATACCATTTGCTGGGCGGGCACCACCACGTGCACCGGGTCGTCCGCGCAATACGGCTGGTATTTGTCGCTCACATCGGGTTATGCCAACATCAACGACCCCAGCTTCCCGACATCATCCACCAGCACCGCGGCACAGCAGGTGTACGAACAGATCATCTTCAATCCCACGCTGCAGTTGGGCGCGTTCATCGTGAACACGACGATTCCGCCAACCACCAACCTGGCGCAATGCTCATCCACGCTGCCGGGCGGTTGGACCATGGCCATTAATCCGGCCACCGGAGGCGCGTTCACCAATTCCGTGTTCGCCAACTCCAGCCACAATTTCCTCAACATCGGAACCCAGGCCGTGAGCGGCATTGCCTTGAGCGGCACCGGCAGCCCCACCGTGGTGACCGCGGGAACGAACACGTATATTGTGACGCAAACCACGAACGGTTCGGGCACGATTCAACAAGCCAACTTCCCGGGGGCTTCATCGGGCAAGCGCGTCACCTGGGTACAAAGGCGATGAACGACAAACCATCCACCTGTCGCGTGAAAGGCACGCCGCCTGCCGGCGGCTTCACCCTGGTCGAACTCGCGGTTACCATGGTCATCGCGGCCGTTCTCGCCGCCATCGCCATACCGGCCTATTCGAATTATGTGCGCAAGGCTCATCGCGCCGAGGCGAAGAGCACGGTGTTAGACTTAGCCAGCCTGGAGGAGCGCTATTTCACCACCAACAACAATTACACCGACATCGCAAGCAATCTCGGCTACAGCGGCACGGGCACCACGACCGCGGGGGCATCATTCACCGTCGGCAGCGGCTACTATACGGTTGCATTAGGCAAGAACGATGCCATCGCGCCGACGACCGCGTTGCCGGGTGGAACTCCGGCGAACTATACGATCACCGCCACGGCGGTCGGCAATCAATTGAAGGACACGTCGTGCAGAACCTTTGTGGTGAGTTCGGCGGGCGCGCAAACGGCCTCTGATGCGGCATCGGCAGTGAATACCGCAAACTGTTGGTAGCGATCAGCATTGACGCGATCGGTGCGCACAGTGCCTCGGGGCACTCCTTCGGACCGCTGGTTGCGCTCGCGTCGCGCGAACTCCTTGGGGCCGTGTTCCCCTTCGCTTTGCAGCGTCGGCCCGCGCCGCCCGGGATACTGATCTGCCCATCATTGCTACGGCTCGGGTGTCGCGACGCACCTCGTCGGCAACCCAACAGGCTTTCGCATTACAGGGGCACATCGGTCAGTTCGCTGCGGCCCAACGAAGTCTTCTTCTTTGATCAATCGCGCCGGAGCAGTGGCCGACCAACACCATATATCCCCCATCCGCGCCGCGAGCGTCAAGGGATGAAACTCGTGCGTTCACGATGAAATACGATTTGCCGGGGCCCCCGAGCTAGAGCGCGCTGGGCGCAAGCGATTAAAGGAGCCGCGTCGTATTTTGACCGTGGCACACAGTTCGCGTATGACAGCTGTATGGTGACCAAGACTATTTCCATCGAAACCGATGCCTATGATCTCCTTGCCCGGGAGAAGAGGGACCGCACCGAGTCCTTCTCTCGAGTGATTCGGCGCTTATTTGCCGAACGTCCTTCGTTGACGGCGGGAGAACTTCTCGATGTGATGCAGGAGTTCAAAGGCAAGGGCGCGGGGCCACGGCGCAAACGGCGCTGAGGCATGCTGCTGCTGGGCACCAGCTTCTCATAGAATTCGAGGATGAACTGGCGGGTGGGCGTCCGGGTCCAGCGTCGGCGTTGCTTGCGATCCGCCGCACCGTTGCCGGCGGCGATCAGCATCGTGGCGCTTCGGGAGTTTGCCGAGGGGTTCCTCGATCCGGTGGCGCTCAACGAATTTGTGAGTCCATTCCGCATCGTACAACTGTCTCGAATCATTGCTTGGCGGACCGCGCTTTTGCAGACCTCTCTTTGCGTCTTGGCGAAAACGATGCGTGGATCGCTGGGACGGCGAATGGAGCAACGGAGAAAAACAGGAAAGCCGACTAACTGGGACGGGGCGTGGTATTGGGACATTTTTGTCCCAATACTCATCTATCGGGACATTAACGTAGATATAATGCCGTTTCGGTGATATTGGGACAATTTCCGTCCCGATACTATGGAGCCTCCCGTGTCCGAAAGAACTAAGCACGACATTGAAGCGGCCGTGCTCAAACTGCTCGACGCGCAACCCGAAACCAGCGTCCCCGCTATTGCGGCCGCAATGGGTCTTTCGAAGTCAAGCGAATCCGACCGAAAAGCGATTCGCAGAGTTCTCAATACACTCATTGCTCGCGGCCTGATCGAGGCAAAAGGAGCCGCCCGTAAGCGCGCTTATACCCGCGTTGCACAAGCGCGAGTGCCGCCTATCTCGCCATCGGAAGACAAGACCGCCTACCCGTTCCAAGGGATTCCGATTTGCACGGAGTCCAAAGAGCTGTTGGCCTATGTTTCCCAGCCGATCCAGGCTCGAGCCCCGGTTGGATACAATCAGAATTTCCTGCGCGCTTACAAGCCGAATAAGACTTTTTTCTTCAGCGATTCAGAGCGCGCCGAACTCTTGGCTCTAGGCCAAGTGGAAGGGAAAGCGCGGCCGGCAGGAACGTACGCTCGCAATATTCTGAATCGACTGCTGATCGATCTGTCTTGGAACTCGAGTCGCCTCGAGGGCAATACGTATTCTCTCTTGGAGACCAAACGCCTCATCGAGTTGGGCGAGAATGCCGCAGGCAAAGACGCAGCCGAAGCCCAGATGATTTTGAATCACAAAGCTGCGATTGAGTACATCGTGGAGTCGGCGTCAGAGGACAAAATAACCTTCCACGAAGTAATGAGTATTCATGCGCTTTTGTCCGAGAACCTATTGGGAGATCCAGGCGCATCCGGCCGCCTCCGACTAATTGCCGTTGGCATCAGCGGCTCACCGTACATGCCGCTGGAAAACCCGCACGTGTTGACAGAGTGCTTCCATCTCTTCATCGAGAAATTGAATTTTATCGACGATCCGTTCGAGCAATCATTGTTTTCATTGGCTCACCTTTCGTATCTGCAGGCATTTCAAGACGTCAACAAAAGAACCGCACGGCTGGTAGCGAACATTCCATTGGTCAAGAAAAATCTTAATCCACTGTCGTTCTTTGACGTGAATAGCGATGCCTATGCCACATCGCTCCTTGGAATTTACGAAAGGAATGACATAAGTCTATTGCGTGACCTTTATATATGGGCCTACAAGCGATCGTCGCAGCGATATTCGGCGATTCAGCAAGCAATGGGCGAACCCAATTTGCTGAAGTTGAAATATAGAAAGGCTATTCACGACATCATTGGGTCCGTCATACGGGAGAAAATCGCAGGACCGCACGTGGTCTCCGCCGTCAAGAGACTGCTCGATGCCCACAATCTGCCGGCGGCGGACGCCGCGGAATTGTTCAAGGTGATCGAGACGGAAATAGTGAGTTTGCATGAAGGTAACATTGCCCGATTTCGAATTCGCCCCAGCGAGTTCGAAGAATGGCAACGTGTCCAGTGATGCGGTCGCGTGAAGCGTGGCCTCGTCACGCGCTTCCTCCCCATCGCTCAGGCGCCTCTTGCGCAATCGGATGGTCAGATGGCGCTCGAAGCCGGCCTTTTCTCCAGGGGCAACGCGGCCGGTTCGGCGGCCACCGTGGACAAGTGCAGAATGAACTCGCTGCCCCGGCCGAGGCCTTCGCTCTTCACATCGATGGTGCCGCCGTGCAACTCCGTGATTCCCTTCACCAGGGCGAGACCGATCCCGAGGCCGCCGTCGGACCGGTCGGCAATGTCTTTGACTTGGGAAAACATTTCGAAGATCCGTTCTCGCGACCCGGGCGAGATGCCGATGCCGTCGTCCTTGACCGATATGGTGAGGGCGTCGTCTTGCCTTGCCGCACGCAGTTCGATGTGGCCGCCGGGATCGGTATACTTTGCGGCGTTCGTCAGCAAATTGGAAAGCACCTGCGACAGGCGCAGCGGATCTGCATGGACGGTGATCGACTCCGGCGGCACATTCACGGTTAGATGATGGTTCTTGCCGTCGATGAGAGGAAGTGCGGCTTCGACCGCAGCGTCAACGACACTGTTGAGAGTGACGAGCTCTTTCTTGAGCTCGAGCTTTCCCTGCGTAACGCGTGTGATATCGAGTAGATCATCGAGGAGCAGAGCCATGTTGCGCACCTGCCGCTGGATCACATTTTGTGCCCATTGAAGCTGGTGAGGGGCCAGTCGGGGCGAGGCCAGAATCTGTGCCGCCGTACGGATCGGAGCGAGCGGATTGCGCAGTTCGTGCGAGAGAGTAGCCAGGAATTCATCCTTGCGCCGGTCGGCAGCGGCGACCGCATCGAAGAGCCGCTGCAGTTCCCGTTCGGCCAGTTTTTTCTCCGTGATGTCGGTGATCGCGGCCACGAACGAGCGAACCGCGCCGTCGGTATCTTGTACGGGCGCGTAGATGCAGCGCACCCAGCGATTTCCGAGCTCGCCCGGGTAGGAGATTTCGGTCTCGAACTCGACGGTGCGTCCGCCCAGCGCTTCCTCAATGTGTGGAAGAATACTCTGGTAACCGCTCTCGCCGACCACGTCCCGAATGTGTTTGCCGACACATTGCTCCGGCGTAATCCCCAATCGCTCGGTATAGGATCGATTGACGAACAGATAGCGGTGCTGCGGATCGCAGTGAGCAATCGGGAAGCGCGCATAGTCGTGGATGATTTGCAGTTCCGCATCCCGCAGTTGCAACGCCCGTTCGGCCGTGCGGGCTTCCGAAACATCCCGGAACACCAACACCATCCCCTGCGCCTGCCCTGACTTGTTCACGATGGGGGCGCGGGAGTCGGCGATCGCCCGCTCAGTGCCATCGCGGGCCAGGAGGATACTATCGTTTGCCGACTGAGCAGCCCTTCCCTCCCGCAATATGTGCTTGGCGGGGCTTTCAACCGGAACCCGCGTTTCTTCACTGATGACCCGGAAGACCTTCGCGAGGGGTTGTCCACGAGCACGGGACTCGGTCCATCCCGTGAGCCGTTCGGCAACCGGATTCATGAACCGGACCGAGCCGTTCATGTCGGTCGCGATAACCGCATCGGCGATACTGCGCAGGGTCGTGGCAAGTTCGCGCTCGGCCCGGCGCATCAGCTCCTGGTCGCGCCGCGTGGAGTAGACGACCAGAATGATGAGCAGCACTCCGAGGTTGCCGGTCGCCCAGAGGGCAATGGCCGAATTGCGCCGGGATCGTTCCAGGGCCCCGCGCCGCAGTTCCAGCAATTGCGCCTCACGCGATTGCATCTCGGATAGAAGGGCCCGTGCTTCAGCGATTAACCGCTGGGCCGGAACGCCGGCCGCTGCCTCACGCCCACGAATGGGATTACCCGGACGTGCCAACCGCAGCAGCGCTTCATTTTGCGCCATCAGGTCGCGCGCCAGGACTCCTAACTGCTCGGCGAGCGACCGCTGCCCAGGATTGCGCGATACAAGCTGCTCCAAGCGCTCAACTTCGGGGCCCAACACGTCTGTCGCGTCGCGGTACGACTGCAAAGTGGAGGTTTCGCCGGTCAGCACGTAGACCCGCGCGCCCGCCTGCGCATCGACCAGAATCTGCAGGACCCGCGACAGTTGGGAACGAACCTGTTCCGTATGCACCAGCCAGTCAACGTCCACCCGCTGCGACCGCAGATTCCAGGCGGTCAGTCCGCTCATCGTCAAAAGAAGCGCGCTCGAGATGACGACGAGACCCACGATGCGAGACGGCCACGGCAGCCATTCACCACGGGACGTAGCGCCGCGGGCGCCACCGGGGGTTACGGGCATCCCTCCCGCGTTTATTTTCATCGGCGCGACCCGCAATAAGTCGGCGTTGGTGATTCCTCAATACCAAAGAAGCGTGCCAAGCATCGTAGGCATAGATGGATCGCAGCGGCAAATGATTTCTTGCCGCGGGAGCGCGGGCTATAAAAAAGCCCCGCTGTTCGCTTTTGCGTCCGGCGGGGCCTTCGGCGCTATGCGCCGCTACGTGCTGATGTCGCGACGCGCGCTCTTTAGTTCGCGCTGTACCCCCGCCCCTCGAGGCACGCCATCATCGCCCGCCGGTAATCGCTGCTGTTTGCAGCGCCGCCGCCCGCTTGAGATGCCGCCCACTGCTGGCAGTCGCGCTTATCGGTGGACTGCTGCTCCTCGCTTTGCCCGTTCTTCGGGTACATGAATACCTGCCCCGCAGCGCCCGCCTCCGGAGGCGGCGATGCCGACCCATCGGCGCCGGCCGAAGAATCGGCCACCACCGGCGGCGGATCGGTGGCTGTGTAGCCGTCGTAGTCGGGGTTCCAGGTGTAGTAGACGTCGTTGGCGTAGTAGTACGGGGTGCTGCCGTACCAATAAGTGGCATAGGCCAGCGGCAGCACCGGGAGGAACCAGGCAAAGCCATATCCGTAGTAACAGCGCGGCCAATACCCGCCGCGCCAATATCCGCCACGCCAATACGTGCCGGTGGAGTATCCATGGTGATAGGAGCCGGGATACCCGTAAGTCGCACGGCCACCGTATCCACGAACCGCGGCGCCGCCGGTATACGAGTGGCCGGCGTACGAGCGGCCGCCCCCTCCGCCGTAAAAGCTGGGACTTCCGTAGTGGGCACCGCCCGCATAGTGACCTGCCCCCGCGCCGCCGAAGTGCCCGGCCGACGCGTGACTGGCGCCGCCGAAATGACCGGCCCCGGCGAAACCGCCGCTCCCGCCAGCATGGCCACCACCGCCGCCGAAGTGCCCTCCGCCCCCGCCGCCAGCATGACCGCCACCGCCACCACCGCCAGCATGACCACCCCCACCGCCGCCACCCCCGCCGTGACCACCGCCGCCGCCGTGTTGGGCGATGGCGGGCGCCGTTACGGCCATTGCCGCGGCCAACATACCCGCCGCCAGGAGGAAGCGCCGACCCTTGATGCTCATGACTTTCTCCATAACCCGCCGCGGAACGATCGCCCTCGGCGCATTGTGAACCTATAAACACTGAGACCTAACGAATACAACGCGGTTCGGGTCATCCGGTGCACACAAACGTCATTACAGGCGGTTTACTCGGCGCGCATTGCTGCATTGAACATAATGTAGGCCGTCCTGCCCGGGGCGGGCTCGAAAAAACGCGCGTTGCTCTCGTTGACGATCACTGAACCCACATAGTCACGATTCGCGACGTTATCAAGGCGTGCATATTCGCTGAATCGCCAGCGTTTCGACTCCTGCTCGAACCCTGCCCGCAAGTTGGCCACCCAATAGCCCGCGGCGGCATCGGAATTGCGGTCGTCCGTATAGATGCGAGCCCGGCCCTGCGCCTCCACCGTCGAACTGAAACCCCAGGGAGCGTATTTCCACGTGAGGCCGGCGTAAAGCGCATTCATCGGCACCGCAGGCAAGTGATTCCCGTCAGCCACCAGGTAGACATTGGTGGGCAGCGGCGAAGGCGGCTTGCCGTTGACGAACACCGGCGGTTTGCACGGGGCGCTCACGCAGGAGTAGTAAGCCTGAGCTACCACAGCTCTAATATAGGTATACGCCACCCGTGCACTGAAGCCGCCCTCCCAGAGGGCGTCGACCCCCAACTCCGCCCCGCGGCGTGTGGTCTCGCCGATGTTCTGATTCACCGTCCGGCCGCTGGAGTTTGCAAGCACCGCCAGTTCGTCTTTGGTCTTGATATAGAACGCGGCCAAATCGGCGCGCACGGGGCCGCCGCCCGCCTTGACGCCCACTTCGAAATTGTCGCTGCGCGCCGGCTTCAGGGAGAGATTCAATCCCGGAAGGCTGCCGTTGGTGGATCGGTAGGCCACGTCGTTCAAGGTCGGCGTTTCGAAACCCTTGCCGTACGACCCGTACACGTTGACCGTGGGGGCCGCCCGGAACGTCACGCCCCCCACCGGGTTCACCGCCGAATAGCGCACGCCACTGTCCGGTTCGGTAATGCCTTGCAAATGATTGTGCGAGGCCACCTCGACCGTGCTGTTGCGCAGACCGGCACTCAATCGCCAGCGCGCAGCCGGGTCCCATTGCGCCTGCAGGTATTGATCGAAGTCGTAGACATGATTGGCTTCGTCGCGGCGCACCGCACCCTGCACGCCCAACTGCGATCCAACATAGTTGAGGTATCCCTTGCGGGCCTCTTCCAGGTCGTCGTAACTCATACCCGCGACCACCTGCAGCGGTGTTCCGGCGATGCTTCGCTCATCCGTTACATGCGCATCGATACCCCAGAATGCCCGCTGCAAATCGATGACTCCGCCGGGATAGAGCGGCGCGTTTTGTTGTGTCGCCTGCGGGATTGCCTGGAACTGCGTCGTGGCGCGATGCCCGGTGTACACGGTCGCGCTGACTTGGTCGTTCCCGGACAATTTGTCATCGAAGGTGAGACCGAGCTGTTCCTGGCCCAGGGACTTGCGCGTGTTGAACAGAATAGCGTTGGTGCCGGCTTGTTCGGGATTCGCAGCCAATTGCGCGCGGGTGAGCCCCAGAGGATCCTGCACGAAAGGCGTTTCGATGGCGTTGGCCACCACAGTCACCGTGGACGTTTCGCTCGGAGCGAAGCGCAGCTTGGCGTTGAAGTTATTGCGCTCCGCGTCGCTGTGAAAGCGATAGCCGTCCGTTTGGAAGTGCGCCGCATCCACCACGTAATTGACGACCTCGTCGCTGCCGGTGGTCTTCACGGCATAGCGCTGTGTGTTGAACGTGCCGTACTCCGCCGTTCCGGCTACCGAGTGCCCGGGCTTGGCGTCCTCGGTGAATACCGCGATCACGCCGCCGGAGGAGTTACCGTACAGCGCCGAGAACGGGCCGCGCAGCACTTCGATGCGCCCCGCCGAACTCAAATCGAATTGCGAGAACTGACCTTGCCCGTCGGGCATGGTGCCGGGGATGCCGTCCGAATACAGGCGCACGCCGCGCACGCCGAAACTGGACCGCGCACCGAAACCTCGAACCGAGATCTGCAAATCCTGGGCGTAGTTCTGCCGGTTTTGCGCGGACACTCCGGGAACCGTCATCAGGGATTCCGACAAGTTGACCTGCAGTTGTCCGGATTGAATCGTGTGCTGATCGATCAGATCGATGGATGCCGGCAGGTCAGCGCTCGATTGTGCAACCCGCGTTGCCGTGACGACGATCGGCGCCAGCTCCAATGATGTTTCCGCCCGGGCAGTGCCACTGCCCGCCACCAGTGCCGCAACGATTATCACGGCCGCAATAAAGATCCGATTTGCCATTCTCGCTCGTCCATCCCCTTGTTGTCGTTGCGCCGACGCGGTGAGCTGCCTGGAATCGGCGACCGCGGCGCGGCAGCATGGTATGACATTCGAACTGCCGGCGCACTCGTGGGAAACTCGTAGGGTGCGAGGGTCTTGAGGCGGCGAGCCGTTATAGCTGGTCCGACTGATAGACGATCCGGCCTCCCACGACGGTCTGCAGCACGATCGTGTCGGCGATCTCCTCCGCCGGGATTTTCAGAACGTTGCGATCCAACACGATGAGGTCGGCGAACTTGCCCACCTCGATCGAGCCGGTAACGTCGTCCTGATGCAATTCGTAGGACGAGTTCATTGTGATGGCCCGCAATACCGCGCGGCGTTCAAGACCCGGGTCCTCGCTCAAGCGGCCGGCATATTTCGGTCCGCTGCGCGGCGCATTGGTGCGCGTCACACCGACTTTCAGGGCGAACCATTCGTCGAGCGGATCCACCGGCCAGTCGCTGCCGAACGCAATGCGCGCACCGGCCTGCGCAAGAAAGCCGGCAGGTTCCATGTATTTGAACCGCGCAGCACCCAGGTAATCGCGCGCATTGTCGATGGTATCCGACGCTGGTTTTTCCCATTGAAACGACAAAACGGGAATCGTGTTTAGTTGCCGGAAGCGCGGGAAATCGGCCGGGTCCACGATTTCGTCATGCGCAATGGCCGCACGCACGTCCTTTGCCGGAAACCGCTCGCGCACCGCCTGGATTCCGTCGAGCCCCTCCCGCACCGCGCGATCACCGTCCGCGTGCATGTGCGGCTCGAAACCGGCGGCGACGACGTCGATCAGCAGCGTGCGCAGTATCGGCGCGGGGAAATACACGGGCGGTCCGCGGTTCGTGCCGGGAGTCCACGGTCCGTCCCCATCGCCTGCCGGCCGGGCCCAATACGGTTCCAACATCGCGCCCGACAGCGCCGGCGCGCTGATCACGCCGTCGAGAAACAGCTTCACATTGTGCACCCGGATCCCGGGACTGGGGGTGGGCTTGCCGCCGTCGTAGCGCCGCGCCAGCGCGGTGACCTTTTGTACGGCCTTCTTCGGGTGGCGCCCTTCGGGCGGAGTGATCAACAGCGCAAAGTTGCCCCGCGCGGTCAGGGCACCTTGCTGCTGCAAGCGCGCGAATGCGGCGAGGGGCGGCGCTTCGGCGGCCGCGTCCAAAAAGGTCGTGATCCCCTGCCGGCGCATGGCATCGAGCGCCAGCGTCGCCGACTTGAGATCATCTTCCTTGCTCGGCTTCGGCACCTTGTCGGAAACCAAGTCCTGGGCAGCATCGTCGAGAATGCCCGTCGGAGTGCCCTTGGGGTCGCGGCCGATTTTGCCCCCGAGCGGATCCACCGTCGCGGCGGTGATGCCCGCGGCGGACATCGCCTTTGAATTCGCCAACGAGGTGTGTCCGAACGAGGAGACCACGAGGATCGGCCGCTTGGTTTTGAGGGCGTCCAGCGTCGCGCGATCGACGGCGACCCCCGCCGGCAGCATGCCCTCTTGAAACCAGCTCACGACTTCCAGCCAGCCATCGGGCTCCTTCACCCGGGTCGAGTCGAGGCAGGCCTGGATCTTTGCCTGCAACCCATCCACCGTCAGCTGTTCATAGTTCAGGTTGCACTTGCGCAAGGAGGCGCCACCCTCGAGAGGATGCATGTGACCATCGACCAGGCCCGGCATGGCCATGCGGCCCTTGAGATCCACCACCCGAGTCTTGCCGCCGATGAATGCCGCCACCCCCGCGTCGGAGCCCACATAGGCGATCCGGCCGCCACGGATCGCCAGCGCCTGCTGCACGCTGTCCTTTGCGTCCACGGTATAAATGATGCCGTTGCGATAGACCGCATCGGCCGGCCGTGACACGGGCGCAGCGGCGCCTGCCGCCGCAGCGCAGCCCGCCGAGTTCCCGAGCATCGCGCCCGCGAACGCGAGCAACGCTGCCGGCATCGCCGCCGGCAGGCAGGAGCCTGTGCGAGGCTCCTCGAGGTCAAATCGCATCGAGAGCGGCCCCCAGATCGGCGATCAAATCCCCGGAATCTTCGATGCCGACCGACAGACGAATCAGTGCGTCCGTGATGCCGATTCGATCGCGAGTCGCTTTGGGCAAACCGGAATGCGTGGTACTCGCCGGATGCGAGATCAGCGACTCGGTACCGCCCAAGCTCACCGCCAGTTTGATGACCTGCAAGGAGTCCAGCATTCGGAACGCTTCGGCTTCGCCGCCCTTGACCGTGAATCCGAATGTCGAACCCGCACTGTCGCATTGCCGCTCGAACACCGCGCGCCGCGGATCGTCCGGCATGAGAAAGCCCAGGTAGTTGACGCCGGCAATCTTCGGGTGCTTGCGCAGGAAGTCCGCCACCAGCGCGGCGTTCTGCGCCGATTTATGCATGCGCAGAGACAGCGTCTCCATCGAGCGCATGATCATCCATGCCGTATTGGGGTCGAGCTGAGTGCCCAGGGCCCCGCGGAGCTTCTTGATGGGACCCACGACATCGCGCGCACCCACGACTCCGCCGGCGACGAGATCGGAATGACCTCCGACGTACTTCGTCAGTGAATACATCACGAGATCGGCGCCGAACCGAAGCGGCCGTTGAAACACCGGCCCCAAAAAGGTGTTGTCCACCAGCACCGGTGGACGGCCGCCTTTCTGCCGGCTGCCGATCTGCTCGGACAGCTCGCGCATCAATGCCAGATCCACCAGACCGTTGGTCGGATTCGCCGGAGTTTCCGTCATGATCAGGCACACGCGCCCGCCGCCTTCGGCGGCTTTGGCCGAAGCGAGAGTTGCGGCGCGCGTGACGGCCTCGCGGTCGCAGCCCTCGGTGAAGCTCACCGCGGTGACGCCGAACGCCGGAAAGGTCTTCTCGATCAGCGTTTCAGTGCCGCCGTACAACGGCTGGCTCATCAGGATGACGTCCCCGGGCCGCACGTACGTCCACAACGCCGTCGAAATCGCGGACATGCCGCTGGAGAACACCGCCGCCGCCTCGCCTTCTTCCCAGAGCGCCAGCCGGTCCTCGAGCACCTCCAGGTTCGGATTGTTGAACCGCGAGTACACGAGGCCGGACGTTTGGCCGGCGCCCGGCTCGCGGCGCCCCGAGGTGTAGTCGAAAAAATCCTTGCCGTCTTGTGCGGTCTTGAAGACGAACGTCGAGGTGAGGAATATCGGCGGTTTGAGCGACCCCTCCGACAATGCAGGGTCATATCCGAATCCCATCATCTGGGTTTCGGGCTTCAACACGTGTTGGCCTATTTTGCGTTTATGATATGCATCGTAACTCACGTTGCCCCCCAATCGGTTCTGCGATGGATGCAATATACCCCGCCGGCTGCGGCGCGTGGGGACCGGCCTTGAAACGCATGGAAGGAACAAGAATTTCGTGTTATTGACGATCATCGCCGTCGCGGCATTCGCGAGTACCGTGGCCGGCGGGCTGCTGGCTCTCACACTGCGCGACAAATTGCATCTGATTCTGGGCTTCAGCGCCGGCGCGGTGATCGGCGTCGCCTTTTTCGACCTTCTGCCGGAGGCGATCGGCATCGGCGCGAAGTTTCATGATCCGGCTCAGATTCTCAGCTTCACCGCGCTCGGCTTCTTATCCTACCTCGTACTCGACCGCATCCTGTCCTTCCACGGCGATAGCAGCAGCAGGCGCCGCACCGGCTTCACCGCGGCAGTCCTGTGCATTCACAGCGTGCTCGACGGAGTCGCGATCGGGCTTGCCTTCCAGACCTCGAAAAGCATCGGCATCATCGTGGCCATCGCAGTCCTGACCCATGATTTTTCCGACGGGATCAACACCATGAACATCGTCCTCAAGAACCGCGGCGCCCGCTCGGACGCGTTCCGCTGGCTCTTGCTGGACGCGGCGGCGCCGGTGCTTGGAATCGTGTCCACGTCTTTCTTTACGCTGCCCAGCGATGGCTTTGGCACGGCGCTGGCGTTGTTCGGCGGGTTCTTTCTGTATATCGGCGCGAGCGACCTCATCCCCGAGAGCTATCACGCCCACCCGAAGTTCCTCACCACTGCGATGACGCTGGTGGGGGCCGGCGTCCTCTACCTCGCAATTCTTCTAATCGGGTAGTGCCGGTTGCGGCCCGCCGCGGGAGGTCTGCGCGCTGCCTGCCGAGGCGAGCATGATGCTGGCTATTGCCGCCCACTGCACGACGCTCAACTGTTCACCCAGAAAAATCAGACCCGACAAGGCACCCAGCGCCGGATCGCCGCTCATCAGCACCCCGAACGTCCGGGTGGGCAGGCGCGTCAACGCGTACATTTCGAGCGAATACGGCAGCGCGGTCGAGAGCAGCGCGACGGCGATGGCGGCCGGCAATAAGGCGGGCGACAACAGCGACGCTCCGGCGTGAGCGACGCCGAAGGGCACGATGGCGACGGCGCCCACCACCGTGCCCAGCGCCGTGGTTTGACCGCCGTGCGCGTTGCCCGCCTTTTGACCGAAGACGATATAGATGGCCCAACAGACCCCGGCCGCGAGCGCGAAACCGATGCCCACCGGATCGAGCCTCTGCGAGCCCGTTCCCACCGGCAGGATCGCGATCAATCCGAACGCCGCAAGGGCGATCCACACGAAATCGATCGGCCGGCGCGATGCCGCCATGGCGACCGCGAGAGGTCCCGTGAACTCCAGGGCCACGGCAATCCCGAGGGGAATTCGGTCGAGCGACGAGTAGAAGAACAGATTCATCAACCCCATCGCCAGTCCGTAGATGCCGATGGACCGCGCCTCGGTCGCATTGAGCCGCACGCGCCACGGCCGCCATACCGCCAGCAGTATCACGCTCGACAGGCCCAACCGCAGCGCCGTCGCTCCCGCGACGCCCACGACCGCAAACAATTGCTTGGCGACGACGGCGCCGAGTTGGAAGCTCGCCATCGCCACGACCAAGAGGGCGATCGGCAATGCAACCGAATGAGACTTGAATGGCGGACGGTGCGTCACAATAATCCCGGTATGTTGGTAATCACTTGAGATTAGCAGACGCCAGGATAGCCGATGGGCCGCATGCCGGAGTGGTGCCGCTACCCCGCTCCGCCGTGCCCGAGAGCACGGTTGCGCTCGCGCGCTTTCTCCTCGGAAAGGTGCTGGTACGCGATCTCGACGAGGGCCGACTGCTGGGCCGCATCGTCGAGACCGAGGCCTACCTCGTCGGCGATCCGGCCTGTCACGCCTATCGGGGCATCACGCCGCGCACTCGTTCGTTGTTCAAGGAGGCGGGTCACGCCTACGTGTATCTATGCTACGGCACGTCGTATTTGCTCAACGTGTCGAGCGAGCGGCGCGGAATCGGCGCCGGGGTGCTGCTGCGTGCACTCGAACCCCTGGCAGGAATCGACCATATGCGCCGTGCCCGGAACCGTATGCGCGGCGCGCCACAGGAGGAGCGGCTGCTCGACCTGGCGCGCGGTCCCGGACGATTGACGTCGGCTCTCCAGGTCGATTTGCGGCATGACGGGATCGACCTGTTTGCCGGCGGCCCTTTGTGGATCGGCGACGACGGCACCGGCATCGATGCCATCGGCGAGAGCACGCGAATTGGCCTCACCAAGGGCGCCGATGCGCGCCTGCGCTATTTCGTCGCCGGCAGCGCCTATCTCAGCGGATCGAGGCGGCTCAATGCAAACCCCGCTTGAGGTTCTGCCGGCGGCGGCGCCCGTCGTGCAACGCCCGCTTGAGGCCCTGCTGGCGACCGGGTCCGTGGTCATCCTCGATGGTGCGCTGGCCACCGAACTCGAGCGTCGCGGCGCCGATTTGTTCGACCCCCTTTGGTCGGCGAAAATCCTCATCGAGCAGCCCGAGTTGATCCGCGCCGTGCATTTGGATTATTTCAAGGCCGGCGCCGATGTGGCGACGACGGCAACCTACCAAGCCACGTTCGAGGCGTTTCAACGCCGCGGGATCGACCGCGATGCGGCTGCGCAGTTGATGCGCGACGCCGTCAGGCTGGCGATGGAAGCCAGGGAAGAATTCTGGGCCGTGCCTGCCAATCGCGCAGGTCGCGCACGTCCCCTGGTCGCGGCCTCGATCGGGCCGTATGGTGCCATGCTGGCCGACGGCTCCGAGTATCGGGGCCACTATGCGCAAAGCGACGGCCAGCTGCGGGACTTCCATCGACCGAGGTTCGAGGTGCTGGCCCGATCGGGCGCGGATCTCCTGGCGTTCGAGACCATACCCTGCTTGCGCGAAGCACTCGTGCTGGCGCGACTGCTCGAGGAATTTCCCTCCATGTCCGCGTGGATCAGTTTTTCCTGTCAGGACGGCAGCCGCAATTGCGAGGGCGAGGATGTCGGTGCGTGCGCGTCGGCATTACAGCCCTATTCACAGATCGCGGCCATCGGCTTGAACTGCACCCGTCCCGAATTCGTCGAACCGCTGCTACGGCGGATGCGCGAGCACACCGGCAAACCGCTGCTGGCCTATCCGAATTCGGGCGAGAACTACGATGCTGCGGCAAAGGTTTGGCGGGGCAACCCGCATCTTCAGCCATTCGCCGATCAGGCCCGCTCCTGGTACGACGCCGGCGCACGCCTGCTGGGCGGCTGCTGCCGCACCACTCCGCAGGACATCAAGGCGATTCACGCAACCTACGGCGTCGTGCACACCAACCCTCGAGACGGCTCCCCCGGGTCAATGCTCGGAAAAATTCGGCTCGCGTTTCTCGAAGAACGCGCGCACTCCCTCGACGCAATCCTGGGTTTCGAGGGTCATCTCCTGGGCGCTGCGCTCCGCCCGAAGCTGCTCCTGCAGTGAATTGTCGAAGGTCGAGGCGTGCAGCGATCGGATCTGTCCAAGAACCGCGCATGGCCCCGTGGCAAGCCGCCGTGCCACCGACTGCGCACGCGACACCACCTCGGCGTCCGGCACCACGGCATAGGCGAGTCCCCAATCGAGCGCCGTCTTGGCGTCGATTTTCTCGGCCAGCATCAACGAAGACAGCGACCGCCCCCCGCCGATGCGCCGCGCCAGGTGAAACGTAATGCCGGCGTCGGGTACCAGCCCCAAGCGCGCGAACGACGGCAGAAAATAGGCACTCTCTCCGGCGATGATGATGTCGCTGGCCAGCGCCAGACTCATGCCCGCTCCGACGGCAGCGCCGTTGACCGCCGCGACGATGGGAAAACGAAATCCGCTCAACCGCAGGATCAACGGATCCATGAAGCGTCGCATCTCGAAGTGCGCGCGTTGCCGTGCCTCCACGGTTTTCAGATCGATCGAGTGCAGGTCCAGACCGCTGCAGAAGACGTCGTTGCTGCCGGTAAGTACCACCGCGCGCGCACCGCTGTCGCCTTTTTGAATTTGATCGAGCGCCAGGTGCATCGCCCGGATGATCGTTATGTCGATGGCGTTGCTGACCGACGCCCGCTGTATCGAGAGAGTGGCCACCCCATCGGTGACCGTGAACGATAGTGAACTGCTCATGCGTCTGCCCCCCTAGCCCCGAGTCTCGACCCACATTACGATGATGCACTCAGGCTCCTAATGCTGCAAGGACACATGTGTCATATGCCCCCTGAAATGTTCCGTGCCCCTTAGCGGGCGCCCGTCGGCGGCACTTGCCCGCAGGGGCGTGGGTTATGGCTGGGTGGTCGTCTCGGCGACCATTCTGACGATGCCGGTGACCGCGGGCGCCGTGGGCGCTCCCGGGGCGCTGCTTCTGCCGCTGCAGCGCGAATTCGGCTGGCCGACCGCCGCCATCTCGTCCGCCATGGCCGTCCGCTTGCTGCTGTCGGCCTCATGGGGCCGTTCGCCGCCGCGTTCATCAACCGCCCGGCGTTGCGCGTCACGTGTCGATAAAGCACACTGCGACCGCGAAATTCCCCACAATCTCCTTGGGTGAAACGATGCCGATGGTAAGCCGCCTCGCCGTGGTCAGCCTGTTCGTCAGCGCCTGCTGGCTCGCCGCGCCGGGACCGGCCGCGTTGGCGAACGCCGCCGACAATTTGAACGAGACCCCGGCGAGCTTCAATCCGCGGGTCGAATCGTTCGACTATGTGAAGCGCGAAGTCATGATCCCGATGCGCGACGGCGTCAAATTGCATACGCTCATTCTCATTCCTCGCGGCGCCGCGCTCGCACCCATGCTGCTAACCCGCACTCCCTATGGGGCGGCGAATCGGATTTCCGCGGGCAACAGCGCGCACCTGTCGGCGCTCATCGACAGCACCGACGTGGCCGACGACGCGGTCGTGAACGGCGGCTACATCCGCGTGGTTCAGGACATCCGCGGCAAGCATGGCTCGGAGGGCGACTACATGATGACCCGGCCGTTGCAAGGACCGCTGAATCCCGCCCCGGTCGATCATGCGACGGACACGTACGACACCATAGACTGGCTGGTGAAGAACGTTCCGGAGTCCAACAGCAAGGTGGCGATCCTGGGAATCTCCTATGACGGATTCACGGCGCTGATGGCGCTGGTGCGTCCGCACCCCGCACTGCGGGCCGCCGTGCCCATCAATGCCATGGTCGACGGTTGGATGGGCGACGATTGGTTTCATGGCGGCGCATTCCGGCAAGACAGCTTGAAATATGCATACGACCAGGAAGCGACGCGCGGCAGCGACGTCACGTGGTGGTCCGACTACTACGATGACTACGACACGTGGCTCGCGGCCGGGTCGGTTGCCGACATGGCGGCAAAGCGCGGCGTGGAACAAGTCGGCTTCGCGAAGAAATTGCTGCAGCATCCCGCCTACGATGAATTCTGGCAGTCGCAAGCTCTGGACCGGATTCTCGCCAAGCAAGGTGTCTCGGTTCCAGTGATGCTGGTTCATAGCTTGTGGGACCAGGAGGACATCTACGGCAACATTGCCCTTTACAAGTCGCTCAAAGCGCAGCATGCCGATCACGCGCCTCTCTACCTCGTCCTGGGTCCCTGGTTCCATCATCAGCAGCGCTTGGACGGCAGCCGCTTGGGCGCCCTTGAATTCGGCAGCGATACGTCGGCGTATTTTCGGCTGCATGTGCTGCGGCCCTTCCTGGATCACTTCCTCAAGGACGATGCGCCGGCGCTCGAACTGGCTCCCGTGACGGCATTCGAAACCGGCGGCAACCGCTGGCAGTCGCTGCCCAGTTGGCCTGCGGGCTGTGCCGCGGGCTGCGCCATAGAGCACAAGAAAATCTACCTGGGACCCAATGGAGCGCTGGGTTTCGCGCCGCCGGCGGGCGCCGGATTCGAGTCCTACGTCTCCGATCCGGCAAAGCCGGTCCCCTACCTGCCCCGTCCCATTCACATCGACGGCGATGCCGGCGAATCGACTTGGCAAACGTGGCTGGTCAGCGATCAGCGAGATGCGGCGGCACGCACCGATGTGTTGAGTTTCAGCACGTCCGTGCTCGATCGGCCGATCAAAATAAGCGGCGAACCCATCGCCAATCTGGTCGCTTCGACCAGCGGCACGGACGGCGACTTCGTGGTCAAACTGATCGACGTCTATCCGCAAGAGGTCGGCAGAAATCCCAAGATGGGCGGCTATCAGCTGATGGTTGCCGCCGACATCCTGCGCGGCCGCTACCGGGAATCGTTCAGCGATCCAAAACCCATTCCCGCCGGCAAGAACCAGGTTTTCCGCTTTGCCCTACCCACCGCCAATCACGTTTTCCTGCCCGGGCATCGCATCATGGTTCAAGTGCAATCGACTTGGTTTCCGATCTACGACCGAAATCCCCAGACCTTCGTGGATAACATTTTCTTCGCGAAACCCGCCGACTACAAAAAGGCCACCATCAAGATATTTGATGGTGGCCCGGCATTGAGTTTCGTCGACCTGCCCGTTGTGGAAGGAGCGAGCGAGCGTTAGCGGGACGATCTAGCGATCCCGGTCGCGCTCGCCCTTCTTACCCTCGGGCGGGCCCCTTCGCTGCTGGGGCTGTTGCGCGGCCGGTCTCGCCTGCGGTGCCGGCTGCGCTTGCGGTCGCGCCTGCGGTGCCGGCTGTCCCTGCGGTCTCGCTTGCGGCGCAGGCTGCTGCCCTTGTCCTCTCGTCTGTGCGGCGGCCTGCGGCCCCCCCGGCTGACCCGGCGGTCTGCCGCCGTATGGGACTGCGGACGGGCGGCCGCCACCGTACGGCTGACCGGCGGGGGCAGCGGCAGGAGGAACACCACGTGCCGCGTTCGCCTGAGCGGCAGCTGCCGCCATGCCACCCGGCGCCCCGTTGGACCGGCCGGGACCGGGAGGTACAGCGGAAGGCTGTTGCGGAGTAGAAGGCTGCTGCGGGGCGGAAGGCTGCTGCGGAAAGCCTCCGGACATCGGCGCCCGCGGCGACGGAGCAACCGCTCCGCGCGCCCCGATCACGCCGGGCGCGTTGAACGCGGCGGGCCGTGGGGTGGCGGCGATCGCCGGACGTCCACCGTTAGCCTGAGCGGCCAGCGCCGGGTTCCTGGTCGCTTCCTGGATGTGTTCCCGCTGCACCGGGGTCGGCGCCACGTGCCGTTCCCTCAATGCGACGCGGTCCTGCGCCGTCGGTGCCGCGGCCACGCCGCCCGAACCGCCGTTGTAGCTCACCTTGTTGACGGTGACATTGTTGACGGTGACGTTGTTCACCACGGTTTGGTTGTACGTGTTGTGAATGACGGTGGTGTTCACATTGTTCACCGACCTGTTGTAGGCATAGCGGTTGCCGTCCCAACGGCCGCCGACATAACCCACGCCGACATAGCCGTAGCCGTAGTTGACGCCGCCGTAGAATCCGACGTGCGGACCCCAGTAGCCGGCGTGCCAGCCGTAGACTCCACCGATGAACGCCCAATAGCCGGGAGTCCACAGCACGCCCACTCTGGGCGGCTGCACCCAGGTCCCCGGGACCCAGTAATAATCGCCGCCATTCCAAGCCCAGTATCCGGGCGTCCAGAGATATCCATCCTCCGGGCAGGGCGGCTGCTCGTAATCGGGGAGCGGGGGTGGCGCCTGCGTAGCACGCACTTCGACGTCGCCCGTGGGCTCATCGTAGGCGGCCTGAGCAGGCGGAGGCGAGTAGGCCTGCTCGGGTGGCGGTGGGGGCGGCGGGCGGTAGACGCGCTCCTGGACCACACACGCGCTCAAGCAGACAGCGGCGGTCAAGATCACGGCTATGCCGCCCTGGACAACGAAAGAGTTCTTCGAGGCTATCGCCATGATTACCAACCCCTTATGACTTGGAAGCACAGAATAGGAGAGTCCATCCCGTTCATGAGACAGATAACGTCACAGTTCGCACAATGGCTACCCCCGTGAAGCGAATGTAACCCGGCGGCACCCCCACCCTGTCAGCGCACCCTACTTGTCCGCGCACCCGGCCCACCCCGACTGTCCGCGCACCGTCAGCGCACCCTACCGAGCCAGTGCTGCGCCTTTTCAACATCCAGCAGATCGCCGACGGTATTCAATCCTGCGCGCGTGGCACGCTCCAGCACCACGAGCAGCAGCGCACCGTGGCAATACGCGTCGGCCAGCGCACGATGGCGAACCGGGGCTTTGAAATTGAAGTGGCGCAGCCAATCGTCGAGGGTGTCATTGTCGGTGTCCGGAAACAACGCCGGTAGCAGGACCGCAAGATCGACGAAGGGATTGTGCAGGCGAACTCCGAGCACGGCAGCCGTCTCGCGGCCGAGAATCGTGCGATCGAACTCGGCGCGAAACGCCACCGCTGCCGAATTGCCCAGGAATTCGAGATATTCGATCAGGCCCGTCACGGGTTCGACGCCGCCCAGTTGCTGCTGTCCGCCGATCTGATGGAACAGAATATTGTTCACCGGGCTGGCATGCTCCTGGCGCAGGTAGCGTTCGAAGCAGTCGTCGTGACGGATGGTGCGGGCACGAACCGCGACTGCGCCGATGGAGATCACGCGATCACGCTGCACGGAGAGGCCGGTGGTCTCCAAATCCACGGCGACGAGACGCGCTACGCTCAGCGGCTGGCGCAGCATGTCGACCTTTCCCGCGGCCGTCGCGTTGCGGAGCAGCCGAAGCCGCGTGCGTGCCGAGGGCTCGAGGGCCGTGCGGATTCGACGGCGGCGCAGCCAATTCGGCAGCCAGCGCATCCTTGGCGCCTGCCCGCTCACCGCGCGATCGATTGCTTGAGCAACATCTGCAGATTCCTGGCTTGCCGGAACGCCTCCTTCAACAACCGCTGATCCGGATCGCTGAGGGTGTAGGGATCGATACGGTTGTGATCCGAAGAGCGGCTGTCGATCGGGCTGGAATGATCGGCGTGCTCCACAGCCAAGCCGCCGCTCTGGGCCCGGAAGCGCAGCAGCTGCAGGAACTCGAAAGACTGGATGAGTCCGGCGAGGTCGCGCTCCGGCAGGTTGACGCGGCGCATCCCGAAGCGCAGGCGCTGCGCCGTATGAGTCTCGGCAATGCCGAACTCGAGTGCAAAGACCCGCGCCGCATCCACGAACAAGCGCGTGCCCTGAGTCTTGAGATCCACCCTGCCGGGGAAGTCGGCATCGTCGGTGCGGAACGCCCGAATCAATCCCAGCGGCGGTTCGCTCTGCAGAGCATTCTCCGTCAGTAAACCCAGAAACAACCGCTGATCGCCCGCACGATTGAGAACCCAGGTGCGCAATTCCTCGGCAAGAGCAGTGGCGCCAAACAACGGCCGCAAATCGAAAAATATATTCGCATTGAGCAACGCCTGCGCCGTCGGTTCGCGCATCCAGTCGGCAAAACGCGCGCGCCATTCGCGCACGCTCAGACAGCACGCGGGGTTGCCTGCCATGATATTGCCGCGGCAGAGTGGAAATCCGAGGGTGGCGAGCGCCTGATTGACGGCCGTGGCGAAGGGCAGCAGCCGCTGCCGAACTTCCTCCGTTTGTCCCTCCGGAGGATCGAAGATGATCGCGTTGTCCTGGTCGGAGACCATGGTCTGTTCGCAGCGACCTTCGCTTCCCAAAGCCAGCCAGCACCAGGGGACGGAGCCGATGGCGAATTCGGATTGCACCAAGTCCAGCACCCGCTGCGATACGCCGTCGTTCAAGGAGGTTATCACCCGCGCCAAGTGTTCCGCGGCGACGCCCTGCGCGATCAGATTGCCGGTGAGGCTGGCGATGTCGCGGGTTGCGGAACGCAGATCGGCAATGCCGGTCGCCGCCTTGACCTGCTGCAAGACACCGCGGATCGACACGCGCTGCAGCGCGAACAGGTCGCGCTCCGAGATGACACCCGTGAGCGCTCCGTTGCGCGTCACCAGCAATTGATGAAACCCCTGGGACGCCATCAGCGCGATCGCGTCCTGCGCGCTGGCGTGATCGTCCAGGCTGGCCGGAGCGGGCGTCATGACGGACGCAACCGGGTCGGTGAGCGGCCGCTGCGGCAATACCACGCGCTCCATCAGATCCGTCAGGGTGAAGATTCCCACCGGCCGCCGCGCCTCGTCGACCACGACGATGGTGCCGACCTCCGCGCCGCTCATCCGTACCAGCGATTCGCGGATCGGTGTGTCGGCTGCGCAGGCGACGGCATCGCGGTGTACCAAGCCGGACAGCGGCTCGAGCAGGATGCCTTGATTCACCGTGCGACCCAAGAAGCCCAGGTGAGCGCTCGCCAGAGATTCCTTGAGAACGGTTGCCAGCGCGGTCGCGATGAATTCCCGGAATGGCGCCGATCGCAGCCGCAGCGTCTCGACGTGCTCCGCGGACAACTCGAAACTGAAGACATCCTCGGTCGCGACGAAGCGCCCCGAGCTAGCGGCCTCGGCCGGAGCGGCCAGCGGAAAGCACTCGCCCGGACCGAGCACCACGCCGCCGGAGCGCTCGGAAGGTTCCCAACGCACAAACCCGCGATGAATGACGTGCAACTGTCCGTCGTGGCCCGTGTCGGCATCGACGATGACCGCGCCGGCCGGGTAGTACGCAAGCCGCGCGTGTTCGGCAAGGTACTGCAAGTCCGCGCCGGCCATGCGCGAGAACGGCGCGAAGCGGATCAGAAACCCGATCGTGGCCTCGCTCAGCAACTCGGGAATCGGCATATTCCCTCAGGTACACCAGTGCGCCGCGCAGGTCGGCACACCGGCGACGGATCAGTGTGCGGTCGCCTTCGAGACCAGCAGCCCCGTGTTCTGGCGGGCGTAGACTTCGTTCCACATGCCTTCCGCCCGCTTGTCGCGGAATAGCAGCGACCCGAAGATGACGGCCAGGAATCCAAGTGGAATCGAGATGATTCCCGGGTTCTTCAACTCGATCAACGGCTTCTCGAGGCCCATGAAGGAGGTCCGGTCGTCATCCCACTTCTTGATGTCGGCGTTCGCCTTGTCGACGGCCTTGTCGAGCGCCGCGAGATCCTTCTTTGCCTTGGCCGCCACCGCCTCGTCGGCGGAACCCATGGCTTCGGTGACCGCCGCCCGTTTGGCCGGCTCCGCGTCCAACACTTTGTGCGCCGCAGCCTTCACGGCGAGTGGGTACGTCAGGTTCGGAGAGACCAGCGTCAGTCCCACGGCGGCAATGGTGCCGATCAGCATGCCGGCCACTATTCCGCCTGTATTGCAGCGCTTCCAATACAAGGTCAGCAGCACGCAGGGAAAGTTCGCGCTGGCCGCCACGGCGAACGCCAGTCCGACGAGTACGGCGACGTTTTGGCCCTTCGCTGCGATCCCGATCCCGATCGCCATCGCGCCGACGATGACCGTGGCGACACGCGCGGCCTTCACCTGACCTTGCGGGGTGGTTTCCTTGCCCTGGCGAACGACGCCCACGTACAGGTCATGCGCCATGGCCGAGGCGGCAGCAAGCACGAGACCTGAGACCACCGCGACGATAGTGGCAAATGCAACCGCCGAGACGAACGCCAGCATGAAGTTGCCGAAGAACGAATTGGGCCCGCCACCGATGTACTGGGCCAACAGCGGACCCGCCAAGTTGCCGCCGGCATCGACCGCAGCGATGTTGGCGGACCCGACGAATCTGGCCGCCCCGAAACCCAGGAACAACGTCAGCACATAAAAGCCGCCGATGATCGCCATCGCCCAAATGACCGATTTCCTCGCCTGCTTCGCGGTCGGTACGGTGAAAAAACGCATCAGAATATGCGGCAGTCCGGCCGTGCCGAATACCAGCGCCATCCCCAGACTGATCTGATCGATCGGCGCCTTGAAGTACAAACCCGGCTCGAGAAAGCGTTGCCCGAGCTCGGCCGCCGACATGCTCTTCGCGGGATCCCCGAGAAGCGTCGCGACCCGCGCCTGCACTTTCGGGTCGGCGACCACGTCCTTGAGGAATCCCGGCAGCGAAAATCCATAAGGTGCCCACACCAGCGCGACTATCACCAGCGAGGCGACCACCAGCAGCACCGCCTTGATGATTTGCACCCAGGTCGTGGCCACCATTCCGCCGAATATCACGTAACCCAGCATCAGCACCCCGACGCAGATGACCGAGGTCTCATAGTTGATGCCGATCAGAGTCTTGACCAGAACTCCGCCGCCGACCATCTGGGCGGTCAGGTAAAAGGTCGATACGGTAATGACCGACAGCGCGCCGACCACCCGGGTCTTCTTTGGATCGTTGCGATAGGCCAGGATGTCGGCGAGCGTATAGCGGCCGATATTGCGGCAAGGCTCGGCAATCAACAGCAGCACCGTGATGTAGGCGACCAGCCAGCCGACCGAGTACATGAAGCCGTCGTAGCCGTACAGGGAAATCAGTCCGGCAATGCCGAGAAACGAGGCCGCCGACAAGTAGTCGCCCGCAATCGCCCAGCCGTTTTGCAACCCGCTCACGGTTGAACCGGCGGTATAAAAATCGGATGCCGAATGCACGCGTTTGGCCGCAAGATAGGTGACGAACATCGTGATCGCTATCACGACCGCGAACACCGTGAACGTCAGCCAGCGGTATTCCTCGCTGACGCCGGCCTGCGCAAAGGCGGATGGAGCAGCCAGGAAAGTGCACGCCAGCAATGCAGCCGCCGCCGGCTTTCTGATGATGACACTCATGATTTGACCCCTGTCCTGGCCGAGAAGTCGGCGGCTATTTCAGCCGCGAGCGCATCGAAGTCCCGGTTCGCCTTGCGTGAGTAAACGAGTGCGATGGTCCAGGCGACGACGAATTCGCTCAGGGCAAACAGCAGGCCCACATTGACGACGCCCCACACGCGGATCTTGTACAGATCCTGGAAATAGGCGGCTCCGATCGGCAGCAGGAAGTAGTACACCACCGACAACGCCATCAAGCCCCACAGAAACAAGTTCTTTTGCCTGTGCAAGGATTGGAAGCGCGGGTCCCCGATCAATGCATCCCAATCCACGGTCTCAAGTGTCGCCATATTAGAATTCCTTCTTATAGACGTGCGTGGTCCCCGATCATCGACGGTCCTTCACTTTGATCATAGCAGCGAAAGGACCGAACGCTCTACCTCGAGCCGTATTTCCATCAGCGGGGCGGCGCCGCGGTAATGATCGCGCGCAGTTCCATGAGTTTTGCCTTCACGGCCGTGGCGTTGTCGGGCCCGATTCGAATCAACAGTTTCTGACCGGCCGGCAGCGCCTCCACTTTTGGATCGGCGAATACGTACATGACGTTCGGCCTGATGAGCTCTATGGGACCCGCGATCTGCGGGGTCGCCAGCAGCATATCGATGACCTTGACCAGGCGGTCGTTGAAGTAGCCCGTGGGATAGCCGAGATCTTGATAGGCCTTTTGAAACAGCGGGTAGAAGCGCAAGTACACCGCGGCGAATCGCTGCATGTCGGCTTTCCGAATCACATCCATCATCGGCTCGTAGCGCCGGAAATTCCGCCGGTCGAGCGTCGCATGCAGTTCGTCGCCATCGGCGATGAACGCTCCCGCCGCGGGCGTGACCGGCCGCTTGTCGACCGCTACTTTTTGGCGCGGCAGATTATCGACGGTCACGACGATGTGGCGGACGACGCTCTCCGGCACCAGGTACTGCCCCAGGTTTACCCCGGAGGAGGCGTCGCCCAGCGCATCGATAAGGGCCTTGTCGCTGTCATTCAGGTCCGGCAGGGGCGTCGTTGCGGCTGCATCCGGCGACGCGGGTACGGGATGCTCGATCCTCGCCGCGGGCTCCGGCGCCACCGCCTCGGGCGGCGCGCTCGCCGGCACCGTCGGCAGCGGTGTGTGATGGCCGCGCCAGTAAAGCCAACCGCCCAATCCGGCCACCACGACCGCGATGGCGGCCCCGATCAGCGGTTTGCTGATGCTTGGTTTGTCGAAATCGTCGTACGCCATGTCTTAAAACCCTTCAACCCCTGGTCTGTGTGCGCAAGTGCAATTCGTGCTGACGATAGTCGATGACGAGAGTGTCGAGCATTCCCAATGCATCCATGCCGATCAAGATCGCGGGCTCGTTGATGAGCTTCCACTGCTTGAAAATATACAGGTCGGCAAAGGTGACGCCCGGATCGAGCATCTTGATCGCGCCCAATTCGATGGCCGGAGTGGCAATGATCTCGCCATCCTCGGCCACCATCGTCGCACCGATGATCTGGTCGGGTCTCCCCCCGCCCTTGCGGTGCCCCAAGGCGTTGCGCAGAGCGATATTGGCGACCGTCGTTTGGCCGCCGGTATCGATGATGGCCTTGGCCCGCACCAAACCCACCCTCGCGTCGACGACGATGAGCTGGCCGCGCAGCGAGCGGAATGGAATCCGTACAAAATCGACACCCGCCTTTTCGCCGCGTGAATAGGCGATGGTAATTCGATCGTGCCGAAAATCAATGAAGATACGCTTGTTCGTCAGTCCTTCGGATCCCAGAATCCCCTCCGCGCCTCCCATTGCATCGGGCACGATGGGCAGCGTGGGCGAATCGACCGCCACGTCGCCGACGCTCAAGGTATCGACCCGGATGGTCGGCACCGTGGCCGACCCGGTCACACCGCGCAGGGTGACCGGCGGCGATCGATCGGTGGGGATGCCGAGTGCCAATGCCACCATGGCCGTGATGGCCGAATGCGAAGCTCCGGTGTCGAGCACCAGCCGGAAGGGTCCGCGGCCGTTGATGAATACCGGCGCCCAAATGCGTCCGATCTGATCGCGCCGCGTGGGAGCCACGTACCGCGGCTCGCGGGCTTCGACCAAGATCTCGGCGAGCGCATCCGCTGCGTCGGGAATTGCCACGGCATCCGGCGTCTTCAGCTCCGGAGAGTTGAAGGCGTCGGCCACCCTGCCGGCACCCAGGACCAATGCCGCGAGAGTTGCGGCGCAGCCGACGGCAGACTTAGGTTTCATGTGCAACCCCCCGATCGGAGTCTAGCACCCCGACGACAATGAAGCCGCGCCGGCGCGAACTCAGCGCGGTCGACGGGCGGCAATCGCGAGGTCGGTCCGATCCCGTGTCGTGACCACGACTTCCACCCGGCCGTCTCCGACCAGGGTCCAGGGCAGCGGCAAATTGTCGGACACCACCGAAATGACGTGATGTCCGGTAGCCACGGCCGGAAAATCGAATCGCCCGCGCAGGTCGGTCTGCACCGAAAATCGTCCGTCCAGCACCACGGTGACATTGGGCGCGCCCGGTTCGCCGGCATCGCAATGTCCGTTGTCGTTGGCGTCCAGATAGACGACGCCCGCGAGTTCGCCGGACCCACCGCCCGGTGGGCCGCCTAGCGGTGCGAAGTGCAAACCCGAAGCTCGCTTGTAACGGACCGTCAGAAATGCGCCCCGCTCCTGCAGCGCAGGGACCAGGGTCGCGATCGGCGGAGTCAGCGGCGAAATCACGGTGAGCGGCGCCCAGGATCCGGTTCGGCTGTCGTAATAAGTTGCGAGTATTTGCCAGAACTGTGACACCTGGTAGGTCATGGAGACATTGGCGGACACGCCGGGCGCCGCCCGTCCCTGGACGGCGCCTGCCCAGCGCACGTTGCCTTCGATGCCGAAACGATTCGTGAACTGACCGCCGCCGAAGGCGGCGATGCCGAGTACGGTGCTGTCCTGCCGAGCCCCGTCGAGGAAACCTTTGCTGATGCGCTCGACCGAGGCCGACGTGCTCAACCGCAGGCTGCCCGGCGTCGCCCACGTCTCATCCAGCGTGACCGCGGAATCCCGGCCAACCGGGGTCTGTGCGACATTGGCCTCCACACGCCCCGTACCCCAAGGGTTGGCGCGATCGACATAGCCTTCCAGCGACCAACCGACTCCGCCGTCGGTGCGGCTGACATTCGTCACGCCGCCGATGCCCCAGTCGCGCGACAACTGGTAACGGGTATCGCCCGTGACGAAAGTGGTGTTCGAACCCAACCCCGACACCGAATGCACCTCGTCGATCCCGACATCGGCCAGCCAGCGCCTGTCCTGGTAACCGAGCCGGTAGTAGCCGCCTTCCATATCATTCGAGATCAACTGGCTGCCCCAGGTCAGGTTCGGATCGATGCGAAAGAGCCCCGCATTCTGCTGCCAATGGCCCTGAAGCATCGAGCCGTCGATCCAGCTGCCCACCGCGTTGCCCTTGCCGCTCACCTGGCCGTCGACGAGGTTCAGCTGGAGACGTGCGCCTGGGTTTGCCCAAGCGGCGCTCACCAGTCCCGTGCTGGAGGACTGCAGCGTCCCGCCGTCGATGACGGGGCCGATGGCGAGGTTTGCGTTGTGCGCGTCGATCAATTGTCCGCCCACCGTCCAATGCTCCGCCGGAGCCCACTGCGCCCCGACCGACGCAGTTTCCCCATCCAGGGTCCGGAAGTTCGGAACTTCGATGCCGTCATAGACGCCGGGCCGGCCGCCGCCTGCGACCAGCTGCAAGCCGGACGGCCCGCGCCACTCAGTGGAAAGACCTTGAACCGCACCGGTGGGCAGGTAGAAGCGCGGTTGAAACCGTGCCAGCGCAACTTCCGGCGTGTTTACGTCGCCCAGCGCATTGTCGGCCAGCCAACCCCCATCGAACGGCATCGCGCGCTGCCGGAGTGTGACGACGCCGCCCTGACCCTGCTCCCCGGGCCCAACGCCCGAACCTCCGGTGCGCGCCGAGGCATCGAGCGACCAAGCGCCGTAGCTGACCGTCTCCCACTGCGACCTCAAGACGATGCCGTTCTCCACCACGTTGGCGGCGGAACCGGAGCTGCCGGAGTGCAATGCGCTGACGACGCCGTCGACCTGCAGCGAATGCGCCAAGCCCCGGCTGTCGCTCACGTCGGCCTCGCCCATCGAGATGTCGGGAGCCAGAGTTCCGCCGCCGATGATTCGATCCTGGTAGGCCGGTGGCGCCTCTGCGCTAAGCGCAGTGGATCCGGGAAGTACCCAGAGGCCGCACAGGCCCGCCGCGACCCGGAACATAAGGTTGGCACGGACCTTCATTCAAAGATCTGGTCCAACTCGGTCTTGTGCTCGCCCCATTCGAGCGTGCCCTTCACCGTGACCGGGTAGGCGAGCGTCGGACGCTCGTCGGTGGCCGTCGACGGCGCCAGGAACACCTCGCGTTCTTCATGCGGCAGAATGGGAAAGTCCGAGGGCGTGAAGTCGTACTTGATGCCGTTCGCGTCCACGCCGGTGAGAAATCCGCTGACGCGGCCATGCGCGCCGCCGGAGTTGTGGATGCGCAGCGTGGGGATGCGCTGGCCGTTGAGCGTCGTGATCTTGGGTCCGAACAATTCCAAGGCGGGCACTGCATCGCCCACGTTCACGTAGACGATCACGCCGATCCGCCCGGTGACGGGTAGATCCACGCCATTGCTCTTGGCGATCGACGGATCGGCTCCTTCGATCATCACGGCGAACCGGCACTCGCCGGCAGACGCCTCCGCGGGAACGTTCACTTCGAAGCGGTAGCGCAGAATTCCGTTTCCAGGCACCACCACCTCGGGCCGCTCGATCGCGACCCACGGACGGCAGCTGCCGGGCTGCAGCTCGTCTTGGAAGTTCACGGTGAAATCCGGCGACAGAGTCCAGTCCGCGGTGTGGATCAGATAGCGGCCCGGCGTGGTCGATCGATTGCTCACTTCGATTACGCTGCGCACCGTCTTGCCGGGCTTTGCAGCAAGCTCGAAGCGCGGCGGCGAGACCTGCGCCGCAAACCCTTGTGCGTGTGCGGCCGCGCCGAACAGCACACCGAGAACCAACCCAAGCGCGGGAAAGCTCCGTCGCATGATCATCCCTCGTCCATCTCGAAGCGGTAGGTGAGCGGGAAGGCTCGCTGCACCAGGTTCCCATCCACGCTGAACTGAAATTTGAATACGTCCTCCATGAACGGCGTCGTGATGGGGCCGGCGTAGACCAGCACGCGATTGCCTGAGCGGACCTGCCCCGGCATGAAGCGCCCCTGAGTCACCCAAGAGGCGCTCACCGGCCCCGGCGGCTGCGCCGGCAGCACCAGGTAGATGCGGCCCGAGCGCCGGATCCAGGGAAGAACGTTGACGCGCACTCGAATCGTCGTGGTGCCGACCATCAGATTGTCGCCGCCCGAACGCGACGGCCGCGGGGACTGCCAGCGCAGACTTAACGCAGGTTCGAGCGCCTGCGTGCCGGAGTCATCGATGGGAGTGGATTTTCCCCACGCGGCGCCGCTCCAGATTATGGTGAGTGCCGCGGCCAAAAAAAAAGCAGCCGACGGCCGAGCAGTACGGCTGGCAATCTTCACGGCGAACTCATCGTGTAGCGAACCACGCCGGTGAACGTGCCGGCCGGAGGCACGGTGTTGTTCAGGTACGAAAACGTCCAGCAACTCTCGTTCCAGGTGTTGCTGGCCATTGCACCCACGTTCTGGACTCCGCCGTTCACGAAGGTACCGGCTGGGAACGGCTCCGCGCCGCTGTCGCCGTTGCCGCTCGAGGTCCATTGAATCTTGGAAAAGGGAATCGTGTCGCCCGTGGCATTGGTCAAGGCCGTGGGCACGGTGGCCGTGACTTGTGCTGCGGCCGTGGTGCCGCCCGCCGTTCGATAGAAGCCGCCGATATAGAGTTGCCCCGGCACGCTGCAATATGCATATCCGTCCAGGAAGCTCTTGGCGGCGGTGCTGTCGGTGGACATCGCCTGCGGTGTGCCGTTGCCCACCGCGCTCGCCGCCACCGTGGCCGACACCTTGTTGACGGTGGTGTTGTTTCCCGGCTGACCGCCGGCGTTGTAGTTGGCGGTGAAGCTGCCCACGCCGACCTGGAGGTAAAGGGTCTTGGGCGAGGCCGGCGCGAGCGTGAGCGTGTATGCCGCCGCCGATCCCGACATGGCCGCTGCGCCTGACGCGGCGGCAAGACAGACTGCACCGATCAATTCTCGGCGCAGTCCGCCTCGGCCGTTTTTTCGACGACCGCCTGCCGGCATCGTTCCGGGCCGACGGACCGGAGTTGTTGGCATGGCGTGCATCGCAATGTCGCGTCGATCTTTTAGTGCTGCCGCCGTATTACGGCATCGCCGCCGTGTAGGTCACCCGTCCATTGAGCGCGGCGGTGCCGCCGTACGTACCGGCCGGCGCCGTGACGGAGTTCGCGTAAGCGTAGGTCCACTTCGCGTCTTGAGTGATCAGCTTCGTTGCCGGTGCGGTGAGCACGATGCTCGCGCTCGCGCCGTTGGCCAGCACCGGTGCCGGCAGGGCCGTCGCGGTCGTGTTGGTCGTGGAAGTCGTCGTGATCTGGGTCCACGGGATCGAGTCACCTGCCGCGCCGTCGCTGAGCGCACCGCCGGTCGAGGCGCTCAAGGTGACGTTGCCGCTGTTGCTCACGATGGCCGCGGTTTCGACGCCGCCGGTGAGATCGCCGCCGACACCGGCAACCGCCGTTCCGTTGCCCACCGTGCCTGCGGCCGGGGAAAAGGTGATGGCATCGATGGTGCCGACCGATGACAGGGACGGTGTTGCGCCCGTATAGGTGGAACCGGTACCAACCCGCAAGTACAAGATCTTCGGGATCACGATCGAAAAGTCCACGTGCGCCGTTGCGGTGAGCGCGGTGGTTCCCGTCTGCAGATTCGATTCGCCGAAGGCGATGAGCGGAAGCGTCAACGCCGCCGCGCCCAACAAACTTTTCAAGGCTACTGATGTCGTCATTTCTGCTTCCTGTGCTGAAGTTCGATTCATGGGGCGCTTAAGAAATGGGGGACGGCTCCGCCGTCCCCCACGCTCGGGTTGCCACCGCGACCCAGTGCGTGAGCGCGATATTAGGGGTTTACCTTAATGGCACGTTGACCCAGGTCGCAGTTCGGGTCGGCGGCGCTCAAGTTCCGCTCAAGGCGGTCGATATAGCGTGGTTTTTGTGCGCCAGTTCGCACCGGCACCTGCGCGTCTCGCCGGTTTACGGCATCGAGACGGTGCAAATCATCCGGTTCGTCCGCGGGACGACGCTGGGGCTAGCGTCCGCGGGCAACTGGCATGCAGCTTCCCGCGCGATGACCCTTCCGGCCGCAGCGCGCAGGATCACGCCGTTGCGCGCGGCGGGCACTCTGCCTGTGCTCGCTGCCAGCGTCACGTTACGGTTATTGCTGAAAATTGCGACGTTTTGCGCACCTGAGTCCAGGATGTCGCCGCCCGCGATGCCCAGCGACAGCACCTTGGGAATGACGATCCGGAAGTCCGCGTGCGCCGTGGCGGACGCCTTCCCGCTCACGGTACCGGCCTGAAGATGAGATTCAGCCGCCGCCCACAATGGCAGCAGCAAACTCGTGGCGGTCATCAAGCCGCGGAGACCTGAGCAGCATTTCAAGATCCGGATCCTTCGCGCGCAACGCACGTTGACGAGGGCTTCAGACCGCCGGCCCACAGCGAAGATATCGGCCGGGAGGCAGGCGATTAAATACCGGATCTGTGACCCAGGTCACGCTGCAAGTGCACCTCGCGGTTGCGGTCGATGCCCGCGCCCTCGCCGACGGAATTCGCCCTTGCTACGCGAAGTCCTCCGTGTCGATCTCGGCCTGGGTGGCGGCGTTGTATCTCGCCCCCCTGATACTGATGCGGTTGATGAGCGCGTCGAGGCGGGAGCAAACATCCGGCTCGAGCCGCACCCGCCCGCCCGCCACATTCTCTTCGAGGTGGGTGATGCTGGTGGTGCCAGGGATGGCGAGAACGTGGGGACCGCGTGTCAGCACCCAGGCAAGGGCCAGCTGCGCCATCGAGCATCCGGCATCGCGCGCCAGAGCCGCGTAGTCGGTCAACAACCCGAGATTGACGGCATGGTGATCGGATGAGAATCGGGGCATGGCCCGGCGGATGTCCGTAGGCAAGAACGTGGCCACATCCGGCATATGCCCGGTCAGAAAGCCACGCGCCAGCGGACTGAAGGCGACAAAGGCGGCGCCGATTTCGCGGCATGTCCCGAGCACCGCGATCTCCGGATTGCGCGTACACAGCGAGTACTCGCTTTGCACGGCCGCGATCGGATGCACGGCATGCGCCCGCCGCAAGGTGGGGGCAGACACCTCGGACAAGCCGATGGCGCGAATCTTCCCCTGGCGCTTGAGTTCGGCGAGCGCCCCCACGCTCTCTTCGACCGGCACCGTCTTGTCCCACCGATGCAGGTAGTAAAGATCGATGACATCCGTACGCAACCGGCGCAGCGAGGCTTCGCATGCCCGCCGCAAGGTCTCCGGACGGCCATCGATGACCCGCCGCACACCCGTTTCGAATTCGACGCCTTGCATGCCGCACTTGCTCGCCAGCGTGAATTGCGATCGGCGGCCCGCGAAGGTGCGTCCGAGGAGTTCCTCGTTGGCACCGAATCCGTAGAGCGCTGCCGTATCGAAGTGGGTGATGCCCAGATCCAGGGCGCGCGATAAAACCTGAGCCGCGGCTTCCGGCGAAGGCGGCACGCCGTAGGCATGACTGAGATTCATGCAGCCGAGCCCGATCGCCGAAACCATACAGGGTCCGAGCGCGCGTTCCTCACCCAACCCAGGCACTTTGTTTTGCATGAAGACCTTCATTTCAACGGTCGATAATCGCCCTAAGATAGATCCAAAATCGTCGGCGAGCGATGCTGTTTGGCGCGCTGACCCGCCGGTGCCCGTACGGCCCGTGCGCGTACCGCCGGTGCGCGTACGGCCTGTGCGCGTATCAGTAATGTCCTACACTAGGTAGTCCGCCGCTGACGGGGCGACGGCGCCTGGCTGCGCTATCGCCGGGTTACAATTTCACTCGATCCTAAAGGCCTTGGGGGACTGGCCGAACGAAGGCCCGCGCACTCTTCTGGAGTACACAACATGATGAAGCCTTGGAGTCGATTTCTGCTGCCGGCGATGCTGGCGCTGCTGCTGCCCGGCTTCGGTCTGGCTCAGATTTCCGTGGATGTTCAGGTCAACGTGCCTCCTCCGGAGCTCCCGATTTACGATCAACCGCCCATTCCCGGCGACGGCTATGTGTGGACGCCGGGCTATTGGGCCTGGAGCGACGACGACCAGGACTATTACTGGGTGCCCGGGACGTGGGTACCCGCACCCCAGCCTGAATATCTTTGGACGCCGGGCTATTGGGAAGCGGCAGGCGTCGTGTTTCTGTGGCATCCCGGGTACTGGGGTCCGCACGTCGGCTTCTACGGCGGCGTGAATTATGGCTACGGCTACGTCGGCAACGGCTACGAGGGCGGCTATTGGCAGGGCGGCCGCATGTACTACAACCGATCCGTCAACAATATCAGCAACGTGAACGTCACCAACGTGTACAACAAGACCGTCATCAACAACGTCACGGTCAACCGGGTCAGTTACAACGGCGGCAACGGGGTCCAGGCACGACCGACGCAAGAGCAGATGGCGGCCAGCCGCGAGCGGCACCTGCAGCCCACATCGGTGCAACGGGAACACGTGGACTTGGCGCGCCGCGACGTGACGCTGCACGCGAACCGCAATGAGGGGCGCCCACCGATCGCCGCAACGCCGAAGCCTGCCGAGTTCAAGGCCCCGGGCGTGGTTCCCGCCCGCCAGGGCGGAGCTGTCAGCGGGGTTCGCCCGAACCCCACGCAAAGGAGCGAACCGCGGGAGAATGCATCGCCGCGCGAGAATCCGGCACAGCGCGAGAATCCGGCACAGCGCGAGAACCCGGCACAGCGCGAGAACCCGGCACAGCGCGAGAACCCGGCACAGCGCGAGAACCCGGCACAGCGCGAGAACCCGGCACAGCGCGAGAATCCGATGCAGCGCGAGAACCCCGCGCAGCGCGAGAGCAATCCCAGCGAACGTGCCCCGCCCATGCGCCCATCCGCACCGCGGCCCCCACCGGAGCAGCAGCGCGAGCAACCGCGCTCCGAAGCGCCGCGCTATGAAGCCCCGCGACCTCCACCCGAGCCCCGTCGCGAGGCGCCGCCGCCGGTGGAACGTCGAGCCCCGGAAGCGCCCCCACCGCCCCGCCCGAGCGCGCCGCCGCAGGCGCCTCGTGCGGCGGCACCGCCGCCGGCGCCGCACCCCGCACCGCATGCCGAACGTCCACCGGAGAAGGACCGTGAGCACCATTGACCACGATACCGACGCACAGCGCTTCAGCACCGTCGTGGACGGTCAACGAGCCGTGCTCGACTACCAGATGTCGAACCGGATCATGACCATCACGCATACGGGAGTACCGCCGGCGATCGCGGGCAGAGGAATCGCAGCCGAACTCATGCATGCCGCAGTGGAGGCCGCGAGCGCGGCGGGCTGGACGGTCAATCCGGTCTGCTCGTACGCCGCGGCATACATGCGCAGGCATCCGGAAGGAAGCGAGCGCCAGCACGAAGAGGATTTATTGGACGAAGCCCTCGACGAATCGTTTCCCGCCAGCGATCCGCCGTCGGTGGGAGCCAGCAGCTAACCGCTTCGATTCCAGCCGGCCGATCCTGATTCCCGGGTCGATCCTGATTCCCGGTCGATCCTGATTCCCGGTCGATCCTAATTCGCGGTCATCGGCTGGCCTTCGTGCGCCACGAGCAAGTCGCTCATGTCGTTTGCATGCTCTTCTTCCACGACGAGAATGCCCTCCAGCATGGCGCGAGTACCGGGGTCTTCATTGGCGAAATAACGGATCAACTCTTGGTAATGCTCGATGGCGATCCGCTCGGCCACCAGATTCTCGCGGATCATGTCGATCAGATTCTCCGCCTTGCCGTACTCCGAGGCAGCCCGCGATGCGAGTCCGTCGGGGTTGAAATCCGGCTTGCCGCCGAGTTGATTGATGCGTTCGGCCACTTGCTGGGCGTGCTCCGCTTCTTCCTTGGCATGCGTCGAAAACTCCGCCTTGACGCCCTCGCTGTGAATGCCGGTCGCGGTCACCGCATGCATGGTATAGCGCAGCACACAGACGATTTCCGTGGCGAGCACGGTTTGCAGAATCGCAATCGTCTTGCTGACGTCGCCTTGGTACGACGGAGTCACGGCCCCCATGTCCATATGCTTGCGTGCCCGATCGCGCAGTGTTTTCACGTCGGTCAAGAACGGTTTTCCGTTTGAGCTCTGGGTGGCCATCGATTCTTCTCCTGAGGCGGGCGGTTGAGGGGCGGTTTTTTGAGACAGGTTTTATACACGGTTGGCGCGACATGCCATGAGAGAACTTGCGCGCGCCGCGCGTCAGTCGATGAGCCAAGCGTCTGTCGGAAGAACGCCGACAAATTTCCGCAGCGCCCCCGCCGATCTGCGATGATGCGCCGCGCAAGTACCCGCGGCGCATCCTGACGAGAGACGCCGCCTCCTTTGCCGGTCGTGCCGCGTCCCTACCCGGCGCTCAACGCCGACTCGAGCGCCGATACCAGCGGCCCCAATTTTGGCGGGCTGGCCTCGAAGGATGGAGTGATTCCGTAAGAGCGCAGCGCCCGCGAGCAAACCGGCCCTATCGAGGCGATCACGAGACCGTCCAGCAGGTCGGCGAGGGACTCGGAACGTCCCTGCTCCGCCGCGACGGCGAATAGATTCTGGACTTGAACGGCGCTGGTAAACACCACCGCATCCACCCGCGCACCCGCAAGCGCATCGAGCAGGTCTTTCAAGGGCTGGGTGTCGGCGGGCAGCGCCCACCGGTACGTTGCGATCTCACGAACCGTCGCCCCCCGCGCCTCGAGCGCGTCGCGCAACGCCTGATTGGTTGCGCCGTAGCGCTGCACCAGGACGGCAGCAGGGTCGAGCGCAATGCCACAGAGGGATTCGACGACGTTGTCGGTAGTGAACGGCGACGACGCCCGTACATCGATGCGCACCTGGCGCGCGTTCAACTCTCCGGTCGGCTTGGGACCGCGTACCGCCACCACGGCGGCGGCCAGCAAGTGGAGCATCTCGTCCGTTCGAGCCAACGCGTCCGTTGCCTGAAACAATGCCCGCGTGCCGACGCCCGTCTGAAAGATGACCACCTTGAATGGATCGGTGTGCCAACCATCGAGCAAGGAGGCCACCGCCACGGGATCGACCTCCGGAACTTCCTCGAGCGCGGGTGCCAGCATCGGCACGGCGCCGCGGCGCGCGATTAGTTCGCCCAAATGAGCCCCGGTTCGAGTTTCGAGAATCGCCACCACTTTGGACTTCATTAACAGGCACCGGTCGATTGCAAAGTAAGGATAATGAAGGTTTACACCATGCGCCCCCATATCACCATATTCCTCGTCGCTTCGATGCTCCTGTTGCGTCCGGCAACGGGGTATGGCTGGGGCGACGAAGGGCATGAAATTGTCGGGTTGATCGCAGAGCACTATCTCGAGCCCGCGGTTCGAGCCCGGGTAGCCACCCTGTTGGCGCTGGACGCCAGCCGGCTTACCCGCGGCACAGGCATTGCCGAGGAAACCACCTGGGCGGATAAATTTCGAGATTCGGATCGCGATACCACACAGGAACACTACCTCAAGACGCGCGAGTGGCATTACATCGACATCGAACTCGACCGCCCGGACCTCGATGATGCGTGCTTCCGGCATCCGGTTCTGCCCGCGGGCAGCAAGGCATCCGATGGTCCCGCGACCGATTGCATCCTCGACAAAATCGACGAGTTCCGTGCTGAACTGCGCAGCCCGGCCACCGGGGCGGAGGAACGGCTGCTGGCGCTGCAATTCCTGCTGCACCTGGTCGGCGACCTCCATCAACCTCTGCATGCCGCGGATCATCATGATCGCGGAGGCAACGATGTCCGCGTCAAAGGCGCCGGAAGTTCCGCCGGCACCCTGCATCACTATTGGGACACCGTGTTCGTCGGGCGCATCGGAACGCACGCCGATCAAGTCTCGCGCGAACTCATGGCCGGTATTTCCGACGACGACCGCCGCGCGTGGAGGGGCGGCTCGCCCGCGGACTGGGCCAAAGAGTCGTTCCAGATCGCACGCGATCGTGTCTACGGCCCGATCCTTTCGGGCACCGGCGCGCGCGGAGGTCCGGTCGGCAGCGTCGATGCTGATCCCAGAACTAGCGGGGGCGGACGCCCCCGCCCGATCAGGCTCGATGCACGGTACGAGGCCGACGCAGTCGACGTCGTGGCCGGGCAATTGCGCCGGGCCGGGCTGCGGCTTGCGCGACTTCTGAACGACGCAATGCGCTAAGCGCCGCCGACGTGCTAACTTCGCGCATTCAACTGGAGGTGGCGCGATGATTGGAAAGTTGTTGCCGGCGGTATTTTTCGCCGTGGCGTCCCCGATACTGTCCGGAACCTCCGCGGTCCGGGCCGACACGGTGGTCGTTACGGCCGATCACATGGTCGATGTTCTGACGGGACGTACCGTCGACCATCCGCAGATCACCATCACGGACGGACGCATTACCGCGGTGGCAGGCGCCGCGGCGGCGATTCCGGCGACCGCTCGCAGAATCGATTTGCCCGGCGTCACCTTGCTGCCCGGTCTGATCGACATGCATGTGCACCTCACCAGCGATCCGCGCTACAGCGGCTACCGCGAACTCGCCTTCACCGACAATTTCTGGACCGTCGTCGGCGTCGCCAATGCGAAGAAGACGCTGGAGGCGGGCTTCACCACCGTGCGCAACGTGGGTTCCGAGAATTTCGACGATGTCGCCCTCAAGCAGGGCATCGAGGAAGGCCACATCCCCGGTCCGCGCATCGTCCCCGCGACGTATGCGATCGGCGCAACCGGCGGACATTGCGATTCGACGGAATTTCCACCGTCCGTCACCGTGCCTGATCCGGCCGTGGCGAACGGTCCGGAGAATATCCGGGCTACGGTGCGCAAATTGCGAAAGTACGGCGCCGAGGTCATCAAGTTCTGCGGCACCGGCGGCGTATTTTCGAAGACGGACACCGTTGGCGGCCAACAATACGATCTCGCAGAAATGAAGGCGCTGGTCGATGAAGCTCACATGTTGGGATTGAAGGTGGCGGTGCACGCGCACGGAACCAGCGGCATCAAGGACGCGATCCGCGCCGGAGTGGACACGATCGAGCACGCCAGCCTCGCCGACGACGAGGCCTTCGCCTTGGCGAAGCAGCACGGCACCTGGTTTTCCATGGACGTCTACAACGACGACTACATCCTGGCGGAAGGCGCAAAGAATGGCGTGTTCCAGGAGTCGCTGGACAAGGAACGCCTCATCGGCCTGAAGCAACGACAGACTTTCCAGGCCGCCGTCAAAGCCGGTGTCAAAATGATTTTCGGCACGGACGGCGGCGTCTATCCCAACGGCCTGAACGCCCGCCAGTTCGCGACCATGGTCAAATGGGGAATGACGCCGATGCAGGCCATCCAGGCGGCGACGGCCAATGCCGCGGAAGCGCTCGGAAAAGCCGGCGACGTCGGGGCCATTGCGGTCGGACGTTACGGCGATCTGATCGGAGTCGCGGGAAATCCGCTGGCGGATGTCACCCTGCTGCAATCGGTCGCCTTCGTGATGAAGGGCGGCGATGTCGTCAAGTCCGCCCGCGAATAGGGAACGGTGGGCGGTGGGAATGGGCGTGGCATCGAGGCGGCCGGCGGGATTCAACCCCCGCCGATCATGCCGGCGGTGACATTGATCGCGAATCCGAGGATCGATGCGTTGAAGAAGAAAGACACCAGGGTATGCACGATCACGACTTTGCGGACATGCCGATTGGTCGTCGACACATCGGAGGTTTGACAGGCGGCCGCAATGGTGAAGGAGAAATACGCGAAATCCCAGAATACCGGCATCGGCGTATTGGGGAAAGTGAGCGGACGGTCCTTCTCGGGGACGCTGTAGAACAAGTCGGCATAGTGCGTCGTGAACATGGTGGGAACCAAAAGCCAGGAATTCACCAGCGTGAGTGCCGCCAGGGCGAGGTGCGCGACCCGCCTCGCGCCCGCGAGCTGCTTGAGGGTCGCCAATGGTTCGACGATGGCGACCACGCTCAACAGGGCGGCAACGACCACGATGGCGAGAATGAACTCGGCGGATTCGTCCTCTTCTACGTACTGGATGCAGATGCGCTCGGCGCTCAATCGGGACATCCACGAGTAGATCAATCCCAGGAACAGGACGACGCCGCAATTCCAGCACACCAGAATGCGGGTGATGATCGACCAGTGCGGCAAAAGAAAAAAGATCGCCGCACCGGTGAGGAACGAGATCCACACTCTCGGGTGATAGCGAAACAGCTTGTTCATGACGTTGAGCGGCACACCCATGGCAATCGAGGAACGCCGAGTCTAATCGTTATTGGCGGCCGCCGAGCAAACACCGCAATGGCAGGTTACGACGCGGCGGCATGGCGGAAGGTAGCAGGAGTCGAACCTACCGGGAAACGGTTGACGCCCCCCACCGGGTTTGAAGCCCGGCCGCACCACCGGATGCGCATGCCTTCCGAATTCGCCGATGACTCCCGTCGCATCGGTAAGCTCAGTCCTCCTCGTGCCAACTACTGTCGGCCCGCAGCACCCGCGTATCGCGTGTGCGCCGAGTATAGCCAACGCGGTCGAAGAACTCCAAAATCTGGATCGTGCGTTTGCGCCCGACCCCGATGACATCGCGAAATCGGGCTGCTTCGACGGCGCCGTGTTCATCCGCGAGGTTCTTCACCATCCGGGCAAGCTCGCGCACGCAATCGCGGTGGTAGTAAAGATCGCGCACGATTTGGTAGATGCCGCCCCGCAACGCGCTTTTGCGCAAGACCCCCCTCACCTCGTCATCCGGCACGTGCGCCTCGTGGGCCAGATCGCGAACCCAGGGTGGGTCGAAGCGGCCGGAGGCGATGGCAGCGTGCAGCTTCCGCGCGAACTCGAGTTCCCCGTCGCTCATGGTCACGCGATGCTCCGGCAGATGCAGCCAGTGTCCGCTGCGCTGCACGGCCTGCCGTTGCACGAGGTCGTCGATCATGGCACGCCAAGCCGGCTCGGCCAGAGTCGGCAGGGTCATGCGGCGCAGGCGCCCACGGTCGATTCCCGGCTCGTCAGGCTGCTGCGCGTGAAATGTCCGCAGCGCGCCCAGCGCGCGTTCACACAGCGCCGACCATTGCGACTCGATGAATACAAAGCGATCGCCCGAGGCGTCGACGATCCGTGTCCGCGCCGGCAGCGCAATTTTTTCCGGAGCGCGGCCGCATAAGCGGACCAACTCGCGCATCTCGATACCCTGCGGCGCATTGCGCAGCAGAGGCTCCACTCCTTCGCCGGCAAGCAGGCGGCAGATCGAATCCAAACGGGCGAGACGCTCCGGGCTTCGGCGCCGGCGCGCCGGCGCACACGGGTCGATGACCGTACCGCCGCCGAGGGTGTGCAGCGCCTGCGCATCGCGCGCAATGAAAGCATCGCCGGGCGACGCGCACATCGGTGCGTCAAACACCAATTGCACGCGGGCGTTCGCACCGGCATTCAGCTGATTGCCTTCGAGGCATACCACGTGGGCGACGCGGTGCGAGGTGCCGACATGAATGTGCAGCGGCGCGCGGTTCGGCAGTACCCGGTCATCGGCGAGCCTGCGCAGCTGCACGTCCAATCGCGTACTCGGCACGAGCGCGCGCGGATCGGCCAACCAGTCGCCGCGGGTCAACGCCGTCCTTTCTATGCCCACCAGGTTCAAGGCGCACCGCTCACCCGCCCGTCCCACACCGGTGTCGCGATTCTGTGCGTGAATGCTGCGCACCCGCACCAGGATGCCGGCCGGCATCACGGCGAGCGTGTCTCCGACCTGCGTCCGGCCTGCGCGCGCAGTGCCGGTCGCCACCGTCCCGCGTCCCTGCAGCGTAAAGACGCGATCCACGCCCAAACGAAATAAGCCGTCCTCCGGACGTTTCGGCCAGTTTGCCGCTGCCGCATGCAGATGCGTGCGCAGCGCGGCGACCCCGGAGTCCCCGGGCGCGGTCGCGGCGAGAGGAAAAAGCGGCGCCTCGGAGAACGCCGTAGGCGCCAACAGCGCATCGATCTGCGCCTTTACCGCGCGGATGCGCTCGTCATCCGCCAGATCGATCTTCGTCAAGGCAACGGCACCGCGGGTGATTCCGAGCAGCTCCAGTATCGCGACGTGTTCGCGAGTCTGCGGCATCACACCATCGTCGGCTGCGACGACCAGCAGCGCATAGTCGATTCCGCCCACGCCGGCGACCATCGTGTGCACCAGCCGCTCGTGACCCGGGACATCGATGAATCCCAGGACCTCGCCGTCGGCGAGCGGCGTATACGCATAACCCAGCTCGATCGATATGCCGCGCGCCTTTTCTTCCTTGAGCCGATCGGTGTCGACTCCGGTCAGCGCACGCACCAGGCTGGTTTTGCCGTGATCGATGTGTCCGGCGGTTCCGACGATCATCGATCGTCAGCCGGGGCGATGCTCAGACCGAGTTCGGCAGCCACAGTAGCGGGTTACCGCTGGCGCGATGATAACCCTCTTCAGCCAACATTAAGTCGAGGGCGATGCTGGCCACGTCATCGGCCACAGGCTCGACGCCGGTGTCCTTCTCCTGGTAAAGGATCTTGCGATACGCGTGGCATTGCTCGCAGGTCTCCGCGCGCACGGCAACTCCGCCCTCCTCGCCCGGATTCTTTTCGGCCGCATGGCCCTCGAGAGAGTAGTAGGCGATATTCTTGCCCGACGCGCCGCATTGAGAACACAGCACCCGCACCATATGCCATTCGGTCGCGCATAGCGCGCAATGCAGGTAGCGATAACCCTGATACTTCGACTGCGCGCATACCATGCTGGCAACGGGCAGGGAACCGCAAAGCGGACACACGCCGGGAACGTCGAGCGCCGCGACCTCGTCGGCGACGAAGCGAGCGGCCCGTGCGGGGACGTCGAGCGCCGCGACTTCATCGGCGACGAAGTGAGCGGCAAGGGCAACCCAGTGCACCTGCAACGCGGCCATCACGACCGGTGCCACGGGGATGTCGATGGCGTCGCTCCGCGCCTCCAGTATCGACGCCGCTTGAGCCTCGATCCAGGCGGGGGTGGCCCGGCGGATCGTGGAAATGCAGTCGCCGACACCTGCGGGAAAACCCGTTTGGGCGGCGAGTGCCGCGCATAGGAACTCGAGCGTTTCGCGCCACTGCGGGGTTCGCGGCCACGTCGCCGCATGGATGGGCGGCATGCCGTGTTCACGCGATATTTCAAGGTGCGCTGCCGTGGGCGCCGGCACCGACAGAGGCTCGAGCGCGGCATGTTGTGCGTCCACGAGTGCGGCGAGAAATCGCAGATAGTCGCTGAGCGCCGAACCCGACGCGAGCTTACGCAGCCGCGCCGCGCGCCGCGCAAACAGCGACTCGCGGCCGGGCAAACGGATGCGGGGTATCGAGCTTTGGGCGAGGGTTTCGATCTGACCCGGTTCGAGGATTCGTTGCGCCATTGGGCAGGCCTTGAGGACGTTCAACTATCCTCGCCGCAACCCCGGCAAAGGTCCAGTGCTTTTGCGACGGGCCGTGCCGCGCTAGGGCTGCTTGGAGTGCATGCCCTTGCTGACCTCGCGGAACCAGGCCCGATGGTGCTTCCATGCCCAGCCGGGCGCAACCACGCCGCGCGTCATGGCGCGAATCGATCCTTTTACCCAGATGCCGGCATAGATGTGAACGACGATGGAGCAGATCAGGACGAACGCGAAAAAGGCGTGCAACAAGGAGGCGGCGCGAATCACTCCTATGGGAAAGAACCCCGAGAAATAGACCCGCCATATCGCGATGCCGGAGAGCGTGAGGACGATCAGGCAGACGACCAAGATGAAGAACAGCAGCTTCTGCCCGCCGTTGTAGCGCCCGACCTCGGGCAGGTTTTCCTCCCGATTTCCGGCCACATCGTTGATTTTCCTCAGCCAGACCCAGTCGCCCGGTTGCAGATGGTTGTCCCGCCAGAATTTCACGCAGAGCAGGTAAAACGCCGCCGCCATGACACACCCGATGAAGGGATGCAGGATTCTCGTCCAGGGCCCGCCCCCGAACAGATTGGTGAGCCAGAAAAGCGCCGGATGGAACAGAGCGAGCCCCGACAACGCGAGCAGCACGAAGCTCCCGGCCACGATCCAGTGATTGATGCGCGTGCCGGCGGTGTAGCGGACGATGCCCTTGGTGGTTCGCGTGCTCATGGCGCTTTCTCCGATTCGCGGCGTGCCGCTTCTTCGTCGACGTCGTCGGTTTCATTCGGCCCGATGCCTATGTAATGCAGAAAACCCACAGCGGCAGTAGCGGCCATCGCGAACAGGGCCAGAGGCTTGGCCGCACCCTTCCACAGCCTGACCGTGGGGCTGATCTTGGGGTTATCGGGCAAGTCGCTGTAGAGCGCCGGCTGATCGGCATGGTGCAGTACGTACATCACATGGGTCCCGCCGACGCCGGCGGGGTCGTAGAGACCCGCCTGGTCGAAGCCGCGCGATTTCAAATCCTCGATCCGCTCCTCAGCATGCTGCTTCATGTCCTCCTTGGTACCGAAGACGATTGCCCCGGTCGGGCAGGCCTTCACGCAGGCGGGTTCCAGGCCGACGCCGACGCGGTCGGAGCACAGGGTGCATTTGTACGCCTTCTGGTCCTTCTTCGAGATGCGCGGCACGTCGAACGGACACCCCGTCACACAGTAGCCGCAGCCGATGCAATTCTCCTCTTGAAAATCGACGATGCCGTTGGCGTACTGCACTATCGCACCCGGCGAGGGACATGCCTTGAGACAGCCGGGATCCTCGCAGTGCATGCAGCCGTCCTTGCGGATCAGCCACTCCAGGTCGCCCTTGGGATTCTCGTACTCGGCGAAACGCATCAGGGTCCACGAGTGCTCGCTCAAATCGTTCGGGTTGTCGTAGTGACCGGTGCAGGTGCCGATCTCGTCGCGCAGGTCATTCCATTCCATGCAGGCGACCTGGCAGGCCTTGCAGCCGATGCACTTGGTCGTGTCGATGAGCTTCGCCACCTGACCAGTGTGTGCCCCGCGAACTTCGGGTTCCGGCAGAGTTGTCGCCGAGCGGCGGACGATGTCGAGTGATTGCAAGGGCATGGTGACTCTCCTAGGTCTTCTCGACCTTGACCAGGAACGCCTTGAATTCCGGCGTCTGCGAGTTCGCGTCGCCGACCGACGGGGTCAGCGTGTTGGCCAGGAATCCGGGCTTGGCCGCCCCCATGAAGCCCCAGTGGATCGGCACACCGACCGTGTGCAGGACTTTGCCGTCGACGGTCAGGGCCCGGATGCGTTTGGTCACCATCGCCACGGCCTTGATGTAGCCGCGGTTCGAGCTCACCTTGACGCGCTCGCCGTTGGCGATGCCGATTTCCTTGGCCAGCGCCTCGCCGATTTCGACGAACTGCTGGGGCTGGAGAATCGCGTTCAAGCGCACATGCTTGGTCCAATAATGGAAATGCTCGGTGAGACGGTAGGTTGTGGCGACGTGCGGAAATTCCGCGGCCTTGCCGAACGCCTCGCGATCCTCCGGAAACACCCGCGCGGCGGGATTGTTGGTCGCCTGCGGCTGATGCGGATTCAGGGGGTTGTAGCCGAGCGGTGTCTCGAACGGCTCGTAATGCTCCGGAAACGGGCCCTCCGCCATTCCGGCGCGCGCGAAGAAGCGTGCCACGCCCTCGGGGTTCATGATGAACGGACCCATGCCGCCGGCCGGATTCTCATCGGCCTTAAAGTCGGGGACGTCGGCCCCGCCCCAGGCAGTGCCGTTCCAGGCGATCAACTTACGATTCGGGTTGTACGGTTTGCCCGCAGGATCGCAGGACGCGCGGTTGTAGAGCACACGCCGGTTGGCGGGCCAAGACCAGGCCCAATTGAGCGTCTGGCCGATGCCCGTGGGGTCGGAATTGTCGCGCCGCGCCATCAGGTTGCCGGTTGGGCCCCACGCTCCGCAGAAAATCCAGCAACCGGATTGCGTGCTGCCGTCGTCGCGCAGCTCGGCGAAGCCCGCGAGCTGCTCGCCGGCCTTGCGCGCGACCTTGGTCGGGTCCTTGGGATCGGCCAAGTCCTTGAGGGCGCTGCCCGAGTATTCCTTGGCGAGTTCCTCCGGATGGGGGCTGTCGACTTGCGCATATTTCCAAGTCAGGTTGAGAATCGGATCCGGAAAGGCGCCGCCGTCCTTGGCATACATGGCGCGCATGCGCGTGAATATGCCGGCCATGATGTCCAAGTCGCTGCGCGCCTCGCCCGGCGGGTTGGCGCCCTTCCAATGCCATTGCAGCCAGCGCGAGGAGTTGACCAGGGCGCCGTTCTCCTCGGCGAAACACGTGGTCGGCAGGCGAAACACCTCGGTTTGAATCTTGCTCGAATCGACGTCGTTGAGCTCGCCGTAGTTGCGCCAGAACTCCGAGGTCTCGGTGGCCAATGGATCCATGATCACGAGGAACTTGAGCTTCGAGAACGCGGCCGTGATCTTGGCCTTGTTGGGCGCCGCCGCCAGCGGATTGAAGCCCTGCGCGAGATAGCCGTTGATCTTGCCCTGGTGCATGAGCTCGTACACCTGCAGCATGTCGTAGAGCTTGTCGAGCTTGGGCAAGAAGTCATAGGCCCAGTTGTTCTGCTCGGTCGCCGCATCCCCCCACCAGGACTTCATGAAGCTCACGAAGAACTTCGGCGTGTTCTGCCAGTAGCTCAACTGGTTGGGACGCAGCGGTTTCAACGTGCGGGCGGCCAGGTACTTGGCATAGTCCTGTTCGGCTTGGCTGGGAAGAGTGATGTAGCCCGGCAGTTGGTTCGACAATAGCCCCAGATCGGTCAGACCCTGGATATTCGAATGTCCGCGCAGCGCGTTCATGCCGCCGCCGGATACTCCGATGTTGCCGAGCAGCAGCTGCACCATCGCACCGGTGCGGATCATTTGCGAACCGATCGAATGCTGGGTCCAGCCGAGGGCGTACATGATGGTCATCGCGCGGGTCGGCGTCGCCGTCGAGCCGATCATTTCCCAGATGTGCAGTACTTTGTCTTTCGGTGTGCCGCAGACGCGCTCGACCATCTCCGGCGTGTAGCGTGCGTAATGCTGCTTGAGTAAATTGTAGACGCAGCGCGGGTGATTGAGCGTGGGATCGACCTTGGCGTAGCCGTCCGTACCGAGTTCGTAATCCCAGCTCGATCTGTCGTAACTGTGTTTGTCGGCGTTGTATCCCGAATAGATGCCGTCGGTGAACGCGAACTCCTCCTTCACGATGAAGGGCAAGTCCGTGTAATTCACCACATAATCGCGTTGGATCTTGTCGTTGGTCAGCAGGTAATTAATGAGGCCGCCCAAGAACGTAATGTCGGTCCCGGGCCTGATCGGCGCGTAGTAGTCGGCGACCGATGCCGACCGCGTGAAGCGGGGATCCACGACGATGAGCTTGGCCTTGTTATGCGCCTTGGCTTCGGTCACCCATTTGAACCCGCAGGGGTGCGCCTCGGCGGCATTGCCGCCCATGATGAGAACGAGATCGGCATTCTTGATGTCGACCCAGTGATTCGTCATCGCTCCACGGCCAAACGTCGGGGCAAGACCTGCCACCGTCGGACCGTGTCACACACGCGCCTGATTGTCGAATGCCAGCAACCCCAGCGAGCGCGCCACCTTGGCCGTCAAGTAGCCGACTTCGTTGCTCGATGCCGATGCGGCCAGCATCCCCGTGGTCAGCCACCGGTTGACGGTCAACCCATCGGGGGTTTTCGCGACGAAATTCGCATCGCGGTCCTGTTTCATCAATTTGGCAATTCGATCGAGAGCGTCGTCCCAGGACATGCGTTGCCATCGATCCGACCCGGGTGCCCGATACTCGGGATGCTTCAGACGGCTCTCGCTGTGGATGAAATCGATCAGGCCGGCTCCCTTCGGGCACAGCGTGCCGCGGTTGACCGGATGATCGGGGTCTCCCTCGATATGAAAGATGCTCGGCTGCGCATTCTTTGCCGCGTCGCCGAGACCGTACATGAGAATGCCGCAGGCAACCGAACAGTAGGGGCACGTATTGCGCGTCTCGGTGGCGCGGGTGAGCTTGTATTCACGCACCTCCGCGAGCGCCGGCCCTGGTGAGAAACCCATTACGGCCAGACTGGAGCCCACCAGCGACATGCCGGTGACCTTCAGGAATTGGCGCCTAGTCAATTCGGACATGACCCTCTCCTTGCGACGACCGCCGTGATACCGCAAGACAGCAACCCGCAAAAGGCACGCACCGGAGTTTAAGCCCGCCGCCCGGGCTCTACAAGTTGCGGGCTCCGCGCCCGAATCCGCGCGTTTCCGCGGGCCGAGGCACTACGCGAGCCGGTCTCACGGGGCAATTCATGACCTGAAAAAATACGGAACGGCGGCCAGCACCACTCCGATCGCAATCAGCGCAATGACGTTTGGAATGAAGTAGGGGTAGATCATCAGCACCAGACCGCACACCAGCGGCACGACGGCGCGCTGCTTCCTTCCGTACAGGAAAAAACCGAGCCCGATCGAGCTGAACAACAGCCCCCAGAGCAATACGCCGGCTTCCACTACCTGGTTTCTTTGGCCACCAGCCAGTTTACCAACTCGATCACATCGTCGTTGCTGCCGGCGGATTGCGGGTACAGCCGGTACTTCCCGTTCACGACGATGGTCGGCGTACGGTCGACCTTGTACGCCTGTATCGCGTCCTCGGCGCCGCGCACCTTGACATCGACGGCGAACGATTTCGCGGTACTCACGAATTTATCGACGGGCACCCCGGAACGGCGGTTGTAGAAGCGCGCCGCATCCTCGATCGTCGGCAAGCGTTCCCTGATGCGCTGAGTCGCCGGATCGATCACGCTCAATTCGCGGGTCGTCCAAACGGCATCGAACATGGCATCGTGCGACTGATCCGCGACACCCAGCGTCTGCGCGGTGAGATAGGCGAGCTGGAACATCGGCCAATCCTCGCTCGGATTGAACGACGCCGGGAGGTAGTCGAGGACCGCGTTGGGAGGCAACGCCTTCTGCAATTTGTGCATGACGGGAACGAACAGATTGCACGCGGGACACCCGTATGAAAATACTTCCGTCACCTCGACCTTGCCGGGGGCCACCGAGGGGACCCTCGGTGGATTGATGAGGAAGTAATGCTTCCCCTCCATCCAGGCAGTGGCCGCGTGGGAGACGCTGGTCGATGCCTGCGTCAGCGCCAACGCCAAGGCCACGGTCAAGAGGCCGCGAAAGAAACGGGAATGTGCCTGCATAGCGACTCCGTCCGATGTGCGATGTAACGATTGAATGAAGAAGACCGCAAGTTTAACCGATTCATTACAAGGCATCGCCCCGGGGCGGCCCCGGTCTTGACGCTTCCTCACACTAATTGGATGAACATTCACCGTCATTGGTAGTTCCATCGCCGGGAAGAACGTAAAGTGATGCTCTTCTGACTTATGATAATGGGTTGTCGTCGGGGACCAGCCGGGTGAATATGTGCTAAACGATCGCGATAACGATGTGTCCGCGCCTGCGCCCCCTGGCCCGCAGGGTTTCATCCGGAGGAACCGCGTCGCGCTGCTCGTGTTCGCGGCCGTGGTTGTTCTGCTCGCGGTGATCTTTCTGATCGTCAGGCACCGCTCGCAGGCTGCGGCGACCGGCCCCGCTGCAGGGCGCGGCGGCCAGAACGGGCCGGTGGCGGTGGCCGTTGCGACGGTGACGCCCGGCGACATCCAGATCCGGATTCCCGCGATCGGCACGGTCACCACATTGGCCAACGTGACCGTGCGCACGCAGATCAGCGGCACGCTGCAGAAGATCTTGTTCACCGAAGGGCAGCTGGTTCGCGCCGGCGATGTCCTTGCCCAAATCGATCCTCGTCCGTACGAGGCGGCGCTGCAGACGGCGCAGGGTAATCTGCGTCGCGACCAGTCGCTGCTGGCGAACGCGCGGCTGGATCTCACGCGTTATGAGGGGCTGGTCAAGGAGGATTCGATCGCCCAACAGCAACTCGACACCCAGCGTGCCCTGGTGGACCAGTACGCGGGATCCATCGAATCGGACGAGGGACAGGTCAAAACCGCCCAGGTGAACCTGACGTTTACGCGCATCGTCTCGCCGGTCTCCGGCCGGGTGGGGATTCGCCAGGTGGATCAAGGCAACTATGTCACACCGGGAGATACCAACGGCATCGTGGTGGTGAACCAGGTGCAGCCCATCAGCGTGATCTTCTCCATTCCCGAAGACAACGTCCCCGCGCTGCTGAAGAAAGTGCACGAGGGAGCCGCAATGACGGTCGAGGCCTACGACAAGCCGGCCGCCGTGAAGCTGGCCGAGGGCAAGCTGTCGACACTCGACAATGCCATCGACACCAGCACAGGAACGGTCAAGCTGCGCGCTCAATTCGAGAACGCCGACGGCTCACTGTTTCCCAATCAATTCGTCAACGTCTCGCTGCTCCTCGACTTGCTGCAGAACCAGCTCATCATGCCGAACGCCGCGGTACGGCGCGGCGCTCCCAACGGCGTCATCAGCACGTTCGTGTATCTCGTGAACGCTGACCGGACGGTCGCCGTACGGCCGGTGAAGCTCGGTACCGTCGACGGCGAGCGTGTGGCCGTCGTTTCCGGCGTCGCGGCGGGCGACGTCGTGGTCACCGAAGGCGGCGACCGTCTACGCGACGGCGCGCCGGTCCAGCTGCCGGCTGCGGCGCCTGCCGCTGCGGCGTCGGCGACGTCCGCTGCACCGGCGGAAGCCGCCGCCAAACGACCCCCGGGCGGGCACCGCCGCCCGCGGACCAACAACGCTCAGTGAATCCGTCGCGCATATTCATTCTGCGTCCCGTGGCGACCACGCTGCTGATGGTTGCCATCCTGATCGTGGGCGCGATTGCCTATCGGATACTTCCCCTGTCGGCTCTGCCGGAGGTGGCGTACCCCACCATCCAGGTACAGACGTTCTATCCCGGCGCGAGTCCCGAAGTCGTCACGTCGGCCATCACGGCGCCCCTGGAAAAGCAGCTCGGGACCATGCCCGGCCTGAACCAGATGTCCTCAACCAGTTCCGCCGGCGCCTCCGTCATCACCCTCCAGTTCAATCTGGCGCTCGCCATCGACGTCGCCGAACAAGAGGTGCAGGCTTCCATCAGCGGCGCCCAGAATCTGTTGCCCCAGGACCTCCCGGCACCGCCGATCTATGCCAAGGTCAATCCGGCCGACGCGCCGGTGCTGACGCTGGGCATCACCTCCAAGGTCATGCCCCTCACCGAAGTCGAGGATATGGCGGACACGCGAATCGCCCAGAAAATCTCGCAGCTCAAAGGCGTGGGCGTCGTCAGCATCAGCGGCGGACAGCGGCCCGCCGTGCGGGTGGTGGTGAATCCGCGGGCGCTCGCGGCGTACGGATTGAACATCGATGATTTGCGCACGACGATCAACAATGCCAACCAGAACGGGCCAAAGGGCACGCTCGACGGGCCGGCCAACGCGTACACCGTCAATACCAACGACCAGATCAGGAATGCCCAGGATTACGGCGACATCGTGGTCGCCTACAAAAATGCCGCTCCGGTACGTCTCAAGGATGTAGCGACCCTGGTCGAGGGCGCCGAGAACGCCAAGCTCGGCGGCTGGATGAACTCCATGCCCGCATTGATCGTCAACGTACAGCGCCAGCCGGGAGCGAATGTCGTCGACGTGGTCGACCGGGTCCACGGACTGCTGCCGACGCTGCAGGCCGCCATGCCGCCCGGCGTGGACGTCGCCATCCTGACGGACCGCACCACCACCATCAGGGCGTCGGTGAAGGACGTCGAGATCGAGCTCGGGCTGGCGGTGATACTGGTGGTGCTGGTCATTTACGTGTTCCTGCGCAACGTGCCGGCGACCATCATTCCGAGCCTGTCGGTGCCGCTGTCGCTGATCGGCACCTTCGCCGTGATGTATCTGGCCAACTTCAGCCTGAACAACCTGTCGCTCATGGCCTTGACCATTGCCACCGGCTTCGTCGTGGACGACGCCATCGTCATGATCGAAAATATCTCCCGCTACATCGAAGCGGGCGAACCCCCATTGGAGGCCGCGCTCAAAGGCGCCGGACAGATCGGCTTCACCATCATTTCGCTGACGGTCTCGCTGATCGCGGTGCTGATCCCGCTGATCTTCATGCAGGATGTGGTGGGAAGGCTGTTTCGCGAATTCGCGATCACGCTGGCCGTGACCATTTTGATCTCGGCGGTGGTGTCCCTGACGCTCGTACCCATGCTGTGCGCAAAACTTCTCGAGCGCCGCAAGGACGCCGCCGGGGAGCGGGAATCCGGGCGCTGGTTCGCCGCCCTGGTCGAGTGGTATGGCCGCAGACTCACCTGGGTACTCGATCACCAACGGCTCACGCTGTATGTCGCGACCGCAACCCTCGTCGTGACCGCGCTTCTGTATATCCTGATTCCGAAGGGTTTCTTTCCGGACCAGGACACCGGCCTGATTCAAGGCGTGTCGGAGGCGGGCCAGAACATTTCATACCGCGCCATGGCCGATCGCCAGCAAGCGCTCGCCGTCGCCATTCTCACCGACCCCGATGTCCAGAGCCTGTCCTCCTTCATCGGCGTCGACGGCAACAACGTGACCTTGAACAGCGGGCGTTTTCTCATCAATTTGAAGCCGCGCGATCAGCGCACCGCGAGCGTCGGCGGCGTGATCCGCCGGCTGCAGTCCGAAATAGCGGATGTCGCCGGCGTCACGCTGTTCATGCAGCCGGTGCAGGACCTGACGCTCGACAACACGGTCAGCCGCACCCAGTATCAATTCACCATGGAGAGCGCCGATCCTGCGGCCCTGTCCACCTGGACGCCGAAGCTCGTGTCGATTCTGCGCCAGCAGCCGGAACTTGCCGACGTGGTCAGCAACCAGGAGGACAACGGGTTGGCCGCTTACGTGACGATCGATCGCGACAGCGCGGCGCGTCTCGGGATCAGCGTGGGCACCGTGGACAACGCGCTCTACGATGCCTTCGGCCAGCGCATCGTCTCCACCATCTTCACCCAGTCGAATCAATATCGCGTGATACTGGAAGCCGATCCGGGCTCGTACCGGACCGTCGACTCGCTGGCGTCGATCTACGTGCCCGCCGCCGGCGGCGGGCAGGTACCGCTGTCGGCCATCGTCAAAGTGGAGGTCGTGACGCGGCCGTTGCTCATCAATCACCTGGCGCAGTTTCCCGCGAGCACCATATCGTTCAATCTGGCGCAAGGCACCTCGCTCGGCGCCGCGGTGGCGGCCATCGAGAATGCGGAGCGCAGTGCCGGCATGCCGAACAGCATCCGCACCACGTTCCAGGGCGCGGCCCTGGCATTCCGCAGCAATCTCGACAACGAACTGCTGCTGCTGCTGGCGGCGGTGGTCGTCATGTACATCGTGCTCGGCATTCTGTACGAAAGCTTCGTCCATCCCATCACGATCCTGTCGACGCTGCCGTCGGCCGGCATCGGCGCCTTGCTCGCCTTGATACTCGCCGGCGACGACCTCACCATCATCGCGCTGATCGGCATCATCTTGCTGATCGGTATCGTGAAAAAGAACGCAATCCTGATGATAGATTTCGCGTTGGATGCCCAGCGCGATCAGGGCCTCCCGCCGCGCGAAGCCATCTTTCAGGCGTGTTTGCTGCGTTTCCGCCCGATTTTGATGACCACGGTGGCCGCCATGTTCGGCGCATTGCCCTTGATGTTCGGCACGGGGACCGGCTCCGAACTGCGGCATCCGCTGGGTATCAGCATTGTGGGCGGGCTGCTGGTGAGCCAGGTCCTGACACTGTTCACCACGCCCGTGATCTATTTGGCGTTCGATAGGATCGCCGAACGCTTTCGCGGCCGAACTCACCGCGATGCCGGCGATTCCGCCCTTGCGGACCCGACGTGAACATTTCTGCCCCGTTCATCCGCCGGCCCGTAGCGACCACGTTGTTGACGGTGGGCGTCGCGCTATGCGGCGCCGTGGCGTTCGTGTTGCTGCCCGTGGCCCCGTTGCCGCGCATCGACATCCCCGCCATATTCGTTTCCGCCGCATTGCCCGGCGCGAGCCCCGAGGTCATGGCAAGCACGGTCGCGACGCCTTTGGAACGTCATCTCGGGGCGATCGCGGATGTCGATGACATGACCTCGACCAGCGGGGTCGGCACCTCCAACATTCAACTGACTTTCGGCGTGGACCGGGACATCGACGGCGCCGCGCGCGACGTGCAGGCAGCCATCGTCGCCGCGCATGCCGATCTGCCGTCCGCGCTCACGCGCAATCCCTCCTACCGCAAGATCAACAGCTCGCTGTTTCCCGTGATGGCCATCGCCATGACATCCGACGTGCTCACCCAGGGTCAGATCTATGACGCGGCGGACGCGGTGATTTCCCAGCGCTTGTCGCAGATCCAGGGGGTTGGCGGAGTCAACGTCAACGGCAGCGCGCTGCCGGCGGTTCGCGTGGAGATCAATCCCCAGGCCCTGTCCAAGTACGGCATCGGCCTGCAGGACGTGCGCGCTGCAATCTCCAATTCCAACGCCAATGCGCCGAAGGGTGCGATCGAATCTTCCGACCTGCGCTACCAGATCTATACCAACGACAACGCGCGAGACGCGGCCCCCTATCGAAGTCTCATCATTGCCAACCGCTCGGGTTCGGTGGTGCGGCTCGGCGACGTCGCCGAGGTTCTCGACATGCAGGATGGCGCCACGGAGAACGTCCGCACCTATGGCCTTTACAACGGCAAGCCCGCGGTCTTCGTGACCGTGTTCCAGCAGCCGGGCGCAAACGTCATTGAAATGATCGACGCCGTGAAGGCGGAGCTGCCGCAACTCAAGAATTCGATCGATCCGAAGATCGATCTGGTGGTGACCTTCGACCGTTCGATCACGATTCGCGCCTCGCTGCGCCAGGTGGAACAGACCCTGATGCTGGCGGTTGCCATGGTGATCCTCGTCGTCTACATCTTCTTGAATAGTCATCGCGCCGCGCTGGTCCCGGCCTTGGTGGTCCCCGTCTCATTGGTCGGGACGTTCGGCGCGATGTACCTCCTGGGCTACACCCTCGACAATTTTTCACTGATGGCCTTGACCGTGGCCACCGGCTTCGTCGTCGACGATGCCATCGTCGTGATGGAGAACACCACCCGGCACATCGAGGCCGGAATGGGCCGCATGAGCGCAGCGCTCCTCGGTGCCCGCGAAGTGGGGTTCACCGTGGTTTCCATGAGTCTGTCCCTGATCGCCGTGTTCATTCCATTCATGTTCGCCGGCGGCATCGTGGGCCGGATCTTCCGCGAGTTCACGGTCACCCTGTCCGTGGCCATTCTCATCTCGTTGGTGATCTCGTTGACCACCACCCCCATGATGTGCTCGCGGCTGCTCGAGCGGCAGGGGCAGCGCAAACCGTCGCGGTTCGCGGCCGCCTTCGACCGGCAGTTCGACAGGCTGCGCGGCGGCTACGAACGAAGTCTCGACTGGGCGCTGAATCACCGGCGGGTCATGATGCTGTTGCTCGCCGCCACCATCGGTCTCAACGCCTATCTCTACGTCGTCATTCCCAAAGGGTTCTTCCCGCAACAGGACACGGGTCAGCTGCAGGGGGGTATTCGGGGCGATGCGGCCAGTTCCTTCCAGTTCATGAAGCGCAAGCTCCGGCAAGTCGCGGCCATCATTCAGCAGGATCCCGCGGTCAAGACCGTGACCGGCTCGGTGGGTGCCGGTGGCTTCGGACCCGGAGGGGGCGGCGCCGGCGCGAGCGCCAACGTGACCATCGCGCTGAAACCGTTGGCCGAGCGGCGCATCTCGGCCGACCAGATCATCGCGCGATTGCGGCCGAAGCTGGCGAAGGTTGAAGGCGTCTCGGCGTTCCTGCAGGCTGTGCAGGATATCGGCGGCGGCGGCGGCCGGTCCGCCAATGCGCAGTATCAGTACACGCTGCTCGGCGACGATCTGGCCGAGCTCCGCACCTGGTCGCAACGCCTGCGCGGCGCGCTGCAGGACATGCCCGAAGTGACCGATGTGGATTCCGATTTGCAACCCGGCGGCCTCGAGGCCGATTTGATCGTCGACCGCGACGCCGCTTCCCGGCTGGGCTTGAGCGAAGTGCAGATCGACAGTGCGCTGGGCGATGCCTTCGCGCAGGCGCAAGTATCGACGATTTACAATCCGTTCAGCCCGCAGCAGTACCACGTGGTGATGGAAGTGGCGCCGCAGTACTGGCAAAACCCGGAAATCCTGAAGGAACTGTATATCAGCACCGCGGGCGGCGCGGTCAGCGGAACGCAAGCCACGCAGGCCGTGGCCGGCACCACCACGCCGGCGGGAGCAACCGGCACGGCGAGTGCGAGTGCCACCGCGGTCGCCCAGGATACCGCCCGCAATCTGGCGGCGAACTCTCTGGCCAATGCCGGGCGGGGCAATACGTCGACCGGATCAGCCGTCAGCGTTGCGGCGGAGACGGTCGTGCCGTTCGCCGCGTTCAGCCACTTCCTCACCGGCACCACGCCTGTGACCGTGAACCACACCGGGACTTCGGTTTCCATCGCCATCGCCTACAACATTCCGGAGAAGGAATCGATCGGCACGGCGATGAACGCCATCGAAAAAAAGATGAACGAGATCCACGTCCCCGCAACCATTCACGGCGGCGCCTACGGAACCGCCAAGCTGTTCCAGCAAAGCAGCGGAACCTCGCAGTTGCTGATGTTGGCGGCTGCACTGTCGGCGATTTACGTCGTGCTCGGTGTCCTGTACGAGAGCTACAGTCAACCTCTGACGATTCTATCGACACTACCCTCCGCGGGAGTCGGCGCGCTGCTCGCCCTCATGGCCACCGGCACGGAATTCAGCCTCATCGCCTTTCTCGGCATATTGCTGCTGATCGGCATCGTGAAGAAAAATGCCATCATGATGGTGGATTTCGCGCTCGAAGCGGAGCGCACCCTGGGGATGGATCCGATGGCGGCGATCGCACATGCCTGTTCCCTGCGCTTTCGGCCCATCATGATGACCACCTTCGCGGCCATTGCGGGCGCCCTGCCGCTCGCCATCGCTTCCGGGGACGGCACCGAGATGCGCCGGCCGCTGGGCATTTCCATCGTCGGCGGCTTGATCGTCAGTCAGTTGCTCACGATCTACACCACACCGGTGGTTTACTTATACGTCCACCGCTACTGGAAGCGGAAAAAGCACCCGAGGGAAACGCCGCCCGCGCGCGATGCCGGCCACGGCGCGGCGGAGCCCGGCGCTTCGCCGGACGGCCCGCGCGGTCCCTACGGTCCGGCGGAGCCGGCTACATGATCCGTCTCGCCGGATATTCCGCGTTGGCGTGCGGTATCGCACTCGCCGCATCCTGCGCCGTGGGGCCCGACTATCGGCGGCCGGTCTTCGAGACCGCGCCCGCCTACAAGGAACAGACCGATTGGAAGCCGAGCGAGCCGAACGATGCCATGGACCGCGGACCCTGGTGGAACATCTTCAAGGATGACGAATTGGCCGCGCTCGAGGCCAAGATCGAGATCTCCAATGAGAACGTCAAAGCGGCCGCCGCGGCGTTCGATCAGGCGCGCGCCTTGGCGGCGCAGGCGCGCGCCGGCTTTTGGCCGACGCTGACCGCCGGCGTCGGCGCCGAGCGCGGTGCCATAGGCACGGCCCCGACGCGCACCACCGTATCGGCAACGGCGTCCGGGACCTGGACCCTGGACATCTGGGGTCAGATTCGCCGCACGGTCGAGAGCAATCGCGCCTCCGCGCAGGCGAGCGCCGCAGCGCTCGCGGCGGCGACACTGTCGGCTCAGGGTGAATTGGCGATCGACTACTTCGCGCTGCGCGCCCAGGATCAATTGCAGCGCATCTTGGACGACATCGTCGTCGCCGAGCAGCAATCGCTCAAGATCACCGAAAATCGCTACCACTTCGGCGTGGCCGCCAAGGCCGATGTCGTCACTGCCCAGGCGCAGCTCCTGAACAGCCAGGCACAGCAGATCAATGCCAAGATCCAGCGCGGCATCCTCGAGCACGCGATCGCCGTTCTCGTCGGGCAGCAGCCCGCCTCCTTCTCGCTGGCTCCGGCCGCGCTGCGCATCGACGTCCCGACGGTGCCGGCAGGAGTTCCGTCGACGCTGCTGGAGAGACGGCCGGACGTGGCGGAGGCCGAGCGTAAAATGGCCGCCGCCAACGCCCAGATCGGCGTCGCCAAAACCGCGTACTTCCCCACCCTGTCCTTGTCCGGTTCGGATCAATACACGAACAGCACATTCACCCACTTGATCAGCGTGCCGAACCGCGTGTGGTCCATCGGACCTGAATTGGCCGAGACCCTCATCGACGGCGGACTGCGCCGTGCACAGGTGGCGCAGGCGCGCGCCGCCTATGAGGCGAATGTCGCCGCCTACCGGCAAACCGTCCTGTCGGGTTTCGAACAAGTGGAGGATGAAATCGTCACATTGCGTGTTCTGGAACAGCAGTCGGTGGTCGAGGAAGCAGCGGTCGCAGCCGCGAGAGAAGCGGAGAAGCTCACGCTCAACCAATACAAGGCGGGAACCGTACCCTACAGCAGCGTCATCACCGCGCAGACGACGCGCCTCAACAGCGAAGAGACCGCGCTATCCGTGTTCTCAAGTCGCCTCCAGGCCAGCGTCACCCTCATCGAGGCCTTGGGCGGCGGCTGGAAGGACGCGGGTCTGCCGCCGTAGCAGGGCATTGCGCGCCTCCCACAATTCTTTTGGATCCAACGCCTCGAGGAAGCTCACCTCGCCGGCCGCGAACGTGGCAATCGGAAGCCCGTCGCGATAGAGCAGACGATTGCCGGTGAGCGCAGGCAGCCTCGGACCCGGCGTGACGATGCCGAGCAAATTGAGCGGATCCGCACCCGACAGCGACACGTACTCGCCGGAAGGCGGCCGGCGGCGCGCCTCGCGCAGCGGTGCGACCGCCTCCGGAGCCGCGAACTGCTCACCGGCGATTCCGGCCACGAAACGCCCGCCGCGGATCTCGCCCCTCGCCTCCAAGCGGCGGCAGCACATCAACACGTCGCGCCAGCTCGGCAACCAGTCCGCCTCGCGCGCGAGAAGCTTCCAGAAGATGACGCCCCACCGGCGCAAAAGCGACCTGACCACCTGTTCGACGAAATGGGCCGTCCCGGCATCCTCGCCGGCGTGCCGGGCCTGCCGGGCCGGTTCCTGCGGGTCGCGACGCACGACGGCCCACCGGCCCGCATCCGCCATGCCGAACATCGCCATCCGCCGGCCGCGGCGGCCGCGCGCTCCCCCGGATGCACGGCGGTTCAACGGCACGAGCAGCGCGCGCAAGCCGCCGAAGCTGTCCGAATTGACGAAGCCGAGAGCAACGAGCTCTCCCAACGACTCTTCCACCTCGACCGGCAGCATGCCCACCCCGTCGGCTATGTCGTCGAAAAATGAAGCGCCGCTACCCTTCAGGAAATCGAGGACGGTGCGAGGCTTGTAGCTGAGTTGCGCCGCATCGTTGGACTGAGTCAGCTCGGACCATCCCTTGACGTTGCGTCTCGCGAGCAGCGTGATGGGGGTCGATCGGATGGGCCCGGCCGCCAGTTCCTGGTCGCCGCGCCGCGCGTGCAGCCGCGCCCAGACGAAGCGGCCGGCGCGGCAATGTTCGTCCAGCCAATGCGGATCGTATTCCGCGATTCGCGCGGGCAGGATGTCGCCCTCCCACGCGCCCGCCGGCGCCTCGAAGCCCTCGAGCTGTGCCAGCACGGCCGCCACCGCATCCGACCCCTGCAGGCGTGCCTCCGGAAGTACCCGCTGCCAGTCGAATAAAAAGCGCAGAAAGTCCCGTGCCTGCACGGGTTCGATTTCGGCGCGCAAGCGTTTGACGGTGTAGCGATGGATGCGCGCAAGCAAGCGGCGCTCGCACCATTGCTCCGCAGCGGCATCCGGCGTGAACCGGCCGCGCATCGCAAAACCTTCGGCCTCGAGCGCAGCCAACGCCACATTGATCGCTTGGATCGACAGACCCAGGGGCTCTCCCAGCTGCGCGGCCGTGACCGGCCCGAACCCCTCGAGCCGCCCTCGAATGATGGCCACCAACGCCTCGTCCGAGGACGGCGTTTGCGGTTCGAACAAATCCCTCTGGTCGGTATTGACCCACAAGGTCCGATCTCCCGGCGCTTCGATACGGACCACCCGTCCCTGTGCGGCGAGGCCCTCGATCAAACGCGGCCACGCCTCGTTCTTGCGCACCTCGCCGTCACTCAGAAACGTCAGCCACGACAAGGCGTCGCACAATTCATCGCCGGTCGCCGCATCGGGCCACGCCTCGCCGCGAACCCTGGCGACGGCTTCCGGGTCCAGCCGGCCCAGGTCGGCCGCCGACGCCGCATCGATCCAGCGCCGCGCCATCACCGCCTGCGTGCGCCGCTCTTCCAGAGGGGCATCATCCAGATAGGCGTAGGGACGCGCGTTCAGCGCCTCGAGTGCGAGCGGAGACGGTTCGGTGAGATCGCGCGCAATGATCCGAATCCGGCCGGTTTCCAGGCACCGCAATACCTCTTCGAGCGTGTCGACATCCATCGCGCTCTCCAGGCAGTCGCGGATGGTTTGCCGCACCAACGGATGATCGGGAATCTCGATCTCGCCGGGCAGATTTTCGGCGCAGGCCACCTGGTCGGGAAACACCGATGCCAACAGGTCCTCGGCGTTCATCCGCGCAATCTGCGCCGGAATCTTCTTGCCGCCCCGAAACCGCGGCAGCGCCAGGGCGATGCCCGCGGTCCAGCGCCACCGCACACCGAACATCGGTGCGGCGCACAGCGCCTGCACCAGCAGGTGGCGGACCGTGTTCGAACTCAAGTAGCGGGCGGCTTGCGACAATTCGAAACTATGCGCGTGCGTCAGCGACAGCACGATGTGATCCTCGGTCGCGGCCGCCTGCAGCTCGAAATTGAAGGTGCGGCAGAAGCGCTTGCGCAGCGACAGGCCCCAGGCCCGATTCACCCGGCTTCCGTAAGATGAGTGGATCACCAACTGCATGCCGCCGGATTCATCGAAGAACCGCTCGAAGATGACCGTGTCGAGCGTCGGCAACCCCTGCAACGCAGCGCGGCCCGCGGCGAGATATTCGACCACTTGAGCGGCCGCCATCTCGTCGATCCCAACCGTCTCGACCAGCCAGCGCAGCGCCCCGGCGACATCACCGTCGAGGCGCTGTCCGATTTCGGTTCGCAGACGCGCGACCGCCGCCGACAACTCGTCGGTGCGTCCGGGCGCCTCGCCCAGCCAGAACGGAATCGACGGCGGCTGACCGTGGGCGTCCTCCACGCGCACCGTGCCGCGCTCCACCCGCAATATCCGATACGAGGTGTTGCCCAGTTGAAAAATGTCGCCCTGCAGGCTCTCGACGGCAAAGTCTTCGTTGACCGAACCGACCGCGAATCCCTCGGGCTCGAGCACCACCTTGTAGTCGGCATTGTCGGGAATCGTGCCGCCGGACGTGATGGAGGTAAGGGCCGCGCCCTTTCGCGGCCGCAGGCTCCGGGCGACGCCGTCGCGATGCAGGAGCGCGCCATGGCGTCCGCGGCGCGTGCTGAATCCCTGCGCCAGCATGTTGACGCAATCGTCGAAGTCGGCGCGCCGCAAATCGCGGTACGGATAGGCGGCGCGGAACAGATCGAACAGCGCGTCCTCGGACCATTCCCGGGCTGCAACCTCAGCGGTAATTTGCTGAGCGAGCACGTCCAAGGCATTGCTGGGGATCACCAGCCGGTCCAGTTCGCCGCGCCGCACCGCATCGAGCAGCGCCGTGCATTCCACCAGTTCATCGCGCGACAGCGGAAACAGTCTGCCCTTCGACGTTCCGCCGACGGCATGTCCGGCGCGCCCGACCCGCTGCAAGAACGCGTTGATGGAGCGTGTCGATCCGATCTGGCAAACCAGATCCACGTCGCCGATATCGAGCCCCAGCTCCAACGATGCCGTGGCCACCAACGCCTTGAGCTCGCCGCGCTTCAATTGCTGCTCGGCCTTGAAGCGGTGCTCCCGGGCCAGACTGCCGTGGTGCGCGGCGACGTATTCCTCGCCCAATCGCTCGGAGAGATGGCGCGCGATTCGTTCGGACAGGCGCCGCGTGTTGACGAAGATCAGAGTGGTGCGATGTTCCCTGACGAGTTCCGCGAGTCGGTCGTACACCTGGATCCAGACTTCGCCCGACATGACGGGCTCGAGCGGCACGGGCGGCAACTCCAGCGCCAGATCGCGGTTGCGCGCGGCACCCAAATCGACGATGACGCAGTCGCTCAATGGGCGGCTTGCGCCGATGAGGAAGCGCGCGACTTCGTCGATGGGGGTTTGCGTCGCGGATAGTCCCACCCGCGCCGGACGGCGGCCGGTGAGCGCCTGCAGACGCTCGAGCGACAGCGCCAGATGGGAGCCGCGTTTGTTGGCGGCAACGGCATGGATCTCATCGACGATGACGGTACGGCAGGTGGCCAGCATGCTGCGGCCGGACTGCGATCCCAGCAGTACATACAAAGACTCCGGCGTGGTGACCACGATGTGCGGCGCCTTGCGGCGGATGCGCGCACGTTCGGATTGGGAGGTGTCGCCGGTGCGCACCACCGTACGAATGTCGACATCCGGCAGCTTGAGCGCCGCGAGTTCCGCGCGAATTCCCTCGAGGGGCGCCTCGAGATTGCGGTGGATGTCATTCGACAGCGCCTTCAACGGCGATATGTACAGCACGCGTGTCTCGTCCGGGAGCCCTCCGGCGCTGCCCTCCTTGACGAGTTGATCGATGGCGGCCAAGAAGGCGGCCAGCGTCTTGCCGGAACCGGTGGGCGCTGCGACCAACACGTCGCGTCCCGCCTGAATGGCGGGCCAGGCCTGCGCCTGCGCAGCGGTGGGCGCGGGGTGAGTCCGCGCAAACCACGCGGCAACGGCAGGATGGAACAATTCGAGGGTGTGCATGCTGTACATCGAAGGGAATGGTTGGAATCATACCCGGCCATGCGCCACGCTGCCATGCGTCACGTTGCGATGGACCCCTTTGCCCCTGCCCCTTTGCCCCTGCACGTGTAGACTTCGCGTTCGGACCCAAAAAAATCGCCCGGGAGTAGCCGCGCTCGCCATGGCCGATGAGAGACATGATTGGTTTCTGAATCAAATCTTCCGCCATCGCGCGGCGCTGCACCGCTATCTGCGCAGTTTCACCTCCGGAGCGGAGGACGTCGAAGATTTGGTGCAGGAAACCTATGTTCGAATGTACGCGTTGCGGGACTTTCGCGAAATCGAGTCCCCACGGGCGATGCTGTTTCGAATTGCACATAATACCGCGGTGGAGAGGGCCCGGCGCCAAGCCGCTCAAACGACGGACAGCGTGGGGGATTTCGAGGGTCTAAACGTCTACTCTAGTGAGGCGCCCGCCGATGAGCAGATCGATGCGCGCCGCCGATTCGAGTCGTTCTGTGCCGCGGTCGACCGTCTACCGCCGTTGTGCCGGCGCGTCTTTGTGTTGCGCAAGGTATACCGGCTGTCCCATGACGAGATCGCTGAAGTTCTCGGGGTCAGCCACAGCACCATCGAGAAACATGTGGCCAAAGGATTGCTTCGCTGCAGGGACTACCTGCGTGAAACCGGCATGATGGACGCGAGCGATACGAACAATCGGTCCGCACCTCCGCGGGTGCAAGATGGCGGGCAAGGCGAATGAGCGAGATTTTCAAATTCCGCACCCGGTCTGAAATCGACGAAGAGGCGGCCGTTTGGGTCTGGCGTATGGACTCCGACGCCGTCAGCGCCGCCAACCGCGATGCATTCAACTCGTGGCTGCGCCGGGATTCGCGGCACCGCCGGGCCTACGAGGACCTGACGAGCGTCTGGACGGGATTGAACGGACTTGCGGAGGCGAAGCGCGAGGAGAAGATTGCGACGTTTACGCGGACCGCTGCCGGCTTGCGGCTTCCGGGGCGCAACGCGTGGTGGGCGGCTGCGGCCGCCGCGATCGTCGTGGGTGTCGCCGTTGCCGCCTGGATGCGCATGGGCAGCGAAATGCAGACCTTCGCAACCGCAGTCGGTCAGCAGCGCAACGTCATGCTGGCGGACGGCTCCGTGGTGTCCCTCAACACCAACACCATCGTCGAAACCCACTTGCAACACGATGTCCGCGACATCTACCTGCGCCAGGGCGAGGCACATTTTCAAGTGGCCCACGACCGCTCCAAGCCGTTCCTCGTGCATGCCGGCGATGCCGTGGTGCGGGCGGTCGGCACCCAGTTCGAAGTCCGCTTGCGCAGCGACCAGCACGTGGATGTGGTCGTCAATGAGGGCCGCGTCGAGGTCAGCTCGGAGGTCGCCCCCGATCCCACGAGTTCTGGCCGCGGTGTGCGCGTGATGCCGCGAAGTCATGTGCACACCCTCGCGGCCGGCCAGCAACTCTCGGCGACCGACAATGACTATTCCGTGGTGCCGGTCAGCACGCACCGGCTGTCCAGCGTGCTCGCATGGCGCGACGGCGCCGTCGTCTTCGACGGCGAAACCCTGTCGGATGCGATTGCCGAAATCGGCCGTTATACCGACGAGCGAATCATCGTGAACGATCCGCAAATCGCCGCCCTGCGAGTGGGCGGCAGATACCGCACCGGCGATGTGCAGGCCTTTTTCGACGCACTGCAGACGGCCTTTCCGGTCTTGATCCGCCGCGGATCGAACGGTGTGGTGTTCATCGATCCCCGTCCCTGAGTAGCGGTTTTTTTCTCGATGACCGTCTTCTCATTGAGGCCCGTCACGCGTCGATATCCATAAAGGCGCGAAGGGAAACCTCTTGGGGGGGAATTCATGCAGCGGCGATTCGCGGTATTTATCGGATGCGTGGCCTTGACGATCGGCGCACCGGCGTTCGCGGACCGCGCGGTGCGCCATTTCGATATCCAGGCGCAGCCGGCCGCATCGGCGCTCACTGAATTCGCCCGCCAAGCGGACATCACTCTGGTGTTCTCCACGACTCTCGTCGAGAACCACCAAACCGTGAACGTTCGCGGAGACTTTACA
>Ga0307516_10000182_pt1 | contig 81414 bp, 115 predicted proteins | sample 19_EM_MG_FD_203310 | JGI IMG/M metagenome (GOLD analysis project Ga0307516, IMG submission 203310) | Populus trichocarpa ectomycorrhiza microbial communities from riparian zone in the Pacific Northwest, United States - 19_EM | ecosystem: Host-associated > Plants > Roots > Unclassified | place... | reverse complement strand
GGGGTTACAGTCGTCGGGATCCGTATTTGTTGTCAGGATAACCACTTCCATCCACCTGGATCTGGCGGACGGCGGCAGCAGTAGCAGTAGGTTATCGAGATGCCAAGTGGGTGAAGCATGTATGTAGTACATAGTTAACGAAGGTAGGCAAGCTATATCGCTCTTTGCACTGCACTTGCTCATGCCCCCGTGATGGATTCTGAGCGGATGGCCACGGGCACATGACAACCAACTGCTCAACCGGACGCGCCAGAAACCCGCGCACGCGCAAATCGTTGGGCGTACATAGGTGCGCCGGCCACCAGCGCTAGATATGATAGGACAAGACGCGGAGGACGGGCGGAGGAATGACGTCGGCGGACAGGGCGGCAACTCAGATCGGACCCTGCCTAACAGAAGGGCACAAGTACTTATGTAAGCACGTAGGCCTAGTCAGCACTATTCCAGGGCTCAGCACAAGATATCACTCGGACCGTATATATCTCCGTAAATGTATATGGACATGGAATACCGCTAGAGGAGTGGCATCAACGGCCGCAGAGCCATGTGGGTGTTGCCGCTGGTGGCGCCCGCTGACGTCTGACGAGCTCGTCTACCCTGTAGGGTTTCACAACCCCGCCCCAGATATCACTCAGAGCCCATCACGCGCGGTGGGTTAGGCATACCGCTACAGGCACAATGTCGATGTTTGTGCCAGCCGTGTGTGTTCACGGTTCACAGGAGAAGGGATTCCAGGGCCCAGGCGGTTCCAATAATAGGCAGGCGGTGGATGTGGGTGTAGATATGTATGGTGCTGCTTTATATTGCTGCACGTCTATCTACCAGTCCCAGCTCTTTGTCTATGGCTCCAACTCAACGAATGCCCTGTGATGGACGGACGGACGGATGGATGGATGACCTTCCCCTTCCCGCGTCCGTAGATGGACGAACGCACTGTAGATAGAAGCGCATGACAGCTCGTACGAATATTGGAAGCGAACGTTCTTCCGGATCTTGTGCTTACTTAATCCGCGCTCGCCTGCAAGCAAGAGAGATGGCGATCGCCCGACAGGTCGAGCATAGACTACATACAACAATCTATATATGTACATACATAGCGTACATGATGGACGCCCCCTCCTTTTTCCGGCGTGTTGGGGGGGGGGGGGGGAGAGAACAGCCCCTTTCTTTCTTTCGGTTCTTTTTGGCTCAGTCAGGCTGCATAGATATGACATGTGCTGCAGAGCGCCCAGCATAGAAAAATCACACCACCACCACCACCACTGTGTACCGGGAATCCGTCGAAGCTTCAGCAGTAGGTACATATCTATGTAATAACTACATACATACGTATGATATGCGTGGAGCGGCGACAGCGGTGCACTAGTACATACAAAGAAAAAAAAAGACCGGGGAACTCCGTCGCGCACCCGAATATGGATGTTCTTGCGTCCCACGGGTGGGAGGATAGATGCCAAGAGTCCTCCGTGTGCAAGAGGAGTGCCCCCATGAGATTTGATCGGTTTGCGTTACTGTCGCTGTGGAATATACTCTAGAGTACATACGAGTCTGGAATATAGTCTAGTCTCTGTCTCGGAGACACCAGAATGTTTCACACGTGCCCCGTCCCCAACTCGAGTTCGTCTGTACATACACACACTATCTACGGTAGATATGGTGTATCTACGCACAGCGCACACTGGTCCACGTCAAACGGTCGCTCCTTCCAAAGAGCGAGCGGATCACCAAGTATCTGTCGGTCGAACCCGCACCTGTTGTACGGGCGGGCGCGTGCACAACCACGACCCCCATCAGTCGCGAACCCCTCGGGATCGGATGGTCCGCCGGCCAATGGCATCGACCGGTAACTGCCCGTGGGTCAACCAGCGCCCTTCCCGTCCCCGCATGTGTCCGCATACATACTGGACGATTGCCCCGTTGACGACATGGAGCACGCCCATACCCGAGCGCAACCGCGGCGTGCGAGGCCGGCCGAGATGCTGGCTGGCTGGCTGGCTGGCGGAAAACGACGAGGCCGTACGTGCATCGCCTGCGGGTAGGTGCTGTTACGGAGCCGCGCCGCAACGTCAACCCGAACGTCGGCGCACAGGCCTGGAAATGTGCCATGGAGCGTTGGCGACGTGGTGATGCTGGCTTCCGATACCTGCTTCTCGACGCCGGGCTACGACGGGTCGGGCGGCGGAGGGGTGCAGGGTGTTCTACTACATCTTACGTCTGCCTACCCCGTTTGTTTTGCCAGCCGATTGAAACAAGGGAACGGAACAAACAGGGCAAGATACATCTCGAGTGAGATGTCGTGATGGCTTCCACCGTGTTTATCTACCCATGCGGTGGAATTGCTATTCCAGACGGGGTTTTCCTTGTCCACTCTCTACCGTACTATTTGTCGTGAGGACCCGTCCCCTCTCCTGCTGTTTCCGTTCACACAGGGCGCAAGATGGGCTCCGTGTTGTGTGGCGGGGCTGTTTTGCTATCTATTCGTGTTTGGTCCTTCGGTACCGTATCCGAAAGGTTGTCGCTCGGTCGCTTCCCATTTCCCTCATACTTCCCCGCAACATCCTCAGCTGCGACCTCTCTCTACACGAGGCATCCCCGCATGAGACGTTTCTTCCCACATACAACTCCTGCATACGTGCGAGGTCGGGTTTGTATGCGCGCAGCGAAAATCTTCTCTCCGCGGTGGCTATGTTGCGCACCGAGTTAACCAGCGGCAGGTGTATGTGTGTGTGTTCGCATGGCGGCAGAGACATGATCGAACGCGAGCCCTCTCCGGCGTAAGAGCCTCAGGTTTCATGCTGGATGGGGATTCCGAGTCGACGCGGGCACCAGGCCGTTGCTTGCGGGCTTGGGCTGCCGAGCTACTTCACGTTCCTTGGGACAAAACATGTTTCTGTCCTTCGTCATCCCAGCGCCCATACAGACGCCTACACGACTACACAGGAGACTTCTCGGTGCGAACGGGGGACGCCAGGCTGGCAGCATCAAAGGATTCGAACGCAGCTCTCGCAAACGCCCTTGATGCCGATCTAGAAGCATGGATCCGTGGTTATGGGATGATGCCGTGCTCGGAGAACTCTTGTTCGTCACCCCCAGACAGACAGGTACCGATCTGATTCACACACTCTCCCCCCTGGGTTTCGGGGCCAGGTGGGACAGGATGCCTTTTGCATATCCAGCACTCACGAACCCTGCGAACGACGCAGTTGTTTTCAAACACCTCCCCTGCTGGAAACATCGGGGGCCGTCATCTGTGTTTGCCCTGCAACCAGCGCGATCGCGGAGAAGTGCAGACTTCTCATCCCAAGAGTGCAGACAGTCGGGCGGGCAGACGGGCAGACGGGCAGACGGGCAGACGGGCAGGCAGGCAGGACTTTTACGTGATGCCGATACGAAATACTACCTATCTACCTAGGCATTCATGTTGCCATTTTGCGTCTGCGACGCAGGGATACGAGGTGAAGGAGGTCTTGTGGAGCACCCACTTTGGTCGCGCAATATGGGGAGTGGGAGTCAATACTTGCGAGCACAGCTACGAGAACGCGCGGAAGAGTTGCGGAATCGACGACGCAAAGGTCCCCAGTCCGCCGGGGGGTGGCCGTGGAAAGTTGTACCGTGGTTGGAGCTCGGGAGCGGAAGGAATCGCTGGGTTAAGTACTGGATGTGGGCCCGAAATCGAACGCTCTGTTTGTATGTACATATGTAGAACGACGAGCTCCCAGAGCCCGCATTGGTAAGCACCTGTCACGGCGTCACGGCTCACGACATCTGACTAACCGGTTCCATCTATCTAGGCCTGGCCAATCCGACGGCACCAAGTTGGTGTGCTCCTCTGCCCCTCCATTGCCGAGTGAGAGGCCACCTACCGTGCCAACAATGTTGCCGAGTCGATGCACCGTAACAACAAGCACTTGGCCGGAGAGTCGGTACCCAGTAGCAGTATTCGCGACTTGGCTAGCTAGTCAGCCCCAGCAGGATCACGAATCTCTCCCTCCCCTCCCCCCCCTCTCCTCCTCGCCCTCTCTTTCCCTCTCTCTCTCTCTCTCTCTCTCTGATGCTCATACATATGTACGCCACGAATGGGATTAAGACCCAAAAATTCAAGAAGGGTGGCTACCTATATCGGTTAATTCTCGCTTCACTCCAACAGCAACCACCAAATCTGCGAAGGCGCCGTTGCCCAGTAGGCACGAAGAGCGAGAAGAGAAGGTGGGCTGCAGTCTGGAAGGACCGCCGTCCGAGAACGAAGGGAACGACGACTGGACGGGGAGGAAAAATCCGACTGGGGCGGGGTGCAACTGTGTGGACTGCGGACCTGCCGTGGAGCACACTCCCTCAAGTCATACGAAGTCAAGTTGGATGGGGGAAGCAGGTGGTACCATGGTTGACTTGAGGGGTTGCGCCTACCTATATTGAGCAGACGTCGGAGCAGAAACCTTCCTCGTCGGCGGGGGGGCACCTGTGGAACTGCTGCTTGCAGATAAGTTGAGGAAGATCGAAAGAAGCTCGAGAGGCTTGATGGAGACTGGCGTTTCACCAAAAGCGGGAATCCCTGCCAGACCGCCAGCACCCTGCGGCGACATCCTCTGTTGGCTCCACTGCAGCTTCTCGACAGTGCTGCCCCTTGCAGTTCATCAGGAGAACCAACAGCGCAAGATGTCTTCTGTACCATGAAGGTACCTGTACCTGTCGGACAGGAGGCGGCAAGTACTCTAGAATGCGTCCCCCGTTGGGACAACTAGCAGCCACGGCACCGGGAGGAAGAGGAAGCAGTGGAGAAAGTGAACAGAACAAAAAAGACGGCGGTGGTGGGCAGGGGTGATGCGTTTTGCAGGCAGTGATATGGTGATGGGGGCGGTGGTGATAATGAACGAGGCGGAACAACTGGCATCGCGAGCCTCGCGTGGTGAAAGGCCTCCTCGTATTGATACGGGCGCAGTGCTTCATCTCCGCTTCCGCCACGTCCACAAGTAAATGCCCACAGGTATCTATTGAGCGATGTACATAGGCCGCCCCCCACAGCTTTCTCCACACACAAGCCCCTTGAAAACTGCTCTAAGCAGTTTGCGTCACCGCGAACATCATTTTGTGAGATACCCGTCGGTACTCTAGCACCCACTTACACATGTACAAGTACGCTGGTTGGGTCCGCCGGCGCGATACTATACATCTCTGGAGCGTACACCATCCATCCTGGATACATAGCCCTAGATAGATACATATCCCTATCGATTCCCACCCTCCTCCTCGTAGAATCTCTTCCCACCATCTCCAACCAGCAACCTCCAGCAACCTCCAGCAACCTCCACCACCGTACCGCAACTCGATCCACACCCCCCAAACGGCCCGAAGTCGAACTCTGTCTGTGTCTGTGTCTGTGTCTGTGTGTTGTTTCACGTCAGAGCCTACGACTTTGCTCATCACCAGGTCGATCCCATCATTGGGCCACGAAGCGCCGATTTCACTGGTACGGCATCAATTCGATCCCCGGGGTTGGGTCACAGGGGGGTTGTTCTCTCGCAATCGCCATTGGTTGGCCGTCCGTCGCTCGCTATTGCACCACCTCCCACTCCCACACCCACCCACAGCAACCAGCTGCTAGACGCCCAGCATATATAAAACGCACCCAATGCCTGCCACCACAATTCCCACCCCGAAAACTCGCGGATCGTCGCGGGGACACACCCCCGAAAACCCAACAACCACAGATTCTCCGTCGCAGAATATCGAGATCCAGCGACAGTCCCTGTACGGAGTCGTCAACTCCTCGACCGAGTCCCTCTGTACTGGGTACATGAAGGTCAACTGTTTCGCCGGTACGGGTTCCAGCCGCAGCAGCAACGTCCGCACCGCGATGAAAACAGCCATGCCATCGATGGACTGTGATGACTTTGACAACCTGCCTCCCGCGGTAAAAAGAAAGGTTAGTTTTTAGTTTGGCGGAGAAGAGTCGACCGAGACATCCCCAGAAAAAAACATGGAATTTTCGCCTGGCATGAACTGATTACTGACTTGGTTTTTTTTTTTTTTTTTTTGTCTTTCAGTATTTTTCCTCGCTGGAAAGATTACGATATGCACAGCACTCAGCCGCCCCACCGAAGTCAAATGGACATCTACGAAACCTGAGCAGTGCTAGTGGAAGGCTTATGGCCTCCAGGATGCGAAGTAGGCCGTCCACCGACAGCTCGCAGAATCAATTCCGGAAACACCGCAATACGGCGGATGCGTTTGTGCTTTCCCAGAGCGACGCTCAATGGTTCCTAGAACTACCAGAGAACATTCAGAAGAAGCATTTCTCGAGGGAAGAACGCATATTGCTGGCGAATAAATGTGGGAGCATTATTGTGGACGCCGCAGACGAGACTCTATATCGAATGAATTGCCGACCGAAGAGCGCGGGTAGCATATCGACGGCATCAGGTATCGGTTCGTTGTACCGGCCTTCGTTCGAGTCGGATGTTGTAAGGGCCAGGGAAGACGCGCGAATGTCGTTCCGGTGGATGGAGGAGAATGGCGAATTGGATCTACGCCTCCAGCCGTTCCATGAGCGCGAGGTGCATTCGGCCCCGCAGTCAAGGGGCCGGAGACGGCGGACATTTTCGTTGTCGTCCAGGAGAACCAGCAGCTCGGCCCCCGTTGCGGCCGCAGCAAGCTTAAGCCGTCCCAGCCTGAGTCGGCGTGGGGCTTCTGCCCCGAAGCCTGTTGGCCCTCCGCCTTCCTCGCCGTTCTCGTGCGATTCCGAGGCCACCTACTACCAAGACCCCGAGGCTCGACTCAAACTACGAGTATATCTCTCTTCTCCTCAGAAATTCGACGAGGCCATCGAATTTGGATTTCCGTCTCAGACCGACGCGAACAACTTCTTCAAATTGCATCCGGGCACGCCAACCATCCGAAGAGTCCCGCCCGAACGTTCGGAGGACCCTTTGATCGTCGATGATTTCTTCGCCGAGTCTGAGGAAGTAGCTGAGCTTACAGACGAAGAGGACAGGGAGGAGGTGGTGGAGATAGTCGACACGGTGCCCGAGTCGCCGAGGCGGATGCGAAGCAGTGATTCGAATACCCCGAAAGCGCTCGTTCCGGTGGTTTTGGACCATTACCCGCACACCAACCCGGGCAATCGCGAAATGACTCTGAAGATGACGCTCACACGGAAGGACCTGCGAGACGATGACGGAAACCAGGCGAGCAGGGACGGTGCCTTAGCATTGGAGGAACTACCGCCAGAGAGTGAACAATGCATAGTCGATTGGGATGCCATCGACAAAGAGTCGGCATCGAGCTTAAAACGACTCTGGCGAAAAGTGAAAGGGCATTGACGACGATCATTTTTGTCCGTTTCACCTCGCCCTGTAATGAGTGGCACGCGGAGCGCGCGCCTTTATTCTCTGTTTTTTGCTCTTATAATTTTTTTTTTTTTAACTGGTTCGTCTTCATTTACATGGTTGGTCATCTGGGTTTTTCGGGAGCGGGAGTATAGCGTTGTTTTGACTTTTTTCCTTTTTTTCTCTTCCACTTCCCCCATAATTCCGGTTATGCAGCTTTTTTTTTTGCCCGCCAGCCCGCATTCCCGGAACACATCTCTCCTTCAGTCACTAGTCTATGCCGCGTCGTTCCTTGCTTGCACTCTGGACGTTCTACACTCCGCGTGCCGCCTAGGTACTCTGTTGTTTTTCCCTTTGTTTTTATGGTTCGTAAAAAATAATTTACGGTTCCGGTCCTTTTTTTTTCTTTTCGTATTGGATGTTTTTTCTGCCTCGGAGACGGATAGTGGGGAGTATCTGTCCACCGGAGTGCGAGAAGGGGAATCCTTTAGGATGGACGGAAAGGAGACGGGATTGGGAACGGGGGACGGATGGGGTAGTGACGAAGAGGGAGACACTTTGAGCTCAGGGGGGGAGCTGTACATCATAAATGGACCGAGCCGTCAGCCAATTGGGGCATTCTGCTCTGTCTCCGCACATGTCTCTGATGTATGTATGGAACAGAGTCTTCAACATCTCGCACGTGGACGGTGTGATCGGCATCTCGCACGTTCGCACATCAGCACGGCACGCTGCAACATTTTCCACGCCACAGGATCTCAGCCGCTGTTTTCCGTTCTGTATGGGGCAGATAGGTAACATATATCGGGGGTTGGGATGCGAACCCTTGCGTTGCCTTTTCCATCGTGAGACTATGTAGCCACGCCGCTCCGCTCGTGGAGTCAGGTCGACACGGAGCGGTAGATACTGTGCGTGATGAACGAAGCTGCTGCTCGACATCCGATACCTACATGCTTACTCCACCCCACTCCAATCCACGTCGTGAGACGATCCACAATCCGCCCTTCACGCCTTGGTCGTCCGACTAGATGCTAGGATTTACCGGGGGAGCAGCTCGAGTACGTAGGAATATACATACATAGTACGAATCGAGGATACCGGTAGATGGTTGCCGCGGGAACGGAACGCCTCTGCCGTATGTATGTAGGACTTTACTATGTACCCATCCATCCGGTGCATCCGTTGCGACGCCCTCTTGCTCTCGAACCGTGGAGTCGGTGGCGACCGTCGAGATCCGCATTTGCCTGGCGCCATCGAGGCGGTCGCCCAGCAGGTTGCATCCGGGGCGGCTCGGCTGCTGTGCTTGTGCGCGGTCGCTACATATATAGGAAGGTGCATCCATAGCTGCTGGCAGGCGCGGCTTGGGATCGGGTTTGCCTGTTCTGTTCTGTTTCGATTGAGAGCTGAAGTGCACGTGGTCGGTGTAGATGGCTCCGCGGGGGGGGGAAGAGCGCCTACCCGAATGGCACATCCAACGACGATCGCAATCCCGAGGTCCGCAACCTGCAGCTCTGCAAGTGCAGTTGCCACCCGCGACCAGATTTCCGCAACCACACAGCTCTCCCGCGAAGCCGGCCGCCGTGCTCCCAGCTCGGCACAGACACAGCCGAGCACGTTGAAGGAGATGGCAGATCCATCAGGTAACTACAGCATTTCCGTTTCCCCCCCCCTCCTCGTCGGCGATGGAGTGGGCGGAGCGGGATTCAATCTCGTAGATACATAAGTATGTACATTTATGAATGTAAGTATGTACCCCCGGCCCGACCCGAATCCTCCCCACTGCTCGATGCATATCTAGACACGGATTGTCTGCAGTCTACGGGCCAATCGTGTTCGCCGAGGGGTCGGGCCGGCCGGCGGAAATTTGGACGTGGAATTCCGACAAACGCAGCTGCCATCCGTCTCCGACAAAGACATCGAACGGACGCAGCAGAGCGGGTATTAGTTGCCTATGTATACCGGGCTTGTAGACTATCTGCGTAGATAGAGAACACCAGTCCCCTCCAGACTACGGGGCTCCCCCGCACGCGCGCGTCGTTAGGGGAGTCCCCGGAGAGTCTGGAGTAGAGTATGTATGTGTATCATCACGCAGCGTTTCGTCTCTTCGTCGCGTCGGAAACGCAGCGACGTGATTGGTCCGGTGTCAGTTTTCTGCAGGCGAAACGCCTTCCCCACCGGTAGAGCAGATAAGTATGTACAAATCATATGCTTGGGGTGTATGTATGTACTCTATCTAGAGTAGACTACCTGGAATCGAGAGCACATATGTATGTAGCGCCGCCGCCAGATGTCTAGCGGAGACGCCCTTCCTCCCCTGAACTCCGAACTTCCCTGTAGATTATACCCCTGATGATAGTCCCAGGCTCGACAGCCAGCCAACCATGGCCCTGCTTGTGGCCCACCCAGTTTGCCTCCTCCCCTCGTGCTGCTCGCTGCCAGAGATTCCTGCTACACCTTTGGTTACGGACACCGTTCGACGAGCCCGGACTTTGATACACACTCAACGCTCATTTCCAAACCCCCCCCGAGGGAAGAACAGTAACGCTACATACATACTCCAAACGACGAGGATCGATGCATAAGCAATAATGCCCTCTTGATTGGAGACTCATTCGCACACATACACACACACTCTCTCAACACGCTCATTTTAAATAAAATAAAAAAAACAAACGCTCCTTAGCTGCACAACAAATATCACTGTCCTTCTTGCGTTCATTTCAGTAACTCAGTTGCGCCGGTCGCATATTCGTGGAAGTCGGTTCTCATACGTACACACAACACTGTCCTTATGTCGGTCTTGACGCTTTGCAACACGCAGTCGCTCGGTGTGCATGTGGTGGAGGTTGATGCTGGAGAGTGGGCCTTGAGGTCTTCGTGGGAGGGCGAATACGACGAGTGCGAGGACGACGACGACGATGAGGAGGAGGAGGAGGAAGAGAAAGGGAGGGGAAGGACGATGCAGTCGGCAGATGGCGAGGGATCCGGCGTGTCGAGGAAACAGCTGGCTCTCATCTACTCGCTCCAGCTCGCAGAAGCGTATGTGCCGCTGTCATCCTTTTTGCCTTGCACACCTCCATAAACCCCCGCCATCTGCTCCCCCCCTGGGTGCTTGCGCTTGAAATCGGATGCACGAACTGAGACTGACAACACTCCGCGCACAGCATCGTGGCGGCCAGTTTACAGCCTCAGCTGTACGTGTTACTGAGGAGCGAGAAATGCGGAAGTGTCGACTCGGCATACTATGCGGGACTCGTCGAGGCTATCTTTGCCTTTGGTTCCATTGCCGGTACGTGTTCGGCTTGCTTGAATGGGTTGGGCCGCTTCGACTGACGACGACAATCATGCAGGCCTCTTCTGGGGACGTATCGGTGATCGACGGGGTCGCAGGCCGGTAGCGCTGATAGGCATGTTCGGACTCTCAATGTCCTGTATAGCGTAAGGACCACCACCGCCCGTTGCCACTTGTGACGATACGTCCGGGGGGGGGCTTTCTTTTTGGTCTTCTTTCCCATTTGCTCACTTCGTGATGATCGATGTGGTGTAGCATGGGATTTAGCGACGGCATTTTCATGTGTGCTCTGATTCGCGCATTTGCCGGTGTTATGAGCACGTCTATTCGAGTTGCCATGAGTACGTGCTGAATATTTCCTCCTTCGGGTTGAGGGGCGTTATTGTTAACGGTCACGCAGGCACCATGATTGGAGATGTCAGCGTCACGTCCCGTGCCAAAGCGCGCAACTTTTCCAGGCTCCCGTTGATATCCACTGGTGGAGTCGTTGGCCCGCTGCTGCAAGCGGCACTTGCCCACAGAGCTGGAGACAGCGCCTTCTGGCAAAGATTCCCGATCTTGAGCTCCCAGCTGGCCTGTGCGGGGCTGATGCTTGTATTGTTCATGGTCAACCTGGTGCTTCTGAAGGAGGTATGCCGCCCGCCACCACCACAGTCTCTTCCTTAAGCGGATCATCCTGATCGGTCATGCTAAGCAAAGCGCAGACACTTCCGCGAACTTCGGAGAGCGACCTCGACGAAGAAAAGCAAATCTTCACGTTCGGCCGCCGTAGGAGCAGTGAGTCTTCCGATGAATACGGCGAGCAGGACGCCTTCCTCGGCCAGCACACCAGTAAGAACACTAGCAGCATCATGATCGGAGAGTCCAACGACTCGGTCCAGCCGATCGGTCTCTCCGAGATTGTTCGTGCACCCAGTTTGATGCTCATCGTTGCATCGTACTCGTTGCTCTCGCTGCACTCGGCCTCCTTCGACCAGTTGCTGCCGCTTCTGGGCAACTCTTCAATCAAGCATGGTGGCCTCGGCCTGCCGTGTTCGTTCATCTCGCTGGTGGTCCTCTTTTCCAGCATTGCGGCCGGTGTGGTGATCCTCAAGTACTTCGAGAAGTCGGTGCGCCGGCTAGGACTCTTGCAGCTGTTCCGTCTCTGTTGCTGGGTCTTCCCGGTCATCTACATCGCCACGCCGCTGCTCTCAAAGCCGGCGCAGGGCTCGCAGGCAGGAATAATCATCTCGTCCGCGACCTCGATATTTGCCAAGACGCTGGTGACTAAGTTCGCACAGACGCTCGTGCTCGTGCTCGTGACGTCCGCCTCGCCGGATCCCTACAGCCTCGCAACCATCATGGGATTCATGCAGTGTGCGAGCGTATTCCGCAGTTTGGCGGTCGCGGGAACGGGAGTCGCGTTCTCGCTCAGCGACGAGCTGAGTACCCCTACCACCAATTACGGTCTGTGGGGAGCGATGGCGGCTATGAGCCTCGGCGGTGCGGTGGTTGCATATTTTGTGCGCGACCATCCGACGGTGAGGGATTACCGCGACATCCTCAAGTGGGAAGTCTGCTACGATTCGTCGGAAGACTTGGGGTACATGAGCGAAAAGGAGTTGGAGGATTAAGGCGGGGAAGTGCTGTTTGCAGCTGTGTATATATGGGCAGGGAGTGGGGGACTCTGCTATGTAAATTCTGTTTCTCATGGGTGTCCCATTTTATTTGCTTCTTCTTCTTCTTCTCTGGATGGCTCTTCTGCAAGCATTTGCATTTCAATCGCCTCCGCTTTGTTTTCTTTCCTTCTTTTTTCTTCCCTTTTAGTTGGTTCCGTTTGTCAATTTCCGTGCAGTGTCGTTTCGTTTCCTCAAATACCATACCCACTATCTTTTTGTGAGCGTAAAAATAGTGCCGATTCGTCATTACTCGCCTCGAGCTCGCAATCGCCTTACATAGGATCAACCATGGAGTTGGCAAGACTGTGGGGGCCGGAAGGTGAGGACGCCCTACCCGCACTGTCGCGATGTGGGGGAAATATGTAGAGCAAGCATGGCCGGTCGGCACAATCCATCCAGCCGGTATGTATGGTAGTGATGTGTGGGAATGACTATCGTATTTACGGCGCCAGTCGTGCCGTCAAACGTGCCATCGGGACGAATGGCCGCGGTGCGGTATAGTACCGGTAGAGAACTCCGCTGTTCGACGCCAGTTGCAGTGGGTTTTTGGCGATCGCGATGCGGCAGCCTATTGAGCATAGGTATGTACGTGGTATGCATTCCACATCCACGTACGGTAGTTTTGAGTATTTACGGTGGCTGGCACCCCGTGTTAATATATCACGAGTGCTCCATCTAACCATGTATGTACCCCGCATGCGGTAGACGGAGTACATACCCGCAGACTCTACATGTGCGGGAGTCCATCTTCCCTTCGATGTGTATTTATGTTTGTGCACGTGTGTGTGTGTATGTGTGTGTGGAGAGGCGGGACGTGCATGGAGAGGGAGGGAGGGGAGGGGGGAAGACTCGCGGCAGATGGGCTTCGTTTAGGGAGCGGAAGCGGGGGAGGAGGAGGGGGGATTCAGCCCGGAATTCTGCTCTGCCAACATGTATGCGGTGTACAATGGGAAGAGATGGACCTGCATAGCGGAACAGCAAATATATTTGGAGCAAGACGGATGGACGGGCGGGATGGGATGCGTGTAGATACGTGTACGAACGCACGCGGTATGTATTCCGGCCGGTTCCACTGCTGCGCGAACACCGCAACGGCGAGGGAGAGAGGGAGCGAGCCGGAACGGTCGATTTGCACGTCCGGTGTGGTTACAAATCCGCCGTTCGTTCGGACACGGACGTCACCGAGCATTTCAACCTACTTACTAAGCGACTCGATTACTCATATGTATAAAGTGTCGTAGTAGGTACTTTGTGGAGTATATAGATTATGTACTTAGATACTCACTTAGGTAAGATAAGCCAAAAAAAAACAAAAACAAAAAAAAGTAATATGTGGAAGGAAAGAAAGAAGGAAGGAAGGTGGCAATGGTATGATGTATTTGTAAGTCGATGGCGACATCGCCAGTATGAAATTGTGAATTGACGTTGGCGGTAGGGTTTTCTCAAAAGAGGGGGTGGGGAGGGGGGGATTTAAGAAGATCGAGAAGGGACGAAACGAAGACTTCCTCCCGTTCCTCACTCACTGCTTCTTCCACTACCGCTCCTCTCCCGAGCTCACGATAGATATATAGATCGATATATAGGTTGCCACCACAACCTTCCCGCAGCGAAGCCTCTCCACCTGTTTTTACCCTTTCCCAGTGCTATCGAAAGTGCAAGCCAAGCAACCCGGAAAAGGAAGAAGAAGCGCGAAGACCTCGCACCGAACTACTGCTTCGACTACTATATACCAACAGATCCTCCTCGGCCCTGTGCACGAACGAACTTATCAGCGTCGGAAGCGTCTGCCAGTAGACCCCACCATCCGATTAGCAACCCGCGCCCAACCGCGGCCACCCACCATCAACACCACCACCTTCATCTCCGAGAATTGTTAAACTCGGAAGTACAAGTATCTGCGAGTTTCCGCCCACTGGAAAATAAAATTCAATATCTGCCATCCTCCCTCCCCCACCAATCGACCAACGCCTCTGCGATAGTCCTCGCACAGCAGAACAAACCCGTATCCTGCAGCACAGAATGACCGTCCTACCCATTACTCCTCCCTCCGAGCCTGTGCCTCGCTTCCAGAAGGACGCCCGGGGCTTTGGAACTCGTGCCGTACAAGCGGGTGCTCCTCATGACCCTGTCACCGGAGCCGTCATTGAACCTGTAAGATACCTCGGCTCTTATCTCAATCTCTTGCTGTCTCGCCGCACGATCGATGTTTCGTTTTGCCACGCGGAAAGGAAAAGAAAAAAAACTGACACTCAGCCGCACAGATCTCGCTTTCCACCACTTTCGCCCAGACATCCTTGGGTCGTCCAATCGGCGAATACGAGTACACCCGCAGCTCGAACCCCAACCGCAACAACTTCGAGCACGCGGTTGCTGCCCTGGAGAATGCGCAGTATGCCCTCGCCTTCTCCTCCGGCCTTGCCGCTATGGCGATTACGCTCCAGGCCCTCGCTTCCAACTCACATGTGATCTCGATCGCGGATCTGTACGGCGGCACCCACCGTTATTTCACCAAGATCGCTCACACTCACGGGATCCGGGTCTCCTTTACCGGCTTGATCGAGGTCGACGTGAGACAGTTGCTCGAGGATAACCCCAACACCAAGCTGGTGTGGATCGAGACGCCGAGCAACCCGACACTCAGTCTGGTCGACATCCAGGCCGTGGCGGAAGTTGCACACCAGTACGGTGTCCACGTGGTGGTCGACAACACCTTCCTGAGCCCGTACGTGCAGAACCCGCTGGATCACGGCGCAGATGTGGTGCTCCACTCGGTTACAAAGTACATCAATGGACACAGTGTACGATTTGAACCCTAATCGAAGATGTATGCTTTGTGGCTAACTCGACCGATACAGGACGTTCTGATGGGTGTTACTGCCTTCAACTCGGCTGAGATCAACGAACGCATGAGCTTCCTCCAGAATGCCATCGGCGCGGTTCCGTCCCCCTTCGACTGCTGGCTCGCCCACCGTGGTCTCAAGACTCTGCACCTGCGCGCTCGTGCCGCCAATGAGAGCGCAACCGCCATTGCCACCGCGCTCCAGGACTCGCCGCATGTCCAGTCCGTCAACTATCCGGGTCTGAGCTCGCACCCTCAGCGCAAGATTGCCATCAAGCAGCACCGCAAGGGCATGGGTGGTGGTATGCTTAGCTTCCGCATCAAGGGTGGCCGCCGCGCCGCTGAGCTCTTCTGCCAACTGACCAAGATCTTCACCTTGGCGGAGAGTTTGGGTGGTGTTGAGAGTCTCTGCGAAGTCCCCGCGGCGATGACCCACGCCGGCATCCCCCGGGAGGCCCGCGAGGCTACTGGCATCTACGACGATCTGATCCGCTTGAGTGTGGGTATCGAGGACACCGACGATCTGGTCGCCGATATCGTCGCTGCCGTCGATGCCGCCATCGAGCTTGGCTCCGAAGAGGCATTCTCGGGAGCTTCCACCCCCTCCGATGTCGTCGAGATGGTTGTATAGAGGGAAGTGCGCTGGGTGTGCGTGATACTCCAGGTTCGCCCCAGTGTGCATACGGCTCTTGCATGTTCCTTTTGTGTCATTGGCTTTGTGTTCTTGTCCTTTTATTCTTTGGGGTGCAGCGCGTGAAGTGTGAGCGGAGCTTCGTCTCTCTTGCGATAGACGGTTTCGGTTTGCTGTTTTCCTTCTTCCACTGGGCAGTTGGGTATTGTTTTGTTTTGTTTTTTGCTTTTACATACATTGTGTACACTGTATGGTCACGGCGTTTAATGGTTTGGGGGTGTTTCTTCTTATTGGATGGGATTGGGATGGAAGAGGGAATTTTGCAGAATGGAACCGAATCTGAACGAGAACTCTGTTTCACCAAAAGGAATGGGCGTTCTACACGCCCAGGGTGTTCCCCGCACCATCGTGACCACATGTCTAGATATGATGCAGAGCTACATTCTCGTATGTAAGGAAAGCTGCAAGAACGGAGCATGGGGGGCTCGATCACTATGCACATGGACCCTAATTAGTTTAACCGTCTAACGGAATGGAGATGGAGGTGGAGGCGAAGAAAAGGAAAAACAAAAAGGAAAAAGAAAGAAATACGGCAGCTGGCTCCCATGCCACCTATATTGTACCCGGATAAGTGGGATATCTACCGTTTTATATGGCTCCGGTATAGTATGTACTTACTTAAGCACCGCTAATCTTTCCGAGTGAGAGGGTGTGCAAATCCGGTGAGACAAAAAAAATAATTTGTCGCGACGACGCTCAACCTTCTCCCCCACTGCAACCTACCACCATCGTCCCCAACCACACCCGGTCGCTTCAATTTGCACCGACGACAACCCTCCTTCGTCATCACTAATAGTGGGGGGAGGGGGGGGTATCGCCCAGAGCAGCAGCCATGAGCGCCCTCCACAACCATTGAGCTGGAACTGGTTACGAGTCTCTCCGCGTACTGTGGTCGCCCGTGGCTTATCCTTCTGAGGGGCGCAGGGTTGGAAGGTAGGGACTATCTACATAGTTATGTACATAGTCATGGTGTTGGATCTTCCAAACCGCGAGCCGGAGGCCTGGTGGGTACATATATCTATACATAAAACCTCCGCGCCCCCGATCGACACGTAGGAAGCCCGGTTCACGGCGCACCCAGGAGCATGCCAGCCGCATACATAGATATATACCCAGAGAATCCGTCGGCTCGTGCCAGTAGCGACTCCTGGTTCGGTCCGCGTCGTGTTGACTGTATCGTGTCGCGACGATTCTTTTTTTTTTAGTTTACTCTCGGGCGGATTTGCGCCCTCTCTCATTCGAAAGAAGTGGATGGTATAACTCGGCAGCTATCTTACACACTCCACCTCCATCAACTCCTCCTCTCCCTCCACTACCTTCTCCTGCTCTTCCACAGTGCCATTGCTTGCTTGCTCCCACTCTTCCCCTCTAGCCTTCCTCCCGACACTGGTTGGCTCCAGAAACTCGAGTATTGCCTCAGTGCAGCGTTCGTCCGCAAAGAGATCGGCTATACGGAACCGATCCCTTCCACCCCTCGTTTGTGCTCGTACTGCCTTCCAGAGAACTTTCTGCTGCTTCTTCCAGGTGGTGCACGCCTTAGACGGGTGCTCGCGGGTCTGAGTTACTCCGGGTCTGCAGCACCACTAGCACATATCGTCTTCCCTACTGCCAATCCTTTTCAGATACTGACCCGTAAGCGCATGTCCCGTCTTCAGTTGGTAGTACCGGGACGCTGTGGTCTTCCTTGTCTTTGCTGGTCCTGGATCTGGGCGGTCCCTTCGCCATGGACGGCACTCGACATTGTAGGTTGGATTGGTTATACGTGGGCAGGCCCAATTCCTTGCTTCCTCCCATTTCTTCTCTGCCATCTGCCTTGAGAGATGTGCTAGTGAGGCAGGGGCATACGTCTAGCTCGGTTGTGAAGATCTACCCTACTCCAAACTAGGTACATACCCAATTACGAAATTCTGTGGGGGTCCATCATGGATAGAGGGATACTTCGGTGCCGGGAGGGATAAAAGCCGTACATGAGAAAAAACTATAAAAAAAAAAGAAACGCTGCGAAATGCATCCGTCGGGAGTCGAACCCGAGCCAATTGCTTGGAAGGCAATTATCCTACCGTTGGACCACGGAAGCAGATACTAGTGTTGGTGGAGAAGAACTACATGAGGTGCTAGAATAGCCCTAGAAGAATCTTACAAATATACTCTTGCCTGGAGCGGTATGGGCTGGCGGCTGCGAGCGAGTGGATGCTCCGCGCGTACTTGTTCTATTCGCGTACGGCCTATGTGGGATGTGGCGGGTGGATTAGGAGCCGCCTGCGCCTGATGTGGGCGAGTGGGGTGCGAGTCGAGTGACGGTTCGTGTATATCCCTCCAACGTGCGGTGCAGATGCACCCGAGCGTTCGGTTTCACGATCCGTCATTTGACGGCAATGGAGTATCGGTGTGCGTCGTGCAGATTCCGTGGTCGGTTGAGTCGTGTGTGTGTATGTGTGATAACTGTACAAGACGACGATGCCAGCCCAGCCCAGCCCAGCCCAGCCCAGCCCAAACTCCAGCACCAGTCCAGTACGTGCAAATCCTCGCAATCTTCTTTCTGTATCCGATTTTTTCGTCCTCCGCACGCACTCACCTCTCACCGCACCTTAGTCTTCTTCTCGACCCCGGCCGTGGTTGTCGTCTTGTCGTTGAGCACCTCCTCGGCGAGAGCCTTGAGCCGGGACCGGTTGGGGCTCGGCTCCTTGTATGACTGCGGCCCCATAGTCTTCTGGTTCTTGTCGCGGTGCTTCTCGATAGCCTTCCAGAGCTGGTTATCCCAACTGACATGCCACACGCATTAGCTCCCGCTCCGCTCCGCGCCACTCCTCATCCGGGGTGGGGCAACATACGGACTCAAATCCTCCGGCTCGGCCGGGTAGACGAACGGCTTGACGAGCTCGACCGTCATCTTCTTGATGGCCCTGGGACGCCAGTAGTCGACGGTCCCTGGGCTTGCCGGCCGCGTGCGCTGCAACTTCTGCTGGACGATGAAGGAGCGCACGTTGTAGACATCGACATTATACACATTCTTGAGGTAGTCGCGCAGATCGAGCTTGTTGATGTTCAGCGGCACTACGAATTGTGCAAAGTTCGCAGGGAGGTGCGGGGTCCGCAGGAGGGAGATGGTGAAGTTTGGGCTGTGACGGGGAGGGGGAGGACGTTAGTGAAGGTTGTGCGCGAGGGCTGGGGGTGGGAGAGCGCACAGGTAGATCGCTTTCTTTCCGATGGACATGGTAGGTATGTGGCGTGTGGGCAATCGTATGGCTGAGCCCGGAGGTGTCGTTTTTTGCAGGATGCACCGTAGGGTAATGGACGGGGCAGACATCATCGGGAAGCACTCGCATTTCGATTTTCGGGTCGGCCGAAGCAGAGTTGCTGGACCCTGAGGGCAACAAGCCGAATGTGAAGTGCATCAAGTGACCACCGTTTCGGCTTTCCATGCGGACGTTCGTGGGTCCCGCAGTCGACACGCCCAGGCCACCGCCCGACACAACTCGTCCGAATGGGGCACCAGAAGGACGGGTGTTCGCGAGAGCGTCCATTCAAAGTGCGTACGTAACCCGTCGCCGGTTGAGATTCGTCTCCGATCGTGCTCGTCCACGAACCGTCATCGATGTCTCAGTCACGTGCAGCCGAGATGTTGGGGAGGGTGGGTCGAGATGACTCTTCCGCAGCCCACGAGTACGTAGAGACTGGAAAGGTGAAGCCGGGACGGCAGTCATTCGTCGGTCTGCAAATAAACCACTCCATCTACCTACGTAGGGGTAGCTGCCATGTGGAGTTACATATTCCGCTCAACACAGGTAAGTCGTACGGCAAGCAACCAGTGGCGGCAGATGGAGCCCTGAATTAAGATGGGGCACATTGTTGATTGGGAGCCTGTTATTTTTTTTGAGTGAGTGTTCCTTCTGCAGCCCAGCTCCGCATTGAGTAAGCGATTGCCTCCCACTCTACTTTACATCTCGTCTCGCGCTTCCGCACATCTGGCCGCTTCTGTGTTTCGTGCTCCGGCTCTTTCGTTTCGGCTTTTCTAAGCAATTTCGGGTTTCTTGTTTGTCTGTTTGACCAGGTATTTGTCTGTCATTTTTATTTGTTTTGTCGTTAATCGCATGCGACCAACGTAGATCATGGCAACATGCGCACTGTCCGTTTCCCGTCCGCGGTCCGCCCGAAGGCGGCTCGTTGCAAGCTCTCCGTTGCCCTCCGTACAGACCTGAACTATTTGTCTGTCTTGTTGCTGTTTGCATCGGTAGAAGTGCGAGGTATCTAACAAAGCTGAGTCATAGGTCGTGATCCCACCAGCAGCGAAACAACTCCGCATTTCCACGCTAGACCCAAAGCTCCAGCCGTGCGCCAACCTGAACTCACGCACTCCGCATCTCCTCACCCGACGTACGTCAGATTCCGTCCTACTCCCACCCAACCTCCCTCTTCCCACGAATCCGCTACACTCGTCGGCAATACACGCGCTCTCTCTCACCCAGCTGATCCTTCCGTAGCAGCATCGTCCTGTTAGGAGTACATACAGCACGCGAACAACACCCAGCAAACCTGGCGGCTGCGTCCAAAGTACCTCCATAGGTATGTCCATTGCATTTCATGTCCCCCTTCCGCCTACTAGATCTACCTCGGCGGAGGCAGACGAGAGGAATGGCTCGGGTGCCGAGGAGGGTGGAGGGAGTGTTGGCGGCGGTGCGCGCGAGGCGGCGATGCGCGTGAAAGCAGCTCCACACCGCTGGCTGGGATTCCGCCATCCGCCGCCACTTGGGTGCTCTCTCCCGGCCATTTCCCCCCCAACCTCGGATCCTGCAGATCTCCTGCCCTTTCCTCCAGCGCACCTAGATATACATTTCGCGCTTCATCGCCATCCCTCTCCTCTTCGTACATACACTGACGTTGCACGCTTCCGCACTGCTCAATAGAACCGAAGATTGTTATGGCAGATTCGCACACCACTCGAAATGTGGAAAGCCCTCTAGTGCGGTCGGTTGTCGATCCTTCGACGACCGGTGTTGATGCAAGCAAGTCTACAAGCACTTCCGACGCCCCCAGCGACAATCCTTCAATCACTGCAGCTTCGCCGAAAACCAATCCTACCACGATCACGATCACCAATGCGAGCACAGAAAACCCTAGAAACGATGGCCACACCGAGACCGCGGGAATGGCAGATGAGACGGTGAGCGCCCACTGGCGCGGATCGCACTTTTGCGGCGGCGGAGGGACTGGTGTTGGTGCTGACTGGATCTGCGAAGGGCGGAAACCTCGACGGCAAGGATGGTGTGCGCACCGGCGATGTGGGAAGTGATGTCGATAGATCAGGCAGTGTTTCGCCGACGAAGTCCGATCGCAAACTAGCCACGAAGAAGCCCTCGTTCAAGCCGGTGTCGTTGAACAGGGCGTTCTTGGGGGAAGCGCCCGCAACGACTACTGCTCCGACCTCAACGGCTTCTGCACTCCAATCCAAGGGTACCACAGCACCGCCCTCCTGCACGACCATTGCAATCAAGGTGATCGTGTTGACATATTCAGTAGGAATGAGTCTGGGTACGGGCTTGTCCCAAACCGCACCACGTCCTATGGCTACATCCAAGTTGAAGCTCACTCGGAGCGGAAGCTCCTCTCAACCTTCTAGGCCAACTCTCGGATCGGGAGGCGTTGGATCGGGTAGTGGCAACACTCAGCCGGTCTGGAACAAGAATCAACGTATGTGGACGCTACGCCCTATATTCTGTGGCCCGTGGAAGGGACTGACAAGAATAGCTACTCCCCCGCCTCCGAAGAAGGAGTTCACCGACGAAGAGCTCAGTAAGAAATACGGCATCCATCTGGCTTCGAGACTTGGCTCGGACGATACGACAAACAAGGAGGCGAAATGGGCGGATATCGATGATGACGACGATGACTGGGTTCCTACGGCAATTGAATGGAACGACGGCATGAAGGCTTCTATTCCCGACGCTCCCCTTGTGATACCGACACCAGATCCGGTAGTGGAGCCAGTCGAAGAACCAGTGAAGCCGCCGGCGAAGGAACCAGCGAAGGAACCCATCAGAGATGCGATTAGAGAGTTGGTGAAGAATACGCTCCAGCCACAAACGTTATCTGTCAAGGCCCCCGCTGCTCCGGCCAAAGAGTTGTTGGCGCTGGGCTCGGGGGGACACAAAACGCTCGTTACGCAAAAGCCCGGCGCTAAAACGTTGCAGACCACCACAGCTCCGCCCGCGGTCCGGCAATCGCCATGGGCTAAGCTGCCGCCTATCAACCCGGCACCGCCTGTTCAAGTCAGCTCGTCTCTACCGCCGCGTCGCCCTCTGGATAATGCACCCCCGCGAGAACAGCCCCATCGAGAGCAGCCTCATCGAGAGCCGCCCCGTCGAGAGCCGCCCCATCGAGAGCCGCCCCATCGAGAGCCGCCTGCGGTGAGGGAAGTCTCTGCTGAGGTGTATGACCGCTCTTGGCGCGACAGAAATAGCGCTCATGGTAACAGGGAACTTTTCAATTCGCAAACTGGCAAAATGGAGCCTGTTCCGGATGATCGCAGGCCGGTTCATTCACCAGTCCCCAAACCAGCGGTACTTCAGAGACCGATAGGACCGCATCAACCAACAGGAGGGCCCGCAGAGCCGTCTGCTGCTTTCCAGACTGGCCGTACTAGTCATCGCCCCGACGACTTTAGACGTAGGAGGACATCATCTAATGTAAGTGGTGGCAGCGGAAGTGTTGGCCGTAGACTTTCTTTCACACACTATGCTGGTGGTGATCCGCCGACGCCGGACGACATGGGGTTTGCCCGCGACAGGTCTATGTACAGTAATCCGTTCGATGAACATGGACCTCCGCAACGGCAGTACGGCGGTTACGGATCGCATCACATCCAGCCTCCATTCCAGGGACACAAGGAAATGTCACCGACTATGACTCACGCCTCGCCAGTGACACGGCCGATTGGTCCCCATAGTCTAGATCCTGTTGCTCCGAAAGATGAACCGGAAGCAGTGCCACAAATACAGCCTGAGACGCAGCCACATCCACTCAAAATCCCCGAAGAGTCCGCGGAAGATCTGCTCGCCAAACAGGAGCGCGTTATGAGGGAAGCACGCGAAATGGCACTGAAACGGAAAAAGGAAGAGGAGGAAAGAGAAGAGGCTGCGAAGAAAGAGCGACTACGGGTTAAACTCGAGGCGTTAGAGCGATTAGCTAACGAGAAAGAAGCGACTCGCAAGGCGGAGGAAGAGCGAGAACGAATTGCCAAGGAAAAGCGCGAGGCGGAAGAAGCCGAGAAGCGGCTTGCCGAAGACCGAGAGAGGGCACTAGCGCGGGAGCGGGCGAGTGCTAAGGCAACTGCTGAAGCCGAAGCTCGAGTAAAGTTGCAACAGAAACCCTCAAGCCCTCACAACGACCCTCTCCCCACAATTCCAGGCGAACGCCCAAACTTTGTCGATAGGTACGTTCGGCAGCCTAGCTTTGCTAGCCCTACTGCACAAACGTCAACCTTATCTCCTTCTAGTTCCACCCTCTCACATCGACACACACTTCATCCTTCCTCCACACACAACTCTTCCTACCTTCACACTACAACATACCGTCCACCTCATCTCGCTCCACACTCCCCTTCCTTATCCACGATGGCTCCAAATCATCTCGGCGAGAACACCACCGGAATGTGCAATAACAGTATTGGCAGCAACAATTCTGGCAACAACTTCTCGGGCAACAACAACGGATATCCGGGTAATAATCGAAATCCTGCGTGGAAGGGCGGCGTGACGAATCCGAGGGGCAACACTCAGTGGGGCTCGACCCAGTCTTCTAGCCCTTGGGGTGCAATTGGTGACGGATCTCGTCCTGGTGTGAATAACGTTAATCACAACAACATGGCCGGTAATGTCATGAACAACCACACCAACAACCGTCCTACCTTTGATGGGCCCCGCCCCGGCCACGATGGACCCCGCTCCGGCCACGATGGACCCCGCCCCAGCCACGATGGAACTCGTTATAACAACGGCAACGGGCCTCGCTACAATGGCAACAGGGCCAACGGTGGTAATGGATACAACAACTACGGCGGTGGAGGCGGATATAACAAGGGCAATGGTAGTGGTGGATACGGAAACAGGCACAGAGGCGACCGACAGGGCGACCGCCGCACACCCTCGCCAATTATTGGACCATTGGGTGAGATCTCGAAAGAAGACCGCGATATGGCTGTCAATCGTTGGAACATGCTCCCGGGAGAGATCAACGCCAAAGATACTGCTGCTCGCGAGAGCAACCGCGCAGCTCGACTTGCCCGTGAAGCTGAAGAGGCTGCGACCGGCATCAAGCAACAGCCTCAGGGGTTCAATTACCGTATCATTGAAGAGTTCTTGGAATACAGAATCGAAGATACTGGATCCGGTGTTGACAGAACTTTCGTCGCGAGGACCGTGAACGAGCGAAATGAAGCCGGAGCTCTGAATATTACTGAGACCCCTAAGGTTGATACCGGTTCCATCAAGAGCGAAGAACCCAACAAGCTTGCTGCTATCCTCATGACTCACAACCAACACCACTGTAAGCTCGACAAAGCTGGATCGGAGTCCCATAAAGCTGCCGACGTCTCGAGGATTGGAAAGCTACCTGATAATACCATTGCTATTCCGAAGGGTCCTGCTGGCACTAAGCCTTCCCGGTTCTTCCCTACCCAAGCCAACAAGACAATCGCCGAACATATCGTCAATAATATGAAGCAGAATGAAGAGATCTCAAAACCTGTGGACGTTAAGTCTGGTTACGGCGGTTGCCGCAAGCCCGACAACCAGGTTCAGCGCTCGTTGTCACCACCCCCTCCGATGTCAGCAGATCACCCCGTGCATGGCACGACCAAGGCTGCTCGTGTCCATCTTCCAAGCGGTGCTTCTATGCATATTGGTGGTGACGAGAGTGGCCACACGGTGAAACGTTTTGAGGAGGTCCAACGCCGCATTCTCGCCGGTGTTCCGGGCCATATTACTCCAGCCACCCTTAGTCATCCGACTACCAAGGAAGGGCGTAACCTTATCACGGCTGCCTCGAAGCCCTCCTACGAAGAGCCCCCCGAGAGACAGCTCAAGATGCCCACCGTTTCATTGCCGTGCGAGATCGACGAGACTGCTGGTGACGCAAGCATGCTCACCATGCCCGACAGCGAGCAGTTCAACACGGAATTCTTCCAGCAGGACTTTGGATCAACTCCCAACGTCAAGATTCCTCGACCGCTTGCGCACGCGTACGACGTTCCCGCCGCTGATAACGGCAGAAATGTCGCCAAGAGGGCCGCCTTTAAGGACGGAGTTCAGTCTGTGCCGTTGTACTACCCCTTCGGATCCAAGGACTTCACCAATGGACAGGGCGAAAAGTTCCTACCTGTCCAAGTTCCTGGCGGGACCCGTAAGGAGGTTCCGTACAATGGCCAGCTGTCCTTCCCCGGATACGGCGGCGGCGGCGGCGGCGGGGACAAGCGGCCTGGCAGGGGGGCCGCGAAGAAGAGGGGTGGTGGCCGCGGGGGCTACAACGGTGGCTTCGGCCGCAAGAAGGCCATTGAGGCTTGAACGACTCGGGGTTGAGGCGGGGGGAGGGGAAAGAGGGGAAGGGTAATAAGGGATGATTGTTACCAATAAATTATACATTCGCTTTCGGGGTTTACTTCTCTTGTGCATCGTTCTTTTTCTTTCGTGCTCTTTTTCTCTTCATATTTTTGCGATGGTTAGGGATGGATGGGGGAGTTTCTTATTGCTTGCATGCGTCTTTGTTTTGAGGAGGGTATTACTGTCGGAGTACGGGTTTGGCCGGGGCAAAGGCGCATCTTTTTGTGTTATTGCTATAGTCATGGTTGGGCCGAGACGAAGAGACCGAGCGTGGTAGCCAGGGGAGGAGTGAGTTTTCTTTTTTTATTGAGGGTTCAGGGCAGCACAGCCCAGCGACCAATATAATGCAATGTATCTAACTCCTTCAATACTCCTTCAATGCCGGAATGGTAGGGCGATGGACGAAGAGAATAGCAAGGCTTATGGATTTGATAGATACCACAATGAATATTTAAGGGTGATTTGGGTGGGAATTTTAGGTTGAGGGGTGAATAAAGTATATAATAATTTTATCTGTCACTTCATACATGGGCGAGTGTGTTAGTCTACGATGAACAGATCCTCGTGAGTAGTGAGTCGTGAGTTAGGGAGGTGAGGTTGAGATATGCATTGCACCCGGTCATCCGATTACAGTTAGAATGGCTGCACGGTGTGTTACACGACCTGGAATTCAATTGCCATGTGTATATGTATAGATGTGTCGATACATAGAGTAGATAGGACTGCCAAGCGAGGAGTAGAAAGAAGCTCCTGCCACTCTGCGCATGCAGGTCTGTCTTACTTGAGACTCCAGACAACTCTACATATCTCCAACGCCTTTCCATCTTCCCGACAACCGGCATCTCTCGGTACAGCGCATAAGTGTCTCCATATATATACCGATATTTCCTATTCCCTATCCTATCTTCTACGAAGTTCATCTTTCTAGACCATCATGAACGCGCCTGATCGGTAATTCCTCTTTTCTATACGTCTACGCACACCCGTCTTCCCTCCCTCTATTAACGCTGTTCTGCTGCCCGCAAACAGTTTCGAGCTGTTCCTCCTTGGCGAAGGAGAAGCCAAGGTGACGATGGAGCCGGATACGCGTCAGCCGAATACTGCGATATTCACCTTTAACAAAGAGGACCACACTCTCGGCAACCTCCTCCGCTCGACTTTGCAACATAACGAACATGTCATATACAGCGCGTACAGGGTCCCGCACCCGCTCTTTCCCAAGTTCGAGCTCCGTGTCCAGACCGACGACGACACTACACCCAAGGAAGCGTTGATCCAAGCTTGTCAGGGTCTCATCGGCGACCTCCAGATCCTGAGCGGGAAGTTGACCAGGGAATGGGAACTCAACAAGATCGCGAGGGATACTTCCTAGGAAGCCACATCTCTGGGCATTGAAACTGAAGCTTGAACGGGGGGTGGGGCCGAAGTGAGGGAAGGGAAGGGGATGAAGGGACGGGAAGGGGGTTTCTATGCGCGTGGTTGGTATTTCTTATTTTTGCGCAGACTTAAGCTAGCAGACTTGAGTTGGCTGGGTGTGATTCAACGCATGCAGGGCGGAGCCCTTTTTTTTTGTCTTTTTCCCTTTCCATTTCTTTTCTGTTGATTCTCCACGGACTCTTCCTCCTGCTACTGGAATTCACAATGAAAAAGGATGTTGATACTGCGGAGTTGGTTGGGCTGTTTTACGAGTTTGAGTAGTTACGTGTTTGCGCTTCACGGCGGAACTGTCCGACTGCGTACACCCCCAATATACAGAGGATTTGGAGGGGAGGAAGACGTTTAAGGCAGCAAGAAAATATGGTCTGATTAGCAAGAAGTAACGCCAAACGCCAGATGAATCCCCTCCACATTAAATGAATCCTCCCCACGACAAAGGTACAAGCTAATGGTATCCCTCCCGGCAGAGTTACAAGACCACCTTCCCATCAGCATCACAGAACAGATCATCGACCTCAAACGGCCTGTAAGGAGTGTCGGCCAGATGGCAGGTAGTGATACTATTCCGGTAACTGACCGCCGCCTCCATGGCCTTTTCGCTATCCGTGGGTTGGCCCCACACATCGTGCATAGGAAGCTTAGTCCAGTGAGGAAGATCTGCTTGCGGTAAAAGCCCGAGAAACTGTTTCTCCAGCAGTCGCGCCTCGGGCTTGCTCCGGCCAGCATGAGAGGGGATCTCATTGTGCACTCGCGCGAGGGTGTCCTTGAAGCTGGGATAGAGCATGGTGTAGCCGCGGGCGCGTGCAAGGTCGGTGAAGAGGGAGTGCCAGCTGGTTTCGAGTGAGGTGGGCAGTGCGAGCGCGGGAGGCATATTCACAGTGAGGTTGCGTTTACCAGGGTTCACGGGGGGATTGAGTGTATGCGACAGGTAGGAGTGAAACTCCGTCCAGTGCTGTGGGAAGAAGAGCGCTGCACGTGAGGTAGGGACCGGGTAGAGGAAGGGTGTGTTGGTATGTGGAACAGTGGGGAAAGCGGAATTCCCAGTGAGATCGGTGGGTGGGGATTCGAGGGAGATGCCGTAGAGCGTACTGGCGTCGGTGGATTGGTAGAAAGAGTAGCGGTACTCGAGGGTGGTGTAGAGGAGGTAGTGGCAGAACCATTTTGAGAGCTCGGTGTTGGGGTCGAGGAATAGAACCGAGTGATCGTCGCTGAAGGTGTAGAAAGACTCGACGTAGTTGCGGAGGGCGGCTTGCGGGTCGCCCTTGGGCAGCAGTGGCCGCTTGATGCTGACCCGGGACTGTTCCGGAAAGCTATAGCTCTGCAGGAATTCCTTTAGGAAAGGGTGGGTAGGTGCAAAAGGGTCAAGGACGATGGTTATGCGCTTCGGATGGTGCTCCTTCGAAGGGTAGTAGGCATTTTGAATGGATTCGAGGAGTCGCTCAAGATTCCCCGTGTGCGTATCGGCGTGTATCACGATCTCAAAGGAAGGCGTGTGCCATGCTGTGGCCTCGTCAGTAGGCGATCGCATAGATGGACGGAACGATTTTACCGTTCAGCGACCCGCTGTCCAACCTCGTGATCCACTTCAGGTCATCGACAGAGTTTGCGCCCAGCTCGATCAATGTCCTCTTCATCTGCACAGACTTTTCCTTAACGATGTCCAGAAACCACTTCTCTTCGTTTAGTATATCCACCAGAAAAGCCTGTGGGTGTATAAACTCGTTGATGTGCCGCAGCGCGCTCTTGGATGCGACCTTCCTCCTTTCCAACGACAACTGCTCCGCATGATCGGGGCGGGCATCGTGAAGGAAGATCGTACACCCCTTTGTCTCGTCGTCCTCGTCCTCCTCCGCCGGCAGTCCATTGATTCTCCGGAAATCGTCAAGATCGAACGTGTCGAACCCCATCAAGGCCAGGTGCACATTGCTGCGCCTGAATTCTGCCATATCGCAAGCTACTCCCGCCATCTTGCTCGCCGCGGTCAGGTTTCCGGCTACGAACACGACGTTACGATTCCATCTGCTCGAGGAGACTCCGCCGACAACCCGCTGGAGCGTTGAGTAGAGGTTGGGAAAGCGGAGCGGGATGAACGGTTCGGGAGCTTTGAAAAAGCTGTTGGCATCGGGAACGGTCCATCGTGTGGCTGAATTGACAAGGAAATAAACGACAGCAAGCACTACAGCCCAGCAGAGATACGTAGCTCTTCGCGTCCGGCGTGGCAGTCGAAAGGATGGTGTTGTTGACCGCGATTTCCAGTCTTTGTCCCACTTGGCATCATCGCGGTCGAGTGGCAGAGGAGCCATCCCGGCCAAAGTCGGAATGACGTTGGTAAAGGACCCGATAGACCGTGCCGAAGCTGTGAGTTAAGGCAGAGAAAGTGTTAATGCTCGCTTGGTGATGATGCGCGTATTTTGTGTGGAGACGATCAGTTCGAATGATCGCTCTTAAACTTCTATGTATGCATTAAAGTTGTCAAAGCTCCTGCTGAGTAACCTCGTCACCTGTGTGTAACCCGGTGTTCTCGTCGTCGTCGCCGCCGCCGCCTCTACAACTTAACCAACAACCTCATCACCCCCAACAATCCACATCCATCATCAACACATCGCGAATCCCATCAGCACACCCCCGGGAACTCGATTTTAGCCTCTGAGCGTTCCCTCCGTTCGGATTCAAAGCAGCAGCTTTCCCCACAAACCTTGACCCCACTGCACTCTCATCATGGTGAAGGAAGCGGAAAAAGCCACCGATAAGGGAAAGGGAAAGGCTGTCGATACCCCTGGGAAAGATAAAGCCGCAACGGAAAACGATAGCAATAAGAAGGATAGGAAGGATGAGGTTACAGAAGGTGGGTCTACAACAACGTGATTGGCAGTGGTGTCGTGCTATGGAGCTTGCTAATTCATCGGTAGAGCTGTCCGAGGAGGATCAGCAGCTCAAGTCTGACCTTGAGATGCTCGTACAGAGGTTAGAGGTTTGTTTGACTTCTCTAGCTTTTTGACGCGAGCGAATACTGATGCCTACCGGCTATTAGGAGGGCAACAAGGACTTGTATAAACCTTCGCTCGAACAGATCAGGGACTTCATTAGAACTTCAACCTCCTCTATGACCGCGGTGCCCAAACCACTCAAATTCCTCCGTCCCCACTACGACACCCTTACAGCTCTTCATGACAACTGGGAGGAAGGTGAGGATAAGGTACGTTGGAGGCCACAGATCCCCCACTGGCCTATACCCTCTGACCGTTTCTAGGTCGCATTCGCCGACATCCTATCGGTACTCGGCATGACATATTCGGACGAAACTCGCCTGGACTCTCTAAAATACCGACTTCTGGCGCCAACGAAGGATCCCGGTGCTTGGGGTCACGAGTACGTTAGACACTTGGCCCTCGAAATTGGTACCGAATATGCGCGGAAGGCCTCCGACGACCAGTCTGTGAAGGATTTAGTCGATCTGGCTTTGTCGCTGGTTCCGTTCTTCCTGAAGCACAATGCGGAGGCGGATGCTGCCGATCTCCTCTTTGAGGTCGAGAGCATTCCTAAGATTGCCGATTTTGTGGATGAGAACACGTACGCTCGAGTGTGCTTGTACATGGTCAGGTATGTACCTCCCGGATCAATTGGAATCCCATTTATGCTTGATGTTGATCGGATTTCCAGTATGGTGCCCTTACTCGCAATCCCAGACGACACGACTACTTTGGTGACGGCACATACCATCTACCGCAAATATGGCCAGTTGGCTCAGGCTATGACCATGGCGATTCGCCTCAATGACGTGGACATGATTCAGCAAGATTTTAACGCGACGGAAGACCCAGCGCTCAAGAAGCAGCTTGCATTTTTGATTGCGCGGCAAGGAATTGCAATCGAAACTGACGATGAAGAGATTGCTGAATGTCTGAACAACACACGCCTCTCGGAACACTTTCTGGCCTTGGGAAAAGAACTTAATATCCTCGATCCTAAGACGCCCGAAGATATCTATAAGTCACACCTGGAAAATACTAGGGGGCCTGGAGCTTCAGTGGATAGTGCAAAGCAGAATCTTGCCAACAGTTTTGTGAATGGCTTCATCAATGCCGGTTTCACCTCTGACAAGCTCATGCTCACGGATGAGGACCGCAATAGCTGGGTATACAAGAACAAGGATTCGGGAATGTTGAGCGCGACAGCTAGCATTGGAATGATTCACCAATGGAATGTGGAAGTCGGTCTTGGTGTTATCGACCGATTCGCCGAAGCGCTAGAGGATTACATCAAGGTTAGATCCTTTTCTCGGAATTTATCTTTCTTTTCCCGATCAGCTAATCACTAGTACCGCAGGCAGGAGCCGCCCTCGCTGTCGGCATTGTCAACTCAGGCGTACGGTCAGACACGGACCCCGCGATGGCCCTGTTGTGCGATTCGCAGTATATTCACAGCGAAGTTCCTACGATCAAGAAGATGGCGGTCATGGGTCTCGGCTTGGCATACGCTGGGTCGCAGAAAGATGACCTGCGGGAATGGCTCCAGCCCATTCTGATCGAGCCTTCTTTGACTCTCGATATCTCGGCTATGGCGGCGCTGTCGCTTGGTTTGATCTTTGTTGGCTCAGGTGACGGTGACATCGCTGGATTAATTCTGCAGGCCATAACGGAGCTCGATGAGGGGCAACTCAAGGACAAATGGAGTCAGTTCTACTCTCTCGGATTGGCATTACTGTACGTCGGCAGACAGGAGGATGCAGACGCAACCCTGGAGGTGTTGAAGGCGGCACCACAGCCAATTGGCAAGGCCACAGGTGTGTTGGTGGATGCCTGTGCGTATGCTGGTACCGGAAACGTTGTGAGGTACCAGAGCCTGTTGGTGCTCTGCAACGCTCATATTGACGCCGAAGAAGAGAACAAGGGCGACGACCTGCACCAGGCCTATGCTGTCCTTGGAATGGCTCTCATCACGATGGGCGAAGATATCGGTGCTGAAATGGCGCTGAGAGCATTCGGTCATCTGATGCACTACGGTGATCCCGTGATCCGGAAGATGGTTCCTTTGGCCATGGCGTTCCTCAACGCATCCAACCCCCAGATGAAGGTGTACGACACTCTCTCGCGATATTCCCACGACAATGATATTGATGTTGCGATCAACGCCATCTTTGCCATGGGTCTCGTCGGTGCCGGTTCCAACAATGCTAGACTGGCTCAATTGCTGCGGCAGTTGGCGAGTTACTACCACCGAGACCCCAATGCTCTTTTCATGGTGCGGATTGCCCAGGGTCTGCTCCACATGGGCAAGGGAACGCTCAACATCAACCCATTCCACACTGAGAGAAGTGTTCTGAGCCGAGTCTCTGTTGCATCTCTGTTGACGGTGCTCGTGAGCTTAACGGATGCCCAGAGCTGTAAGTTATACTTCGCAAGTGTTTTATTACATGTGCTGATCTGTGATCGATCTTCCCAGTCATCTTGGACCAGCACCATTACCTCCTCTACTTCATCGTGCCCGCTATGCACCCCCGATTCCTGATCACTCTGGACGAGGACATGAAGCCGCTGCCTGTCAGCGTGCGGGCTGGGCAAGCAGTCGATGTCGTTGGGCAGGCAGGTCGACCAAAGACGATCACCGGGTGGCAGACACACAACACGCCGGTGTTGTTGTCATATGGCGAGAGAGCCGAGCTGGAGGACGAGGAGTACATCGCGCAGAGTCACACTTTGGAGGGACTGGTTGTACTAAAGGTATATATCCTCCACACCCGCCCATTTAATAATGACGGAGATTAACGACTCTGATTAGAAAAACCCGAAGTGGCAGGGCGCGGAGATCTAGGACAATGGCGAAACCTGGCATTCCGTTTATGAATAGATGTCTTTTTTTTCTCCTTACTTTTCTTCTGGTTGTGAGGGCGATATTTCTCGCCTTTTGCTGTAAAGTGCTCTCCTTAAAGGGGTAAACTTGCCATAGCACGGCAACCTGATATTTACTATACATGGGCTCTGAGGGTGGAAAATCTGACAACTGGTGGTGGATCGTGACCATCACTGGCCATCACTCGGCTGTTACACTACCGTGGGATAAATACCGCATCCGACTGCAGGTCATAGGTTGCACGCGATTAATGAGGAAACCAGAAGAAAAAAACATACTTCAGGAGTAAGTTCCTGTGCTGCTCGAGGACTTTACTCAGCTGAACTATGGACGTAGCTACAGGTTATCGTCCGATCGGATGGTTGTCACTGCCACTACCCTTGTAGTTTCGGAACCGTTATCACCAAAGAACCCAAATCATACGGTATCTTCCATCTAGGTATCTTCCATCTAGGTAACTAGGTGATCGAGCGTTCGATATCGGGGATTCGCATATACCAACATAGAAGGAACACCCCCGGCCGAAATCCACATCACTTCGTAGGGGGACCTCCAACGCTGCCGATACTCCGCCGCTTAACAGCGCCTCTTCCACTTAGCCAGGTGCTCTTCGCGTTAACTACCCTCTTGTTCGCTGGTGGCATCATGATCTTGCGTGCTTTCTTGTCATCCTTCAACACCTTGACACTCACAGGGCCTTTCTTGAACTCCATATTTGCCTTCCTGGCCACCCGTTTCCTCCTGTTCCTCTCCGCCTTTCCAAACGAGAGCCCCCCTCCAAGCATCATGCCGTCATCCTCAAGACCATCGATATCCATGCCGTCTCTGAAATCGTCTTCATCAGAGCCATCGCCGGTGCGTTTATGTGTCTGCGGTGGGGAAGATGGTAGGTCGGCTACCTTTTCCAGGAGCGCCGTGGGGAGGAGACCGGGGGCTGTGTTCATTGGTGTGACAGTAAGTTGCTCCGCGGGAGTCTCGTAGTCATCGTCGTTGGAGACCTCGGCCTCGATATCATCCTTCTCTTCGGTAGCGGAATTGGAAACTGACTCGGCGGTGGCTTTCGGTGCTACTTTTCGTCGCTTTGCAGCCGATTCTTTTTGCTCCTTGAAAAGTGCTTCCCGCTGCTTCCGCTTCTGTCGGGCAGCTTTTTCTTGTCTAAGCGTTTGATTAGCTGGGCTCGCCTGCGAGGGTCGCGGAATCCCTTACAGTTCGATCGCCTTTTTGGCATCCTCCTCCCTCTTTTTCGCCGCCACTCGCCCCGAGCCCATGGTCACAGCCTCTGGCGCATCATCGTCCGAGTCGTCCTCCCTCCCCTCTTCCTCGCTGTCGTCGTTTCTCGCCTCTTTTCCTTCGCCGAGCGCCACACCACCGCTAACCGCAATTGTCTCCTCCTCGTCCTCGTCCTTGCTATCGAATCTCTTGTGACCATTCTGCTTCGCCTTTCCCGCGGCTTTGTCGATTCTAGCACCATTGGCCTCGGTGGCCGCTGCAGACTCATCCTCCATACTTTGGCGTTGCTTCTGCTGTCTTCGTGTGGTTGGAGCCATGTTTGTAGGGGCAGTGTTGGAATGGGCTTTGTCGGTGATCGCCGGGTTGTTCGACAGAGTGAATTCAAACCCAGAGATTAGTTTTTTGCTTTGTGGTTCGCCCGCCAAGAGTTCACATATCCCCTATTGCGTCTAACTACTTTTGGCTAGGAGTGATTAATTAAGGTACCTGACCCTGCGCATTTCGTCACTCGCGGGCAACCAAGTATCATCCCGAGAGCAGCACGCCAACTCACGCACCCAGACAAACACCTGGCCACTAACAATCAGCCCCTCGACGCAGCAAGAAAAGCGCTTTCCTTCGTGTCCCAACAACGAATTCTTTCACTGAATTGTTAGCAAACTCAGCTGTATCACGATGTCCCAACCACAGAAGCGGCAGCAGAAGCAGCAACAGCAGTGCAACAGAAAATACGATCTCGTCGTCTTCGGAGCGACAGGTTACACAGGAAAGCTCACCAGCGAACAGGTTCTGCTGGGCACTCCCTCAACTCTAAAATGGGCGATTGCCGGTCGCTCCCCTCTGAAGCTGGAGCTTCTAGCTCACGAATACAACCGTCTTTATCCTGATCGTGTTCCCGTCGGTGCGTTTTGCTATGTTTAGTCGTAGTGCTGTTTATTGAATATGTGTGGTAGCAGAAATCTACATCGCCGACCTGAGTGAATTCTCCATCGAGCGTCTTGCGTCGTGTACTCGTCTCCTTATTTCCACTGTCGGTCCTTTCATCAAGTACGGAACTCCGGTGCTGGAAGCTTGCGCAGTCTATGGAACTCACTATGTCGACTGCACCGGTGAGTACCCGTGGGTCTACGAGATGATCAAGAGGTGTCACAAAACCGCGCAGGGCAGGCGATCAATCGTATGCACTTTTTTCCCTCTCATAGCTGTCGTCGGATAGTTCTGATGGTGCAGATCATTCCGCAAGCTGGGTTCGAGTCGGCACCAGTGGACTGGGGCACCTTTGCTCTGGTCAAAGCTGTAAGAGATGAACTCGGTGTTGGTGTCACGGATGTCACTTTCTCGATGCACAAGTTGAAGTGAGTGTTCATATGGCCGATATCACACTCGCACCCGGCTGATGGTCGATGACAGGGGCCAGTTGAGCGGCGGTACCTTTGAGGTTCGACACATTCCTGCACTCGGCGCCTTGGAATGCCGGTTTAACTGACCACTTATATAGACGGCGATGACGGTGTTCGAGCATGCCACCCTCCAGGAACTCCACGAAGCGTCACAATTTGATGCCCTCTCACCCATCAAAGGTCCGGAGCAGCCCTTCCGCTATCCCATTCGCAAAGATGAGGATCTTGGGATCTTGACGTCGTGGATCAACAACACCGGTGACAGATCGGTCGTGTTCCGCAGCTGGGGATTGTTGGATGACGGCAAGTACTATGGCCAGCAGTTTACGTGGAAGGAGTACATGAGGGTTACCAGCTATGTGACGGCGTTCGTCTGGATGGTGCTCCTGAAGATCGCTATCCTCATTCCGCTCATCATACCGCTCAAGTTGCTCAAACTATCCTTGACAGTTGTGAACTCATTCTGACATTAGCAGGTGGATTGTGAGGAAGCTATTTCACCCTGGTCAGGGCGAAGGCCCCAGTGAAGAGTAAAGTCTCACACGCTTCCCAGCGCCCGGGCACTAGCTGACTGGATCTATAGAGCACGCCGCACCCACAGCGTTGAGTGGCGTGGTGTGGCCATCGCCGACGAAGATTCCGACACGCCTCGCAAGGCATTCGTTCGGGTCCATAGCACGATAGACCCGTACACTTTGACCGCCGTGTGTCTGGTGCAAGTTGCCAACAGCATCCTGTTCGGCGAAAACACTGTGGCTGCCCGAATCGGAGGAGGTATCTTGACGCCCGCGTGTGTGGCATCTCCGGAACTGTTTAGGTTACTTGACCGTGCGGGGCTCAAGATTGAGACGAAGATCATCTAGTCTAGAGGGGGTTGCGGAAGCTCATTTAGATTCAAGGAGGATTTCTGTTGGTCTTTTTTTTTTGCACTACACATCATAATTTGCTCTTTGCGCTATTGCGCTTGATATGACACAGACGGCCTCATTCGCTGAACCGACGGAATTTTGAAAGCTGTAACAGGGAGAGGGGATGCCGTCAATATGGAGGGATAATACATGCGAGGGATGAATGAATAAATGACTTACCCCGTACCACCATGGCCATAGTGATGACAGATGATTCTTCCCCGTCCACCTACATCGACCCGCTCGATCTCGATACGAATCCCGCCTTTCCGAGCCGGACGCCGGCCAATCTGAGATTGCACCACATCGAACTTCCCGTTCACTAGCAGCTCCGGCGCAAGCTCTTTACATCGTTCCAGAATCATCTCGGTCAAGTCTGGATCGACATTGTCGCTCCTACTTCCCATCAGCCCGTGCAGAAAGACCACGAACCTCATCGTGCCATGCATACCAATCGCCCTTGTCCTTTGAAACACCCAAGATCGTCCCCTCCCCTGGCCTCCGGAGCACCGCATCCTGCCACCCGCTCTTGGTCTTCCTAAACTTCACCGCTCGACACTCGCCGCGCACCAGCACCGTCTGCCCCTTGATCGGATACACATTCTCATCCCCCGCTAGTGTTCGCGCACCCATACCCGTACAGTTCACGACCACATCCACATCCTCGGCGAAGCACTGCTCGAGCGAGTCGACCTCCCTCCTGACTGTCACTGCTCCAAGCGCCGTGCACCTCTCGAGCAAGTAGAGCATGTACCTGACGGGATTGATGGCGAAAGTAGTATACTTTACACCGCAAACCGCTCCGTGTGGGAGCTCATGCTTCTCCAGCACCCTGAAGCCCTCGACGTAATGTTTCCAGTGCAGCCCTCTGAAGCCGTCCACCGTCTCGTCGGTGGCATCCTCCCAGTAGTAGTACGACGGTGTGCGCGCGAGGCCCGTTTCCTCCGCGGACGCGACCGCCGTCAGCAAAAGCCAGGACTCGTACGTCTCCCTATCGGCGCGCTGGTCGAAGGCGTCCGAGCTGTGGCTCCGCCAGTGCGCACCCGCCCGCGGCGACGTGTACGATACCGACCAGTCACCCGGGAAGTGAGAGGCTACGATCGTTACCCGCGCCCCCGGCACTGACGATAGAAGCAGCTGCAGCGCCGTTTGCAGCCCGATCACGCCTGCGCTGTGGAGAGGTTAGCTGACTAATGATGGGATGAGGGGCGTGAGGGAGATAGTTACCCAAGAATTACTATGTGCGGCTTCCGGCCGGACATCATGACGATAGCCGAGAGTGGATGGGTTCACTCGGATGCGTAGAAATGTTTGTAGAGGGGTGTGGCTGATCTATGGACGTTTAGACAGTAGATCATTACGGGGATGGTGGAGGAGGCTGAAGGCTGGAGGAGGAGCATAGACAATGTATGTGTGTAACTAGATTCACATAGAGTATATCCCTCCAGCTCATTCTCTTTGAAGGCCCACCCTCCGTACGGGTGCTTGATGGCTGGGGAGGGAAAGGCATACTGACTCGGATGATGATGATGACCCTGCACATAATATCGCCATTCCGACAGTCCTTTCCCGTTCGCCGTTCGCCGCGACCTCTCACAGTCCGTGGCAACTCCCCCGCCCCCGCCTGGCCTATCCCCAAAACGTCGCAAGGGAAAGAAGGAAAGAAGGGAAACAGTAGCATACTGACTCGGAAAGGCTATCACTCCATCATACTAGGACGGAAGTCGAGTGGACTTGCATGCACCTCTCATTTCAAACGAGGGAACGTTCGCTATCTACTAGAGTAGTAGGACTACTCACCTACACCCACTCAAAACAAGCTTCCCCAATCAAACCCAACCAACCACTACTGCAGTTCCCCCAAAAATATCTCCACAAACGCAAACGCGACACCCACACCACCCCCACTTCCCCGCGCCACTGGAAATCCAGATGGAAGACGGAGAAACACTGTACCTGCCCACACGGTATCGAAACGGAACGTGATTGCATGCTGACGCGAGACGCGAAATGCAGGACAATCGCCTCCGCGGTCGTAGTGCCGGAGCACGATGCCAGCCCCCCAACCTCCCCCGAGCGCTCGAAACGCCGACGCGCCGAGGGTCCAGAATCCGAGGCGCTTAAGCGACCGCGACTCTCGGGCGGGGGAGTTGGCGAGACGGACGAGTCGGACATGCGCGAGAGCCGGCGACTAAAGCAAATGGAGGAGGAGAAGAAGCGGGGGAGACGGTTGTTCGGGGCGCTGCTGGGGACGATCGGACAGTTCCAGAAGGAGACGACCACGAGAGGTGCGCGCGCGGCGCAGGTCAAGAGGAGAGAGGTCGAAGTAAAGCTACAGGAGAAGATGAAGGCCCAGACGGAGGAGATCGATGAGCTTAGGAAGAGGGAGGACGATGTTATCAACTTGAGGCGGAGGGTCGCGAGCAGGGATTTTGAGGAGCGGGCGGTATGCGATCCCTAGGAGGTCTCCTGGGCGGGAACGGGGGCGGGGGCAGTCGAGTGAAGTTTTTGGGGGGCTTGGACTGACGACGGTGTAGATGCGCATACGGCATAGCAATCTGCTGGCGCAGGCGAACATGTTGGCTACGAGGACGACGCCGAAACTGGTATGCTTCGGACGAAGTGGAATGTTGTGTAACGGGTGGAGGGTGTGACTGATTTGGTGGGCTAGTTTTACCTTCCGTGGAAGCTGTTGCCGTCGGACGAGGGAGTCATCAGATCGCAGATAGAAGCGGCGGAGGAGACGGTCAAGTTTCAGGAGGATGCCTTCCGAGGATTACGGGAACAGGATGAGCTGGACATGCGAGCAGCTGGTGGAGTGGACACTGTCGCAGACATCACCAGTCCGACTATCGATCAGCCGGACATCTCGATCCACGAGGGCATTGACGAAGAGTTACACAATGACGAACCGGGCTTGCCGACGGACGAACACGGCGAGGGCGCCCATGGCGATGCGGGGGCTCCTTTCCCCGAGGAGACGGGAATCTTCGACATTGGTGATCCTATGGACATCAACGACGATGGCGGGGAGGATGCTGTCATATACTAGCCATGTGGTACGACGATGAGTATGGGAGGGAGAAAGAAGGGGAGAAGGAGGAGACGGATGGAGAGTCGCGTCGACCTCTTCACGGGACAGAATGTATGTAAATACACAGCATACTAGTTCTACCAGTGGCCCGTTAGTCCGGCTGTGCGATCCCATGACGGTTCTGTCGCAAAGTAGCATTGGTGTCAGTGTGTTGTACTGTTCTGTGTTTGCAGAAATGATCATGACCACCCCGTTCCTCGAAAGCAGAACGCATCCTTTCCCCCTTCATTCCGATTCGAGTGATGGCTCTGGTCCGATCCGATATATAAGATACTCTCCTTCCTCCGCCAATTGAGAACTCGCGGCTGTATCACAAGCAAGGTAGCACCATCTAGTGATAATACATGCGTAGTACCGAGGAGCAAACCCAATGAAATCCCTACCTATATAAACGCCCGGTAGACAGCTCCAAGCTCCAACTCATCCCATCTTACCCCTCATAAGCTCATAACCCACAATACATTACCTAGCCCGACCCCAAGCCCTCCATGCCCCACGATCCCATCCAGCCAAAGGATGACCCCCGTGTCACTCATGAGTTCGCTGTCTTGAATGGAAGGAAATACCGTGAGCTCACCCCTCCGCTCTCGCTGCCGCCCCGCTGGCTGTCTGTTTGACGATCATCTCCAGATTACGTCCAAGGATTTCCCAAGGAGCAGCCACCAAAGGCAACCATCCTCTGTGTATGTCAATCCCCTCTGCCTCAGATAGTTATACAGATCGACTAACCGATGGCTTTAACAGATCCATGGATTCCCCGACTTTTGGTGTAAGTCCCCTCACTCCGTTGCAAAGCTTCACAGACTGATGTCACCTTCGACTAGATTCGTGGCGTCACGTCATCCCGGGCTTGCTGGAAATGGGCCTCCGAGTTATCGTGCCGGACATGATCGGATACGGCCAGACCGTTCGTCCTCCGCTCCCGGGGAGGGAGAGAGAGAGAGAGAGAAAAAAAGAAAAAGAAAAAGAGCTGAGAGCTGACGCACTGTGCCAGGACATGCCGGTGGTGACTTCGCCCGCCTCCATGGTGGAGTATAGCTGGAAGTCGTCCAGTGACGACATGGTCGCCTTGCTCTCGCACCTCTCTATCCCGCGAGTGATCCTTCTTGGCCACGACTGGGGCGGTGCGATCGTCACCCGCATCTACATTCACCACCCCAAGGTGGTAACTTCCATCATTTCCTTGTGTACAGCGTACTACCCTCCTCTGCGCGAGTACACACCCATAACCGAAGTTGCACGACGAATCCCCAGCTTCACCTATCAGGTTGCCCTCTGTGATCCGCAGACCGAGCGGGACATCAGGACCCCAGAGGAAATCGAGCGGTTCCTGCGCGGGCTCCACCGTGGCTTGGGGGACGGGTTCACGGGCAAGTTCCAAGTCACCAGTGACCTCATGAAGGAGCTGGGAGATCAGCCTCGCGGAAAGTTGATGACCAAGGAGGATTTGGCGTATTATGTGGAGCAGTATGCGAGGAATGGCATGCATGGGCCCCGTGAGTATGCCCTTCCCCGCCCCAACACAGAGCAGGGAGCTTACGAGGAGAAGTCAATTGGTACAAATGCCGGTACGAAAATTTCCTCGATGAGAGGAATATCGAGAAGACCACAATCGACGTTCCCTACCTCTACGTCGGGGCCACGCACGACATCGCTACGCCGCCGTCCATGGCCACGATGCAGCACAAGTTCATCCCGAACCTTACCGAGTACTCGCTCGAAGCATGCCATTGGATTCCTGAAGAAACTCCGGATCAATTATTGGTGATACTCCGTGAGTGGCTTCCCAGGACAAGTTTTGAGCCCGATACGACTGCCTTCGAGTCCAAACTCTAGCACAAGTTTTGGGCAGTATGGAGGGTCAGAAACAGGATTTTGAGGAGGAAGAGTGACAATGGAAACGGCACTGGTAGTAGTGGGTGATTGGATTGGGTGTTTGTTTTGGAGCGCAGGAATGCAGGGAACGCAGTGTCTTTGACTTCATTGAGAAGGTGTATTCAATAGCAAAACACCAATCAGCATCTTCTCGCCTTGGGGTTCCGTGTAGGAAAAAAATCCTATGTAAGCATAGGAGACGACTTCAGCGCCACCAGCTAGTAATTCGAACGCCCAGATTATATACAGAACACCAAGCTAAAAAGCCAATACAAAAGTAAACACCTACGTAGCGCTGTATCGAAATAGAGACCCACCCACGCCATATAACAAGTGCGAGTATAGAACAAAGAACGAAGAACGAAGCAAGTTTACGATGTCATAGGTTGATCAACAGGTCCAATGTCCAATCCCAGGTGAAGGGGCGGAAGATCGGCGCCTTTCTTACTATTCCTAGCGTGGTCCTCACTCCACGCTCGCAGCTTGATGAGACTGCGAATCTTGGGTTCCTTTGCCATCCCTTGAGCCTCCATGATAGTCTCGTTGACTTGTGCAGCTACGCGACGTCTTAGAGCTGGGTCCATCAGCTCGGCCAACGGAGGAGCAAGGTTGTCCTTAGGGAAACATAGCAACGCCATCGTCCGCTCGAGGTCCTCCAAAAACGATGCGTTTACGGGTGCTCTGGGTGCGAGGTGCGTGGTTGCGAATTCGAGGGCAGGAGTAATGTCCCCATCAGGTGTGGAGGTGCACTTGCGGATCAACTCAATGAGCTGCAAGCGAAGGAGGGCGAAATGGAGCGAAGGATCTGTATCCAGTATCTGCTTCACGTGAGCTTCCTAACCTTGAACATAGGTCAAGGTCAAGGGAAAACGCAATGAGAAATGTTGCTCATATTGAAGACTGAAGTTTCGGTTTATTTCTCATCACCGACCCGAAGGTCTGAGAGTGGTGCATGATAAACATCTAATCCTTGCAATGGGACACGGGGCAGAAAGGCAGAAGAAAAAAAGAATGCGTGGGTTATGACCTCAGGATGCAAACAGTTGATCCGCTCAATCGCCGACTGGATGTTACCGCAGTGTATGTCGTTGCGGATGTTAATCCTCTCGTCCATAGCCGGCATGTCAACCTGAAGCTGAATGCCAGCTTCCGTGGCGAAGTTCACCGCAGCCTTCTGATAGCCTTCGTTGATGAGGTAGTTCATTACGAGATGATTCAAGTGACTAATAGTCGTTGTCAGCCAAAAATTATCACAGAGCCAAGCAGATGTCGCAACCAAAGTAGAGGGGAAATCCAGGTATCAGAGACAAGTCAACATATTCTCTAACATGGTAATTTCAGAGAGATTCCCAACTTGATTTTAACTCATCCTGTAGGACGATGGGTAGGTTGAGACAAAGGGGATACATAACCAAAAGCGAGTAGGTTAGCGGGAGAGTGAAACACACCTCTTGGAAACATTGACCTCATCTACCCGCCGTTCAAAGTCACTGGCGTAATCCTCCCGAGTTGTAGCAGCAGCAACATGAGAAGCTTGCGACTGATCCTCACCATCACATCAGTGCGGTGCTCGGAGACATTGGTGCAAACGCGAGGCTGAGATGCACTCATGAGCGCCCAAGAGCAGCGAACTGACCATGTTGAACGAAGTCGACGGTGATATGAACGAGAAATTGCGTAAGTAGAGGGCGGGAGGCGGGGTCAACCCGAGGAGCGGAGCAAGAAAAAAAAAGAGTCGCTTGCGTGGGAGGGTGGATGTTGTGGTTTATGTATGTATGTATGTATGTAGGCGGAGCGGTTTGGCCAACGGTTAGGGAAAAGTTTGTCACCTAGTCCGTTTTCGGAGCTGTAGCTGCCAAGCCATTCTCCCGAATTTTAGCCGCCAATCCCCAGTCTGGGTTAACTACTTAAGTAGGTAGTTCCACGCTGCCGCTAAGACGAGGCAGGTGGTTCATCTGGTAGGGCTGGGGGACCTAATGGCTCACTAGATAACAGCATACAAGCCACATAACTTACTTGACTATCTCCCCTCCACATCTCGTGTCTTCAAGTACTTGTACCTCCAGGTGCGAGTAGAAGTTCTCTAGAGCTTCCGTACCTATCACCGGCTTCAGCTTTGGTTTCGAGTCGAGGACAAGATGTCGCCTGCGGCACCAACTGTGCACTACAGTCCGCCATGGGCCAACACGCATGTAGGAAGCCGTGTCAGAATCAGCCCCCGTATCCCAGTTCGGCGGCTGACTTTCTGCAACAAAGATCGTCGGGATCGCCGGCTCCAGTGGCTCTGGAAAGACGTCTCTGGCAGTCAAGATCGTCGCAGCTCTCAACCTGCCGTGGGTCGTGATTTTGTCTATGGTATGCCCCAGCGGGGACACACTACCTGCATATATCGATCCATAAAACGGCTGCTAAGCACCTGGATGACTTCAAAGGATTCCTTCTATAAAACCTTGACGCCTGAGCAATCGAAGCTGGCATTTGCAAACGAATATGATTTTGATGCTCCCAGCTCCATTGACTTCGATATCTTGGTCGAGAAGTTACGGGACCTGAAGCAAGGGTTAGTTGCAACCTCGGGAAGGAGCGAGCACCGAGTTCTACGGACTGTGGCTGAGCCCCATCATCATATCATATCCAGGAGGAAGGCGGAGATTCCGGCGTATTCCTTCGAGAAACATCAGCGGCAGCCACAGACGACGACCATCTACTCGTGCCACGTCCTAGTTCTTGAAGGCATATTCGCACTCTACGATCCGCGGGTCTTGGATTTGCTGGATATGAAGGTTCAGATCTGTCTGCGGCTAGAAACGTCCGGGGTATGTGGCTGAATCGATTGCATCCAGATCTATATCGACACTGATGCGGACGTTTGTTTGGCCCGAAGATGCAATTACTCACTAACCCTTTGCGTTGGTATAATTCGCTGACTGACGCCTTGTAGTGGCCCGTGATATCAAGTACCGTGGACGAGAGTACGACCCCGTTTGTGAGAACAAGGCTTGATCAATGAATTGACGCCTTTCTCTAGGTTGCAGGGTGCAATCAAGCAATGGATGACCTTCGTCAAGCCAAATTTTGAGCTCTACGTCGAGCCGCAGCAGAAGAACGCCGGTCAGCAACTCGTTCACGGGATTGCTCATCGAACTAACCTCGGCCAGATATAATGATACCAAGAGGCATAGAAAACACCACTGCAATACGTAGTTCCCCAGACTCTATCTAATCTCATGCCCGACTGACATGTGCCGTAGAGATGATCGTACGCCACATCCAACGTGCTCTCCTCAAGAAATCCGACGAGCACATTGCCTCCCTCCGCAAACTGAACCAGGGCCTTGAGCCCGAGGAGCCCCTGGCACCCAATATCAAGGTTCTCAAAGAATCCAACCAGTTGACAGGAATGCACACCATCCTGCACAACCGGGACACGCCGCGCGAGGATTTCGTTTTCTATTTCGACCGCATCAGCACACTGTTGATCGAGCGAGCCATGGACCATCTCGACCACGATTGCAAGGAGGTGGAGACGCCACAGGGTTTGGTGTATAGGGGTTTCACGTTGCGGGGAGAGGTAAGCATGGCTGCAAAACGCCGGGTCGACCAACCGGCTGACAAGTGTGAAAGGTCAATGCTGTGGTGGTCCTGCGGTCCGGCGGCACTCTCGAAGTCGGCCTCAAGAGAGTAGTCCCAGACGCAAAGATCGGTAGGGTATTGATCCAGTCGAACGCGCGAACCGGCGAGCCAGAGCTGCACTACCTCAAACTGCCTCCAACCCTGCACCAGCACAGCGTCCTCGTGCTGGACCCACAGATTGCCTCGGGTGCTGCCGCTCTGATGGCCATCACCGTCCTGAAGGATCACGGTGTGAAGGAGGAAAACATCGTCTTCGTGGCGTACTTGGCCAGTGTCGGTGGCTTGAGAAGGATGTCCAAAGTCTTCCCCAAGGTCAGGATCGTGATTGGAAGGATCCAGGATGCGTTTGAGCATAGGTGGATCGATAAGAGTTACTTTGGATCATAGGCACACACACGCACATTTGTTTCATACGCCGTTCATTATTACCTGTTCATACTGTGGTTGGATTCCCATTCCAAAGCTCGCATTTCGTGTCGATTGCATGGAGAGATGTACATATGAGGAGATCAGCCATCCGCATACCGGGTTTATTATATACGTTCTACTAAATAGCTAACCTCCGAAGCCGTCGACAAGCAAGAGAACAACCAACCGAGAGCCGTCTACTTGGTCCGGATGATCTTTAGCTTCTTTGGCGAGTGCAAAAAGTTGGCATCGTACGACTTCGACCTGAACACCCTGACGTTGGGCTCCTGGACGAACCAATCGTAGCCTATGCAACATCAGCATACGCCAAACAACCTAGCGCACGCCAAAAAGCACACGTACCCTGCTTCTCAGCAAAGTGGATGGCGTCCTCCTTGCTCTTGAAGTATAAGTCGGTGGCATGCATGGCGTCGCCGGTCGACTGCCAACCCATCAGGAGGTTCTCCCATCTGTGTCCGCGCGCGAGGACGCCCCAGTCCATCTTCCAGTGCCTGCCGTTCCAGTGGCTGGACTGCGTCGCCGGCTTGGCGGGCTTGTAGATGTGCACGGTGCGGGACTGTAGCTCGATCGGGGCACCCGAGACGACGCTTGCGGCGACCACGTCGTCCGGCCCGCGGTCCTCGGGGAACGAAGGTATGGGCGAGTATGCACTATTGGACCCGCCCGCCCGCCCCGGCTCCCGCCCGTCAGCACCTGGTTGCGGTCTAGTGATGGGGTGGTGGTGGCGGCGTGGGATGGCGGGGGAGGGAGAAGTGGGGAAGGGGAGAGGGGAGGTGTTTACCCGGTGGCGGAGTCGATAGGCGTCTGCGATGCGGCCCAGGGGACCGAGGCGCCGGCGTTGGTCAGCTCGCTGGGGTCGGCGTGGGCGGTGGGTGCGGCGGTGGTGGGGCGCGCCGCGACGTCCGTCGTCCTGTCGGTGCTGGTGGTCTTGTGCCGGATTGCGGCGACGGGGGCTCTGGCGACCGGCGGGCGGGCAGTGAGGAGCAGCCTCGGGGATGTGATGCGGAAGAGCGACATTTTTCCGTTGTTGTTCAGCGGCGGCCGCTATTGCTATGGAGAGGTGGGTGTTCGAGATGTGGGTTTGGGCTGGCAGCAACAAAACAGCCGCATGGCCCTGTGGTACATAGTACTTAGTTAGATCTTACTAACCGGCTTTTTCCGGGGGGGAGGCCATCATCATCGCTCGCATAGGTATCTACGCCCGTTTGATTCCACCCGCCCCCCCCCGACATCGAAAGCTGCACTCACTCAGTCGACCACAAAAGAAACCAATCCCGCAAAAATGTCCATCGTCTTCCGCCGTGGCATCTCGACCATCATCCCGCCCAAGGTCGCCTCACCGAACGTACGTCCCTCCCACACCTCCCCGCAAGTAAATACGGCTAACCAAGTGTCCTCCCCCCCACTCATAGGCCGTAAGCCATACCCTCCCCCAGCACACATACACAACCGCCTGCACTCCCTGCCGGAATCCAATTGACACGCTCTGCTTCTCCGATCCAACAGATTGGGGCCGCCAAGGATGCCGCACGCATGAACCGTGTCGTGGACTTCTACAGCAAGCTCCCTCGGGGTCCGTGATCATCCCGTCCCCCGTCCGCCACCCCTTCTCTGTTGGTGGGGAGAGCACTCAACTGAGCGCGGGCATAACATACAGGTCCCGCTCCGGCCATCAAGCCTTCCGGTCTCCTCGGACGTTACCAGGCCCGCTACTTTGGCGACAAGCCCAGCGCCATGCGTATGTCGTTCCTCCTCCTCGTGCGCAGAATCTGGATAGGGAGGGACTAATCGGATGTTTCGCAGCGCTCGTCCACCTGATCGGAGGTCTTATGGCGGTAAGATGATTCCTTGTTTTTGTTTCCCCCTCTCCGTGAACTCCTCGGGTTCCCGTTCAGCTTTGTACTGACAGATAGCCCGAACCCACAGCTCGGATACGCTCAAGCCTACTACTTCCATCTCCGTAAGCCCCTTTCCTTTCCTGCTCTCTTCTCTCGGCTGCAGAAGAAAAAATAACTGACAGCGCCAACCGCTGGTAGGCCATCACAAGAACAACGCCCACTAAGCGCAGTCCCCGAACCGGATCCGGAATTGTAGAATAGTCTGTCGGTGGGGTCGGTTGGATGAAAAACGAACGGTACAGATTAGAATTTGAAAGAACTACCTCCCAAACCTCAAAATCATCTAGTCCCGTTCCCTTGGAATTCGGATTACCACATACCCCACGACACGAGAAACCCCGGGTCTGCGGAAGGGAATCGCATCATTGCACTGCTCCAATAATCGACTGCTTATACGCGCACGCACGCTCCAACTTTTAATCGGGAAGAAAACAGTAGAGTGCTCTACTAATACCAAGGAAGGAGCAAAAGTCCAAGGGTGCGAATCAAACCAAAACCATGCCGACACCAGGAAAAGAAAATAGAAGGAAGAGATGCAAAAAGGAAAACGCCCCGAATACGATACGGTTCCCACCAGCATGCAAGCTACAGATAGTTAACTCCAAGGCACGCACGTCAAAGAGAAAAAAAGGTTCAAAAATACAAACCCGCCAGAGCGTAGAAGAAAAAGAAAAGTAAAGACAAAAAAGACAAAAAATCAGGACTAGACAAATCCCCTAATGCCTGCCAGCCCTGAACCAGGCGAAAACCTAGATTTCTTCTTCGGCTTCGGTTCCTTTGCTGGTGGTTGTTGTTCCTCCTTCTGCTTCTTGCCAACATTTTGAACGCCTAGTAGGTGATTAGAGAACGCTGTGCAAACAAAATAATAATAATCGGGTGTTGAAAAACTCACCACCCCTACCCCTGACCCTCACTTCCGATCCAGGCTTGATTGTCGTTTTGGTCCGTTCCGACGAATTGGAAGATTTGATGGTCCCCATGCTCCGCGCATCGTCAGAAATGGTGGTGCCACCCGATCCCGATCCAGAGCCCATCGTGGCGGTGGCGATGCTATCCGACATTGAGGGTTGACGTCTCAGCTGGCGTTGGTGGTCGAAATAATCCCCTCGCTGGTGCATTGGCTCGGGACTGGAGTGACCGCCGTGGCTCGAGTAATTTTGGTGCTGGCCTCCTCCCGGCGGCAATTGACCAGCTGATGAGGCGGTCCGGGGTCGGTAATCTCGCATGCTGGAGTATTGACCGTTGGGGGTCTCGTTGAAGCTCGAATGCGGGCTCATGGAATCATCCGAAGGTTGATATTGTCCGCTCTTCTGGTATGGGTCGATGTTGTGGCCGTGTTGCTGGGGATGGCTGCTCTCGCCATCCGAAGCCATTTCGGCGTAATGCGAATGCATCATGGACTGCGGCAACATGGGGTTGCGCATCGTATCTATCTCGCTCTGGGCCTGCAACTCAATGTACTTGATCTCAAGCTCCGTGTACTTCTGGAGCAGGTGGTTGTGGGCTTTCTTCAGACTAGCTAATCGCGAGTTGGCCTGCAACAGCGCGCTGTCAATCATTCCCTGAAACGCCTGGCTAGGTGGTGGCGGCACAGGATTCGGCATTGGGCTGATGCGCGACTCCAACTCCAAAATTCTGTCTTCATAAGCCCGTTGTAACTTCTGAGCATCCTGATCCCTAGCTGCAATCTTCAATTTCATACGCTCCATCTGCCGGATGGCATTCTCCTCGCTATGACGTTGCATCTCAAACTCCTGAGCTTTCGCATCGTAATCGGTGAGCTTGTTGCTGAGGTGGTCAACGAATGTCCTGAGCTTATTGACCTCCTCGATGTTGCCGTTTAAGCTCTGCAGCTTCTGGCGCGACCGCAAGCCCTCGGCCTCGCTGTCTTCCAACAGTTTTCGCAGGTGATCCGCCTCCTCCCTCGCAGCCTCCAACGCTTTCTTTGTCGCCTCCTCATCCTGTCTCCACGCCTTCTGCTCCTCGCGCAATGCCCGGATCTTGGTGCTCAGCTCCGCCTCCCACTTCTTCGCTTGGTTTTTGCTCTTCAATGCTTCTTGTCGTGAAGCCGCATATGCTTTCTTGGCTTCCTCCAGTTTGGCTTTGAGGGTTTTATTCGTGTTGATCAAGTTCTGAGTCTCCGCTTCGGCGGTAGACTCTTTGATGTGCTTCCGCTGGAGATGGCCGATGTGCGAGAGATGCTGTTGCTTGAGGTAGCGCTCAAAGTTGAGATCGTTCTTAAGGAGCATAACCTCGCGCTGAAGATAAGCAATCGTTCCCTGGGTATCAGAGGGCGCGGGACGAAGAGCGGGCGACCTAGGCATGTTGCTATGGTCCAACGACTGCATGTAGGCACCCAGGCGTGGCGACGCCGTAGCGCTGCCAGGGTATCCCGGTGGAGGGCCCGATGGATGGCGGGCGACCACCGTGGGGGATGAAAGTTCCTCCGAACGTTTGAGGTCGTGGAAGCTCGCTTGTAATTGCTCCTGCAGATTGAGCATGTCCTGGACGTGGGACTCATCTGTGATACCGAAGCTGCTGGATGGAATGGTTGGGCTGTCGGGTGCTTTGGGGCCCCGTGAAGGAGGAGTCCTTGCGATGGCATCTGTGGCATCATGTCGCCGCTGGAACAATCCCAGAACCTTGTCGTTGCTGGCAGCCGACGATGCATCCTCCGGCCAGTCGTTCTCAGCGCCATCGTCATAATTGGAGGGGTATTCGTCGCCCTGAGACAGGAGACTGTCGTTGGGAATGTCTTCCGTCGGGATCAATGACTCTGGGATGGTAGGCCTCGTGGAGCTCTTCTGCCTGGGCCGCGAAGCGCCGAACGAAACGTTGTTATTCACCAAACCGATGCACTGCGCCGTAACATCTGCCGGTTCCACCCTCATCCATCGGCTCTGATCGCTCAACTCCGTTTCTGCTGTCAGTGTCAAGAAGTTGGGATGTAGAGTGTGGCATTGCCGGTAGAGTTCTGTCCGCTGGCGGATGGTCTCTTCCTCGATATCCAACAGGTCGATATCCTGGTAATTGGCTCGCTCCAAGAACTTGTACGGCTCTCGAATGAAGCTCAGGAAGTTGATCGGGTACAGGCCGTACAAAAAGCTGAAGTAGTCGCCGACATCGGGCGTCGTGGAAGTAGCGGTCTCAAAAGAGGAGTTCAGCTTTTGCCAGCCGTCATCGTTGATACTATCCTCGTGCTTCTCAGTCGAGAGGGGTGTTCCGGTTCTCGAGTAAGCGTCCATTCCGGGAAACCGATGCTCGTCCAGACGGACAACGCCGAACTTGTCCCAGCAGAGGACGCGGGTGTACACAACAAACAATCTGGGAAGGTAGGCACCGAGCGCGTTGCAGAGATGTGGCATAAACATGATCAGGACGGTCAGGGCCAGCGAGATAACCGTGGTCGAGGTGTCGTTCTCCAGGCACTGCAGAAGATGATCTAGCAATGGGGTCTGAAGGACTTGGTAGAGATGAGGGCCCTGAAGCCGGACATAGCTGCACAAAAGCCCCAGAATCTGAAGCCTTGACTCCTTCTGGATGATGAACGCATCAACCTTCCCGAGAAATGTCTTTGGCTTTCGTTTGCCGTACGCCAGCAACAGAGCCTGCACATTGTCGGACACGAATCTTTGTTTCTGCTCCTCCCTGATTCCGGCGCCCCGGTCCGACGAGGCGGTCAACTTCGTCTTCTCCAAGAAGATTTCGAACAGCTTGTCCGTGAAAACCGAAGATGCCTGCGCTTTTTGCCCAGTGGGATCGTCGTCCTCGTCGTATGCCAGCACGCTCAACACTATCGCCCGTGCATCGGCCGCGATCGCTTTCGTCTGTCCCATGGAATCGAATGTCGGCTTTACTAGGATGTCCCACCACTTCGACAGCTCGTCCACTCCGAGGATGGCCGGCCTGAGGGCGCGGAAGCAGGCGAGGAAAATTCCGAGTTTTTCGGGAACACCCTGGACCCTGGATGCGTGGATCGTCAAAAGCTCTTCGTGAAGCCGCGCCGAGTCGTGACCGTCGATATCGACGTGCCGATTGAGATACGTTTGAATGACATTGAACACGTCGTCCGGCATCGTATACGAAAGGTGAGTCACCGACACCGACAGTGCTCCGTTGAGCGTCTTCACGAGGTCCTTCAAGGATCTGTGAACAGCCGTTTGTTTAGCGCAGGTAAGGACATGGGCATCGGGTACAGACTCCATACCCTCCTGACATCTTGTCCGCTGTTACTGTGCTCTCTTTAATCCAGCTGGGTGGGGTATCCCAAGACAAGCCGGTTGGCACACACGGATGATGACGATGACGATGTATCGAAAGTCTGGTTCTAACTGGCGATTGCTCCCTTTCTCATGCTACGAATAACCCAGGTGAACCCTAGATAACGTTGTGCCGTGGCGTACTGATGTGCGTACTGCCAAACGCTCAAGCGCTCTAGGCTGAGTGGTGGGGCGAGAGGCTAGTTATAGGTTCGGGACCACGACGTCCACGGATGTTTCCGATGACGGAACTTCGAGCACGGTTGGAGGCGGGAGAGCGACTTTGTTCCGGACGGCAAAGGCGGGGATCTCCGGGAGTTTGAATTCTCGTTCCGGTGGCGAGAGACGGGCCAGCTACTTTTTTTTCGGCACGATGCGAAGCGTGGTCGTAGCCACGAGAAGTGCGTAGGTAGTGGGGTAGGTAGGGAAGTGCGAAAGGTATCGGGCCGCACCCTTCGCACAAAGATAAATGTCGATCTATGACGAAGTGTACTGTAAAAGTTAGCTTCCTGTTCCAAAAAGCTCCGAGGCGAATCGACACGGCTACTGACCGAAGACGGGCAAGGGCCGTAAGCACGGCAAGCTGCTGAGTGGAAGATGTATGATTGACAACGCAGTATCTCCGTCCGCCTGAGTCTCTACGGGGCTGGTTATTGCGATCGCGGGGAGCCAGAGGTAGAGACCGTGGAGAGAAAGAGAGGAAGAGAAGTAATATACGGGACAGATGGAGATAAGCCCCAGTCCGGCGACCCGTGGAGCTGGTTGGCTGGGAGCTGGGTGGAGTGGGGGATATGTACGTATCCAAGCAGAGACACAGCACCGGAGGGAGCCCGGTCGTGGGGTGCCGATTCAGACCTGGTTGCCGGCCAAGGACGTTTTAACGTTGGGCCACCGAGATGCGGTGCAGCTGGTGGTGGGATAGGGATGAAGGGGAGGACAGTGGGAATGATGGAAGGTGAGAAGGGAAAAGAAACGAAGGGCGCAGCAGCCGTGGATAGAGCAACGCACAGCCTTTCAGACAACTCCCTGGAGCCCAAAAGGAAGGAGAAGAAGGAGGAGAACTCCTTTTCTTCCGGCTGTGTGTATGTACATAGAAGCGGGTACTTCCTCACATCCAGAGTGCACACATACCCAGAGGAGAGCGTCCTGGTTCGCAAGGGAAGCCAGATAGACCATCAAACCATCAAGCCAATAAACCGATGCAGAAGGCCCAGCAAGACGAGTGTCAAAGAGCTGCGACTGGCTATGTGTCAGCTCAGCCGCCCACGCGACAGGGCAAGTTGGGCATCGGGCATCATCGGGCAGCCGCAGTGCTCGGGGGACGGGATCTGTAGTTGCACCATACACATCACGAGGGACTTGGCGGGAGGATCTGGTATGTAGATAGATACATTATGTAGTTACATATGTATTACATATCTATGTATGTGTGTATGTAGGAGGCACATGTAGGCATGTCGGTAACTGGAGACGCATAGATGGAGTACATTCCGATGGGTGCAAAGCACGGGTCCCGGCATGGATGCCCCCCCAGGAGAGCTGATCGTTTCCAAGCGTGGACACAGCAAAAGGAAGGGAAGCTCCACATTTTGAGTTCGCCAAAACGTGAGGGCCCTGGTCTGTACCTGGATACATACATACATACATACATAACGCCAGCACGTATGTACTTACATAAGCAGACACCTGTCGGCGCCAGTCAGATACGCCCTGCGCACACACCCACTCACCAGAGAGAACACTCTTCCACCTCAACCGCATTCACGGGCTACGCACCCATCCAGCTGTTTTTTCGGCCTCATTCTTTCTCCCTCGTCCGCGTGCACCGCTTCCCCCGGGTGCCCGCACTCCCGGAAAGGGGGCGCGATGGTATGTCGGCTCGGGACGGACAGCAAGCCACGATGGATATATGTACACAGCCCTTACTCATGCATGCAGTGTACCTGTCGGTCCGCGGTGGTTACGCCTAACACCGTACTGGGTCAACTAGCGACAAGAACGTGATCGCCGTCCAAAGTCTGGTGTACTAGTAGAGTAGCGTAGAGTACACACTCTAGATACATGCTCTGGGCCAGGAGAGTGGGGGGTGCCTTATCAGCACCCATGTGTGGCCCGCCATCATGGCAGCTCCTGACGAACCGAGTCCGAGACACTATTAACCGCATGGCCATTGCCCCCCTGCGGTGAAGGGTTCAGAACCAACCGTCCGTGGAAAGGGAAGGCTTTCTCCAACACACACCACACAGCCGCAATCTTTGCAGCAACGTCGGCGTTCGGACGTGCTGGCTGACGAATGCTGTTGCACGTGCAGCATAGATACCCACGCCGAGAGAGATTGAGAGGAAGGTGGTGCTTTCACTCGCCTGGTGGAATAAGCCGACATTTTGTGTGCAGCGTCAACGTGGTGGCAGGGCAGCATGCACAAGCGACTGTTAATCTAATGATCGCCTTGCCCTGCGACGGTGCATATCTACATCAGGCACAAGTAAAGTATTTGCGCAGGTCACTATCTACATATGTAATAACCTCCACCGATCTCGACCACAGCACTCCATAATACGGAGGCGCCGCCACTCTGGGTTCGCTTCCGTGTGTAGCCATGAGAGTGCTGGCATCCCTTTTCTTTGGTCGATCCGCAGACATCCGTCATCTCCGTCAGTCAACGTGCAGAATCTGCTCTGGCCAGCGTCCACGAGAGGGTGCATACCTGCCTGGCCGCTGGTTAAGCAATGCCAACTCTCACTCGGTCCGGGACCCAACCGCTCTACCCGCAGAAGTGCATACATACACACCGTCGTGCTGACGAACGGGCCGACCCCATCGTATGTGGAATATCTAGGTACACACACTTATCCGTGATAGGGGGCCTACATACATACCACCAATAGTCCGCCCCCAGCTCGGTCTCTGGGCTACGTTTGTACATATGTATGCATGCCCGCCTCTCTCTCTCCGCCGATGGTCATGCAGCTGCAAACGGCCAAACTTCCAGCAGTCTCCGTCATTCCGTTGTCCCTGTGGCCAAAGGCCATGTGGTCGGAAGTGTGGGGAAATGGCATTCTGGTCTCCGGTTCTTTCCCGCCACTATTATCCACATACCCAAGTGTAAACACAGATAGTTGCGATACGGATACATACCAGTCGCTCTGGCCTTGGCACCCGGAGATGAAACGACGGTGGCTATCCAGGCAACCATCCGCATAGGTGGATGCCTCGTATGCAGAGTGGGTGTGCATTTTAACAGCGGGGTACTGTACTCTGCATAGATATGTTGGGTACATACTGATGCATATCACGGCTCTTGTCTCCCCTGGGCACTAAACAACCTAGCCCCCCTTGTGGAGAGGACGGGGCGATGCCTTGACTTGGAGGCCCGATCTCAACATATCACATATGTATATACTCCCCCTGAAACCGGCCCGAATCGAACCGACGCTGAGCTGGGACGGGAGGGTGCGCACAGCAAATACGCAGTTACACGCAAGCGCTTGGCACTCGGTGTTGTTTTGTTTTTTTGCTCGTCTATGTGTATCCCGTATTGGTTGGCGTTTTGCTCGGTGTTTGTTTCTTTCTCCTCTGCACCCCGAGACATCGTCTGGGGAAAGCCCTGCAAGAACTCGCAGCCGGGTATTTCCCATCCGCGGATCCCAGAAGCAAATCAAGAGTACCGCGCCATGCGAGAGACCCCCACGAGATGGGACAAGTGGCCGTTGTGCTGTGGGATGGATCTGGTGAGACGAGTATGTACACAGGTCTATGGAGTACATATGCTGGGACCAGCACCCTCATCCGGCAAGCAAGGATCCAAACACGGCCCTCCGGTGCGAGTGGTCTGTGGCTGGTGACTAGCCATACTAGTAGATAGATACCGAGTGCATTAACTGTGAACACACGTTCTGCCGTCGGCTGGATACATGCGTAGGTATGTGCCTATATAGGCATTCTTCCGGATGCCTGCGCGACGACCTAGCCACAGGCAGAATGTTGTTTCATCCGTCGTGGTGCTGGTGTACTCTAGTCTGTAGATATCTAAGGCGCCTTCCACCGGACGTCGGCTCGTTGCCACGTCTTCGAAGGCGGCAGGTGTCCGATAGATAGATATGTAGAAATACCTGAGCGGATGTATCAACAATGCATGTGCATATATAACTATATGTACCACGGTCAGCCTAATTACTCTCATTGGGGGGTATCGTCAACGCCAAACTTACCATATGGACTACCACTGAATACAGTTCGTAAGCACGTGGCTATTGTTTGACGTCCGCAACAAAAGCTGGATTCTCTTCTGCCAGTCGCAACCAAACTGCTGTATAGCTCCCAGCGTAAGCACGGTGATCGAAAGTCGCCGTCAATAATCTCGTCCTCGCTGTCCGTCGGGGCGAGACCGGTTTGTCTCGCCGTTGTCGCTGTGGCCATTACTGGCGTCCCCCCGGGACTAATGGGACCGATCCATTGATCTAGAGTAGAGTAATTGTTAAAATGACAAGAAGTGGAGTGAAATTGCTACCGTACTCACACCGCACCAGTACTTAATCACCGGCTTAATACGCGGCAGTAGCTAGTTTAATACTGCCGTATTACGCTATCAGGGCTGATTCCGAATCGAAGCCAACATGCTCCAGCGCCCCAGCACGCACCGAGTTCGATTCCGTACCTAATACAATACGGAATGCATATCTCAGCCATACGGCATCTGATATTTATGCATGCTGTGCCAATACTGTGGCAGTGCCGTGTTACTACCCTATGATACATGATACGTATCCTTTGTATTGTTCCTCGTATTGTATGGCTGAAGTGTTACGGTTTCAACACTGCTCGGACTTTGTATTCAGCAAACTGATATAAGATCCAGTATCTGGTTGAATGCTGTCTGCCTACTGTATTTGACGGGATATACTCTATAGTCTATTCCAATGTTTCGCACCAATGAAGGTGCAATACCAGATAAAGCTCGTAGATACTCCTGCCGCCCAGCACTAGTACTACACCATCCCGTGTGCCATATATGTACATCTAGAATTCACCCTATATTATTGCTGCGTGCTTGCCCGGACTGTACATACTTCTCGTCATGATCTATATAGGTCGCACACGAGTAATGAAGAAACAAAAAAAAAAGCTGTGTGCTTGCCGGTTAGTCCACTGGCTCGTCCATTATTATTCCTCGTCGCTTGTCCTAGGCTCACTTTTCATGTCGTGTGCTTGTCAGTCACGCCCACATCTTTTGTCTCCATGCACGGGTTGGCACTTGTAGCCACGCCACACCATATCTGTTACGCCGATATCGTATGTTCTATGTAAATGATTCGCTGTAACTAGCACAAGGACAGTTGCAATTGGTATTGTCAGTGGTGGCTGCCGCAGCGTAAGTTTGAATTGCCATCAAGTACAAAACAGGGACTTGAGAGTATTTGGGGTAGCAAGACATTCTGTTGACAGGCGAGCACGAGCGGGGTGACAATTCTTGTTGTATTGAATGAGTATACAGAATAAGGGGAGGAAACCACTGTGGTATGACGGGTGTCTTCACTACCTGGAGGTATCGTTAGTGCATGCACTTGTTTTGGCCCTCCTCTTTGCGTTTGAGGAGGAATATCACTGCTTATTGTTGTTTCGTTTCGATATTTGGTATTCAAACCCATCCTTAATTCTGTTGAAGATTATGGCCGACCGTGGGGGGGCTTTCGAGGTGTTAGGGAATTCGGAAGTAGTCGGTTTACTACGCACACAAGATTAGCACTGTGTAAACGGAGATTTGTAGAAGCTTAGGAGAGAGAGGCTATTTAGAGAGATAGAGGTGATCGTAGACGGGATGATCACAACGAGAACAGTCACAGGCGGAACGTAGGCGCAGCGGGAGCGGAGGCGACATTTCATGTTATTATTGTCTGTTGTATATCAGAGAGAAGTACTTGGGTACAGAATGACCCTCTATCTCTCCGCTGGAATTGTTTCGTTGTTAGCCCTAATTAATCCGCGGGTAGTGATATCTCTCCAAGTTCATTCATCTTGTATTTTTATTATATGAATCATATACAACCACACGGATACTCACTTTATATCTGCTTAATGCTGTATGGAAGCTGTATCTATCTGGTATTAAGGCCGTATGCCGTATCAAGGTTAATACTGCAGCAATACTGTTGCCACACATGTGCGATTTCTGTCCGAATCTTGAATGGAGACTTGAATATCTTAATAGTACTGTGTTCTTTCTGATACTGGGCTGCTATCTATCGTGAAATACAGTACTAACGCCACTATTATTTCGACACGTATTTGAGTGCAAGTACGTATCAATGTCCAACTCGGGATGCCTCCCGCATCAGTCCTGGTACGTACGTATAGGAGCCAATATTAGATTTGCGCCGATACGTACATATCCAGACTGAATACCGTGCTGCTATCCGATCCAGCCCAGTACGGTATGGGTATGGTAGCAATTCACCCCACTTTTGGGTACTGTAACTGGGCTGTTTGCTGCATTGGCGAGCACTCGATCGGATCGGATTCCCTCACACGAACATCTGTGCGGCGGTGCCAACCACAAGACCCAGACGCGGGTGCATCTCTTCGCGAACTGCTCCCCGCTGGAAGCGCCAGCAGAAGATTCTGTGGGCGGAGGTGCGGAGGGACACCAGGAAGGCAAGGATCGCTTCAAAATCCGAGGCCTCTTCGCGGACGAGAGGTGCAGCCAGGCAGTGCCGGACTCCCTCTCCACCACGGATGTGGGGAGGCGAGTCCCGAATCCGGCTGAGGAAGGCGCCCGGAACGAGTCATCAGGGTGGGAGCCCCGGGAGCGGCAAGAGAAGGGAGAGGAGAGGAAACCGGAGGCCGAGGAGGCGGGGGCTGAGGTTGAGAAACGATTGCAGTTCTTCCCCACGCCATCCTTCCTGGCCTCTGTAAAAGAGGAGTAAGGAAGGCGGTTGCAGTTTCTTTTGGCTTTTCTTTTGTTTTCCCTTTGTTATTTCCTTGGTGCACTCTATTATCTCGGAACAGTCCGGGCAGGGCGGGGAGCCACAACGAGCCGCAAGGACAGTGGACGGGACGGGAAAAGGATAGATTGCATGCGATTAATGAATAACAAAAAAAAACGAACATCTGTGTCGAGACCCATCTCTGGGCCTGGATCAGGGACGCAGCGGAGTGGTGGAGACGAGGGGCCAAGGCGGCCATGCCTGCAAGTGCGAGTGCGAGTTGCGTCAAGTTTGAACGAGAACGGTGCAGGATTCACCGTATGTGTATAGCTCAGCCCACAAACACTGCAAGCCACGCGGAAACACAATGTATCCAAGTGCTAGTAGATCGGGAGTGGAAGCCTCATCGAGAACAGGAGAACTCACTAGTTATCTAGCATATCTACATATCTCATAACTCCGGAACGGGTGGCCGTCAATCGATTGGGATCGGCCGTTCTGCAGACTCCTTTTCTGTCTTGTGCCCCGTGCTCCGTCTTGTTTGACACGGGCTCTTTGCACGATGCATTGATGTCCGAAAGTACATAGTCCCGTCCTCTACGAGACAGTTGACTCGGTGGCGAGCAACTAGTTACCCGGATGACACGTGCCACCGTTCGTGTTTAGTGACTCGCGTCACCCCAGACCTAGATACTACACCATACCTACCGCAAAAGCACAGCATCAATACCTATTTTTTTCTTTCGAGCCCCTAACAAGTACAATACATAATGAGTACACAGCTGACCTCTCGAAGCTCCAACCTTTGGCTAATCATCATCCAGGTTACGGTGGTGGCAATGACTACCAGGCGTACGGTGGAGGCGGTGGAGGTGGTGGGGGTGGTGGATTCTACACCGGCTCCCAGGCCGGTGGCGGAAGTCAGACAACGCCCGGAAGCGAGGCAAAGGTATAGCTCTCTTTCATTTATGCATCTTATCAGCCGAGACGTCCTATTGATACCGATATCCACTCAGGGTCGAGGCTCGAATACGCTGCGTCCAGTCACCATCAAGCAGATCCTCGAGGCTACCCAAGACCTAGCAGAGGCGCCGTTCAAGATCGATGGCATTGAGATCAGCCATGTCTGCCCCCTCCCCCCTCCCATCTTGTCGCCCCCTGGCTGATGGTACCAACTGACGCTCCCTAGATCACGTTCGTCGGACGCGTGCAGAATGTTGCCGAACAGACGACCAACATCACGTACGTGATAGACGACGGCACGGGCACGGTGGACGTGAAGCAATGGGTCGACGCTGAAGCGACCTCAGTGGGCGGTGCTGCCCAGCAACTGAACGGCCAGTATGTGCGGGTCCTGGGCCAGCTCAAATCGTTCGGGAACAAGAAGCACGTCGGCTCCCACAAGATCCACGGCATCACCGACTTCAACGAGGTTGCGTACCATCTCCTCGATGCCACCCTCATCCACCTGCAACTGACCCGTGGTCCACCGCCGGACCCGTCTGGAGACGTGGCCACGTCCGCATACGGTACGCACGGTAGAAGAGGCAGTGACGTCGCGATGGGCGGCACCGCCAGAGCTGCACAAGGGCCGGCCAATCAAATGCTAGCGGACGCTTCCCCCGATGCCAAACTCATCTACAACGTCATCAGGACAATGTCGGACTCTGCTGAGGGCATCCATTACAACGTCATCATGAACAAGACTCGCCTGCCAATGCCCACCGTAAGTGCTATCGTGGAACAGCTGCTGGGATTAGGAGCTGTCTACACTACGCTGGACGAGTTTCATGTGGCTGCGATGGACTTTTAGGCTTATTCCGGCTGGTGCGAGGAGGAGGAGTGCCTACTCTACGAAATGGCAATACTTAATACATCAGCTCTTCATTTACCCCGTCTTTGTGTTGTCATAACTAACCTTGTGATCACGGATATATAATGCTGGGCTGGACAAAGACAAAGCGATGCTGTCAGGTCCATCTCTTTTCGTAGTTTAAATCTTGTCTTTGTGATCCTAGTAGCCGCAGTTCCAGTAAAGAGACACCTTTTTTTTTGTTTCATTAATCGCATCTGGAGACCATTATCGATCGCGGCGAGTTTGGCCTAAGCAAAGATTGGGGGAGGGAAAGGGAGCTTACACTCTCTGAAGGGCCCGAGAAGCCATAAAACTCGCGAGACTTATGAGTCTAGGGGTTGGAACCCTTACAAGCAGCTTATTCCACGCCCCCCGTTGAGAGCAGATGACCCAAAACCCTCCTAGTCCATTTTATAATCACACCTTTGACCATGGCGGGTGGAGGTTGTTGACAAATCCAAAGTCCTGGACGGTTTTAATGACCTGTCCAAATCGGGCTGCTTTTACAGACCGTCCCGAGTCTGGGAGGTTTAGAGATAATTCCAAGTCTGGATCGTTTAAAGACTTTACTACGTCTAAATGTATTTTTGTCTAAAGGTCAGGCAACCCAGTATCTATGTATGTATCCGTCAGAGAGCGTCGAGTGACCAACGATGAAAACGGCATGGGTCTAATGTACTAAGAATGTTAAGTTCTACACTTTTCTGTATGTACCTGCCCACTCGAATTTTGCACCGCATCGCATCCCACTCTCCAAGAAAAAGAAGTATGGCCATGGGTATGCCAACGGGCCAACTCTCGAGCAACTGGGAACTCCTCCGCAAGCGCCTCGACGCTGCCGCGCCGCCGAAGCGCAAACCCGCCGCCGCCGATAAGGAAGAACCCGCAAAGAAGAAACTCAAGCGCCGGAGGTAAAGAGCTTTCCTTTCCTCCGCCTTGCGCACGCACGCACACATGCACGTCTGTGGCGGTTACTGAGAGGGGTACGCGACAGGGCGAACTCGGCGGTGGACACAGTCGCAGCAAAGAAACCAAAACCCCACCGAGACTCCTCCTCCTCCTCGGCGCCACGGAAGCACATAGCAAGCATGTCGGCCGCGGCGGACGAGCAGAACCCGGCCACCACGGTATCGACGTCGCTGGCACTGTGGGCCGAGGGCAACGACATCCCCGCCGAGGACGTGGCGCGCGCGTATGGGCTCCCGCTGAACACGACTAAGATCGCGGCGGCGCTGGTCCGTGGTGTGGCGTTAGAGCCCGAAGCCGGCAGCAGCAGCAGCGCGGCGAGCAGGACTGAGAGCGGCCGGTACGTCGCTATGGACTGCGAGATGGTCGGCGTTGGTGGCGGTGAGCGCGAGAGCTCGGCGCTGGCGCGCGTCTCGATCGTCAATTTCCACGGGCACTGCGTGCTCGACTGCTTCGTGCGGCCAAAGGAGAAGGTGACGGACTGGAGAACGTGGGTCAGCGGTGTGTCGCCGAAGGATATGGTCAACGGTTGGTCGTCCGAAGCAAGCCGGGGGGAGACGAGACTACTTTGCTGACGATGCTAGCCATCACGTTCGAGGAAGCACAGAAGAAGGTGGCCGACATCCTCGACGGCCGAATCCTCGTCGGCCACGCCATCAAGAACGATCTCGATTGTCTACTCATCGGACACCCGAAGCGGGACATCCGCGATACCAGCCGACACCCGGAGTTTCGCAAGTACAGCAAGGGACACACGCCCGCCCTCAAGAAGCTCGCCAAGGAGATCCTCGGAATCGAGATCCAGGGCGGAGCGCATTCGAGTGTCAGTGCTCCTCTCCTCCTCCCCGCGGGAATAGAGGTGCTTGTGACCGTACTGATATTGGTTGATCGAGCAAGATTGAAGACGCAAGGGCGTGTATGCGGCTATACCGTCGGTTCAAGGACGATTTTGAGAGGGAAAACCAGATCCGCTTTCCGAACAAGCTAAAGAAGTTTGGGGGCGGTGGGAAGAAAAAGAAGAACAAGAAATGAATTGGTTGTAGCCTCTTTTTTTTTTCGTCTGCATACATGCATACCTATATCATTTTAAAGTAAGAAGGCGCTTCGACCGCCCGCCAACGTGGGGGAGAATAATTGAGAGCCTTGATACCGACGTAGCTGATGGACATATCGTTCATTCATTGCTAGCATGCATTGTCACTCAGATTATGTTGTCTTTCTGCTAACTGCATACACCAAAATGGCCCTCTTTCAAAGGCACAAGCAGTCCACATCTCGCTACTACCAAATCAAGTCGGGACATGCTCACTGGGAAGCGCCATTACTGGGCTACAAGCAGGCCAAACGATAAGTGCTGGTGATTCCTCCTACCGAGACACCCCAGACCCAGGAGCACTCATCGAGCACCGCAGCAGGTAGAGAAAGCAGCAGGATACGCCGTGGGCGGGGAGTGGAGCGGGTAACCGCCGGGGGGGGAAGCCAGTGCGCCCATCAGAAGCCGGAGCCGGAACCGCACCTTTCCACCTGGCAGCGGCAGCAGCAGCAGAGGCCGACTCGCCAGATGAAGGCGAAAAAGAGGAGGCCATGGACATCCTCCTGGCGACGTAGGAGAGAGAGCCAATAGGCGACGGGTTGGCAGCAGCGGACTTGGACTGGGCGGAGGGGATCGGCGGAGGGAGGCAGTGGAAGGACTGGAGTGGCTCGAACAGGGCGCGGAAGACTGCCATTACTGATGGATTTCCTTGGTGCGCTCGTATCACTGGCGTTCCGGCGGGGTATGTAGGGAGCTGCTGATCCCGTAATCAAGACTGCAAGCAGGAAACCCGGAGTAGATAATGTCACCATAGCCTACGCAGTCTGCACGCATCCAGCGAGGAGGCGGGAGGAAATCCTCTGTCTAGCTGCCAGTTCTGGTGCGAGAGGGACGGGTAGGCACCACTGACGGGCGTTCATGATGTACATTACGGCATCATATCATGTCACGCATACGCGCAATGCCCAAGTACTCCCTCCCCCAGGACTACCGCCATGATCTGGATAGGTCGTATGCGATGACTAAACAAAAAGGCAACCGTACCTGTGGAGTCCACACACTGCAGTATCTGTATCATGACAACGTGCGAATACACATGTATCCCACCCCCAAAAAAGAAATAAAAAAACGCACCCTGATATACCATAAAACTAGCAAACAATCGTGAAAAAAATGCCCGGTGAAAAAAAAAAACACCTTAGGTATCATGCCATAGCGTCTAGACGCACCGCAGCAGTAATGTATGTACAGAAACAAAAACAAAAAAGCGGAAAAAAAACATACATCCGTCTAGTTCCCGGTCCCTCTTTATTGAGCTATGATGGCGGACGATAGGCCCATAATGGCCATTCCAGTGAAGGCGAAGACGAACGACAATCGCGAGCCGTGGTGTAATCGAATCGCCTGCGAAAACAGCTGAAGGCCTACCGAACACATGATACCGGCTGCGCAAAAGGGTTAGTTATTCTGTCGGGTGTATGGTGGGAGGAGTACATACAAGTTACGGAGAAGAGGGTGCCATAGATCGCGTAGTTCATTTCGACACCTCGTCCTCGAATACTTAGCCATGCGATGAACGCACCCATCGGCTGGGCGAGTCCACCCAGTAAACTGGCCCAGACGACGGCTTTGGTGCGGGATCCTAATGCGAGGAACAATGGGAGGGACATCGCGAAGCCTTCTGCTATGTTATGGATAAACAGAGCAATGAAAACATTGAAGCCGAGCGCTGGATTTGCGTGGTTCGTGGCGTAGGTAATGAACCCCTGCAGGCTGCAAGTTAGCAGGGCGTTCGTGGAAACCCGGAAACCCCGCATGGGATGAGACACGCATACCTCCGGGAACTTGTGAAGAGCTATAGCGATCGAGGTCTGAACCCCAATACTAAGGAACTTATTGTCCGGGACATGGTGATGTCCGCTCCCTTGCCCGTGGTCATCGTCATGAGACTGCAGCAGATGGTCATGCTCCGATCCGTGGGGATGTATGTGACCGTCGTGCATAGGATGTATGTGAGAGCGGGTGCGTGGCGCTTCGGTCGTGGACACGCTCTCGGAGGCAGCCTTCTTGCTCCGGTCTATACTACAGACCTGGTCACAGGGATGATCGGCGTAACCGTAACACTTGCCGTTGGCGCAGTGATTCCTGAGGAAGGATCGAGCATATCGAAGGGTCGGTCGGCGGTCCAAGAGCGGGGTCGTCTCTTCGTCGTCGGATAACTCGACCGCAAGTGTCACGGGAGGCACAGAGCCGGCCTCTAGCCTAGCATCATGCAGCCCACCGTGCGAGTGTTCCCCTCCCAAACCACCATGGTCCTCGCAAGTGACGATCGACGATGGCAGGCAGCGGTGAAGCAGTTCAGAGACGACTTGCAGCCCCAGAACCCCCACCAAGAAGAATGCGACCGCCACTAACTTGGCTTCGTTCGCTGCGTATCCGGATCGCAAAAAGTAGCTCGTCGCTTCCGGCAATAGTGTAACCAACGCGCTGAAAAACTAGACTCGCAACGTCAGCCCATTCCCCTCGTCTACGGATACGTGAACAGGACGGTTTCGCACCATCACTCCGAAGCTCAAGCTTAGCGATGCAGCGAGGAACGTTGTGCTCTGGCGTATATTGAAGGATCGCCAGCTCGGAACCACATGCAGGATGATGTCAAGGTTGATAAAGCAGGCGCCGAGGACTGGAAGCAGGTACACAGATCAGTCTTCCCGTCTCACGATGCGCGAGGATTCTTCCGAGTGACAGTACCACATGCCAAACCGCTGATCGAAGCCAGAATCCAGCCCCGCTGGTCGTTAGGGATAACCGACATCGCGACAACCGAGGGTTGTCGGTGGGAACAAAGACAGGGAGGTCTCAACAAGATGAGGTCTCAACGAGATGAGTGTCGAGATGAGGTCTGTCGAAGGAAGCGCTGCAACGGATGGGGATTTGCTTTCGTGAGAGCTGGATAAAAGAGATAGAGTGAGAGAGTGAGAAGCTAGTCGAACGATGGACGGGATTTCCTCGTCCCAGAGAGAAGACAATCTAGGTCGCTGGTAGTATCTAACGTAGGGATCCGATTGGAGGATGCGACGACGAGCAACAGACTCGAGTTGCTTCGATTTCAAGAGATTGGTGACAGGGTATCGACTTGAACATAGTGAGGAATGGAACTACTAATAACCAGCAAGGTACTCATCACGTTATCTAACTAGCTGATCAGCCGAATTCCATTTATACATGTGCAGATTTGCCCTCCATGGTGTAGGTGAAGTGATATTTGAAGGTCCGTAGTCTACATACCAGGGGGAAGCAGCTCTAAAAATATGACCAAATATTTGCTTGGTAAGCAGTCTCGTTGCTTGTCCCTTGCTGGTACCTATCTAGTTACGTACTTTTACTTTTTGACTTGAGTAATGGCCGTTCAGAGTTCAGTATGCAGACACACTCCCTTCGTAATGGCAAAAAGAGAGCTTTCGTACCGTACCCTTCATGCAAAATCAATCACGCATCTCCTGAGCATCTACCTACGGTAAGGGTCGGTTGCCGAGCAAAAAGGGAAAAGACGCGATCTTTCATGGAGCGAACATCAAGAAATGTTTGGAAAAGATCTAAATGGCGGATGCAAGTGCAAGATACTGGTTAATGTCGTATTTTCCTGGCCCAACCACTGCCCGATCCTTTGGTGCAGAACATTTGGTCGTGTCAGCTCTTAACTTCGGCGACGAATTCTTGAGAGCTAATTGTTACCCAAGTGTGCTTGCACCACAAAACGTAATACAGCATTTGTCTCCGACTTGATCCTGAGTCTGAGGAGCTTTATCCAGTAGTAGCATCGTCTTAAGAGTACTAACGCGTGCCACGATATGTGGAGTAAATACCTAACAAGCACTCAAACAGTTACCTAATGACAACATTCGGCTGGATCTTCGGGTTGGCCCGTGCGGTTATCAAGACCAGTAGCGGCACTGGTATATAGCTCCGACAGTCGCGGATGTGATGGCCGAACCGCGCCGGCGAGGGGAGCCCCACGAGAATCAGCTCGCCTCCTTCGTCAGCTTTGATAGCACCCCACACCACGCCAGAAACGTATGATCCGGTGCTGCTGGGCCACACGTGGGCTGGATAGATAAGCGGATAAGATAGGCACTAAACCTATGGAAAAGAGCGGCCGCTGCCCCTGCTCCATTCCCATGAAGACCCTGCCGATGGTTCGAGATATGGTTCACTCCATGTCGGACGTTGCGTAACGCAAAAACAGGGCTTACACCACACCGGATTTGTATCGAACATGACTAAACCGGATGCGCTCCGAGCAGTTGAGCCACGGGACGCATGAGATATGATCAAAGAGTTGGGGTAGGATAATAGAGAGGTTCTGTTGGCCTCTGTGCCAAGAACGTGAACTATCACCACAGTAACGGAGCAATGGAGTTCTATGTAGTTAGAGGAAGTTTGCACACCAATCCCCGTGCAGACCAGGGCCACGGTCATCGCCATCAACTACTGGAGTTCATGAATTAGCGTTCACAATAAAATGCAAACAAAGAAGCTGATTGGTCAGTGAGGCAGACCACAGGTTAAAGTTAACCCCCCACACACAAAAAAAAATAAGTCGTCATTACAATTCTATCAACCCATCAATACAATTTATTGACTCCTCACTACACAACCTATCGACCTAACAAAATACTGCATCGTTTATTGACTCCATTATTCGCAATTGCTTTCCGTCACCACAACAATGATGCCCAGAAGAATAAAGAGAAAATATGAAAAGCAAGAAAACATAGTCTCGCAGCTTCTCCATCATTCTCACGGCTGTGTGCTTGATGCGGCACCGCTGGCATTGAAACCCTTTTTTGACCACCTAGCCTCTGAGAAAGTTTTTAAGTAGTGCTACATACAGAACCTCCCTAATAGTCCGCTTGATATAACCAAGAAGGGGCTGCATACATCATGATGAGGCTCTAATATAATTAAACTAGACAGACTCGCTTCCCTAGACACAAACATCGCCTCCCCTGCCATCCCAATCTTCCGCCGCCAACTATGTCGAAAGTCACCTTCGGTCTGATCGCAGCTGCCGGTGCGGCCACCGGCGCCGTCTGCACTGCGGCCTTCCTCTCGAGCAGAAAGCCTGCGCCCGCGCCCGTACAGCCACCTGTTCCGGCAGGCATTGCGGCTAGTTTGGCGCGTCAGAAGCTGGAACGACAGCCTTCTCAGCTGGTGAACCCCGCCGGTCTGTTTCAGTACGGTATGTTTGTACCGCCGAGGTTCTCTGAGCGCGCTTCCTTCTCTGCCCCCCTTCCGCAGCTGCAGATCCGGGCGGCTGATGGACAGTTCGCTTGGAATAGGCTTTCCCGGCCCAGTGAACGACCTCGCGACGCGACATGCCCTCATCTCCAGTTTTGACCGGCGCACTCGGAACCCGCACTGGGTAAGAGCTCGTCCAGCTTGAGGCTCCGTGGGTTGAAACAGCTGTTGACGCTCGGGAACCCAGGTGGTGGAACATATCACCCCCGAATCGCTGGCCACCGATAATGGAGACCGCAAGAACAGTCGGTTCCTAGAGGATGAGACTGGTACGCGCTGTCGTTTGCGTCACGCAATTGCCCGGCATATCGATTGACGTGTGGTGATAGTTCCGGAGATGTTCCGCGCGAAGCTGCATGATTACTTCCGCAGCGGCTACGACCGTGGCCACCAGGTTCCCGCTGCCGACTGCAAATTCAGCCAGGAGGCGATGGACGACACCTTTTACCTGACGAACATGTGCCCGCAGGTCGGCGAAGGCTTCAACCGCGACTACTGGTCGCACTTCGAGAGCTTCTGCCGCCGCCTGACGAACAAGTACCCATCCGTCCGCATCGTCACTGGCCCGCTATATCTTCCCAAGCAGCACCCGGACGGAAAATGGCGTGTCTCCTACGAGGTCATTGGAAATCCCCCCAATGTGGCCGTCCCGACGCATTTCTACAAGGTCATCGTTGCCGAGGACGGTAACACGGGCGGTCCGGTGGCGGTCGGTGCGTTCATATTGCCGAACGCCAGCATCAACAACAAGACTCCGCTGACCGAGTTCGTCGTCCCGCTCGAGATAGTGGAGCGTGCGAGTGGATTGGAGTTCCTGAAGGCGCTTCCCCGCAACAGGATAAGAGAACTATGCAAGGATACCGCATGCGACTTCACCGTGCGAGAGTTCAGCAACTCGAGGAAGAACCTGCCGGCGCCTGGGAAGTAGTCGGTACGTAGCGGGGTAGAGCGTGTATGATAGCTGAGCAACAAACGTGTGTCTTGATCAGTCGGGTTAGGAGAGTGTATGCGCACCATGTCTTGATTCCCCCCCATCGTGCTTTTGTGCCAGACCTGTATATCCCTTCGTCCGTACATACATACAAAGGAAAAGATTTCGGCCACAAAAAGACAGCAGCGCAAAAACAGGAGAAAGTCGATAACGCAGTAGCCCCCTACCCCTGCCATTGGTGTTAACCCGCGACTATGCACAATCCAGGGTATGTACTAGTAAATCGACAGCAGTGCAGTTGCGAACACGGGGCGTCACTCGTGTCAATTAACGCAATTGCAGCCGTCAAAGTATCACTCGGTACACTAAGTAGGAGGTAAGGCTCTTTTGGCGGACAGTAAGCGAGAGTACGTATTGCCGTAAGCGCCGTCATGACTGATGCCATTCACGGCCCCGACGCACACCAACACATGCGATATCACTCGGAGGAATCGCCTCCCCCAACCCACCCGACAAGGATCGCCATCCTTACGGACGAGCGAACGGACAGACATACTGGCGCTTTCCCTCACGGTTGGCACCATCATCGGAATGCTTACCCTCACGGGCGAGCAAACGGACAAAGGCACTGGTCGCCTGCAAGACCTCACACAACTACCTCTACGGACAGCGTTTACGACGTTTATCGATCGGAACCCCCCACCGCTGCCGAGCCCTATGGAGAGCACAGTCCTGCTAGAGGAGCCAGAGACCCTGGGCACTGACTTGCTACAAGAGGAAGAGGCCGAGGCTAAGGCGGAGGCAGAGCGTTCTCGACTTGGGCTCACCGTATTTACGGATGGGCTACGACTTGACAGTGGGCGCCACTGGATATCCGGTCGTGTGGAAGAACGTCAACGCTGGATAGGCCTCAAAACCCACATGGAATATAACCAGGAGGCTTACGGTGTGGAGTGTGCTGCACTTGCCAGAGCGTTAGAAACTGCTGCGGGACGAGAGAGGGTCACGATCGTCACAGACGCCCAAGCCGCCACCAAGCGCATGGCCTCAGAGGACCCTGGCCCCGGCCAGATGCACGCCATACAGGCCAGGAAGCACATCGCGACATTGCAGAAAGCTAGACCGGACATCGCCTTTGAGATCCGGTGGTGTTCCGCCTACAAGGGTGTGTCAACGAGAAAGCCGACGAATGGGCCAAGCTCGCGGTGGAGGAGCCTGGCGCTCGTAGGGTGGAATGGATGCGGTTCTCAGATCGGTACAGCGCACGACAGATGTCCCTACACAGGTTCCTTGCGTACCTCAAACGTGAGATTTCGGAAAAGAAGTAGGTTGAAGCCAAGCGCTAGGCTGCGGGCCGGTGGCTGGCAGGAAGTACAAGCTGCCGGCCAAGCAGCGGCCGGATGGGAGACAGGATAGGGAAGAGGCCGAGGAGGTGGGCGCCGAGGGTGAGGGACAGCCACTGTTTCTTCCCACGCCTCCTTCGTAGCCTGTGCGGGAGAGGGCTAAGGAGACTGGAGGGCAGATTTCCTTTGTCTTTTCCTTTGCCATTTCTGTAATTTCCTCGGTGCGCTCTATCATTCTTAGGACAGGCCCTAGGCTGAGGGCAAAGGGGGAGCTTGCAACGAGCCGCCTTCGCACGGACTGCGGACAGTTTGTTCTCGCCATGATCTACTGTAGCTACATAAGTCGCATGCGAATAATGAACGAATAAATAAATAATCTGCGGATTCACTCATCGCCATGATCTAGATAGGTCGCATGCGATTAACGACAAAACAAAAGCTGCGGATTCACCTTCGAGAGATCGACTCGGACCACCGATTGTATTTTTGCAGTTGGACTCGTTGGACTCGGCCGTCAGTCGATAGGAGCCACACGGATACATGCAATCAAGTCCTCGCACAGCAGCCGCCAGACCCACAGGTCTCCTGATCTTAGTTGCCTGTAGACCCCTGGCAATCAGCTTCTGTCGCGTGGTGGAGAAGGGGAAAAAAAAGAAAAAAAAAGGGAAAGGGCTGCTGGGGGTGGGAGGGAGTTGGTACGAGTCTAGGGACGCCCCGTTGTCGATTGGCTGCTTGGAGACTCGAGGGTCACGAGGTAATGGACGTCACGCACATGACGTCACTCGAAGAAAGAGAAGTTGGACATAGATCCGGTAACTGGCACTGCGGCACCCCATGCACCCCTGTAGCTCGTACACCATCGGCCGCGTCTCTCACCGCCATGCCACCGGAACCGGTATGTGTATTCACCAGTTATCACTCGCGAGAATCACAGGATATCACTCTTGCGCGGAACCATGTCTAGGGCGCTAAAGATCTACGTGCATCGATCGACAGCCGGCGGATCTGTGTGTATGTAGCGAATGATTGGGCGCCCAAATTCTATCTCCCAGCTTAGATGCCCTATCTACTCTCTGCTTCCGCCTCATGCCCTCTATCTTGGGAGGGGGGGTCTGCGATATTGCTCGCATCTCCACCTCCCGTGGAGTCTTTTGCAGCTGCAGACGAGAACAGGCATCGGACTTCGGGGGCCTTTTGCAGCTGCAGCGAGAACAGACATCGGACTCTGGGGGCGAATACTTGTGTATGCACAGACGGGGGCTAGAGGTGCGTACGCTGTTGGCCGCCCACATGTAATTCGGCAGATTTATGAAGTAAGTCAAAAGTAGGCGGGCCGTGCGCATAAGCTACATAATCCGAGAACCTGGATCCCAGCCTTCCAATCAGCACATAGCATTCTGTGGTTCCTCATGGATACTTAACTTGGCATGAGCTGTGGAGCGCCCCAAACAAGAGCAAACGCCACAAGAATTCTCTCTCGTGTAGGTGGGGCGGTCGCCGGTGGAAGGGAGTTTGCTTCCTCCACATGGGCGTTGAGCCGGGCCGGTGCGCGTGCGGGCAAACCATTTTCAGACCATACGGGAGAGAAGATTTGCGTAAAAAGGCGAGAAACATATCTGCTGCGAACACGGAGCGTATAACTGTATATGGTACCTAGTCCCCCACGTCCCCCCTCGTCTAAATTCTCCCCAACCAGACCCACAAGGAGGTCCGAACACCCCTCCGCTTCCCGGCACTTCGGTTCCTGGAGTTTGTCCAACAAGGAAGAACGGATGCAGCTCTTGCGTTTCCGAGGGTATGGCTATGGTCGGTGTCGATGGAAAGACCGAGCTCGACGATTCCCTCTGGCACACAAGAGTGCACATTCAAGATCGACTCTTCAGGTATTCTGCAACGGGGAAACTGCCGTGTTCCGTTGGCGAAGAAAGGAGAAAAGCGTGTCGTAGGCGTATGTAGTGCATGGCACATAGGTGGAGTGTGTGAAAGCTCGCGTAAAGGGTGCCGTGCAAGCATGCAAGTTGCTGTGGGGGATCTCGGTCGACCGAGTGAGTGACGGCGCATGACGATGTTTGGGTTTGTGCGTTTCGACGTTGACATCCGGGCCGCGGGATAAGTCGATACGGTTTCGGATAGGCCATCCGTGAGTCCGAGGACGCGGTGCGCTTTCGCGGCTGACGATGTCGATTGACGGGGAAGATGATATCCAGTGTCATGCGTTGCCGGCCGGCCCATGTCTACCTCACAATTATCTCCAAGTTCGCCGCGCCAGTACGGTGAATCAGGGGGTTTACCTTGGTTCCCAATTCCTCAGGATCGGTCTGGGGACGGCGATGAGAAGAAAAAGAAATCTTCGGGGCTTCCGCATGTCTGGCTGGGACGTCAAACGTGGCGCCGTCAAGGTTAGACACCAAGCCTGCGGCTTGCATACTGCAGTGGTGGCTGTGAAACGGCCCGACGATGTGCACATCACCACTCTTCGTCGACGGAGCAAATGCAATAAACACCGCAGTGCTAATGCCGCTGCAAACAGATGGGGCACAAACACTATGTGCTTGAGATGACGCTCGAGATGATGCTGACGATCCACGTCAAGGCAACACGAAGAGCAGACCCTGGATGCGAAGACCCACAGTGGATCGCTGTATCGTGCACGAGTGTAAGCAACAGGGAAGACACGATTCTGCATCGCTTCCTCCCATGTTGGATTCGCTGAGGCGGTTGAGCTCCGAAGGAGCTAGGGTAAGTAATATATAAACAGCCATCAAGCCCAGGCGAGACGAAGATTGTGATTCGCAAGCCCTAGATTTTGAAGGTACAACACAACACTAGTTGGTACATGTAGAGCACTCTCTTTCCCCCCGCAACAGCTGCAACGAGCACGCCGATATCTGGGCAGGCGGTGGCGGCGACGGGCCGACGGCTCTCCCGCGGAAATCAGGAACTCAGAGGGCCACGGGCAGGTGCGGACAGAGGGCGCTGAACAAGTCGCCACGGTAGGAGCTATTCGAATGCCTTAGTACTACAGATATACCAGATTGCCGCCCCCGTCTCAAGTCAGCACTACGTCCCTCGAAGCAAGTCAGAACCGCCCAATGCGAATCGTGAAACAGGGAACTGGGGAAGTTGAGAAGATGTTGGTCGAGATAGATATGTCACTTACGGGCGGCCCGAGCACATTCTTCTTCTCCGCACTGCCCGTCGACGATATCCACTAGTAGAAGACAGTAGTTAACGTCCGGAATCTTGGGGAGCCGGGCGACGGAGCTATACCGGGCAATAGCGAGCTGTTGGCCCCGGAACTTGCCGTTTCGTCCTGAGGGTGTGCATCACGAGGGTTGCTTCTTTCTGCGAGGAGGATGGGGATGAGGAGGGGGATTAATTCCTGGCTTCCGACAGTGGTCCGTCCGGAGGTACAAGGGAGCAGAGGATTGGCGACAAGATGGGGGGGAGGTTTGAGAGTTCGTGGGGCGGAAGGGAGACGCTGGACAGCACCATCTCCTGCTCCGCCTTCCGGAGATCTTCTCTGTTCGGGACCTGCATCGCCGGGGCCAAACCCCCATATCGTGCGCATCCGCCGGCGGGACTCGAGGCGAGTCGCACACAGTTGCGAAGACTGCATGGCAGCTGCTTATTCTCGGTTTTTTTTTCTCGATGTTTTTCCTATTTTGGTTTCGTTTATTCGTTCGATATTCCCAATTGGTTATTTTTTTTTTTTTTTTTTTTTATTCTTCCTGAGTCCCGCCGCCAGTACATCGCCCCCTCCAGTGCACTTGGGCATGAGTGCGCACACATGCTCCCTGCGAAAGCTCCGAGCTCTGCGCAATGCTGCGTGGGCGAGTGCACAGCGAGCGCACGCCTTACATAGTAGAGTGCTGCTTCCGTGCTGTTTGCTCCGTGGTCGTCCGCCCTCCAGCCATGCAAGCTGCACGCTGCACGCTTAAGCTTCTTCTTTATCCGTGATGGCAGAAAGTTACCAGCCAGCGGTGGGCGATCGGCAGTCTAAGGGTGATCACCCTCCCTCGGTGCTAGTGGCCCCTCCGGAGTCAGTGCTTCTACCTGGTTTTTTTATTTTATTTTACTTTTTTTTCCTCTCCGGTTTCGATTTTTTCTGCTTTTCGATTTTTGCCTTTCGATCCATCACCACCAAGATGTACGTATTGCTTGCTACTCAAATAGGACCGAAGAGGAATGCTCGCTCCGTTCCGTTCCATCCCAGCTGTGGGCTACGGATATCCATCCATCTCCCTGCGCCGAGCGCTGATATTACTCCATCCACGTCCATTCCAACACCTGTCAAGCGGCGGAGTGGGACGGGAAATCGAAGGACATGTGGAAAAAGAAAAGAAAGACGGACATGGAGGCAGAGGGTGCGGAAGCGGAGAATAAAAGCACAGAAAAGCAAGCGGACTCGCAAGGTGTAGTTTTGCTGCTCTCTATTCCATGCCTTTCCGTGCAGACTGGCTGCCAGGCAGAGCAGCAGCTCGAACGGCTTCTGGGGCAGAAGAGTGTCCATTTTCTTCACCCACGACGACGGCGGCGAAACAACACATAGCAAGCCAGTCCGCTCCGCCAACCCTACGCTCCCACTCCTCTTCCAGCCAACAACACTGCTCACTCGCCGTTGGAAAAATAAAATAAAAATACCCCTCCGTGGCAGCTATAACTTGCCGTCTACCCCCCCAGCCATTACCTCCCACCTCCTCCTCCTGCCCCTCCTCCTCCTCCTCCTCCCCCCCACCCTCGCTGCTTCTGCATCTCTTTCTTTCATCCCTTCTCTCTTCTCCCTCCTCCATCCTCCCTCCTCCTTTCTTCCCTATCATTCCCCTCCTCTCCTCTCCCCTCCTCTCCTCATCCTAATCCTCCTCATCTCTTCTGGCCTGCCTCATCCCATCTCATCCCCCGCCTCATCTACATCTGCATCAAATTCTTATCTCTTGACGAGTCTTTGGTTGAGGTGGACGCCACACTGATCTGCCCCTGGCCCCATTGTCCGGCTATTGAGCTTCATCACCGGTCCAATCACGTCAGCAGAACTCGGTCGGGAAGCCTGTCTCCAGAGGACGTCCGTTCCAGAGCCATCTTTGCTCGGGGCAGCTGTCCGTCCTCTCCAGGGTCTTTCGGCTCGCATTCCTAGTCGTTACAAGTACTTGACAGCAAGTGAGTAAACCCCACCACAGCCCCTCGCCCCCACTCCCCAATTATGGGCTTGGATGTCTGTTTCGAGTGCTGACGGAAGAAAAGGTTCAGTCACAGAAGAAGAAAAAAAAGCCATGACGACCGCCATCAACCAGTCCCCCAATTCCGTCTCGTCTGGTAGCTCCCCCGAGACCTACCAGGGACACACTGGCGGTATTGTCCCAGGACCTGTTTACCATAACAAGAATACGTACCGCCACATCCAGGGCCATGTTCAGGGTGCAGGGAACTCTCAACATCAGCCTTATGGCTCGGTAGTCGTTGCAAACGGGAGCGGCGTCCAGTACCCTGCCCACATGAATATCCCCAATGGACAGTTCTACGGACCAAATGCTGGCTTCGTGCCTCCTTACGCTGGAGGCCCTCAGGACCACCCGTATTTCTACTACCAAGGTCCGAACGGTGTTTGGCCTGGAGCTCAGGGTCCAGTGCACCAGATTTACACTCAGCAGGGCTATACTTCGCCGCCTTCGTCACCCCCGCAGTCACAGGTGCCCTACGGCTATCCCGCGCTGGCTCCAGGCCATGAGTATAACCCCTCCCTAAACCATGCTCACAACCACAACAGCTATAGCCACAACAACCGTGGCAACAACAGTCATGGCAACAATCCCAACAACCAGCGTGTCCCCGGTCTGGATCACAGGCGCAACTCGTGGTCATCCTCGGGGGCCACCGACACTCCTACCACTCCCTTCCCGGTGACGGTCGACCTAGTCCCAGCCATTGCGGGCGAAGCTGGAGTCATCGACGACCGCGCCAAGGATATGGGTAAGGCTATCGAGACGCTTGTCCTCAACGGACCTCCGCTCCCCCGCCCCATCCCCGCCAGCTACCCGCCTAGTGCTCCAATCGTCTCGAACCCTTTGGACAACCCTACCAACACCACGAATGTCTATATCCGCGGCCTCCCTCCGGACACGGATGACGACAAGCTCTACGAGATGACGTGCAGGTTCGGTGCCGTGGTTTCTCACAAGGCTATAATGGACACGGAGCACGGCACCTGCAAGGGGTAGCACTCCTCAACCCCGAAGTCGATGCAGAGCTAACTCGTGACCAAAAAGATATGGATTCGCTCGCTACGCTTCCATGCAGGAGGCCGAGAACTGCATTCGGGGCCTTGTCGGTCAGAAGTACGAGGCTGGCTTCGCTCGTGTAAGTTACTCACTTAACTCCAGCCCTCCGCTTCGCTCGAGCTCTGTGGATTGATTCAGAACCAGGAATCCTTTAACGCTCGCCTCAAGACTCTGGCAGATCCAAACTCTACCAACATCTACGTCTCCAACCTGCCTCGCAGCATGACCGAGAAGGTAAGATCTTCACCACTTGACTTGTTTGCTGGGGTTCGACACTGACTCCCGATCCAGGATATGCAGGACATCTTTTCCGGTTATACCGTGGTCTCTAATAGGATACTCCGGGACAGCCATGGCGTCAGCCGCGGTGTCGGATTTGCTAGGTCCGTCTCCGAGTTGAGCTCCCCTTGAGCGCCATTGGTCTGATGAGATTACAGATTCGAATCGCGTGAGATCTGCAACGAGATTATTAAGAATTTCCACGGTATGCCGGTCGGAGAAGAGGCTCTCGCTCTCCAGGTCCGTTACGCAGACACCAGCGCCCAGAAGCGCCTGAAGGCAACCACCACGAAGAAGCGCCAGTATCGCTCCAACGAGTACAATAACGTCGTCAACAGTCCCTACTATAACAACCAGACGAACGTGGCGTACGGAGGACAGAATCCGCACTTTAGGAATCGTGTCTGGCTGCGGCAGAACGGGTGAGTTTTGCCCTGCTGCGTATTGCGCCGAGCGTGTCCTAACGTGATGTTCTAGTGATGCCGGCGGTGATCCCAATTCCCGCGATTCTCACTCGTCGTCCAGCAGCACTAGGAAGAACTGGGACAGGTCCCAGGACTGGAAGGGCATTGTTGACGAAAACAAGCCGGCCGGTTGGAAGAACGCAGGACTCGCCAGTAGCGACCCATCCAAGCTGGAGACGGTCCATGAAGACGACGGAGACACCATCTCGGAAGTCCATTCGGAGGGCACTACTAGTGGCCACGATTACGGACAGCTCCTGCATGCGGGTAGGACCTCCAGCGGCAGCGCGTCCGACCCCGGTGACAGCTACGGTGGCCGCGAGTACCGCAAGGACGGGAATTTCCTCTGCTAGACGGATTGGAATTACTTGGTGGAGTTCTGGTCGATGACATGGACGGGCGGGTTGACTTTTTTACCCTTGACGTTTGCTTTTTTTTCTTTTTCCTTTTCTTTTTTCATCGGGCTGCTTCTGGGTTGAGGGGTTTTCTTTGACATGACTCGGAAGAATGGTCATGCTCTTGGGCGTGTATTGGTTGGGTTGTCTCTTGCATTTTCTTGAAGTTTGGCGGGAGGCGTCCTGATTGACTGGTTTTTCCCCCTTCATTTTTACCCTCGTGTATTTCTTTTTCTTCTTTTTTTTTTTCCATTGCATTTCGGGTTGCCAATGGCGGGTGTTGACGAGACCATGAAGATTCTTGTACGGGGGATGGGAGGAGACGGGGGAGGGTTAGAAAAGGGTGCGTCGGTTTGCAATCCCAAGGAGCGGGAACTCATCGATCTCTGCAAGGTGGATGGGGGGGGGGGGGGATGCAGCGATCAATCGACGGTGGTTTCCGGAGAGCTATAGATATCCCGAGCAATGGTGATTGCAGTGTCCGTGCGAGATTGCGAAGCAGCCCGCTAATCTTCGGCTGGCGACGGCCAATGGGGATCCATCCCCGTGGTGGGACGGGTGTATATACGTATTACCGCCACTACGACAGCAAGGCACTCTAGCAGCGCAACACTAGACGGCGCGCGTGTGCCACGCGTGCTTCCGCCGCCGCCGCCAGCCCAGCCCAGCCCAGCCCAGCCCAGCCTTGCCGTGCCGTACCTTGCCCGTGCCTTACCTCACCTTGCCATGCCCTGCCTTGCATACCAACGGCCGCAGCAGTGGCCGTCGAGTCGAACGATGGACCGTGATCCGCGACGGACGGACCAAGGGCGGGACGCACTCATGCATGCAATCACATTGACTTGTGCATGGGGATGTGCGTGTGCGTGTGTATGTATGTATGTATTCCTCGTGCACACACTCGACGAGTGCGAGTGACAGCACGCGGGTTCGTGTGTGCGTGCGTATCTATCCTCGACAAGAGAGGCGAGCCGGCCGTTCGACGAGACGACGGTTTGCAGTCTGCAGGGGGTTTTTTGGGTGCGGTATGTATGTAATCCCCTCAGCCATGCCGTGGCGTGATCGACCGATACGTGGGGGGGGGGGGGGGGGGGGGGCGGCAAACGGCCAAACACCCGGCGGGTCCAACAAAACCCCACCCCTGGGGCTGGAGGATCGGTTGGGAAGTGGCCGCGGCAGGTCTTGATCCACCCTTCCCCTCCCTCCCCCCCCGCAGCTCCTTTCTTCCAGCCAGTGGGCGAGACAGGTCTCCTGCCAACGAGCCAGCGAGCCAGCCAGCCAGGGCCAACTCAGAGGGCCGATGCAGCCTGGAAAATCAATCCAGGCGCCCCGTCAAGTCATATGTCAATCCTCCGGGGCGCACGATGGCGTGGCCGGGCCGGGTGATGACACTTGTTCGCTGCCTGCTGCTGCTGCTGTTGCTGTTGCTGTTGCTGTCGTCCTGCCCTGCCCTGTCCTGCCCTGGCAGGAAGCAGACTAGGCGGCACGTGCGGTCGGTGCGGGCTAGCACAGCCTGTCATGCCTGCCGTACGCACATATGTGTGTTGTGTGTGTGTGTGTGTGTGTGTGTGTATGTAGGTGTTCGCTGGCCGAGGGGGCGATCACAGCTCTAGTCCTTGAGCTCCCCCCCCCCAATCCCCGGTGACGGCGTACATACAGGACATACATACATGCATACATACATACTCGTACATGCGTCTTGTACGGTAAGACCGGGAGGAGATAGATACAGGATTATCTCCTCCGGGCTAGGCCTTGAGATTGGGCGCTTTTGGCCACGGTTGTGTATAGATATATGGTACATATCGACTGGGACCATTTTTTTTTTCTTTCTTTTTTTCTTTCTTTTTTCTTTTTCTTCCCCCCCTGGCGTTGTGGGCGTTGGGACGGTCAGCGTGAGTCCACTGAGTACATAGGTATGATATGGATTCTGCTCGATGGGGATGGGATGGGGATTGGGGGGGGGGGGGAGTGGTGGCGGTGATAGATATGTATGTCACTCCAGTGGGGCTACGGCTCCCCGCATTCCGGATGGCAGCCGGACGGCCAATTGCCTGGCTGTTGCTGGACTTGCGCGTGCGTGCGTGCGGAGTGTTCTCTCCTGCTCCTCCTCCTCCTCCTCCTCCTCGGCTTCGGCTTCGGCTTCGGCGACGATGATGATGATGATGATGATGATGACGATGGATGGATGGATGAATGGATGGATGTCCGTGTTCTGCACGCATGTAGGGTATTGTCTCCGGCTTAGCGCCAGTTACCGCCCCCCCCCTCCTCCTGGGGGCCCGACTGCACATTTTAGTGCCGTTACCGTTTTTTTTTTTTCTCTCCCGCACCCCCCCTCCCCCTCTTCCCTTCCCTTCCCTCTTCCCCTTGTTCCGTCCGATCTTATTCGTGCTAGCTCTGTGCGGACTGTGCCCGGAACACGGACATAGATACATATGGTATGTAGACTAACTAGACTAGATCGTCTATGTACTCTAGACTGGGGTTCGAACGGGACGAACAAGCAAAAGAAAAAAGAAAAAAGAAAAAGAAAAAAAAAAGCAGTCTTTGAGCTTGCTTGAAACTCGCGTCCTGCATATCGATTTCCCCGCCGCATATAGAGAGATAGAGAGAGAGGAGAGAGGAGAGAGGAGAGAGAGAGAAAAGAAAGAAAAAAAAACTAGCGGGCGTCGGAAGGATGCAATCGATCTGCGCCTCTGCCGTGCATTTTTTTTTGGCGCACGTGACAAGGGCGATTTCGTACATACATAACTAACAACGACATCGATCAAGCAGCCAAGCAGCCAAGCAACCAATCACTCCGTCAAGCAGTCGGAGCAGTCAAGCAAATCTCACATTTTTCCCGGCAAGGAAGAAGAAAAGAAAAGAGAACCCTCCCCAGTACAATGTATGTATGTAGTGCAAGCTTTTCCGCACCACTCGGGGCGCCACGATGGACATGTATATATAGATATAGAGTACATAGGGTAGATACGTAATCCAGATATCTACATCATATATGTAGCCGGCCCCAGCCACGCTCGGCCGCACGCACACATCAGCCGTCACGCGCTGTGCGGGGGCAGCAGTGGTGGCGGCAGGTATCTAGCTACACAGCTGCCGATCCAGCAGATCACGCATTATCGCCGTGCGCACATACACACATACACACATACATACAACATACAATTACATACATACATACATGCATACATACGGACATGGAGAGAGACAGAGAGACAGAGAGAGAGCTCACATCGCGACATCGCGGCATGTGAATAATTTCCCCGCAGGCTTCCAGAAGCGAAACGGAAGGCCAATGCAGCGCAGCGCAGTTGTCCGGACAGATGCGTGCGAGACGTGGTTCGGCATCAGCAAGATAGCTAGGTATCTAAAACCAAGCAACCAACCAACCACCAATGTAGCCGCAGCAAGCATGCAGAATGCAATGTGGATACATGTAGATATCTAGGCACATATGTATGCATGCATGCATGCATGTGTGTATGTATGTATGTGTGTAGGGAGGCTAGATATATAGTGTATCCAGTCTGGTTATGTGTGTATGTATGTCTGTGGCATGTAAGTATGTATGGAGAGTACTCTAGAGTGGGTAGGCTGGCTGGGGGGGTCGTCGGATCCGGATGCGGATCCATTGGGGCTAGATGTGTAGTAGCTAGATACATATGTGCGAGATAATTCCCCCCCCCCGTTCCGCAGCGGGATTGGGGTTTCCTGAACGCTCCTCGGCATTCCGTTACGGACGGCGGGTGCAGTGTGTTGTTACTGTCCCCCCTCCACCGAGGCTGGCGACTGCGTGCTCGACTCGACGGACGGACGGGATGCATGAGTGGATTGCTCGGCGCTGGTCGATGCGGCGGGAGAAGTTCGAGTCGAGCACGCGGGCGGGGGGAAAGCGCAGGTTGTTCCGACGATGTGGCCCGCGACGATCAAACCCGCAAAAGAAAAGAAAAGAAAAGAAAAGAAAAGAAAGAAAAGCAAAGAAGAAAAAAAAACAAAAAAACAAGAAACAAGAAACAAAACAAAGATCAGATCAGATCAGATCAGGAGCAGCAGCGGAAGCAAAAGCAAACAAAAGCAAACAAACAAAAAAAGCAAAAGCCGTTTCGGAAGGCGCTTACATAACGACGGCAAACTAGCGTGGATCGTGGCAGTCTTCTGGAACGAAGGGGAAGGGGGGGGGGGGGGGGGGGGCAGAACAAAACACACAAGGGGAACATCAACCGCCCGCCCGCGCC